>OJRC01000540.1_pt1 | contig 22812 bp, 20 predicted proteins | sample 1599081 | NCBI WGS metagenome assembly OJRC01 (sample SAMN03922519, study PRJEB24848) | human gut metagenome | isolation source: stool sample | host: Homo sapiens | place: Germany | collected 2010-02 | reverse complement strand
TTATTGGCTCGGAGCTGATCAAGGTGATGACCGGGATTCGCCGCTGCGGCAAGTCGGTCATGCTGGAGCTGATCAAGGAGGAGCTCACAGCATCCGGCGTCGCTCCGTCGCAGTTCATCTCCATCAATTTTGAGGATATGAGCTATGCCCATCTGCAAAACGCCGAAGCGCTGCATGCGGAGATCAAGCAGCGGGCGGCAGGTATCCAAGGCAAGGCGTACTTGTTCTTTGACGAGATCCAGGAAGTGAAGGACTGGGAAAAATGCATGAATTCCCTGCGCGTCTCCCTGGATTGCGATATTTACATCACGGGGTCGAACGCAAAGCTCCTTTCCGGCGAGCTGGCGACCTATCTTGCGGGCCGCTATGTGGAGTTTGTGATCTATCCCTTTTCCTTCGCGGAATTTCTGGAGTTGTACCGTCCCTGCGCGCCCGGCGAGTCCATCCAGAAGTACTTCCAGCAATACATGCTGTATGGAGGCATGCCGTACCTGGCAAACCTCCGGTATGCGGACGCGCCCTCGAAACAATATCTCCAGGACCTCTTCAATTCCGTTCAGCTCAAGGATATCGTGCAGCGAAACAAAATCAGGGATGTGGACCTGTTGGCCCGGATCATCGCCTACGTCATGGCGAATGTGGGCAATACGTTCTCCGCGACCTCTCTGGCAAAATTCCTCAAGAGCGAACAGCGCACCGTGGCCCCGGAAACGATTCTCAACTATATCAAATACTGCTGCGAAGCCTATCTGCTCTATCAGGTCAAACGGGAGAACCTGTACGGCAAGCAGATACTTGCTTCCAACGAGAAGTACTACATTGCCGACCATGGCATTCGTGAAGCGGTTTTCGGCGGCAACACGCGGGATATCAACCTGATTCTTGAGAATATCGTGTATCTGGAACTGCTGCGCAGAGACTATGCCATCACCGTGGGAAGAGCAGGGGACAAGGAAATCGACTTTGTGTGCGACAAGCGGGGAGAAAAGCTCTACGTGCAGGTTGCGTATTTGCTCGCTTCGGAGGAGACCGTGATGCGAGAGTTTGGGGCATATGACGGCATCCGGGACAACTTCCCCAAATATGTGGTTTCGCTGGATGCCTTTGATATGAGTAGGAACGGAATCAAGCACCGGAATCTTTGCGATTTCCTTTTGATGCAGGAGTGGAATTGAAGCTAAGCGCAAGGGACTTTTGACTTTCGGAGCTACCTTGTTGCACTCCGTTTTTCACTTTTTCCTGTATCGTTGCGGATGCACCGGATAGGCTTTCGCCTTTCCTCTCATGTTGTTGGGATTTTTGATCATTTTGGACAGGCTCAGAATTCGCAGAAACGCCGAGAAATCCTCTGAGGAAATCTTTTCAAAGGGGAGCTGCATCTTGTCGCAGAATACGTGGATCATCGTTTCCGTAGAACTGCCCTGCTGAATATCCCGCTGGAATTTATCCTTGATATCCTCCAGCGTGGGCTGCGGGTCGGCGGTGGTCTTGTCTTTTCGATGCGCTTCCCGGATGTCCCGGAGGATGCTGTCCAGATCGTCATGCAGGATGTGGCTGAAAAAGTCGCTCTCCTGCACCTGCCCCAGTTCTAACGTCCGCACATAGAGGTCGTTTTCTCCAGGCGCGTATTTACCCAGGATGGTCTGCCGGGTGGCTTCCAGAATAAGGTTCATCTGGTCCACCCGCATATCCGCAATCCGGTCGATGAAGATTTCCATATCCACCATCAGCCGCCGGAAGTTGGGATGGGCGGCAAGTTCGCAGAGTAGCCGGTTGTTGATTGTACCGCTGCTTAAAAGGGTCACCATATCGTCACTCAAATGCAGGGCCTGAAGCTCTGCATTTGGGTGATTTTTATTTTCGGACAACCCCAGCAGATAGTCCGTGGATACGCCATAGAAATTTGCCAGCGTCGCAATGGCAAAGGGGCTGATGTCCTTGTAATCGTCCGTTTCATACTTTCCCAGTGCCGATTTGGACAAGCCGGTCTGCTCCGCCAGCTGTTCCAGCGTCAGGTGGCGCTCCTTGCGCAGGTCCTGAAGCCTTTCCGGGATCGTCAGCTTTACATACATCCAAAGTCCCCTCCCGATATTGCTTTTTCCATTATCTTCATTATAACACGATTCCATAAGCGTGGAAATATACGGATTTTGAGCGCTTTTCCGACGTTTTGGATATACGGGAACGGGCCTCTTTTTTTTGTAAACTGGTTCTTGTCGCCGGGACATGAACCTTGAAACAGGTTTATCAATCGGGAGGCTTGGCTCTGCGGTAAAAAAGAAAGGGAGGAAATTTACCATGAAACTGAGCATGAAGGAAAAGAAGATTCTTTACGCTTTCGCCTGTCCCAGCCATGATAACACGGTGGCACGGCTGAAATGGCTGGCGGCCCTGACCGTTGATCCGGAGGTAAAACGCTGGATGCTGGAGCTGGCCCGGAAGATGGAGACGGAGGTAGATGAAAGCAGGCACGAGGCCTTTTACCATCGGCTGCGCAGAGAGATGGACGAATACCACCGTCTCAAGCGCAGTTTGCATGCGCTTAAAGCTAATGAAAACGATGAGGAGGGGTGGCGTGACGAAGCTGTCCAGGTATGAAAAAGAAACCGTCATCAACTGGAACGAAGCAGAGAAACTTGCCAGCATCTATACCTTCAACGCTGGGTTGAAGCGCAGGCTGGCGGATTTCAGCCGGAGGTATCCCATGCTGTGCCGCTTGGAGCTAAATACGCCGGAAGGCGGCGTGACCTATGTGCTCGACAAGGCCAGACTGTCCATTCGGCTGGTGCCGCCGTACAGCGAAGAACGGCTGGCCGCAGCCAGAGCGTACGCAAAGGAACATGGTTTTCAGACGGTAGAAAAAACGTCTGAAATGGGTGCTCTTTCTGAAAAAACACCGGGTCTGCATCCAGCGCCTTGATCGGCAATCCCTACGGGTGCATTCCGCATCCACCTTCCGCCGTCGGGGGCAAATGCGTGGATGCGGAGCCGGTGAAAGCGACGGAAATTGCATTGGCGATGGACGCCGGCTTTGCCGGTACGGGTGTGCAGAGGGCAGCCAGCCCTTTGCGCCGGGGTGCAGGGGCGGCAGCGCACTGCTGGGGTCAAGGGGCAACGCCCATTGGCCGGGTACAGGGCGGCAGCGCCTGTCGGGAATCCAAAGGGCAGCGCCCGTGGCCCAGTGAAGTGTTGAAAGCGAAGCGCCCCGAAGGGGTTCGACACTTTGTACTGGGTATTACCTGTCGAAACAGGAGCCCTTCGGGGGAACGAAAGCAACTCCGCCAAGGAAATAAGCAACCCAACAAAAGAGAAGGAGGTGACCGCCCATCGCCAATCAAAAGCAGCGGGTATCCCGTCACAATGGCCGCGCGGGAAAACACGGCGTCTATAACCCCAGGCACAACGATCGCAGCTTCGACGTGGAGAACGCGGAGAACATCGCCGGGGAGCGAACCCGGCTGAACCTGTACTGGGACTGCGCAAACGGCCTTCGTACCCATGAGGAGAACAGCCGCTTCCCGACCTTCACCCAGCACGAGCGGATCGAATATGAGCGCCGGTACGGGGCGTTTGTTGCGGGGCAGAACCAGCGCAACACCAAAGCCGGTCATGCCAAGCGCAATCGAACCATTGACGATCTGCTGGGGGATGCGCGCATTTGCCCGGAAGAAACCATCTACCAGATCGGAAAAGAGGGCGACTGCCCGCCGCCCGAGATGCTGACTAACGTGGTGCTGGCGTTTTTTGCAACGATGGAAGAGCGCTTCGGCACCAACGTCCATGTGCTGGACTGGGCGCTGCATCTGGACGAGACCAGTCCCCATATCCACGCCCGGCAGGTGTTCGATATCGAAAACCGCTACGGCGAGCGGGAACCCAAGCAGGAAAAGGCGCTGGAAGCCCTGGGCATCCCGCTGCCTGACCCGGCGAAGAAGCCCAGCAGAACCAATAACCGAAAGGTGACCTTCGATCATCTGTGCCGTGATCTTCTGCTCGCAATCTGCCGTGAACACGGGCTGGAGGTGGAGACCGAAGCCATCTATGGCGGCAGGGCCAGCCGGGAGAAGAACGACTACATCATCGAAGCCCAGCGCGACAAAATTGCAGAACTGGAGAAGCGCAACGCGCAGCTGACAGAGGAAAACACCAATCAGGCCCGACGGCTTGCGCAAAAAGCCGCCGAACTGGACCACAAGTTGGATTCGCTGCATCATGTGGATACGCTGCTGGAGACCGTGTCAGAGACGGCGTACAATCAGGCTTTATCCGTTGTGGCGGATATGACCATCCGGGAAACGCAGAAAGCAGACAAAGCGGTCATCACAGCACAGATGGAGCAGGTTTACGCGCAGGATGGTTTTATGCTCCCGCATACCCGCAGGCTGATTCTCCAATGGCTGGAAAACGCCAGGAAGGCCATCGAGCTTTCCGCCAAGTCGGTGCTGAAAAGGGTAATGACAGCGCTTCGAAAACCGGAAACCCGCGCCGCCGGCGTGCGGCGCATTCGGGAACAGGCCCGGCCCCTGATCCGTGAGGTGCTGCAAAGCTACAAGGCGCAGTCCAAAGAAACGAAAGCCCGCCATTATGACATGGAACGCTGATGGACTACTCTGCACACTTCCATTTTCAGAAAGAAGGTGTTTATGAACCTGTTTGAAACCGTCAAGACTGCCATTTCCGTAAGGCAGGCAGCTAAGCGCTACGGGCTGACCGTTGGAAAGAACGGCATGTGTCGCTGCCCCTTTCACGCAGACAAGACCCCGTCCATGAAGCTCAACGAAGCCTATTACTATTGCTTCGGATGCAAGGCCCATGGGGACGTGATCGCCCTGACCGCACAGCTGCTGCACCTGCCGCCGGGAAGCGCGGCAGCAGAGTTGGCGCAGGCCTTCCACGTGGACATCAGCGCCTGCCAGGGCTGGGGAAAGGAGCGAAGGAGGCAGCACTACCAGCCGGATACGGTTGCCCTGGCCCATCAGCTGGCCGCCATCCGCGAAAAGGGCACCGACCGGGAGCGGGATGCATGGCTCAGGCATGCACAGAAGGTGCTGACCACGTATTTGCGGCTGCTCCGGACGTGGAAGGAGCGCTATGCCCCTCGCCCTGGGGAGGATGTCTGGCATCCGCTGTTTCAGGAGGCGTGCCAGCGGGAGGCATGGGTGGAGGAGCTGCTGACCCAGAGCGACGATCCCCTAGAGCGGGACTTTCTCTATAACGCCTGCAAGAAGGAGGTGGATGCCATTGCGGAACGAATCACCCGTGACCAACTGGGAACCGCCCATGAGCGAGAAAGGGCTGGATGAATCCTATGCGGCCATCCGGGAAGCGCTGGAGAAAAACAATCGGGGCAACGTGGTCAACTCGCTTCAAAACTGCGTCCTGGCGCTGACCCACGACCCCCTGCTGGGCGGACACATCCGCCGGAATCTGTTCAACGAACGCCTGACCATCGACTGCCCTCTGCCCTGGGTGCGGGAATCTTCCATCATCAGCGATACGGACCTGGCCTTTCTCCAGCTGCATCTGGAACGGCACTACGGGCTCAAGGCGGAGCGCTGCCTGCCGGGGGCGCTGAAAATCGCCGCCACGGACAACGCCTTCCACCCCGTGCGGGACCGCCTGCGCGCCCTGCGCTGGGACGGCGTTCCCCGGGTGCGAAACGCCCTGCCCCATTTCCTCGGCACGGAGGTGAACGACTACCACGAGCGCTGCCTGCGCACCTTCATGCTGGGAGCGGTGAAGCGTGTGTTTCGGCCGGGCTGCAAGTTTGAGCTGATGCTAGTGCTGGTGGGCGGCCAGGGCGCGGGCAAGTCCACCTTCCTGCGCAGCCTGGCCATGGAGCCGGACTGGTTCTCGGACGACCTGCGCAACCTCAGCGACAAGGACGTGTTTCACCGGTTGAACGGACGGTGGATCATTGAAATGTCCGAAATGGTGGCCACCGCCAATGCCCGGAGCATCGAGGAGATCAAGGTCTTCCTCTCCCGGGACCGGGACTTCTCCCGCCTGGCCTACGACCGCTTCGGCGCGGACCATCCCCGGCAGTGCGTGTTCGCGGGCACTACCAACCGCATGGATTTTTTGCCCATGGACCGCAGCGGCAACCGACGTTTCTTCCCCGTGCAGGTGGACGCCAGCAAGGCTGACTGCCACATCCTGGATGACCTGGAGGAGTCCAGGGCGTATTTTGAGCAAATGTGGGCGGAAATCATGGCGCAGTATGATTCCGGGGCGTACACCACCTATTTGTCCAAGGCGGAGGAAGCAACGCTCCTGCATGAGCAGGAGGCCTTTGCCCAGGAGGACACCCTGGCCGGGCGGATCTATCACTATATGGATCAGTTCCAGGGAGACAAGCTCTGCACCATGCAGATTTTCAAGGAAGGGCTGGACCATATGTTCGATGAGCCGAAAGCCTATGAGACCCGGGAGATTCGGGAGATCGTGGACGAGGGAATCCGCCGGGGCGAGATCAAGGGCTGGCGCAGGTATGAGAACAACCGGCGCTTTGCCAAGTACGGCCGTCAGCGGGGCTGGGAGCGCATGATCCCGGAAAAAGTGTCGGAACCGCAGCAGATGGCTTTCATGGTGGTGGACGAACCAGACCTGCCCTGGAAGGATGAACCCGAAGGGCAACAGTCGTTGCCGGAGCGTTGACGCCTTCGTTGACGGGTCAAACCCTGATGTTGCAAGGGCTTTCGGCCTTTTGACCCACTTGACAACAGAGAAATGGTGAATAAAGAAACAAGACAAAAGCTGTGGGAGCTTCGCAACAAAAGAGTAAAAACCACTGTTGCCGCGTTGTCACGTTGCCACAGCTTCTGTCTATGCCATATCCAAAAGAAAGAGAGGTCGATTCATGTATCGCAGAAAATATTCTACAAAGTTCACGGAAGCGGGGCAGCCGTTCGTGAAGGGGCTGGCTCAGCTGTCGCCGTTTATGACCATCCCGGAATTGCAGGCATATTTGCACATCTGCCGCCGGACGGCCTATACGCTGGTGCATCAGGAGGGTTTCCCGGCCTACCGGGTGGGACGCTCCATCCGCATTGACCGCAAGGAGCTGGAGGACTGGATGCGCAGGCGTTCCGCCAGCACAATGACCTGAAACCCCAAATATGCATTGCCCCTGCGTCTTTGATCTGGTATCATAAGGGAGGGCGGATACCGTCCTGCACCTTGACAACTGAACCGGAAAGAATCGCAGGGGCATTACTTTTACAAGGAGGAAAACAGATGCCCCGGCAGACACTGACCAAACGCGCCGACGGGCGCTACGCCTGCAAATATGAAGGCCGTTTCTTTTATGGTAAAACAGCCAATGAGGCGTTTCGCAAGCGTGATGATTACGTCCGCATGCAGGAACGAGGATATAACATGGGCCTGATCGACACATCCTTTGCGGAGTATGGGGAGACCTGGCTTGACACCTATCGGACCAAATGCAATCCCATGCAGCATCGACAGTATCAGAGCTTCATCGACTATGCTTCTGAGCATTTTGGTAAAAAGATGCTAAGAAGTATCACGGCCACCGATGTTCAGCGACTTTACAACACGCTGGCAGGCTATTCTCAGAGCCACATCAACAAGTTTGCTTCCGCGATCCGCAGTATCTTCCGAGCAGCTTTGCAGGATGGTGTCGTGATTCGCAGCCCTGCGGAGATGGCGCAGCCACCGAAGGGAGAGGCTGGAAGCCACAGAGCCCTTGAAATCTGGGAGCGGGAGTTGATTGAGACAACCTATGCGGAGCACGACTTCGGTCCGGCCGCCATGGTGATGCTGTATACCGGCCTTCGCCGGGGTGAAGTGCTGTATCTGGATGTGGACCGGGATGCGGACTTTCAGAAGAAAACAATCACTGTGCGCGGCGCGGTGTCCTTCTGCAAGGGAAACTGTGGCATGGTTACCGAAGGTAAAACAGTCAATGCACGCCGGACCATCCCCATGGCTGATCCGCTGGCGGAGGCCTTGCGGGGCCACCATGGGCTGCTGTTGACCAAGGAGAACGGCGGCATGATGTCGCAAGCCGCCTTTGAGCGGAAATATCAGTCCTATATCACTTTTCTGGAGCGCAAACTCAACGGCTATCCCAGATGCCAGTACGGGCGTACCCGGGCGCACAAGGCTTTGCTGGCGGAGGGTAAGCCGCTGCCGCCCTTCAGGGAAATCGACATTCGCTGCCATGATTTCCGCGTGACCTTCTGTACCACCTGCTACAACGCGGGCATTCCGCCCAAGACCACCCAGATCTGGATGGGCCATGCGGACACGAAGCTCGTGATGGATGTCTATACCAAGCTGACTGTAGAAAAGGAACAGGCGGACGCGTTGCGGCTGAACAATTTTCTCAGCCGGAGGGGTGTGAAAGAACAGGAAACAGGAAAGGAAATAAACGTGGAATCCCTTGCAAAATAAGGAGCTGACGGAGGTACCATATGACTACCATTTGACTACTTGCAGGCCGTAAAATTGCGTTGCAAAGGGTTGCAAATCGTCCCCAAGGGCATTTTTGAGGAAAACAAGGAAGCTAGAGAGCGGCGGAAGGCAAAGCCTAAAAATGCGATATTTGGCCGTTTGTCCGGTCAAATAGAACTGTTTTCTACCCCAAAACACAAAAAAAGAAGCAGCTTTGCAACTGCTTCCTTGGTGAGCCCAGGCAATCCAAATCCGAACCTATTTTCTGATCGGTCAATGCGGTTTTGAGGTCATCAAAAGTGATGGTCGTTGTCCCTTCCTTGTAGTTGAAGGTTATCACCATTTTGTCATCGTACAGGAAAATGGCATTGATAAAAGTGTCAATCAACATTTTCCTGTGGGACTTTTGCCGTACATCCAGCTTGCGGAAGCGGTGGAGCCAGAAGGTCATAAACTCGGCGCTCACCTTGGGTTTCGCCAGCTTTTCACGGGCAATCTTCGCTTCCAGGTCTTCTTTTGCGGCCTCCAATTCTTCCAGACGGCCTTTCGTGGACTTGGTCAAGATACCCTGCTGGATGGCATTCAGCAGGTTTTGAATGGCTGTGTCCGCCTCTCGTAGCTGCTGTTCATAGAGCGGCAGGTTGACATTCTCCCTGTCCTGCAAGTCCATCAGCATAGACACAATGGCCTCAATCGCCTTATCGTCCATCACCATCTTCATGGTTTCGGTGACCACCAGATCCTCGATCCATTCCTTGCGGACAGACTTCTTGCGGCAATTGGCGCGCTTCTTTTTCACCGATATACACTTGTAATAGCGGTGAATATTCCCCGTATGGCTGGTACCACTTTCTCCATAGAGATAGGCCTCGCAGTAGCCGCAGAACAACTTCGTTGTCAGCAGATATTCGTCCTCAGCCTTGTGGCGGGCCGGGGCTTTCTTGTTCTTTGCCAGCTTCTCCTGCACCCGTTCAAAGAGATCTTGGGGGACAATGGCTGGAATACCATCCGGCACCACAACGTCTCGGTAGGTGTACTCCCCGATATAGCGGCGATTGTTCAAAAGGTGCTGTACGCTGTTGTAGGTCATCTTCTGACCCCGTGTGTTCTTCACGCCCTGCTCGTTGAGCCAGTCCCGTATCTGGGTCATGGTGGCTCCCTCGTCGTAACGCTGGAATGCCTCCCGGACAAAGGGAGCGGTGAGCGGGTCAATTTGAAAATACTGGTCATTATCAATCAGATAGCCGATAGGACGGGTGCCGCCGTTATACTTGGATTTCAAGGCGTTTTCCGTCATGCCCCGGACTACCTTTTCGGACAGGTCAGCGGAGTAGTATTCGGCATAACCCTCCAGCACGCTTTCCAGAATGATCCCCTCAGCCCCATCGGAAATGACCTCGGTGGCAGACACCACCTTGACCCCGTTCTTTTTCAGAGCGGTTTTATAACGGGCACTGTCATAGCGGTTTCGGGCAAACCTGTCCAGCTTCCAGACGATAATCATATCGAACAGGCGCTTGCCGCTGTCTTTAATCATGTTCTGAAATTCCGGGCGGTTATCGGTCTTAGCGGAAAAGGCCCGATCAATGTAGTGGCGCAGGATGGTGATACCGTTCTTCTCGGCAAAGGCAGTACACTCCCGAATTTGTCCCTCGATGCTTTCTTCCCGTTGGTTGTCGGAGGAATAGCGGGCGTAGATCACAGCCTTCATTGGTCGTCCTCCATCATACGAAACAAGGTTTCTTTCAGCTTCTCATGCATGGGGGATTGGGGGTCAAAACACATTTCAATGAAACGGCGCATTTCTTCCCGTTCCGGGGCGGCTTTGGGCTTAAATGCGTAGGTAATTCCCTGAGGCTTGTCCGTCCGGGCAAAGATATAATCCAGCGACACATCAAAGTAATCCGCATAACGGCGGAACAGCGCCACGGGCGGGGTGGACTGACCATTCTCATAGCGATTGATGCTGGATTGTGTGGAGCCTAGGGCCTCGGCCATTTTTACCTGTGAAAGGCCCAGACTCTCCCGAAGGGCTTTCAAACGCTTACCCACTTCTTTCATGGAACAACCTCCTATGCGGGTTGATTTTATTATAACCCATATATCAAATGGTTGCAACCCGAAAATAGATTTTTTATATCCGCTTGTTTCATTCCGGCCCGCTGGCCCGCACCGTTTCTTTGGGTTTTGTAAGGCTGGAGGATATGGAGCGCAGAATGCGTTTCAAGGCCAACACGCCGACAAAACCGGGGGTTTCCAAAGGGGGCCTGTGCCTCCCTTTTGGCACACGACCTTGCTTGCAAGGTGTAGTGTGTTATACCTGCCGGCGCGGCTGACGGGAGAAACGCGGAGGGCGATGCGGTTTGTGTCCCGCTTGGACCGGCAGAAAAACGGATGGAGGGGTTGCGTCCTGGAATGCGCAAGAATGACGGCCGGTTTTGCAGAGCGTGGGCAGGGATATGCGACGATATCAACACGACAAATATGCTTATTCTCCTAAGGGTGGGCACGTTCCCCCGTTGCTCCTTGTCCGGCAATTTTAGTCCATGTCTATCTGATTCGCAATGCACTTTCTTTCCATTTACCATCCAGGCCACTTCCTCGTAAGAGATGCTTTGCCAAAATCTTTTCGGCTTCTGTCATACGAGGACCAAAAACAATCTGCATTTGGGAAATGGCTTCCTCGGATAGAGCGACAAAAAACCGTTCATAGGGTGGCCTGGCATCCTTATCTTGGAGAAGGCTATAAAGATCCACGGTTGTTTTCGGCGTTATTTGACTCGAAGTGCCTATCCCTAGCGGAGCCATAAACAACCAATAGCGCCATTCTTTTTGAAACTGCCAATCAACATTTTTATATCTCCCCAACTCTTTAAAACGAATTGTAGTTTTGCTTTGTTGTTTTCCTGTGCTGCCGTTACCAAGCACCGAATTGAAATCATCTAAGGAATCTCCGAATTTTGTTCTTGGATGTAATAATGTTTTATCAGTTGTATATGTGATTTGAACCAGTTCCGGGTAATTGCCGCAGATCAATGCCTTATTGTCATCAAACACTTTTTTCAGATCAATATACGATGTTGTATTTTCCTTAAAGTGCAGCTCACCGGCTTTATAATGGTGCTCTTTAAATGGAAAAACCGGAAGCTGTATTCTGACCCCATGCATATTTGGGGTATAGAGCTGCCACATTGGTATGGATTCTGCCGCCTCATCCGTCCAGCAACTCACATATACATACTTGCCCAACAAGCCCATATCGGAGGTCTCGGCTTCTTCGATATCGTCCACATTCAGCAGGGTATTAAAACAAAGACTTTTGTTTGTAAGGATCAAAGCAAGGGTTTCAAGACTTGTATAGTGGTATAGCGTTTGCGGAATGTTTGTCACGGAAATCCACCTCTTTTTCCTTTGCATACACAAATAGAAACTGCTTAGACTATCTGTTTTTTCAACCGATCACATAGCGGCAGCAACTGTTCCAGTTTTTCGACTATGCGCTTTTGCTCGGCAAGGGAAGGAAGGGGAAATGCAAAACGTTTTAATTTCTCGGCATTGATATTGGACTGCCCGATAGCATCACTACGTACCGATTGACAATAACTCCAATAATACTGTGATTGCATCGTATAGTTGAGGAAATCGCTGTCTACATAAATCGGAGTAATTCTAACCAAGTATCCAGCATAAATAGCTGGAATTTGCCCCTTATAAATTGCCGTTTTTCCTACCAGGTCTTTACTGTTAGTTCTGTTAAACAGAAGATCATTATATTTTAATGAATATTTCCTGATTTCTTCTTCATTTGACGTGTAAACGAGCTTGTCAAGCACAAGTTTACCATCTTGGATGTTGCCCATTCTCAATACAACCATTTTCCCTACTGTATCAGATTTTTGGGAAGAACCATATTGAATGTTTATGCAAACACTACCAATGCGCACCCACTTCCATCCCTCCGGGATTTCAAACGGCACCTCATCCTCCGTGATTTCCGGCAGGGGCTTTTCCTTTTTGATTTTTCCTGCCTGGATGAGCCGCTGTTTTTCCGCCTGAATCTGCGCAAAGAGCTCCTCGCCTGTGCCTTCTTCAGGGCGTTGCTCCACCAGCTTGCCTTGGATGGCGTACTGCAAGAGGGCTTTTTTCATGTCCTCCGGGAAACGGCTGTTGAGCTGCTCCAGCTTGCTCCACGCCTGTTCGTAGCGGTCGATATAGGGCAGCAGTTCTTCGATTTTGGCGACGATGCGCTTTTGCTCGGCAAGGGGAGGAAGGGGAAGCAAGAGATGTTTCAGTTTATCAGCTTTAATACCTTTAGCGGTAGTTCCAGTACAGTTATCAAGAAGTTGCTTTTGAAAGTATGTAGATAAAATAAAATACATAAATAATTTGGGGATAACTGTATTTTCTTCGTATTCTTGAAAAGTAATAATTCGTTGTCCACAAGAGCATTCATATAAGTCGCATATTGCCACATTGCCCATAGGCGCTTCTGTTGTAAATAATAAATCACCTTTGTGAGTAATTCCACGACTTTTTCTTGTAGTATATTCTTCAGAAGATATGTATTCTTTCCTTGTATAATCCATATATCCTTGTCTTATATTGGATGCAGTAATTAAGGATACCCCTTCTGTTGATTTGACAGGTGTTTTTCCTCTGTAGTCAATAAAATTAAACAACTGATTTAATTCTACCATCTTCCAAGTTTCTGGCAGTTCGAAATCCATAGCGGAAAAATTTAATTCAGCCTTACAAGGTTTCACTCCCTTATGATACTTTTGCATTTTCTGATATAGCTCCTGGGCCGTGCCTTCTTCAGGGCGCTGCTCCACCAGCTTGCCTTGAATGGCCAGCTGCAAAATGCTGTATTTCAGTTCCTGCGGGGTCATTCGGCGTTCCCTCCCAGCAGGGCGGTGATCTCGGACAACACCCGGTCGATCTCCGCGTTCAGGGATGCCCGCTGCTCCTCGTAGCGGTGAATCAGGTCCAGCGGGGAGAGAATTTCCTCTTCCTCGTGGGGATAGCCGCACTGGTCGAGGTTGTAGCCCAGCTCTTCGGTAAGCTGCTGGGCAGTGTACTTCTTCGCCTTGTCAAAGCCATCCTCGGCGATCTCCCGCCGGTCGTTCCACCAATCCAGCACGGGCTGGAAGTGCTCGGGCTTCATGGGCTTGGTCTTGGAGAAGTGCTTATATCCCTCAGGCATATCCAGCCGGTAGAACCAAGTTTCCTCGGTGGGATGGGTATTGTCAAAGAACAGGATGTTGGTGGTGATGGACGTATAGGGCGAAAACACGCTGCCCGGCAGGCGGACAATGGTATGGAGATTGAACTCCCGTAGCAGCTTGCGCTTGATATTCACCTTGGCGTTGTCGGTGCCGAACAGGAAGCCGTCGGGCAGGATCACCGCCGCCCGGCCATTCTTTTTCAGCCTGTACATGATAACCGACATGAACAGGTCCGCCGTCTCGCTGCTGGCCAGGTCGGTGGGAAAGTGACTTTTGATATCTGCCTTCTCGCTGCCGCCGTAGGGGGGATTCATCAGCACCACGTCCACCTGATCCTCCCCGGTATAGTCCAGCACGTCATGCGTCAGGGAATTGTCATGATAAACGCGGGGTACATCGAGCCCGTGCAGCAGCAGATTGGTTATGCAGAGCATATAGGGGAACTGCTTTTTTTCGATACCGTAGATGGAACGGCTGTAAGCCTCCTCGGCATCGGTGGTCGTGACCTGCTTTTTCAGCTCTTTCAGCCAGCTGATGATAAAGCCACCGGTGCCGCAGGCGAAGTCTGCCATCACTTCGCCGATTTGCGGCCGGATCACCTGCGCCATAAAGTCGGTGACGGCGCGGGGCGTATAGAATTCGCCGGCAGAACCGGCGCTTTGCAGCTCTTTGAGGATGGTTTCATAGATCTCGCCAAACGCATGGCTTTCCTCATAGTCGCTAAAGTCCAGCTCGTCAATGATGTTGAGCACCTGCCGAAGCAATACGCCATCCTTCATATACTGGTTGGCATCGGCAAACGTGGTTTGCACAATGGCCTTGCTGATGGGCGTGGAAGCATCCACACGAACTCCCGGAATCTGGATTTTGCCGTTGGAATCCTCGATATCTCTGCCTTTGAGCACCGGAAACAGCCTGTTGTTGACAAAATCCAGCAGCTTGTCGCCGGTCATGGCCTTGCCGGACTTATCGTCATGCGCCCAGTTCTGCCAGCGGCATGCCTGTGGGATGATGGACTGATAGTTCTCATCTTCCCATGCCCAATCCTGTTCCTTGGCATCATAGACTTTCAAAAAAAGCATCCATGCGATTTGCTCAATGCGCTGTGCGTCGCCGTTGATACCGGCGTCGTTGCGCATGATATCCCGCAGCCGCTTGACAAACCCCGTTAGATTGCTCATGCCTTATCCTACCTCGTCCGCATAGATTGCCTGTTCCAATTCCCGTACCGCTTGCAGATACCCGGCTTTCCCGCCAAAATACCCGGCGATTTTCGCGGGCTTGCCCAGCTTGAGGAATGGGTCCAGCTTCAAAATTTCCGTCTTTTCGATTTCGTAGATGCCCGTGTTCATGTACTTGTCCAGCAGGGCTTCCAGCACCTCGCGGGCCACGCCGCTATATTTGCCAAAGAAGTCGCGCTTTTTGACGTTGCTGGCGCGTTCCCTGCGGGTCAGCGGCTTTTTGTCAAAGGCCACATGGCAGATGAAGTCGAAGTCGTCCACATCGCTCATCTTCTGATCCGCCTTGAGCAGTTCCAGATCAATCCCGCGTTCGCGGAGCAAATCACGAATTTGTTCTTTCTTCTCCTGAGCCGACCACTGACGAATGAAGTTATCCAGCGAAGCATATTCGCCACGGATATTTTCCTTCGTGTAGTCCACGATGCTCTCCTGCCGCAGCAGCTTGCCGTTTGCATCATAGATCGATACCGTCTTGTGAATGATCTGCACTTTACAGCCGTTTTTATCCACAATAGGCTTATGTTTGGGGGTCGGGGGGTCAGCGGTTGCGCCTGCTTCATCTTCATTCGGTAGGGCTTGAGTGCCGTCGGCAGGCTTTTCGCCTGGCGCGAAGCCTTCGTTGATTTGGAGGGGACCATCCCATTCGGGATCGGCAAACAGGCGGGTCACGTTGCGAAAGTCCATCACTACAAAATGTGTCTTTCCTTCATTCTCCCGCAGACGGGTGCCGCGGCCAATGATTTGTTTGAACTCGGTCATGGAGCCGATCATCTCGTCCAGTACGATCAGCTTGGTCATTTTGCAATCCGCGCCGGTAGATAGCAGCTTGGAGGTGGTAGCGATCACGGGGTAGGGAGAGGAAACGGAGATAAAGTACTTCAGCTTGGCTTTGCCATAGTCGTCTCCGCCGGTGATTCGCACCACATAGTCGGGATTGATTTTCATCATATCCGCATTGAGCTTTGCCAGCGCATCGCGCATCCGCAGGGCGGCGTCCTCCGTGGCACAAAATACAATGGTCTTTGCCATACGGTCGGTGCTTTTCAGATATCGGGTGATTTCCTCCGCCACCTGCTGGATGCGATCCTCAATAATGATGTTATAGTCATAATCGCTGTTGGTGTAGATGCGGTCGGGGATTTCCACGCCATTGATGTCCTTCTGCCCTTTGCTCGGCCGCCATCCCTCCCCAATGTTCGTTGTGACATTGATGACCTTGAACGGGGCAAGGAAGCCATCCTCAATGCCTTCTTTCAGGCTGTATGAATAAACCGGCTCGCCAAAATAGCTGAGATTGGAGATGTATTTGGTTTCTTTGGGCGTTGCGGTCATGCCGATCTGGGTAGCGGAATTGAAGTATTCCAGAATCCTGCGCCAGCGGCTTTCCTCCTTGGCGGAACCTCTGTGGCACTCGTCTACAATGATGAGGTCGAAGAAGTCCGGCAAAAACAGCTCACTGAAATGCTCCCGATCATCGTCACCCACCAATTGCTGATACAGGGAGAAATACACCTCGTGGGAGGTGATGGTATTCCTGTTGTCCTTCGCCACATTGATCTTGTGGATGACCTTTTCCAGCGGGGCAAAATCCTGCCGAATCGACTGATCCACCAGAATGTTTCGGTCGGCCAGGTAGAGAATTTTTCGCTTCATGCCGCTTTCCAGCAGGCGGTACACGATCTGAAAAGCGGTATATGTTTTGCCCGTGCCGGTAGCCATCACCAAAAGAATCCGCTGCTGTCCCCTTACAATGGCGTCCACTGTGCGATTGATGGCATTGCGTTGATAGTAACGGGGCGGATAGGTGCTCTGGCTGGCATAGTATGGTTGTTCCAGCATCGCTTCCTGAGAAGGCGTCAGGTTGGATTCCCGTTTATACCGGGCGATCAGCTCCTGTTCGGTAGGGAAGTCGTGAAGGCCAAATTCTCGTTCTTGTCCGGTAAGAAAATCATGCTCCACAAAACCGTCTCCATTGGAGCTGTATGCAAACGGCACGTCCAGCATTTGTGCATAGGTCATGGCCTGCTGCAAGCCATGGGAAACGGCGTGATGATTATCCTTTGCCTCGACAACGGCGATTGGGTTATTCTCATTGAGATACAGAATATAATCCGCCCGTTTGGGCTTTTCGCGGAACACAAAATTGCCCTTCAGATTGACCTTTCCATCCGTGATGCGGGTTTCCATGGTGATCTTCTCCCGACTCCACTTGGAAAGAATGGAGGGCGTAATATATTGCAGCTTAATATCTTCTTCACTCATCTGCTTCTTTTGTAGTATGGCGCCCATCCTGTGGCCTCCATTCCAAATAGATTCCTTATTCTATCAGAACCATTCCAAATGCGACGACCCGGAGGGAAGCTTCATTTGAAGAAAAGTTATAGTATACGCAAATGCCATTTTTTATTATAAACCGCCACCGTCAAAATGACAACCACGGATATTTGGCTGCTTTAGCAAGAATGTTTTTGAAGGTTTCCAAACCTTGGCTTAATAGTGATAAGGAACTAATTTACTTATCAACTGTTAGCTGACGGTTTCCGGGGTGCATACGGACAAATCCCGTCTGATTTCTAACAGGAAGTCAGACGGGATTTTCGCTTTATATTACGAATTATGGAGGACATACCATGAAAACCTTAATATCTTGTGCCTACAATATGGATAATTGCTGTGTGGAAGTGAAATTCAGCGACGGCAGTATGATTGCGATTGACACTATCGCCGTTGAGAACGAGATTGCTGACAATATGTATCAGCGGTCAGAGCTGGATTATTTGATCTACAACGCTCCTTTGGAGTATGCAGACCTTATCTTGAACGGCGATCCCGAAACCTATTTGAAAACTGTAACAGAATACAAGCCTTGGGATAGCTGACAACACGCTGCCCGCAGGAGAAAATCCTGCGGGCGTTTTTCTGTTTATATTATTTCCCTCCGTTGGATCTCAATTTAGGAAAGAAGATGACAATCTTGAAGCCCTTTCCCCACTGGGAAGCTGCTTCCAGATGAAGATTTAGATCGTCGGCCATCTTCTTAACCAGGTAAAGTCCCATACCGGTAGCCTTCTTTCTGCTGTCAGTAGAATCCCCGGTAAAGCCCTTTTGAAAAATGTACGGCAGATTATATTTTTTTACGCCAATGCCGTTATCTTCAACAGAAAGGATATCTGCGGTCTCCGAATGTATCACGGAAATTGTAAGCATGGGACTATCGCTGCTATATTTGATGGCATTGCTAACGATTTGTCCCAACATAAACTGAAGTCCTCTACGGTCTGTATAGACTGTTTCAGATTGCAGTTTGTTGAGAATGACAAACTGCTTCTCTTCAAGAAGTGGGGCATAGTCCTCCAGAACTTCACCCAAGCAGTCATTCAAATTGACATCCTCAAATCGGTAATCCTTTGTACTGCTCTTCAACCGGGCATAGTACAGCATCTGCGTGACATCCTCCTGAAGCTGACTGCGGACATAATCCAGCTTTGCTTGCAGGGAAGGAGAGATTTCATCGTTCCGGTTATCCAAGAGCATGGTCAGCAACGATAGGGGCGTTTTCGCTTCATGTGCCCAGCCCTCCACATATTCTTCATAGTCCTGTAGGGCATCTGCCATACTGTTACTCTCAGTTTTGTGTTCCTGTAAAACTGATGCCAGAAGCCGGATAGATTCTCCTTCTTCCCGGCTGATGGCACTGAGCAGCCGTTCCTCGTTGCAGATGGTAGGATCACTGAGGAAATCCCGGAACAGTTCTCGGCGGGTAGTCTCCCGCTTGTTTAGTACAAACAGAATCGCTGAAAACAAAAGGAGGCTTGTCAGAACTACTAACCCAATCAAGGGTTGAAATGCCTGAATGTCAGAAATCCAAAGAATGATAGCACAAAAGCAATCCACGCCCAACAGCAACAATAGCCAGGGGTAGTATCGCTCTGTTATGCGCCAAAGCTGCTTCATGGAGCCACCCCCGTTTCCAGACGATAGCCCATCCCACGAACCGCAACGATTCGCTGCTTCATCTCAAGACCGGACATCGTCTTTTTCAGCCTGGTCAGATTAACCTGCAAGGCATTTTCGTCTATGTATTCCGTGGTTCCCCATAGTGCTATGCAAAGTTGCTCCGTCGTGACCAGAGCATCGCCGCCGGACAAAAGAGCAACCAACAGTTTTCCCTGATTTTTTGGAAGCACGACAGAGGTATTATGAATATAAAGCGTGTAGGTCTGCTGGTCTAACAGGAAATCTGGTCCCTCTATGAGATTGGTACGGCCTTCATACCTTTTGAGAATATTGGATACCCTGGCAAGAAGCCGGTCTTTTCTGCACGGCTTCGTCAAATATTCATCGGCACCCAAGTGGAACGCTTGCAGTTCATCCTTTACCTGATCTCTGGAAGTTAGTACCAGGACGGGGATAGCGGTTTTATTCTTTAGTTCCTGGCAGATTTGAAAGCCACTGATCTCCGGCAAATTCAGGTCTAAGATCACAAGGTCAGGACGGAGGGCTGCCAGGAGCCGAGCGGCATCTTCAAACTCGGTGATTGCCTCCGCAAGATACCCGTCCTTTTGGAGCATATTGCAGAGTTCTTCCCGCATATAGACTTCATCTTCCGCAACAGCAATTCTTTTCACGACAGCACCTCCTTCCAAATTATTCTTCTCTCTGCGGCTGCATCAGTGTCAGCAAATACCGATCACTGGAGTGCTTGACCACTCTCATATAAATATATTCTATCACGCAAAGCAGCAAAATCATAGTAGCAGATACAAGCAGCATTTCAGGCACTGTCCCACGGGTTCGGGACGAGAGTATCCCTGTAAACAACGCTCTGACTCCAAACAGACTGCTGACAGCTGCAACCAATACAGGAAGTCCCATAAACCACGCAATCTGCTTTCCGGCAGACTGGCAAAGGCTTTCGTAAGTGGCTCCCAGGCGGATCAGGGTCTGGTATCTACGCCCGGTTTTCTGCTGGCTCATCAGGAACTGAACACCCACAATGGTGTTGGCAACCACCAGGAACACAATCGCCAGATAGAGGGTAATATAGATGGATGCTACGGTGTAGAAAAGCTGGCGGCCCATATTCTGAAGATAGCTTTCATATTCGATACCTATTTTGTCCAGCTTCTCGTTCAGATCGGAATAGGCAGTCATAAGGCTATTTCCATTCAGAGCTTGCTCACTGAGCACCGCATTGACATAGGTATCATACATTCCCTGACTATAATATAGTAATGCTTCATCCGGAAGAATCAATGCAAAGGACAAGGTTATAGAACGGTCCGTGACCAAATTCACAGACTGAACCTCTCCTGTAAGATGAATCGGACTACCATCCAGTTCCACCTTGGGCTGCCCGGCCAATACTTGGTTCAGCATTGCGGTACGGCTTGCCGTAGTAAACTCTGTATCAATATAGACAGTGGCCTCCTTTTCGCCTAATTGGAGAGCCGGATTGCCGGACAATTCCAACAAACGATTATAGTCCGATAAACAAATCAAATATGGGTATGTGGCATAACCAAGATTGTTCAGAAGGACATCCCGGTCTTCCGACTGGGGCAGGCTCCGAAGAGAGTCCATAACAGCGTCCATGCTGTAGGCATTATCATAATCTTCTGTGGTGCGAATACGCCCAACCCTCATTTCAAAAAGCTCTGAAAATTGATTTTCCAAACTGTTTTCTTTCAGGACTGCCTTTATATTCGGAAGAACCTGCGATGAATCTTCTGCAGTATGATCTTCAAAAGTATAGTCGATTACATGGCCAGAAGACAGGCTATTCGTTCCTGCAATTCCTACGCCCGCACCAAAACAACACAGCGCCGCCAGAATCAGCAGGGAGCTGATGGCCATGGAGTTTGACTGATGAATGACATTCTCCTGAATCTGCCGGAAGGTAAATACATGAAGCTGCTTATTTCCTTTTCCTTTCTTAACAATCAAAGCAATCAGCGCACGCATCCCATAGAAAAGCAGCATCGTACCAACTATGCCCAACAGCAAAGTCAGTCCCATCATACTTACCTTTGTCCATGCAATTCCCTGAATCGCCATGTAGTAAGCCACTGCCAACATCACACTTCCGCATATAGCAGCCAGTCCATAGATAACAGATGGCATTTGCTTTTTGGGGCGGTTCGTTGGCTGGGATAGCAAAGTACCGATCTCCTGGCGGCTGATTCGTCCACTCAAAATCAGAAGTGCCGTCAGCTTAATTGCCAGAAATCCTGCCAGCGTCCATTCAATCGCAGACCAGGATAAAGAAAACTGATGACCGATGATCCCCATGCCTACCAGCTTGGCGGTGACAAGACTGACAATTTCTGAAAGCACCACAGCCACAGGTAAGCCTATGAGCATGGCAAGAATACTGGTCAGGCAATCTTCCGCCAGAAGCATACCAAACAGTTTACTTCTACGCATCCCCAACATTAGATAAACACCAAGCTCATGCCGTCTGCGCTCGAACTGATACTTGCAGGCAAAATAGATCAAAAAGAACAGAATACCGAGGGTCATTCCATAAAACGCAGGAATCAGAAGCAGGAGTTTGTCAACTGCGTCACTCTCCATTTTCTGCAAAAAGAGCATCACATCTTGAGTGGAGATGGAAAGAATCATGTAAAAGGCAACAATAGAAATCACCAGGGAGCTGAAAAACAGACCGTTTTCCTTTCGGCTGCGGCGGCTGTTCCGAAGAATGAGATTAGAGAACATTTGCGCTGCCCCCTCCCAGTTGCGCCATCACCTTCAGGATGCGCCCGTAGAACTCCTGCTGGCTTTCGTCTCCACGCCGAAGCTCATGAAAGATCACGCCATCCTGGATGAACAGGATGCGCTTACAGAAGCTGGCGGCATTGGAATCATGGGTTACCATCAGGATCGTAGCTTGTTCGTCACGATTCAGGCCGGACAGCTTCTCCATAAGACTTCTTGCGTTCTTAGAATCCAGCGCACCCGTCGGTTCATCGGCAAGGATCATTTGGGGATGTAAGATCAGAGCCCTTGCTGCCGCAACACGCTGACGCTGGCCGCCGGACATCTTGGACGGAAACTTATCCAGAACATCAGTGATTTCCAGATAGTCAGCCAACTGCTTCAGCCGCTGGCTGCTTTCTGCTTCGGATACCCCATGCAAGGAAGTCGGGAGCAGGATGTTTTCCCTGCCAGTCAGGTTGTCCAGCAATTCAAAGTTCTGGAATAGATAACCAACTTTTTTGCCACGGTACTCTGCAAGAGCCTTTCCCCTGAGGGATTGCAGAGTATCGCCCTCCACCTGAATGCTTCCACCGGTGGGCTGAATCACAGTTGCAATACAGTTGAGAAGCGTGGATTTACCGGAACCACTGCTTCCCATAATGCCGAGAAACTCTCCCGGCATCACCTGGAGGGTGATCCCATTCAGTGCATTTGTTTGACTTGGCACATTGCCATAGATTTTTGTTAAATTTTCAATATTCAAAATGGGTTTCATGTGAATACCTCCTATCATTTGTAATAAAATGATAGCATGGGAACACAGCAAATACCACTTACAGTTGTTGTAAGGATTCAGGATATAAGTGGCGGCTCAAGGGGGACGAGCATATATTTTTTAAGAGCATCAGGCGACAATGATAAAATATACCGGATCGCCTCATTGGCAAACCAGTTCGTTTTAATTGTATCCCAATCAGCAAGCCGAATGATTTCTGCTGTGCCGTTCTCAAAATCAACTGACATTTCGCCCCATTCGCCGTCGCAGTCTGCCTGGTATTCGTAGATTGCGGCGGTGATTTTCTTTTTGCGCTTGGTTTTGGATTTCTGTTTCAGCCGGACTGCATGGATAGCACCCTCGGCAACCAAAAACTCCGTCAGCTTGTCCACTGCTTTCCGGTAGGCTCGCTCTGCACCGCTGGCTGTGCTGCCCTCAAACATAACCGCCA
>OJRC01000539.1_pt1 | contig 22816 bp, 17 predicted proteins | sample 1599081 | NCBI WGS metagenome assembly OJRC01 (sample SAMN03922519, study PRJEB24848) | human gut metagenome | isolation source: stool sample | host: Homo sapiens | place: Germany | collected 2010-02 | reverse complement strand
TGGAACAGGCGGAACACTTCCGCCGCCACGCCGAGGGTGTAGTGGCCGACTTCTACGATGTGGACTTCGTGGAACAACGGGTCTTTAACAGCGACGGCGGGACCTGGCTGCAACGGAACATGGTGCCAATGTGCATCTTCCAACTGGACCAGTTCCACCGGAACAGGGCTGTGCGTACCTATGTGGATGATCTTGATCTCCAGCAAGCCATCCTGGGCCTACTCCGTGAACGCAAGGTAAAGGAAACCCTTGCCGTGGTGGAGGCATCCATTGAAAGCACGCTGGACCCCGATGAACAGGAGAAACGGCGGAGACTGTTTACCTACTTCAGCAACCACAAACACGCATTGGTACAACACTTTCTACTGGCTCTGATTTTGGTGCCAGCCCCCCTTGCCAACGATTTTGTTACACATACCATACAAATTTGAGGTTTCACTTGACATTTGTTATAATATAAGTGTCAGAAGTGACTGAAACGGTGACTGCCGGAATGGAGGCCGAAATGATTAGGCAGTCTGAAAAAATCACGGCGCTTTATTGCCGTCTTGCCCATTATGACAATGAGCTGATGGACCACGCCATCGCGCAAAACCAGATGAACGAGCTTTCCCGGTATGCGGAAACCAACGGACTTCCCAACCCGCAGTTCTTTTGTGACTGGGGCTTTAGCGGCACCAGCCACAAGCGCCCGGAATATCAGCGTATGCTCCGACTGATGAAGCAGGGACAGGTATCTAACCTTGTCGTGTGGGATATGTCCCGCCTGGCCCGCGGCTTTACAGCGTGCGGCAAGCTCCTTGAAACGGTCCTGTCCCGTTATGGCGTCACCTTTCACTCCGTAAAGGATGGCCTTGTTTATGCCCCGCAGGAAATGCGTGAACTGGCGGCCACAAACAAGGCCTTGTATGCGTTTTTCCGGCAGGAACAGCGGAGAGGGGGGCGGAGATAATGGCGGCTCTTATCAAAACCCTTGCGGAGAAATGGGCGGCCCTCTATGTCCGCCTCTCCCGTGACGATGAAAACGAAGGGGACAGCAACAGCATCGCCCATCAAATCGAGATCCTCACCAAGTACGCCCAGGATCACGGGATCACCAACTATAAGATCTACAAGGATGACGGCTACTCTGGAACCAGCTTCAACCGCCCAGGCTTTCAAGAAATGCTGGCCGATATGGAAGCTGGTCTTGTGAGCATGGTAGTGGTCAAGGATATGTCCCGGTTTGGCCGAAACTATCTGGAGGTCGGCCTATACACGGAAATCCGCTTCCCCGAAATGGGGGTGCGGTTCGTGGCCGTCAACGATGGCGTTGACAGCGACAACCAGATGGACAACGACTTTACCCCGTTCCGCAACATCATCAATGAGTGGTACGCAAAGGACACCAGCAAAAAAATACGGGCGGTTTTTCGCAACAAGGGCCTGTCCGGGGAGAGGCTTGCTACCAACGCCCCCTTTGGCTATATCAAGGGCGAGGATGGAAAACTGCTGATCGACGAGGAGACCGCCCCGATTGTTGAACTGATTTTCCGACTTTGTGCGGAGGGCAACGGTCCCGGAAAAATCTCCCGGATGCTGAAAGAGCGGAAAATTCCCACACCCGGCACCATTGAATTTCGGCGGACGGGCCGGACGAGGAACTATTACCCCGACGATCCATGCCGTTGGTCTGAAAGCAGCGTCGCAAATATTTTGGAGCAGGACGCTTACCTGGGGCAGACCACTAACTTCAAGACGAGCAAGCTGTCCTTTAAGAGCAAAAAAGTCATCATCAATTCTCCAGACAAATGGGCCGTTTTTGAACACACCCACGAAGCAATCATAGACCGGGAGACCTGGGATTTAGTGCAGAAAATACGGTCCCAGCGCCGCCGTCCAACCAAGATGGGCGAAATGGGAATGTTCTCCGGGCTGGCCTACTGCGCCGACTGCGGAGCCAGGCTCTACCATTGCCGCACAGGTTCCTGGACCTATGAGCAAGAGTGCTACACCTGCTCCAACTACCGAAATCGGAAAGGGTGCAGCGCACATTATATTCGGGCCGTGGTGCTGGAACAGCTTGTGCTTCAAAATTTGCAGCGGGTAATGGCCTATGCCATAGACGACACGGATGCATTTGTGCGGCAAGTCATGGAGAACAGCGTGCAGACCCAGCTTGCCGAACAGGCACAGGCCAAGCGGACGCTGGAGAAGAACCTGCGCCGCATAGACGAGCTGGATGTTATCATCCAAAGGCTGTATGAGGATAATATCGTGGGCAAGCTGTCCGATGAGCGTTTTGCCAAGCTGTCTGAGACCTACGAGAAAGAACAGAGTGATTTGAAAATGTCTGTTTCTGAACTCTCCGAAGCCATCCAGGCAAGCGAAACGCAGACGGTCAATATCCAGAGCTTCTTAAAGGTTGTTCGGAAGTACACAGAGCCGACAGAACTGAACCCAGCCATGCTCCGGGAGTTTGTTGACAAGATTGTGGTACACGCCCCGGACAAGTCTAGCGGCCACCGGGTACAGCAGATTGATGTCTATTATAACTTCATTGGGGAAATTGACCTGTCCCGTGAATACAGCAAAAGAACAACAGCATGACACCGAAATATCATGCTGTTGCCCCGACTTTTGCAAAACTTCTTTACCAGCCACGCCCTACAGGCTGGCGTTTCTTTTTGTTCTTAACGGGCCAATCGCTGTTCTCCAGCCGTGAAAAATCGCTGCTGAAGGCAAGCCTTGTCAAATGCGCCCCCGGCAGAATGGCCGATACCAGAGGAGGCGTAAGGATGCCTTTCATGGAGAGAGGAAAGCTCGTTTCAAGCGATATATCGCTTGAAACGAGCTGGAAGAGCGGCCGCAAAGTCAAAGCCTAAGGGAGCGGGTTCGACTTTGACCACAGGAAAAGGGAGCGGGCCGATGCGTTCTTTTTGTTCCGAGGATAAAAAGACGTCGGAGCAAAGCGGAGTTTGCCCCGACGTAGAGCTACTGGTCAGATTTGAACTGACGACCGCTGCTTGTTGGTAAGGGGAACAATTCTGCATCACGCTGGGGATAAAAGAATAATTTCTCAAAATATCCTGGTATATCCCATTGCAAATTCGGATACACTTCGTTATACTGATACTAATTGATACCGAAAAATATCAGAGGTGAGAAAATGGACGCTTCCCTGTTTACAAAAATGCTATCGGATAAAAGTGTGACCGATCTGAAGAAACTGGGCTACAAATACCCGCAGGCTGATATAAAGGAGTTTGTGGAGCTGCTGGATACCGGTTTCTACAAAACGCTGCCGCTAAAGGATTTCAACGGTGGCAATCTGGTCTATCTGGAGAGCGTTGCCCAAGTCCGTCTATCTGCGGCCAAAGTGCTGCTGACGCCGCAGGCCAGCACGCAGCTTTACGGCGTGAAAGCCATGGAGGAGGAGATCATCTCCACCTTCACCATTGAGCAAATCGATACCTCCCGCGACAGCGTCCGCAAGATCCTCTCCGGCTATGCCCCCTCCGACGAAAGTGAAAACCGCATTTACGGTATGAAGAAGGGCCTGGAGTTTATCAGCGATCCCGCAAACAAAATCAGCGAAGAAACCATTTATCAGCTCTATCAACTCACCATTGGGGCGTTTTTGCCGGAAGAGGATCGTCTGCTGCCGGGCAGCAAATACCGCCACGACAGCGTCTATATCGTTGGCGATAAGGTGGAACACACCGGCCTGCCCTGGCAGAAGCTGCCGGATTATATGGCCAATCTGGTCGCTTTCATTAACGAAGAGTCCTCCATGAACGACCTGCTGAAAGCCGCACTCATCCATTTCTACATCGCCTATCTGCATCCCTGGTTTGACGGCAACGGCAGAATGGCGCGGCTGATGCATCTGTGGTATCTGGTGCAGCAGGGATATTCCTCGGCCCTGTTCGTCCCCCTGTCCGAGTATGTGGAGAAGAGCCGCAAGGGCTACTATGACGCCTACACGCTGGCCGAGCAGAACGCCCGGATCAGCGGTGTGCTGGATGCCACCCCCTTTCTGGTGTATTTTATCGAGAATGTGTATCACAAGCTTGGCTCGGCTCTGCCCGCTCCCAGCACCACGGACACATTTAAGAAAGCCCTCGAGCAGGGCGGCGTGACAGAAAAGGAGCAGGCTCTCTGGCACTTCGTTCTGTCCGCCTACGGCGACGGCACGTTTTCCACCAAGCAGTTGGAAAAGGATTTTGGCAACGCCGCCTATGCGACGATTCGCAGCTTCGTTCTGAAGTTTGAGAAGCTGGGCTTACTGACCCCTCAAAAGTATGGCAACCGGGTCAAATATCAAGTTACAAAATAAAACCAGAGAGTGACTGGCGCTGCCGCGTTCGTCACTCTCTGCATCTTTTGGTGCTATTAAAATTTCAGCCGCATTTGTAAAGTGCCATCATCGCAGGATTCAGCTTCTCTCACACAGCGGCAACTCTTTCGGTCGATTCTACTGTTCCTGCGCTTGCATACTCTGCACTCGTACCTCTCCATCATCATAGAATCCTGCCCGTTTCAGATTCACACAGCCAATGAACTTGTAGTAGATATCCACCCGCTGGCTCTTGGTTCCATCCTCCTCTACCACCTTCTCATGCACCACGATTTTCTCGATCAGTTCATTGAAAACATGGGCGTTGAGTTCCCTGATGTTCGTATATTTCCAGATGACCGGCAGGAACTTTTCGATATTCTCATGCACCTCTTCGCTACGGCTGATCTCCGCAACCAGCTTCTCCCTCTGCGCTTTCAGCATCTCCTGTTCCCGCTCATAACCAGGCGCCATGGTCTGATACCGCTCCTCGGTGATTTTCTCCAGCGCCACATTCTCATACAGTTTGTTGAGAATTTTAGTCAAATCAGAGATACGCTTGTCCGCCTTTTTCAGTTCCCGTTTGCACCGCTCAACCTCCGCCTGCTTCTTTTCCGTCTTGGCCGCTACCAGCATATCCTTGTAATCATTGGTCATGGTTCTGGCCACATAAGCGTTTCGGCGAATATCCTCCAACACCAACTCGTTCAGCGTTTTCCAACCGACGGCATGGGAAGTACACCGCTCTTTGCCGGCGACGAAATAAATACCATAGTTTTAAATAGCACACGCTCTGAAATTGAACAGAATTTTGATTGTGGGCACGAAATAATCCATTTGTCAAAACATCGTGAAGAAAATGGCGGCATATTTAGATGCTTCGAGGAAGCGCAAAATAGCTTCCTCGAGTGGGAAGCAAACGAAGGTTCCGCGCAGCTCATTGTGCCGTACCAAGATTTCATTCCCCGATTTGTGCATGCAGCATTCGTCAGTCCCACTTGCGATACTTTTATGGTGCCAGAATTGTTGGCTACATACTATCACGTCTCTCCCAGAGTAGTAGAAATTCGGATGGACAGCCTCAGCTATGAAATAGATCAGTATCGTTGCGGCGTCCCTGTCGAGAAACTCGAATTGCTATCCCGCCGCCAGCAGCAAAAGCGTGGGATAAGGGCCTCCTGTTATAGCGCCAAGTGTGCCTTTTCCCTTGATTGGGATTCTGCCATTGGATGAGGTGCGCTTCAGAGAGGAGGTGTCATAATGCAAAAAAGCCGCCCGAAGGCGGCTCTTGACAATCTCATATCTGGCGGTTATACTGAAATCAGAAAGAGGGCGCTACCGGCAGACGGTCAGCCCCTCAGATGTTAGTTACAGAAGTAACCGCCGAACTGTGGGGACAGGGGGCGGTTACTTCTTTTTTGCCTGAAAGAACAGGCCAATAATGCCGATGACCACAAGGCAGAACTGAAACAGCTCTGAGTATGTAAGCATAAGCATCACCCCCTCTTGCGGAGGGGGCAAGAAGTCCCCTCCGGGATGGAGGGACCAACCGCCTACCGTTGCGGGTAGCGCCGTCGCCAGAATATCACACTTTTTGGCAGAGTGCAACAATAAAAAAGTCCTCCCGGCGCTACCAACACCGGGAGGACAGGCAAAATACCCTAACCGCTAAATCAAGGCACTTTTGCGCCCTTTTATGATAGCATAAAAAGGGCCGGGGTGCAAGAAAAAGGAGGACCCCATGGCTACGATAAAAAAACAGGGCAAAGGTTACAAGATCACAGTGTCCCATGGCTATGACATCAACGGCAAGCAGCTCCGCGAGCATATGACCTGGGCGCCAGAGCCGGGCATGACCAAGCGGCAGATCGAGAAGGAGCTGAACAGGCAGGCCACGCTATTCGAGGAGCGGGTGAAGTGTACCACCACCCATGACGGCAACATCCGCCTCAAGGAATTTACTGACCGTTTCCTGAAAGAGTATGCCTACCCCAACCTCAAGGCTCGTACGGCCTATGGCTATGAGGAGAGGATGGCAGTGGTCAACGAAGCCCTGGGCCACATCAAGCTCAAAGACCTCAAGCCCGGTCACATCGCTGCTTTTTACTCAAACCTCCAGGAGGAGGGAATGCGCCGGAATGAGTACGCTGTTTCCAAGATGGACTTTGCCGCATGGCTGGAGGAACACCACACTACCATGACCGCCCTATCCACTTCCACCGGGGTGTCTGTCTGGGTATTCAAGCAGATGAAAAACGGACGTACAATTGCCAAGAGCCGTGCCCAGGCCATCGCAACCGCCATGGGGCTGGAATACGGGGAGGTGTTTGACACTGTCCACGACAACACGCCCCTGGCGCCGGGTACGATCCACACCTACCACCGGGTCCTTTCTGCGGTGTTGTTCCGGGCAGTCAAGTGGGGCTATATTCAGAGCAATCCCGCATCCCGCGCTGATCTGCCAAGCATCGCTAACCGCAAAGCCCGGTATCTGGATGAGCCGGACGCCCGGCGCTTGCTGGAGCTGCTGCGGGATGAGCCCATCAAGTGGCGGGCTATTATGACCTTTGACCTGCTTTCAGGACTTCGGCGTGGGGAGCTTGCGGGGCTGCGGTGGCAGGATGTTGACTTTGATAACCAAACGATCACCATCTGCCAAACATCCAACTACATCCCCACGAAGGGCGTCTATGTGGACACCCCGAAAACAGCCACCTCTAACCGCCCCCTGCGCCTCTCCCGGTCTGCTTTCCTCCTGCTGCTGGAATACAAGGCATGGCAGGATGCCCAGCGGGAAAAGCTGGGGGACGCTTGGAAGGATGAGGACGGCCGTGTGTTCACCACGGATGAGGGAGCGCCAATGTTCCCGGACAGCATAAGCCAATGGTTTACCAAATTCGTGAAGCGGACTGGTCTGCCCAAGGTGACCGTTCACTCTCTGCGGCACACATACGCCAGCATTATGATAGCAGACGGTACGCCGCTGGTGGTCGTGTCCCACCAGTTGGGCCACGCCCAGGCAAGCACCACGGCGAATATCTACGCCCATGTGATTGCATCGGCAGAGGCAAGGGCCGCTCAGACCTTTGACCGCTTCAATGACATCATCGCCCCGGCAGCGGCGGAGCCGCAGCAGGCCCCGGCGGAACTGCCCCAAAAGATTAAGAAAATAGGATAGCGTAAAATAAAGAAAAACCCCCCGGACAGATTGTCCGGGGGGTTCCCGTGGAGCTTGCGGTGAGAATCGAACTCACAACCCCGTCATTACGAGTGACGTGCTCTGCCTTTGAGCCACGCAAGCAAGTGCCAGTTTTCGTGTGTTTTAGCGCAGATAAACACCAAATAAACACCAAAACCAAGTTTCTGTATTGACCTTTCCCTTCTGAAATGCCCTATTCATGCGGGTTTGTGGGATTTCGCGCCTCCGTCGACCACGTCATTACGAGTGCGCTGCTCTACCCCTGAGCCACAGTAGCAAATCAATCATAGACTTGACGGTAAATTATGATAGCACATTTTTTTCGCGCCGTCAATCACCAACCTTGTCTTTTCTTTGTTTGCTTTTATATTACCTTCTGTATATCCCTGTGCTTTCTCCTCTGTGCCAAAGCCGCTCTGCCTTCCCTGAGCGGACATGCCTGTCGTCCCTCCTGAAATTTCTATTTGGCATTTCATCAAAAAGATTGTTATTTCTCCGATTATAGCCGATATTTTTAACTTTTAATTTTCTATTTTCATCCAGAATACACTTGTTCCATTTACATAATTTCAAGCAGTAATCTCATCTACAAAGAGTTATTCACATTATCCACAGGTTTATCCACACCCACTCACCCCTTCTTTTTCAACAGCTTTTCCACTTTTCCACCGTTTTTTCCACAGGGCTCAATCTCTAATTCTCTTCTCTTTTAGCCTCTCAATTTAGTATACATAATCTTTTTCCCTCCACCGAAGACAAAAAAACGACGCATGGCCGTCACCCGACCGTGCGCCGCCTGAGTCCTATTCCTCCAAAAGATGCTTCCGGCTCCAGGCCCGGCTGTTCCAACGGCTCAGAAACAGCACCGCCCGAATACACTCATCGATGGCCATTGCCGCCCAGAGGCCTGCCAGTCCCCACCCCAGGACCACCCCCAGAAGAACGCTGCCTCCCACACCCACCAGCCAAGCGTCAACGATACAGATGGTGATGGGGAAGCGGATATCGCCGCAGGCCTGAAGGGCCCGGCACATGACCATATTCACCGCGCGCCCCAACTCTAGAGGGATCTCAATGAGCATGATGGTCCCCGCCAGCGTCAGGACCTGCTCATCTTTTGTAAAAATGCCGTAAATGGGCCGTGCAAGCAGCCAGAGGACCACTGATAGGATACCCGACACCGCCACCGCTGCCAGTGCCGTGCGCTTTACGTTCCGGTCCGTCTCGGCAATCTCGCCTGCGCCCATGAGCCTCGCCACAACGACCTGGCAGGCCTGCGACAGAGCTGAGCCGAACAGATAGGTCACATTGGCAAACAAGTTGGCATAGACCCGCGTATTTACCACATATGCGGCAAAACGATTGCACACCGTCTGAATGCAGATCTGAGAACCATTATAGGAGACCGACTCCCCTCCTGTGGGCACGCCGATGGCCAGGAGCCGTTTAAGCTGGTCCCAGGGAAAGGGCCGGAGGCAACGCAGTGAGATGACTGGCCCAAAGGTTCTGCGGAAGAGCACGGCGATGATAGCCGCACCCATGATCCGGGACAGACCGCTGGAGATGGCGGCACCCGCGATCCCCATGGCCGGAATGGGGCCCAGGCCGTTGATGAGCACATAGTTTCCGCCGATGTTCAGACAGTTCATCACCACGGAGATCACCATGGTCTCCTTCATCATCTGGCTGCTGCGGAAAAAGGCAGTAAATGTGAGGTAAACCGCCTGGAACATCATACCCAGCCCAATGAGGCGCATATAAAGGCATGTCTCTTCAAAAATCAGCGCATGGACACCCATCAATCTGAAAATAGGTCCGCAGCCGAGGACCAGCACGGCGCTGACCAGAAGGCCGAATACCAGATTCATCAGGAGCGCCACCGTATAAGTCTGGTTCACCCGCTTGGTATCTTTGGCGCCGATGTACTGGGAAATCAGGATCATAGCGGCTGTACAGACCACGGAAAATACCAGCAGTAGGAGGTTGGTGATCTGATTGGCGTTGCCGATGGCCCCTACGCCGTTGGGGTCCCGCCAGCCTACCATGATCTGGTCCGCGTTACCCACCAGCATCTGGAGCAGCAACTCCACAAAAATCGGCCAGGAGAGCTTCAGGATGTTGTTTCCCTTCATTTTCAAGGCTTCCTCCGCATTCCACATAGTATACTTCCGCTGATTTACTATAGTGATTATAGCGGTTTGCTCCACGAATACAATTGGAAGAAATGATGTGATTTTCAAAATGGTAGGACCTATCCTGCATAAAGTCCACAATAGAACAGGCGGCCCGTTCCATGAACGGGCCGCCTTTGTCTTTCTGTTCCCCTACAGGCTTCCATATTCCTCAAAGAACCGGTCGTGTATGACCTGAACGGCATTGTCCGCGTCGCATTTATCTACCAGCACGGAGACCTTGATCTCACTGGTGGAGATCATATGGATATTGATTCCCGCGTTGTAAAGCGCCTCGAACATCAGGGAGGCCACGCCGGGATTATTGATCATGCCCGCGCCTACAATTGAGACTTTGGCGATCTCATCCGTAACGTCGATGTGGTCAAAGCCCAGAATGTCCTTCATCTCACTCATGACCTGCCGGGCCTTATCCATATCCTCGTGCCCCACCGTGAAGCTGATATCCTTGGTGTTGTTGCGTCCGATGGATTGGAGGATGATATCCACGTTGATCCCGTACTTTGCTAGCGTGGAGAAGATGCGGAAGGCGGTGCCCGGCTTATCCGGCAGGCCCACCAGGGCCAGGCGCGCGATGTTTTTGTCCTTGGCTACGCCGCTGACATAGGGCTTTTCCATGGTTTTTGCAACCTCCTTGACTTTCGTTCCGGGCTGTCCGGAAAAGCTGGAGAGGACCTCCAGATTGACATTATAGCGCTTGGCCATTTCCACGGAGCGGTTGTGCAGGACCTGAGCGCCCAAGGTGGCCAGTTCCAGCATCTCGTCATAGGTGATCTCGTCCAGCTTCCGGGCCCCCTTGACGGAGCGGGGATCGGCGGTGAACACGCCGTCCACATCGGTGTAGATCTGACACAGGTCGGCATGCAGGGTGGCCGCCAGAGCCACCGCCGAGGTATCCGAACCCCCCCGCCCCAGTGTGGTAACGTCGCCATACTTGTTGATGCCCTGGAATCCGGTGACGATGACGATCTTCCGCTTGTCCAGCTCCGCCAAAATACGCTCGGTACGGACGTTCTTGATCCGGGCCGCGCCATAGGCCGAGTTGGTTTTGAAGCCGGCCTGCCAGCCTGTCAGAGAGACCACCGGATACCCCATCGCCTCAATGGCCATGGCGCACAGGGCGCAGGAAATCTGCTCGCCGGTCGAGAGCAGCATGTCCATCTCCCGCTTGGAGGCCTTGGGATTGATCTCCCCTGCTTTGGCGATGAGGTCATCCGTAGTGTCTCCCTGTGCGGAGAGGACCACCACCAGGCTGTGTCCCCGGCGGTAGGTCTCCGTAATGATGCGGGCCACGTTGCGGATCCGGTCCGCATCCGCGACGGAGGTCCCGCCGAATTTCTGTACAATGAGTGACATGTATATGTACCCCCTAAGAGTTACGTGTAAAAGCCAGGTCCTCCCTCCTCGGAGGTATGCTCCGGGGAGGGAGCTGGAGAAGCCTATGCCATTCTATGCCCTCACTCCAGGACCCGGAACAGCGAGCCAAGCTCCATGCCGGAGAGGGCAGACATCAGCTCGCCCCGGGGCATGGCCCTGGTGAGGAAGGCCACCTCGTCCGCCGGCGCACCCGGCCGGGAGAGCAGCGCGGCATCCAGCCCGGCGGCGCGTACCTTTTCGGCGGTCCCGGCGCAGCGGACATACCACCGGAAGGGGACGCCCTCCGGCGACACCGTCACATCCTCTCCGCCGGGGCCCCACTCCACCCGCTTTCGGGAACGGATATGCCGGGCGGCGTCCATCACATCGGCCACAACGGCGGAAGCGGTGGGCAGTTTTCCCGCGCCCCGGCCATAGAACATCACGTCTCCAATGGCGTCCCCTTTGACCATAATGGCGTTGAACACGTCCTCCACCCCGGCCAAAGGCGCCTCCGCATCTATAAGATGAGGGGCCACATAGGCGCAGATCTTTCCGTCCAGCTCCTTTACCGCCCGTCCAAGCAGCTTGATCTTCCGGTTGCACGACTCAGCGTAGGCCACGTCGGCCAGCGTGACGCCGGTGATCCCCTCGGTGGGTACCTGCCGGGGGTACACGTGACGGCCGAAGGCGATGGAGGCGAGAATACAGATCTTCCGGCAGGCGTCGTGCCCTTCCACGTCGGCAGTGGGGTCCTTTTCTGCATAACCGTTCTCCTGGGCCTCTTTCAGTGCGGCCTCAAAGGAGAGGCCCACGCGTATCATGCGGGTGAGGATATAATTTGTCGTGCCGTTCAGGATTCCGCAGATCTCTGTGAGCTCGTTGGCGGCCAGGCACTGAGAGAGGGGACGCAGAATAGGGATACCGCCGCCCACGCTCGCCTCAAACAGATAGCTCACGCCCATTTGAGACGCCAGTTGGATGAGCTCGTACCCGCGCTCGGCCACCAGCTCCTTATTGGAGGAAACCACGCTCTTCCCGGCCCGCAATGCCCGGCGCGTATAGTCCAGGGCCACTGTGGCCCCACCGATGGTCTCCACAACGATATCTACCGACTTGTCGTTTTCAATGGTGGAAAAATCATGGATGATCTTGTCCTGAAAGGGGCTCTCCGGAAAGTCGCGCACATCCAAAATATATTTCAGGCGGACGGGCGTCTCCACCTTTTGGTCGATATGTTCCCCATTTTTGGCCAGCACCTCGGCCACACCGGACCCCACCGTGCCAAAGCCCAGAATTGCAACATTTACCATACCATCAAACTCTCCTCGCGTACTGAATTGCCTACCCGGCCAGAATCTCACATTTGAGGACGCCTCTGAGCGCCGTCGTACGAGAGAGCAGCTCCTCTACCGGGATATGGAGTCCCGAAGTCTCAGCCCCGATGGTTACCAGCGCGCAGCCGCTCACCGGAATGCCCTGATTGATGGTGAGAATATTCGCGCCGGAGACGGCAAAGCTATTGAGGACTGACGAGAGGACGCCCGGCTCGTCCCTCAGTCGGGTCTGGAAGGTCACGATGCGGCCATGGAGCATATCGTTGAAGGGTCGCACCGCATCCTTATATTTATAGAATGCGCTCCGGCTGATCCCGGTCATGCCCGTGGCCTGATGGACCGTCTCCGCCTCTCCGGTCTCCAGCAATCGCTTGGCCTCCGCGACCTTTCTGAATATTTCCGGCAGTGCGTTGGCCTCTACAATAAAGTATTTCGGTGGGTTCGCCATTTCATACACCTCCCTGGTCCTGTCTCTTCATTCTAAGCGGGTACATTTGTCTTTGTTACAGAGTCATTTGTCCACGTGTGAAGTTTATTTTAGCACAGTCCTCTGGCGGGTGCAAGCCCGAATCCCGGGAACATACCACGATTTTTGACGCACTATGCCGAATTTTTCCGTCATAGTAACCATAATGTGAAGAGGTCCGTCATGCCCGAGAATAAACATCTGAAATTTCTTCTCACAGTCGCCTACTTGGCGCTTGGAGGGGCCGCCCTATGGCTGGCGCTCCATTTCCTCCTTCCGTGGACACTCCCCTTCCTCCTCGCTCTGCTCCTCGCCGCCTTACTGGAACGCCCGGTGACTTTTTTTATGGACCGGCTGCGCCTGCCGCGCTGGGCGGCGGCGGCGCTGTGCACGGTTCTGTTGCTGCTCGCAGTGGGCGCCGTGCTCTTTTTGTGCGTCTGGCGGCTCTGGTATGAGGGCTCTCTCCTGCTTGGACGTCTGCCCTCCCTGCTTTCCGCCCTGCCCTCCCTGGGCGCTCCGCTGGAGCGGTGGGCCTATCGCTTCATCATCGCCGCCCCGCCCCAAATGCAGGAACCGCTGCGGGAGGCGCTGGAGACCCTGGCGGCGCAGAGCGCCGCGCTGCCCGACTGGCTCTACCGCACCTTGTCCACCTGGACGGTATCCGCACTTGCGGCCCTGCCGGATTGGGGACTTTTTCTTTTCACCACCGGTCTTGCCACCTATTTTACCTCCGCCGGACGGCCCGCGCTCCTCGCTTTTCTTCGCCGACAGGCGCCTCCCTCCTGGCGGCCCGCGCTCCGGACCGGGTGCCGCCGCTTCCGGGCAACCGCCGGCGGCTGGCTGAAAGCCCAGGGCATGCTGATGCTCATCACCTTCGGCGAACTGACCCTGGGTTTTTTGTTTCTCGGCGTGGATCTCTCCATCCTGCTGGCGGCCCTCACCGCGCTGGTGGATGCCCTGCCTGTATTCGGCACCGGCACCGTGCTGATCCCCTGGGCCCTGCTGGAACTACTTTCAGGCCGTTCTTCCATGGCGCTTGGGCTCTTCGTCCTCTACCTGATCGTGTCCCTGGTGCGCAGCCTGCTGGAGCCCAAGCTGGTGGGAAACCGCGTCGGCCTTCCCCCCCTGGCCGCGCTGCTGTGCATGTATGTGGGGTTCCGGGCCTTCGGTGTGGTCGGGATGGTGCTCTCCCCCCTGGCCGCCATCCTGATCAAGGAGGCCCACGACTGCGGTATCGTGCGGCTGTGGCGGGACTGAGTCCGCGGGGTGTGCCCTCCCTCCTCCGGATGCCGTCCCTTTTTTCATTGATTTTCTCCGAAAACCTCGGATTTCCCCCTTGCTTATCCCTGTACGATAGTCTATATTAGGATGGTGTAAAGACGGCCCGCCGTGAGCACCATGGGGCCGAGCAGAGAGGATGTACGCACCTTGAACATTATTATTGTCGGCGACGGCAAAGTCGGCTACACACTGGCTGAGCATCTCTCCCGTGAGGAGCACAATGTCACCATTGTGGACACCAGCGAGGAGGCCCTGCGCAAAGCCGACGAATCCTTGGACGTCATGTGCATCAAAGGAAACGGCGCTTCCATCACCGCACTCCGGGAGGCCGGCGCCGACACAGCCGATCTTCTCATCGCCGCCACCAGCATGGACGAGATCAACATGGTCTGCTGCCTCACCGCCAAGCGCCTGGGCACCCGTTTCACCATCGCGCGGGTCCGCAACGTCGAATATACGGTGGACGCCAGCGCCCTCAAGCACGATATGGGCATCGACACCCTGATCAACCCAGAGAACGCCACCGCGGTGGAAATCGCCCGGCTGCTCCGGTTTCCCTCTGCCGCCAATATCGAGACCTTCTACCGCGGTCGCGTGGAGCTCATGAGCTTTCGGGCCCGGGAGGAGGATTTTTTCTTGGGCCAGCCCCTCTCCGCCCTCTCGCAGCAGGTGCGGAACCTCCCCATCCTTTTCTGCGCCGCGGAGCGGAATGGAGAGGTCATCATCCCGGACGGCTCCTTCGTCCCCCAGGCCGAGGACCGGATCTATGTGATCGGGGCCCCTCTCGGCGTACATGAGTTCTTCAAGCTGATCGGCCGTTACGCCCCCCATATCCGCAATGTGTTCGTGGTGGGCGGCGGGCGCATCACCTACTATCTCTCCGCCATCCTGGAGCGCATGAATATGCACGTAAAGATCGTGGAGCTCAGCGAAGCGCGCTGCCGCCAGCTCTCCGAGATCCTTCCTCACAGCCTGATCATCTGCGGCGACGGCACCGACCAGGAACTCCTGGAATCGGAAAACCTGGAGGATGCCGACGCCTTTGTGGCCCTCACCGGGCGGGACGAGGACAACCTGATCATCTCCCTCTACGCCATGCAGCGCAAGGTCGCCAAAGTCGTGGCCAAATGTAACCGGCAAAACTACACCGGCATCGTGCGGGATCTGGGCCTGGACAGCGTCATCTCCCCCAAGCTCTTTACCGCAAACCAGATCCTGCACATCGTCCGCGGGATGCAGAACAGCAAGGGCAGCGTTATGAGCACCCTCTACCGCATCGCGGACGGCGGTGCGGAGGCCGCTGAATTCGTGGTCAACGAGACTACCCGCCATCTGGGCACGCCGCTGAAGGACCTGAGGTTGAAAAAGGGGATTCTGGTCGCCGTCATCGTCCACCAGGGGCGTACCATCATTCCCGAGGGCTCCTCCACCATTGAGCTGGGCGACACTGTGATCATCATCTCCAGCAATCAGGGGATTCTGGACATCAACGACATCTTCGATGACTCCATCCTTGACCTGGGGGCCGGAAATCAATGAATTTTAAGCTGGTATTCAAGCTGGCGGGCAAAACCCTGCTGGTAGCCGCCGCCTGTATGGTCCTTCCTCTGCTGGTCACCCTGCTCTACCGGGAGGACCCCATGCCGTTCCTGTCTGCGATGGGCATTACCGCGCTGGCCGGTCTTCTTTTATCTCTACTGAGGGCCGACACGCGTTTCAATTCCAGAGAGGGCTTCTTTTCGGCCGGACTCATCTGGCTTCTGGTGGGTTTTTTCGGGGCGCTTCCCTTCCAATTCTCCGGCTATTTTCCCAGTTTTGTGGACTGCCTGTTCGAGTCCATCTCCGGCTTCACCACCACCGGAGCCTCTATCCTCACAGCTGTGGAGCCTCTTCCGAAGGGCATTCTCTTCTGGCGCTCCTTCATCCATTGGCTGGGCGGCATGGGGATCTTGGTCCTGACCATCGCCCTTCTCCCCTCCCTGGGCGCGCGCACGCTTCATGTGATGAAGGCCGAGTCGCCCGGGCCCATCATCAGTAAATTGGTGCCCAAATCCTCTCAGTCCTCCAAGATCCTGTACGGCATCTATCTGGTCCTCACGGTGCTGGTGATCCTTGCCCTGCGGGCCGCCGGAATGGACTGGTTCGACTCGGTGACACATGCCTTTGCCACTGCCGGCACGGGCGGCTTCTCCACCCGTAACCTGTCCGTCGGCGCCTACCAAAGCCCCGCAGTAGAGATCGTCCTCGGCATCGCTATGCTTCTCTTTTCCGTGAATTTTGCCCTCTACTTCCTGATCCTGTGCGGAAAATGGCGTCAGGCGCTCAGAAGCGATGAACTCCGTTTTTTTGCCAGCGTGGTGGGCGGTTCCGTTCTCCTCATCGCCTGCAATATCCAGAGCATGTACGGCTCCTTTCTGACCTCCCTGCGCCACGCCTTCTTTCAGGTCTCCTCTATCATCTCCACCACCGGTTTCTCCAGCGTGGATTTCGACCTCTGGCCGGAGTTCTCCCGGGCCCTGCTGGTGATCCTTATGTTCTGCGGGGCCTGCGCCGGCTCTACCGGCGGCGGCGTAAAGTGCTCCCGGGTCCTGCTTCTCTTTAAATGTATCGGGCGGGAGATCCGCCAGATCCTCCATCCCCGTTCCGTCAATGTGGTCCGCTTGGACGGCCGGGTCGTGGATGAAAAGATACTCCATACCGTGATGATCTTCCTGGGGTCCTATATGCTCATCACCTTCGGGGCCACGCTGCTCGTCGCCCTGGATAACTTCTCCTTTGGAACAACCTTTACGGCAGTGGTGGCCTGTATCGGCAACATCGGTCCCGGCCTGGAACTGGTCGGCCCCATGGGCAACTTCTCCATCTTTTCTCCCCTGACGAAGCTGGTCCTCTCTCTGTGCATGATCGTGGGGAGACTTGAGGTCTTTCCCATCCTGGTCCTCTTCAGTAAGAATGCCTGGCAGAGGGTATAGGCGTCTCCCCGCGATCCTGCGCTCCGCCGGACTCCTAGGAAGTCCGGCGGAGCGCATTTTTTGTGAAAAACAGAAAAATTTTTTCTTGACAACACCGCCCTCCGCCTGCGGGCACTTTTTTCTTTCGCCGCTCGTAAGTTTCCTTTCTTTTCATTTGAAGGGGTGTTATTTTCGTTTACTGTTTCGTTTTTCCATGTCATGGCAAGATTGCACGGAAAGATCGACCGAAAACTTTTCATTTTCGTAGGAACTGTAAAACCGGCGTATTTGCAGGGAAAAGCGCGGTTGGGCACCTTGAAAATCCGCTTTGTTATGCTAAAATTATAAACAAGAACTGCGTCGGGATCTGCCCGGCGCTTGTGCAAAAGGAGTGGGGAATTTTGACACCTGAAAATCTCTTCTGGATTGGCTTTGTGGGGGCCGTGCTGGCCATCGCATTTGCCTATGTCCAGAGCCGGAAGGTCATGACCTTCTCGGAGGGCAGCGATACCATGAAGAAGATCGCCGCCTCCATCCGGGAAGGCGCCAATGCCTACCTCCGGCGGCAGTACACCACCGTGGCAAAGGTCTTTGTCGTCGTTTTTGTCATCCTGCTGGTGATCGCTTTCGCCTCCAACGGCGAGATGCTCTCCAAATTCACGCCCTTCGCTTTCATCACCGGCGGGGTATGGTCCATGTTGGCCGGTTTTGTCGGCATGAAAATTGCCACCAATTCCAATGCCCGCACCGCGCAGGCCGCCTCCGAGAGCCTCAATAAGGGACTCCGCGTGGCCTTCTCCTCCGGCTCCGTCATGGGCTTTACCGTGGTGGGCCTGGGTATGCTGGACATCTCCATCTGGTACTTTTTGCTTCACTATGCCTTCCACATCACCGATGCCACCACCCTTGCCAACATCATGGTCATGAACGGCATGGGCGCCTCTTTTATGGCTCTCTTCGCCCGTGTGGGCGGCGGCATCTACACCAAAGCCGCCGATGTGGGCGCCGATCTGGTGGGCAAGGTGGAGGCCGGAATCCCCGAGGACGACCCCCGCAACCCCGCCACCATTGCCGACAACGTGGGTGACAACGTGGGCGATGTGGCGGGTATGGGCGCCGACCTCTATGAGTCCTACGTCGGCTCCATTCTGGCCACCTTCGCGCTCTCCGCCGTGGCGGGTTATGGTTTTTCCGGTATGCTCCTGCCCGTGTGCCTGGCCGTGGAGGGCATCGTCTGCTCCATCATTGGCTCCTTCTTTGTCAAGACCAAGGAGAACGCCGACCAGAAGTCTCTGCTGAAGAGCCTGCGCACCGGCACCTATCTGGCCGCCCTGCTCTCCGCCCTTGTCGCCGCGCCCCTTACATATACCATCGTGGGCAACTGGGGCGTCTATGTGGCGATTCTGGCCGGTCTGATCGGCGGCTGCGCCATCGGCTATTTCACCGAATACTACACCTCCGACACCTACGCGCCCACGCAGAAGCTGGCCGCCTCCTCTGAGACCGGCTCCGCCACCGTCATCATCGGCGGCATCTCCTTGGGGCTGAAGTCCACCGTAGCCTCCATCCTCATTGTCGCCGCCGCCGTTCTCATCAGCTACTTTGCCGCCGGCGGCTCTCTGAACGTCGTGGACGCCAGCGGTCTTTTCACCGCTGAGTTCAACAAGGGCCTCTACGGCATCGGCATCGCCGGCGTAGGCATGCTCTCTACCCTGGGCATCACGCTGGCCACCGACGCATACGGCCCCGTGGCCGACAATGCCGGCGGCATCGCCGAGATGAGCGGCCTCCCCGCCGAGGTCCGCGAGCGCACCGACGCTCTGGACTCCCTAGGCAACACCACTGCCGCCACCGGCAAGGGCTTCGCCATCGGCTCCGCCTCCCTCACCGCTCTGGCCCTCCTGGTCTCTTACGTGGACATCGTCCAGACCAAGACCGCCGAGGTCCTGAACTTCACCCTCACCAGCCCCACCGTGCTGGTCGGTATGTTCATCGGTGCCATGCTCACCTTTGTCTTCTCCGCATTCACCATGAGCGCCGTGCAGACCGCCGCGCAGTCCATCGTGGTGGAGGTCCGCCGCCAGTTCCGTGAGATTGCCGGCATCATGGAGGGCAAGTCCGATCCTGACTACGCGTCCTGTGTGGCCCTGTGCACCAAGGGCGCCCTCCACGAGATGGTGGCGCCCGCCTTGCTGGCCATTGTTGTGCCCATCCTCACCGGCCTGATCCTGGGGCCCACCGGCGTAGTGGGGCTTCTGGGCGGCGTGTCTGTCACCGGCTTCGCCATGGCCGTGTTTATGTCCAACGCCGGCGGCGCTTGGGACAATGCCAAAAAGTACATCGAGTCCGGCCATCACGGCGGCAAGGGCTCCGACTGCCATAAAGCCGCCGTCGTGGGCGACACTGTGGGCGATCCGTTTAAGGATACCTCCGGTCCCTCCCTCAATATTCTCATCAAGCTGTGCTCCACCGTGTCCATCGTATTCTCCGGGCTCATCGTGGCTTTCAACCTGATGAATATGCTGTGATCTGATCTCGGGCAGGGCGCGCCGACCGGCGCGCCCTGCTTTTTTACTTTGATGCAGTCCCTCCCCGGGCTTGTCCTGCCTTGTGCTTTATGATATAATACATTTTATTCTTTATGATCTTACCCTGGATATACAAAGGGCAGTGCGCCAGCCAGCAAGGCCGGTGGGGCACCTGGCGGCATTTCTCACGCAAAAGCCGCATTTGCTTTTGTACACCAAGGGCCCCGATGGAGGTATCCAAAACTATGATCCAGATCACCAATTCCCCCGTACTTTATCAGGGCGGAGGCTTCATCCCCGCCCATCCCCGGCCTGCGGCGGAGCGGACCGGCACCATGGCCTCCGCCATCCTCAGGGCGCACAACACCTCCGGCGACCCGGAACGGTTGAAGATCAAATTCGACGCCATGGCCTCCCACGATATCACCTACGTGGGCATCATCCAGACGGCCAGGGCTTCCGGCCTCACCGCCTTTCCCCTGCCCTACGTGCTCACCAACTGTCACAATTCTCTGTGTGCCGTGGGCGGTACCATCAATGAGGACGACCATGTTTTCGGCCTCTCCGCCGCCAAGAAGTACGGCGGCGAATTTGTCCCCGCCCATCAGGCGGTCATTCACTCCTATATGCGGGAGCGGTACGCCGCCCCCGGACGGATGATCTTGGGCTCCGACTCCCACACCCGCTACGGTGCTTACGGTACCGTAGCCATCGGCGAGGGCGGCCCTGAGCTGGCCCGCCAGCTTCTGGAAAAGACCTACGATATCGCCTATCCCAAGGTCATCGCAGTCCATCTCACCGGCGCGCCTCGTCCCGGCACCGGTCCTCAGGACGTGGCGCTGGCCCTGATCGGCGCCACCTTCCGGGAGGGCATTGTCAAAAATGCCGTTCTGGAGTTCTTCGGCCCCGGTGTGGAGCGCCTCTCCATGGATTACCGCTCCGGCATCGACGTCATGACCACGGAGACAGCCTGCCTCTCCTCCGTTTGGTCCACCGATGATATCACCAGGGAGCACCTGGATATTCTGGGCCGTGGGGATCAATTCCAGTCGCAGGCTCCGGCGGAGGGTGCGTACTACGACGCCCTCATTGAAATTGACCTCTCCACTGTGGAGCCCATGATCGCGCTCCCCTTCCACCCCTCCAACGCCTATCCCATTCGGGAGTTCAAGGCCAATATGGCCGACCTTCTGCACCAGGTGGACCTGGACGCCGCGGAACAGCTCGGCATTCGGAACGCCGCCTCTCTCACCGCCAAAATCGTGAACGGCCAGTTCCATGTGGATCAGGGCGTCATCGCCGGCTGCTCCGGCGGCACCTATCAGAATCTGGTCCGGGCCGCGCAGATCCTGGACGGCCACTCCATCGGCGCGGATGCATTCTGGCTCTCCTGTTATCCCGGCTCCATGCCCATCCATCTGGAGCTGACCAAAAACGGCTATATCGCCTCCCTGATGGCCTCCGGCGCCTCCATCCGCTCCTGCTTCTGCGGTCCCTGCTTCGGTGCGGGGGATGTGCCCGCCAACGGTGCCTTCTCCATCCGCCACTCCACCCGCAACTTCCCCAACCGCGAGGGCAGCAAGCCGGGGGACGGCCAAATCTCCTATGTGGCCCTGATGGATGCCCGGAGCATCGCCGCCACCGCCCTGAACGGAGGTGTGCTCACCGGTGCGGACGAGCTTCCTGAAATCCCCATCGACCACGCCCGCGAGCCCTATCGCTATGACGACTCCGCCTATCGCTCCCGCGTCTACTACGGTGTGGGCAGGCCCGACCCGGATGCCGAGCTGGTCTTTGGCCCCAACATTGCCGACTGGCCGGAGCAGGTGCCCCTGACCGAGGATCTGCTCCTGACGGTCTGTGCCGCCATCTACGACCCGGTGACCACCACCGATGAGCTCATCCCCTCCGGCGAGACCTCCTCCTATCGCTCCAACCCGCTTCGTCTGGCGGAGTTTGCCCTTTCCCGAAAGGACCCACAGTATGTGCCCCGGGCCAAGCAGATCCTTGCCGAGGAGCGCAGACGCCGTGTGGGTGAGCCCACCGAAGCCCTCCTGTCCTACGATCCCAAGCGTACCGGCCTGGGTTCTCTGGTGATGGCTCTGCGGCCCGGCGACGGCTCTGCCCGGGAGCAGGCGGCTTCCTGCCAGCGAGTGCTGGGCGGCTGCGCCAACATCGCCCAGGAATATGCCACCAAGCGCTACCGCTCCAATGTGGTAAACTGGGGCATGCTGCCCTTCCTCTGCGACGGTCTGCCGGAAAAGAACCTCCAGCCCGGCGACCAGGTCTACATTCCCGGTATCCGCGCGCTGCTGGAGGGCGACGAAGAGGAGATCGCCGCCACCCTGCTCCAGGACGGCAAGGAGACCCCTCTGACGCTGAAGCTGCCCGGCCTTACCCGTGAGGAACGGGATATCATTCTGGCGGGCTGCCTCATCAACTACTACGCGAAGTGAATCCCCGTTTCCATCTTCCCTATTATTAAGTGCTCTGGAGGATATGTCCATGGAAAAGCAGGATCCTGTCTGCCGCTCCTGTATTGACTGCGGCGTAGTCAATTGCAGCGCACAGAAATATCAATACCCGGAATTCTGTCTTACCACCTCCCTGGAAGAGGGGGAACTGGAAGAGGCGCTGTCCCTCTACGACGAGGATCGGAACCGCGAGATCATGCTGACCGCGGCGCAGGTGGAATTTGAAGGTTATTGTAAGCTCACCCGTGTGGAGGAGATTATGGACTTTGCCCGCCGCATGGGGTTTCACAAGATTGGGATCGCCACCTGCGTGGGCCTGATCCGGGAGAGCCGCGCTCTGGCCCGGATTCTCCGTGTGCACGGTTTTGAGGTATTCGGCGTCGCCTGCAAGGCCGGGGCGGTGGACAAGACCGCTGTGGGGATCGATCCGGCCTGCCATGCGGTGGGAAAAAATATGTGCAATCCCATCTTCCAGGCCAAGCGCCTCAATCGGGAGGGTACAGAGCTCAACATCGTGGTTGGCCTGTGCGTCGGGCATGACAGTCTCTTTTACCGCTACTCCGACGCCCTGGTCACGACTCTGGTCGCCAAAGATCGGGTCACCGGTCACAATCCCGCGGCCGTCCTCTATCAGCTTGACTCCTACTACAAGCGCCTCCTTACCCCCTCTGATCCCGCATAGACCTGTCTCTTATACACATCTGACGCTGCCGA
>OJRC01000538.1_pt1 | contig 22960 bp, 20 predicted proteins | sample 1599081 | NCBI WGS metagenome assembly OJRC01 (sample SAMN03922519, study PRJEB24848) | human gut metagenome | isolation source: stool sample | host: Homo sapiens | place: Germany | collected 2010-02 | reverse complement strand
GTATAAGAGACAGTATCAAGGCAGATAGCATCCGAATCTTCATAGACGATCCCTCCAGTTCTTTATTTTTAATAGTTGAGTCCAGCATATCCTTTTTCTCTTTTATAGTGCAGGAATCTCCTGCTACTATTACAACGATTTTCAAGTTGTTTTTCATGCAATCTATTTTGATTATTTATCGGATTTGGTTACATAAAATAATATGAATTTAGGAGGAAAATATATTCACTGTCTATTTTACTTTCCATCCTGGTATTTAGTCAATAGCGTATCTCATACCCTCTTATCGAGAACGATATTTAATGTGCTATCAACTATATTGTTTTCTTGATTTTCCCTTGTTTTTCACCAAAGTTACTCGGACTCTTCACTCCCATCAATAGAAAATTTAGGATATGATTTTAGTGCAAGGAAGAGCTGGCCAGCAAACCTTAGCTTAGCAGATTTAAGGAGGATAATAAAATGGCTACCTATACTGTTAATGCTTATAACAATGGTGGAACCGGCGGCTCTGTCAATATGAGATCTGGCCCAAGCACGAATGATGATATCATTATCCAGGTTCCGCATGGTGCTACGGTAACGGGAACCAAGTCTGGTACGTGGTCGTACATGACCTATCAGGAGACTTATTCTGGCTACATGATGTCCGTTTATCTGGATGAGCAGGCTGGCGGCACAACTGGCGGCAGCACCTATCTTGGAATCGGTACGGTCATTGGCGGCGGTCCGCTCTATTGCCGGAAGCAGCCTGTTGCAGGCTATGAGTACTGGGGACAGTTCCAGGAAGGCGCTACTATCGAGATTTACTCCTGTTCTACCCCTGGGTGGTATGAAACCCGTTGGAATGGCAGCAATGTAGGTTATGTGATGTCTAATTATATCCAGGTGGACGGCGCAGGTACTAGCGGCGGCATCTATATTGGAACCGGTACGGTTGTCGGCGGCGGTCCGCTTTATTGCCGAAAGCAACCTATTGCAGGCTATGAGTACTGGGGTCAGTTCCAGGAAGGCGCCACTATCGAAATTTATACCTGTTCTACTTCTGGATGGTATGAAACCCGTTGGAATGGCAGCAATGTAGGCTATGTGATGTCGGTTTACGTTGATATGAGCGACAGTAGTGACATTACTGATAGCGGCACTTTTATTGGAACTGGCGTAGTTATTGGTGGTGGTCCGCTTTATTGCCGGAAGCAACCTGTTGCAGGTTATGAGTACTGGGGCCAGTTCCAGGAAGGCACGACTATCCAGCTCTACACTTGTGCCACTTCTGGATGGTATGAAACTCGCTGGCCTGTTGGCGGAAGCAACATTGGCTATGTAATGTCGAATTACATTTCGACGAGTGGTGGCAGCAGCAGCGGTGGTACTACAATTACATTTAATCCGAACGCGGCTGTAGAGTATGCAAGAGGCCACTCGGAAACTACCGAAAACGCACTGTGCTCCAATCGAAACACCTCCTTCGGTTCTTCTACGACCAATGACTGCGCAAATTTCGTCAGTCAGTGTCTGGTCGCGGGCGGGCTTCCAATGTTTGATGGCTGGTGTTATAAGCTCAGTGGTATCCCTACATCGTGGGAAACCGGCGGCTGGTCTTGGACCTATAGTGGCTATCTGAAGCTCAATAGTAAAGGTCGCATATCTCAGGTTGCGCTTACTGACGTCCAGCCTGGCGACTTTATCTACAATTACGACTCTTCGATGCCTGCTGGTAAGCAGTATACGCACGTGACGCTTGCTGTTAGCACGTATCAAAACGGGGGCGTTTATGTGTGTGGTCACACTAAAAATCAAAACAATGTGTTTAGGGCGCTGTCGTCCTCAAACTGCAGATGCTATCGGGTTAATTCGACGATTACTGTCGGAGCGGACGAAAAGCGTGTCCTACTCAATGCCACAGGTAGTGGATATACCGTTCTCTAAAAATAGCGACGAATACTGTGTTCGAGTGAGTTCATTGCTTTTAATTTAGCACATTCTGAGCGGAGCATCAGAAAGGTTTGTAACTAATCTCGTCACAATTTGTTGACTATTCAGCAGAATGCTGGGCTATCTCAAAAATACAGGTTCTTCATTGAGACACTTAATTAGGATGAGATAGCCCAGTATCTGTTTTTAGAGGCGGTCAATCCTCAAGACCAGAGGCACCGCGGAAGCCTCCTTTTTGCGAAAACTCCAGAATCAGCGGGGTCATCTTCACGATGACCCTTTTGATGTGCTCAAGCTCGTCTTCCGTAAACCCGGCGACCTCGCGCCATTCCTGCGCGGGGAGGGCATAAACGGCCTGGCAGAGCACGCCTCTACGAATATATACCAGCACGCTGCGGTCTGCAAGCATTTCGGAGTGAGGAATCTGCGTGCCATCGCCAAGCGTGATAAAGGGATATTCCATGACCATTCCTCCTTCAATAAAGGAAGGAATCCGCAGAAGTCATCGGGAAAGAAAAAAGCGGGATCATCGTGACCGACAACCCCGTTTTGGTTTGGTGGAGCATACCGGATTCGAACCGGTGACCTCTACAATGCGAATGTAGCGCGCTACCAACTGTGCTAATGCCCCAAATATTCCCGATGAATTTTGTGCAGATTCACCATTAACTGCTTACGGTGTTCAAACCCTTGGGGCGACAGTAGAGACAACTCGTTCTACCAACTGTGCTAATGCCCCAAATATTCCAGATGAATTTTGTGCAGATTCACCATTAACTGCTTACGGCGTTCAAACCTTCGGGGCGACAGTACGAACAACTCGTTCTACCAACTGTGCTAATGCCCCAAATATTTCCGATGAATTTTGTGCAGATTCACCATTAACTGCTTACGGTGTTCAGAACCCTTAGGGCGACAGTAGAGACAACTCGTTCTACCAACTGTGCTATAGCCCCATTTATTATCAACTGAACCTATTCCGTTCAGCCAACGTATGGTATTATACCAAAGCGAATACGAAAAAGCAATACCTAAAAATAATTTTTTGCCCAGATCCGCTGGCGCTGCTATGCATATTGATCGGAGAAAAGAAAAGGAGCAGCCTCCCCACTTGGCATAGTTTACTGTGGCAACAGCCGGTAAAAGGTGAGTTTTCATCTCATACATTCGCGTAGAAAGCCTGGAAAGGATGGTGCATGTCCAAACATGCAATTCATGCAGGAAACCGCACCACACTGCTGGAATATAAAAAACACAGACCCAAGCACGCGAAAAATTAGGGGAGGGATAGGAAGATGAAAGTAGTCATTGTCGGCGGCGTCGCAGGCGGAGCAAGCGCCGCGGCACGTCTCCGGAGGTTGGATGAATCCGCTCATATTATTGTGTTTGAGCGGTCTGGATATGTATCTTATGCCAACTGCGGACTGCCTTATTACATCGGCGGTGTTATTGAAAATCGCGATCTGCTTACTCTGCAAACCCCCAAGAGCTTCAAAAGCCGTTTTAATATCGATGTGCGCGTCCATCACGAGGTCGTCGCCATTCATCGGGAACGCAAGACCGTGACGGTGCGAAACCTGGAAACAGGCGCGGAATTTGAGGAAACCTATGACAAACTGATACTTTCACCAGGGGCAAGGCCCATTCGTCCGCCCATGCCCGGGCTGGAATCCAAGCGTCTGTTTACGCTTCGCACAGTGGAGGATACCCTGCAGATCCGCGATTTTGTAGAGAAAGAAAAGCCGCGGCGCGCCGTGCTGGCGGGTGGTGGATTCATCGGGCTTGAATTGGCGGAAAATCTATACGAAATGGGCATTGAGGTCACGATCGTTCAGATGCTGGACCAGCTGCTGACACCCCTTGATAAGGATATGGCATCCTTTGTGCATGCGCGGTTCCGTGCAAAGGGGGTGCACCTGATGCTCAAAACAGCTGTAAGCGGCTTTGAAGAGCGCGAAGGATGCATCCTGACACATGTAGATGGGGGAGAGCCCCTCTGTTCAGAAATGGCCATTCTGGCCATTGGCGTATCGCCAGATTCCAGCCTGGCACGCGAAGCCGGGCTAGAGCTCGGCGCGCGTGGAGCCATTGCTGTGGATGAACACATGCGTACATCTGACCCCGATATCTATGCCGTAGGCGACGCTGTGCAGGTGCGAAACGCTGTGACCGGTTCTCTGGGACTGGTATCGCTCGCCGGACCAGCCAACAAACAGGGGCGTATTGCCGCCGACCATCTCTGCGGACTGGATAGCGCGTATCACGGAGCTTATGCTTCCTCTGTCATCAAGGTGTTTGACATGACGGCCGCCGCAACCGGAATCAATGAACATGCGGCTAAGGAAGCGGGCCTCTCTTACGAAAAGATTGTTCTTTCCCCAGAAAACCACGCCTCCTACTATCCTGGCGGACGCGCCATGACCATCAAGATCCTCTATGAGAAGGAATCGCTGCGTATTCTGGGCGCTCAGATTGTAGGTTTTGATGGAGTGGATAAGCGCATCGACGTCCTCGCAACCGCCATGCAGGCCGGAATGAAAGCCCCCGAGCTGGCGTGTTTGGATCTGGCCTATGCGCCGCCTTATTCCTCTGCCAAGGACCCGGTAAACATGGCCGGTTTTATTGCAGAAAACATCGAAACAGGCAAGGTGAAGCAGTTCCATTACGAGGATCTGGCCGATCTGCGCAGCCGTCCCGGCGTTACGCTGCTGGATACGCGAACCGTGGGGGAGTATGCCGCGGGGCATGCTGAGGGCTTTATCAATATTCCGTTGGACAGCCTGAGAGACCGGCTTGCCGAGCTGGATGCACATCAGCCCGTTTATGTCATGTGTCAGAGCGGCCTGCGCAGCTATCTGGCCTGCCGTATCCTTAGCCAGCATGGATATGAGTGCTATAACTTCTCCGGCGGTTATCGCTTGTATCGAGCCATTGTAGAAAACGCTTTTAACGAGCAGGCCAACACACCCTGCGGCTTTTCCATCGGTGCCGCAAAGGACTGAAAACGGGGGAGGAATGCCCCGAAATACAACACAACGGCCGCGGGAGCAGGTTCCGCGGCCGTTACCATGTGGCCCGTATCAGGTGTTCCGCGTGCGGATTCCCTGAATGTTGGCATATTCGGACAGCTTGTTCACGATGTCCTTATAAGTGGTTTTTCCCTGCATATCCAGGGTATAGATGTTGGTATACAAATTGTATTTTCCCTTGTTTTCCACGTGAAAGTCAATATCCAGCACACGCACGCCAATGGCCTGAAAATAGTCATTGATAAAGGCGATGGTTTCCACGCGGTGTATAAACTTGATTTCCACATGCTTAACGGAATTGACCCGCACCAAGCGCTGCAACAGCGAAAGCGTGATGATCACAATGGCGCAGCCAGCGAGGGAGATGGTGTAGTAGCCCATGCCAACGGCCAAGCCAAGACAAGCCACATTCCAAAGGGAAGCAGCCGTGGTCAGGCCGGCGATTTTTTTCTGACTGATAAAAATGGTGCCGGCGCCCAGGAAGCCGATGCCGCTGATGACCTGCGCGCTGATACGTCCATAGCTGATAGCGATACCGGTGCTTGCGTTGTTCATGTTCAGCGTGATCGTATCCGCGATCATCAGGCTTTCCATAATGGCGATGATTGAAGCGCCCACGCATACCAGCACATGCGTGCGCATACCAGCCGGGCGGTTTTTGCGCTCGCGCTCAATACCAATGACACAGCCGATGAAGACGGCCAACAGCAAACGTAATCCCTGCTCCCACCAGGACACGCTGAGCACCCCCAATTATGATTTGTGATTGAAAAAGCCTAAAAAATGCGATAAAGAGAAACCACCTTGCCAAGTATCATAACCTCAGGCACAATGATCGGTTCCATCGCAGGATTTTCAGGCTGAAGTCTGAAAACGCCTTTCTCCTTATAAAATCGTTTGACGGTCGCCTCGTCTTCAATCATTGCGATTACGATATCGCCGTTATAAGCAGTATTTTGCTGCCGGACAACCACATAGTCCCCGTCCATAATGCCGGCGCCGATCATGCTTTCACCCCGAACGGACAGGATGTAATGCTCACCCTGCCCCAGCATGGTCTGGGGCAGGCATACATAATCCTCGATGTTTTCGGTTGCAAGAATGGGTACGCCTGCCGTTACACGGCCTAGAATGGGTACATTGACCATCTCCGTGCGGTACATCTGATGGTCAGCAGGTACAGAAATGGCCCGCGGCTTCATCGAGTCGCGGTAAAGCAAACCTTTTTTCTCCAGGCGGATCAAATGGCCATGAACAGTGGACGTGCTTTTGAGGCCGGTGGCGTCGCAGATTTCACGCACCGATGGGGGATACCCCTTTTGCAGCGTCGCTTTCTCAATATACGCAAGGATCCTTGCCTGGGTATCTCCACGCGGATTGCTCATGGCTTCACTTCCTTACGTTTCAATCGTCTATAGAATACCATAAAACAAAGCTCGTTGGCAAGTGTTTTGCGAACGAATGTTTCTATTGCTGAAGATCCTCTGGCAGGGAGGGGAGATGTACGTTGCGGGCTGCATCCCGACGGCGTTGATCGCTCATCGCGGCATAATGTCTCCGGGTGGTATTCACATCCGAGTGGCCCAGCGCATCCGCCACCAGATAAATGTCCTCGGTTTCATGATAGAGCCGCGTGGCATAGGTACTGCGCAGCTTATGGGGACTCATGCGTTTTTTCAGCGGTACAGCCACGGAGCAATACTTCTTCACCATCATCTGGACAGCACGTTGGGATATGCGCCTGCGCTGCAAAGATAAAAACAGCGCGTTTTCATCCGCTTTGGTGGCAGGCTGGATCTGCTTTCGTTCCTCCAAATAAATCTTGAGAGCGTCGGCTACTTCATTTGGATAATACAGAATCACCTGATTGCCGCCCTTGCGCGTGACCAGAACCGCATTTGAGGCGAGATCCAAATCACCGATATCAATGCCCACGCATTCGCTGACGCGCACGCCTGTCCCCAGAAAGAGCATGAGAATCGCATAATCTCGTTTACGTGTGTGTGCATGAAAACGCTGTTGGCCAGAGGTCAGTTCCGCGCCATCGTCTGCGACCGACAGCAGGCGTTCGATCTCGGCTCCAATCAGGTGAAGAATGGGCTTTTCATGCAGCTTTGGCAGGGAAACCAGGGCAGCGACATTTCCGGGAACGCGCTCCATTTTGAAAAGATAATCAAAATATGAGCGCAAAGAGGACAACTTGCGCATGACGCCGCATTCGTGATTTCGGAGTACCTTTTGCTGTTCGACGGTTTCGCCGGTACTGGCGTCTTTGTAATACAGGGTCAGATAGTCCGCATAGCCGTTCAGGTCGCGGGCAGTGAAACGGGACATGTCATCGTCATTCCAGGAGGAAGGCGATTTTGTCGAAAAATAGGGCAGTTCCTTTGCCGCGTAATCACAAAAAGTCTGTAGATCGATCGTGTAAGCCATACGCGTCAGCGGACTGGTGGTCATGGTGATGCTGTTAATGAAATCCGTACAGGATGGCGGCAGTTCCCGCAGCATACGGCGGACTTTTTCGGTGCGCTCGGCATTCATTCGCTCCTGATAGGTAATTTCAGGCATTTGGCAGTCCTCCCGGTCAGAATCATGTGAAATTCACCCATAACTATTCGTAAAAGTATTCTTTAGCGAAATGTTCATGGATAGTATACCCCTGCTTTCGTACTCTGTCAATCCCCCAGTCTTAAACGCATTTCCAGGTCTCCTGTGCTTCTCTCCTCTTCCTGTCAGGCTCAATTTCCTTTTGGCTTCCAAAGTGATCCAGAAAAAAAGAAAGGCCATATAAATAGCCTTTCTTATCAAGCAATCAGGGTTTCCCCGCTTGCTCCTCCCCCACTTTGGCGGGCTGTTCTTCTTCTGTCTTTTCTCCGTTTAGCCTGCGGTATTCCCGGATGGCCGAAGTGGCCAGTTCGTCGCAGCGATTGTTCCACGGATTGTCGGCATGGCCCTTTACCTTATGAAACGTAATCTCGTGCTTCTTGGTACGGATCACTTGCAGCAGCAGCTTCCACAAATCACTGTTTTCGACCGGCTGCTTTTTGCTGTTGAACCAGCCGTTTTTCTGCCAGTTATCAATCCAATGATCGTTGAAAGCGTTCACCGTATAGGCGGAATCCGAATAGACCTCCACCACGCATGGCTCTTTAAGCGCACCCAGACCTGCGATCACCGCAAAGATTTCCATGCGGTTATTGGTGGTGTTGGCCATGTGACCCGACAGTTCCTTGACCTTGTCCTTATAGCAAAGCACACAGCCCCATCCCCCAGGTCCCGGATTTCCGGAGCAGGCGCCATCCGTATACAGCCGTACGGTGCGTTTAGGCGTGACCTGGGTCATAGTTTCCCTCTCCGATCTGCCGGGGCGGACATTTTGCGGTTCTTGCGGGCGCAGGCATCCATTGCCTCCAGGACAGCGCTGCGGAAGCCGTTCTTTTCAAGCGACTGGACAGCCTCAATGGTTGTTCCGCCGGGCGAGCAGACGTTGTCCTTGAGCGCGGCAGGATGTTCGCCTGTCGTCAGCACCATCTTGGCCGAGCCCAACACCGCCTGAGCGGCTGCCTGTATGGCCATCTTTCTGGGCATGCCCAGGCGTACTGCGCCGTCTGCCAACGCCTCAATGAACATATAGACGTATGCGGGACTGCTGCCGCTCACTGCCACCACGGCATCGAACAGGCGCTCGGGCAAAACCTGCACTACGCCCAACGTAGAGAAAAGCTCCTTTGCCCAACCCAGCGACGCCTTGCTGAAGCTGTTTTCCTCGCAGATTGCAGTAAAGCCGGCGCCAACCAGCGCGGGCGTATTGGGCATGACGCGCAACACCTGAGCGCTGTTATCACGTCCGAGAATCTCCGTCAGCATGGCCATGGACCATCCGGCAGCGATGGAGATAATCTTTTTATTGTAGCAGTATTTTTGGATTTCTTCCAGAACACCGCGCATGTATATGGGCTTGATTGCCAGGATGATGAACTCACACTCCCTGGCAATCTGGATGTTGTTTTCGGCCACATTTACCGGATAGGCAGCGGTTAACGCCGCAAGCTGCTGCTCGCTGACATCGTACACCATGGTTTCATAGGGCTTGAGAAAACCACCCTGAAACGCTCCCCGCATGATGGCGCATCCCATGTTTCCCGCGCCAATAAAACCGATCTTCATTGCAGCATCGCTCCCTTTATTCGAAAAAGCGGCGGACGCTTTGTCCGCCGCATCTCACATTTACGCCTTCGGAACAGCCGCCCCTACGGGAGTCGTTCCAACCTTTGCGTTTGCATCGCGGGGATGCTTGCGCACCGTCAACGTGATGGCCTTCTTGGGGCACTTTTTGACGCATTCGCCGCAGCCGGTGCAGGCTTCGTTGACCTTATGCACCTGCTTAAGCGTGCCGGAAATGGCTTCAAACTGGCAAGTCCGCTTGCAGATGGTGCAACCGATACACAGGTCACGGTCGATCTCGGCGATCTTGCGGTTGTCAAAATCTCCCCACAACGCACCGTTGGGGCAGGTTTCCGCGCACATCATGCAACCCGTGCACTTCTCCCGGTCAATCACAGGCAGGTGGTTGACCATGGTGATCGCGTCAAATTTACAGGCGTTCTTGCACAGCTCGCAGCCCACGCAGCCAATCTTGCAGTTGTCGCTGACCAGATTGCCTTCCTCAGCCGCGCGGCACAAAAGCCGCACGGGAAGGGTTTCGGGCTGAAGGCTCAGCACGTGCTTGGGGCATGCCTTTACGCAGGCTCCGCAGCTCTGGCACTTTTCAGGATCCACCTTGGCGATTCCGGAGTTCTCGTCAATGTGGATGGCATCAAACTTGCAGGCCCGCACGCAGGTACCCAGGCCGAGGCATGCATATTGGCAGGCGCGGTTTCCGTCGTTGACCAAAGTCGCCGCTACACAGTCCTTGATGCCGTGATACTGGAATTTGGTTTTGCAACGGTCCAGAGTGCCCTGACAGACTACGGTCGCCACATTGCGTACCTGCTGAGGCGCTTCTTCCACTCCCATGATCTTGGCAATCTCCGCCGCTGTCGCGGCACCGCCCACCGGGCAGGCGTTCACAGGAGCCTGCCCTGCGGCAATCGCATCCGCCAGCGCATCACAGCCGGCAAATCCGCATCCGCCGCAGTTTGCGCCGGGAAGTGCATTGCGCACCGCATCACGCTTGGGATCGGAAGGAATTTCAAACACCTTGTTGGCTACGGTCAGCAGCAGGCCCAGAACCAGTCCAAGGCCGCCCAATACCCCTACGCCGATCAAAACAGCAGTCATTCGTGAGCCCCTCTCTTTCTTACTGAATCAGGCCCGAGAAGCCCTGGAATGCAAGGGACATCAGGCCGGCCGTAATCAGCGCACCGGGGAACCCATCCATCCACTTGGGCATGTTGCCGGTGGCCAGGCGCTCACGGATGCTTGCAAACATCACGATGGCAATAGTGAAGCCAATGGCAGCACTGGTGCCGTTGACCACGGACTCAATCAGGTTGTAGCCCTCGCGGGTGTTAAGCAGGGCCACGCCCAGCACAGCACAGTTCGTGGTGATCAGCGGAAGATATACGCCCAGCGCCTGATAGAGCGAAAGGCTGATCTTTTTCAGGGCGATTTCCACGATCTGCACCAATACGGCGATGACCAGGATGAACGCTATGGTCTGCATGTATTCCAGATCGAGCGGAACCAGCAGATAGGCCTGGATGAAGTAGGTAATCAGAGAGGCCAGCGCCATGACGAAGGTGACGGCCATACCCATGCCAAGGGCGGTTTCCGTTTTTTTGGACACGCCCAGGAACGGACAGATGCCCAAAAACTGCGACATGACAAAGTTGTTGACCAGCACGCTGCCGATCACAATCAAAAGCAGCTCGTTCATGCGATCTCACCCCTCGCCTTCATTTGCTTATGCTTGCCGATGTACTTGACAATGGCATTCACAATAAGGAGCAGGATGCCCAGCGTCAGGAAGCCGCCCGACGGGGTAATGATAACCGACATGGGCTTGTAGGCCTCGGGCATCACCTGCATGCCAAACCACTTGCCGCTGCCGATGATCTCACGCACGGAGGAAAGCAGGGTCAGCGAGCACGTAAAGCCCAGGCCCATGCCCAGTCCATCAAATGCCGAAGGAAGCACCGGATTCTTGAAAGCAAAGGATTCCGCGCGGGCAAAGATGATGCAGTTGACCACGATCAACGGGATATAAATGCCCAGCGTGTCGGACATGGAAGGCAAAAAAGCCTTGATAATCAGGTCGATAATCGTCACGAAAGTGGCAATGACAACGATGAACCCAGGAATACGAACGCGTTCGGGGATGATGTGACGCAGCATGGAAATCACCATGTTGGAGAACACCAATACGAACGTGGTCGCCAGCCCCATGCCCACCCCCGAGGATGCGGCCGTGGAAATGGCCAGCGTCGGACACATGCCCAGCAGCAGACGGAACGTGGGGTTCTCATTCAAAAGGCCATTGGTAAACACATGAAAGAGAGATTTGTTTTTCATGCCTTCGCACCTCCCTGTTTGGCCTCGCTCTTCTTCGCTTTCACGGGCTTCACCGCGCCAAAGGTGCGTGGCATGGTCCATTTGTCGATGAGCGGCGTGAGCACGTTCATAAACAGGATGGCAAAGGAGCAGCCTTCCGGATAGCCATTGTTGTACGCGCGGATCACGAACAGGATCACAGCGCAGCCAACGCCCATCACGACCTTGCCCCATTTGCTTACCGGACTGGTGACATAGTCCGTCGCCATGAAGAAGGCGCCCAGCAACAGGCCGCCGCTGAGAATCTGATACAGCGCGTTGTCCGTACCGCTTTCCACAGAATAGATGACACCGGTCTGAATCCAGAACAGGATGAAAGCAGTCCCGATAAAGAACACAGGAATGCGCCAGTCAATGACCTTGCGCACGATCAGGTACACGCCGCCCAGAATCAGGGTCAGTTTACAGGTCTCACCCAGCATGCCGGGCACATCGCCGATGAAGAGCTGCCACAGCGAATAGCTGCTGGAAACCAGCGGCGTAGCCGAGGCGACCGCATCCACGGGAACGGTGGTCAGCCCGAAGAGCTGGCCGCCTGCCGGCAGGGCGGTGGCGGCGATCAGGCCGGCCCAGGACAGCATCAGGATGGTACGGGCTGCCAGAGCCGGGTTGATAAAGTTCTGTCCAATGCCGCCGAACATCTGCTTGACCAGCACGATGGCGATGATGGAACCGATGGCCGCCATCCACCAGGGGGCGTTGGCAGGAAGGTTGAAGGCCAGCAGGAGGCCCGTAACAACGGCGCTCAGATCGTCGATGGTCGTCTTCTGGTGAGTGATTTTTTCATACACCAGTTCGGAAAGAACCGCAAAGACGACAGATACAAGCATCAGTGCCAGCGCGGGCGCGCCAAAGAACCAGATGGCCGCCAGCGCGGTAGGAATCAGGGCGATCACAACATCTCCCATCAGCCTGCGCGTGGATACGGAGGCGTCGCGCAGGAAAGGAGATGAAGATACGACCAGCTTCGTTTGCATATCAATGGGCTCCTTTCTTCGCAGCGGCTTCCTTACGCCGTTGTGTGATGACGCGCTTTGCCACGCGGCAGCTCTGGGTCAGGTTGCGCTTGGCCGGGCAGGAGAAGGTGCAGGCGCCGCACTCGATGCAGTTGAGGGCATTGAGTTTTTCTGCGGCTTCAAACAGGTCCTTGCGCACAGCGCGGTCGATAGCCGCCGGAGCCAGATGCATCGGGCAGGCGTTCATGCAGCGCGCGCAGCGAATGCAGGGACTTTCGTCAGCCAGCGCGCCCAGCTTGTCCAGCGCCACGATGCCGCTGCAGCCCTTCGTAACAGGGATATCCTCACGGCTGATGGCCATGCCCATCATGGGGCCGCCGTAGATCAGCATCTTGGTTTCCGGCAGCAGGCCCTTGGAGGTATCCAGCAGCCATTTTACCGGCGTGCCGATACGCACCAGATAGTTGGCAGGATTTTGTACGCAGCCTCCCACCGTAACCACCCGGTCCACGATCGGCCGGCCCTCGTAAGCGGCGCGGCACAGCGCGTGACAGGTGCCTACATTGCACACCACAGCGCCGACATCCAGCGGCAGGCCGCCCATTTTGACCGTACGGCCCGTCAGCGCATATACGAGCTGCTTTTCACCGCCCTGGGGGTACTTGGTTTTCAGCGCCGTAACGCTGAACTCGGCATATTTTTCGCAGGCCTTGCGCATGGCTTCCACGGCGTCGGGCTTATTGTCCTCGATGCCGATCATCACCCGTTCAATGCCCAGCACCTTCTGGATGATGCGCGCGCCGGAGATAATCTGATCCGCATGCTCCAGCATCAGCCGGTGGTCGGCCGACAGGTATGGCTCGCACTCCGCGCCGTTTAGCACCAGGGTATCCACCTTTTTGCCAGCGGGTATATTGAGCTTCACCGCCGTGGGGAACGTAGCGCCGCCCAGACCAACGATACCCATGCGCCGCGCCAGATCGGAAAGCTCCTGTACGGTCATGGATTCAGGGTTGGCCACGGGAGTCAGCGGCACCCACTCGTCCTTAAAATCATTATCGATGATGACGCACATCTGCTGGGTGCCGTTTGCCAGAATACAGGGCTGGCAATCGACGACATGACCCGAGATGGAGGCATGTACTGCTGCGCTCATCGCGCCTACCGGCTCGCCGATCATCTGACCGGTTTTGACGGCATCCCCTTTGGTTACCAACGGCTTGCAGGGTGCTCCGATATGCTGCTGCAAGGGGATGGCCACGCGCGACGGCTGCGGCGCTTCCACGATGGACAGCCCGGCGGTAGCCGCCTTTCCGCCTCTTCCCTCGTGCGGATGGATTCCGCCGGGAAAATTGTGTACGGTGCTCATGCTCTCTCGTCCTTCCTGAACTGTTTTACCTGTGCGATTACGCCATACATTAGTATAGCACATTCTGCTTGATGGGAAAAGGTTTTTTTGAATTTCCCAAGCGCTTTATCCGCCATTTTTCCATTTTTGGGCCGCCAGGAGCAGTGCGCGCGCGTGCGCCATTCCGCTTTCCTGCTGGCTTTCGGTCACGCCGATCAGCCGGGCGACCTCCTCCACGCGTCCCTCCTCGTCGAGCAACCGTACCGTGGTGCGGGTACGACCCTCCGTCACCTGCTTCTGCACCAGGTATTGTGCATCCGCCATAGCAGCGATCTGTGCCAGATGCGTAACGCACAGCACCTGGTGATAGCGCCCGATGGAAGCCATTTTCTCCGCGACGGCCTGAGCCACATGGCCGCTGATGCCGGTGTCGATCTCGTCAAAGATCATGCAGGGAATCCCGTCGTGTTCCGCGCCTGCCGCCTTCATCGCCAGCATCAGGCGCGAAAGCTCGCCGCCGGACGCCGTTTTATCCAGCGGGTTAAGTGGCTCGCCGGGGTTGGGCGCGATATAGAAGCACACATGGTCGTCCCCTCTGGAAGTAGGCACCCGCTTTCTCCCTGGCTCCGGGGGCTCAAAGACGCAGGCGAAGCGCGTATTTTGCATGCCCAGGTCGCGCAGCTGCGTTTCCATCAGGCTTTCAAACCGGGCCGCCAGGGTCTGGCGCGCCTGCGTCAGCAGCGCCGCCTCGGCACGGTAGGCCTTGAGCTTTTCCTTATAATCCGCTTCGGCGCGCCGCAAGCGGTCCTCCATGCTCTCCAGCCGGGTCAGTTCGCTTTTCATTTCCTCATGGCGCGCAGCCAGCTCGTCCGCCGGCATGCCGTAGCGGCGCTCCAGGCGGCGAATCAGATCCAGACGCTCCTGCACGGCCTCGCTGCGCTCCGGGTCGAAGTTCTCGCTTTCCAGCGCGTCGCGCAGCTCAATGCCAAGCTCCTCCGCTTCATAGAAAGCTGAGGAAAGCCGATCCGCCAGCGCTTTATAACGTGGGTCGAGCTCCTCAATCCTGCGCAGGGCCTCCATGGCGTCCCGCAGCTGATCCATGGCGCTGGCCTCCCTGCCGCCACCCATCACCGCGGCGTATGCGGTCCGTACTGCGCCGTCGATGCGCTCGGCACTGGCAAAGCGCGCCCGTTCGGTTGTCAGGCGTTCCGTCTCCCCCGGCGTAAGCTGAGCCGCATCCAGTTCACGCACGCGGCTTTCCAGGTACTCCTGCCGCTGGGCACGCTGCTCGTTTTCCTTGCGCAGCGCAGAAAAGCGGACGCTGCTTTCACGCCACAGGCGGTAGCGCTCCTCCACCCTTTGCCGTTGCTCCTGGAAGGCCTCATCCCCGAAGGAATCAAGAAACGCCATATGATTTTTGGCATCCAGCAGGCTTTGATGCGCATGCTGGCCGTGCACATCCACCAGCAGCGCCGTCAGCTTCCTCAGAAAAGCCAGCGGAACAATGATCCCGCACACACGGCACAGGTTCCGTTCCCCTGTGGAGATTTCCCGCTGAATGCTGATCAGCCCGCCTTCGGCCTCAAGCTGCTGCTCCGCCAGCACCGCCGCAGCCTGTGGGCAGTCGGAAATATCCACCAGCGCTTCCACGGAGGCCCGGTCGCACCCGGAGCGGATCAGCCCCCGGTCGGCGCGCTCACCCAGCACCAGGTTGATGCTGTCGACGATGATGGACTTGCCTGCGCCGGTTTCGCCGCTGAGCACCTGCATGCCTTTTTGAAATTCAATCTGAAGCTGCTCGATCAACGCGATGTTGCGCACCGTCATGGATACAAGCACAGGCCGTATCTCCTTTCCCCATTTTTCGGGCGCCTACCGTCGAATCATGGCGTTAAGCCGCTCCATGACCGGCCGTACCTCCTCGACAGAGCGCACGATCATCAAAATGGTGTTGTCGCCGGCAATTGTGCCCAGCACTTCGGGCCATTGCAGGCTGTCGATGGTCTCCGCAGCGATGTTGGCGCTGGCCGGCAGCGTGCGAATGATGATTTGATTGTAGGCGCTGACCATGCTGACGACCGTTTCGCTGAACATGCGGATCAGCCGTTCATTCAGCCCGTTTTCGCCCTTTTCGGCAGTGGCGTACCGGTAGGTGCCATCAGGAGCGAGTGCTTTGACCAGCCTCAGCTCCTTGATGTCCCTCGAAACGGTGGCCTGCGTGACCTGAAATCCCCGAAGGCGCAGCGCATCGGCCAGATCCTCCTGCGTTTCGATGCTTTTTTCCGCAATGATTTCCAAAATGGCAATTTGCCTTGCAGACTTCATTTGCTTCAACGCTCCTTATGAACGGGTCCATTCGGACAGCTTGATTCGAATCGTACTGAAAAAACTTTTGGAGCCCAGCCGGATAAAACGCGCCGCATGCTCCGCCTTTGTGATGGTCAGCGTCTGGCCGCTGGAAAATCCCCAAGGTTTTCGGCCGTCTACGGACACCATGGCGCTGTATCCCCCATCCAGCCGCACCGTGATGGTCTGGGCAGCCGAGGTGACCACGGGCCTGTGCTGCAGCGAGTGGGCGCAGATGGGCGTGAGCACCATGCACTCCACCTCCGGACAGACCAGCGGTCCGCCTGCCGACAGGGAGTAGCCCGTCGAGCCCGTAGGCGTGGATACGATCAGCCCGTCCGCGATGAAGGGGCCGACCCTGTCGCCGTCCACCCAGGCGTTGACGCCGATCAGGCGGGAATAGCCGCCGCGGCTGAGCACCACGTCATTGAGGGCGTAATCCGTGCGGTCCCCCATGGAGGCTTTGAGCATCATGCGCGTCTCCAGAGTGTATTCATCATTGGCCAGGCGCGCACAAGCTTCTTCCAGCCTGTCCAGTTCCACCTCCGTCAGAAACCCCACCCGCCCTACGTTGACGCCCAGCAGAGGCAGGTTGCAGCGGACAGCAAGCGCGTTGGCACGCAGCAGCGTGCCGTCGCCGCCGACGGAAAGGACCGCCTCGCACTGCTCCGGCGTCAATTCGGACAGGGACGCAAGGGCTTCTTCATCGAGCCGCTCCCGGATCCAGGGTTCGGCCGCGACCGCGATGTGCGCATGTTTCAGCGCCTGCAACACCCGCGCCGCAAGCCCGTTTGCATCCGGCTTTCGCTGGTGCATGAGCATGTAGACTGATCTCATTTGCGGCTTCCCCGCCTTTCCGCGCATAGTATAGCACATTCTGCATAAATATGCAAGAATGCATGTTTATGCAGAATGGTCCTGTGTTCAGTTCAATGTCGCGTGGGCCTGCTCCACCACCTGCGCGATACGCTCCTGCGTCACCGCAGACGCTCCGGACGCGTCGGGAAGCAGCTCTGCGATATATTCGATATTGCCCTCCGGCCCCGTGACCGGCGAAAAATCCACCTGTGCCATGAGGTAACCAAAGCTGGGGATGAAAGCGGCGATTTCTTCCACCACCTGCCGGTGAATGCGTGGGTCGCGCACAACGCCCTTCTTCCCCACGTTTTCCTTTCCCGCCTCAAACTGCGGCTTGATAAGGATGTAAAACCGCCCCCGGTGCTCCATCAGCTCCGCTGCCACCGGCAGAATGAGACGAACAGAAATAAAGGAAACATCCATCACCGTGATATCCGGCACGCAGGGCACCTCGGCATGGGTCAGGTAGCGTGCGTTGGTTCGTTCCAGCACGGTTACACGGGCGTCGTTGCGAATTTTCCAATCCAGCTGGCCATAGCCCACGTCAATGGCGTACACGTGCCGGGCGCCGTTTTGCAAAAGCACGTCCGTGAACCCGCCGGTAGCCGCGCCAATATCCATGGCTACCGTATCTCTCACATCCGCGCCAAACACGCGCAGCGCTTTATCCAGCTTGAGCGCCCCACGGCCCACAAAGGGGTGCGCATGGCCGCGTACCGTCAGTGCTTCGCCCTCCTCCACCTTTTCAGAGGGCTTGAGAACCTTGACCTCCCGGCGGTAGACCTGCCCCGCCATGATAAGCGCCCGGGCCTTTTCACGGCTGGAGGCCAGCCCCTGCCGCACTAGCGCCTGATCCACCCGCAGCTTATCGGACACTGCACACGCCCGCCTCTCTGACCGTAGTGCGCACCGCTTGGGCAATGCTTTCATCATCCAGGCCCACGTCCTTAAGCAAATGGGCGTGATCGCCATGCGGCACGAAGAAATCCCCCACAGCCAGCGTGCGGATGCGCACGGCTGCGCCAACGGCGGCTGCGTATTCCAGCACCGCGCTTCCAAAGCCGCCCATCGCCACATGTTCCTCCAGCGTCAGGATCGGAATGTTCCGGGCGAACAGCGCATCCAGACACGCGCCGTCCAGCGGCTTGACGGTAGAGGCATTGACCACCGTGAGGCGGATGTCCTCAGCCTCCAGCCGGTCCGCCACACGAAGCGCCGCCGCCGTCATCGTACCCGTGGCCACAAGTGCCGCATCATCACCGCGGCGAAGCGATTGCCAGCATCCGATTTCAAACCCGTCAACCGCATAGCCGTCCGGCAGACATTCGGCGTTTTTGGGGTAGCGGATGGCGCAGGGAGCGCCCAGCCGCAGCGCCGCCGGAATCATGGCCTCCAGCTCGGCCGCGTCGGCGGGTGCCAGTACCGTCATGTTGGGAATATGGCGCAGGTAGGCAAAATCATACAGTCCCTGATGGGACTGGCCATCCTCGTTGGAGATGCCGGCCCGGTCCAGCATGAGCACAACAGGCAGGTTCTGAATGCACACATCGTGCAGCACCTGATCGTATCCGCGCTGCAAAAAGGTGGAGTATACGAAGAAAAACGGCCTCAATCCCCCCGAAGCCATGCCCGCGCACAGCGTGACGGCGTGTTCCTCGGCAATGCCCACATCGAAATGCCGGCTGGGAAACGCCTGCTCAAACAGATGCGTGCAGGTGCCCAGCGGCATGGCAGCCGTAACCGCTACAATGCGCTCATCCTGACGCGCCAGATCAATGAGGGTACGCATGGCCACCTCACCGTTGGCCTGCCGGCTGCCGCCGCTGACCTCTCCGGTTTCCACCAGAAAGGGCGGGATGCCGTGAAAAGCCTCCGGACGGCGCTCAGCGCGATTGTAGCCATACCCCTTTTTCGTCGCGCAGTGAATCACCACGGGTTCATCGAGCTGCTTGGCCTGTCTGAGCATGTTTTCTACCGCGGCCAGGTTGTTTCCATCAATGGGACCCAGATAGCGAAAGCCCAGCGCAGAAAAAAATCCCTCGTCCACAAAGATGCTCTTGATCATCCGCTTGGTGGTGTGGATGAGGCGGTAGAGCGGCCGGCCCAGAACCGGAATGCGGTTCAGGCGGCTTTTGACGCGCTTTTTGGTGCTGTTCCAGCCTACGCTGGCACGCAGGCTGGAGAGGTGCTTGCTCAAAGCGCCCACATTCTGCGCAATGGACATTTCGTTGTCGTTGAGCACCAGAATCAGCCGGGTTTTGGAATTGCCGCAGTCGTTGAGCGCCTCATAGCACATGCCGCCCGTCAGGGCGCCATCCCCCACCACAGCCACCACATGGTGCTTTTCTCCCCGCGCATCGCGTGCGCGCGCGAAGCCCAGCGCGGCGGAAATGGCTGTGGACGCATGCCCGGCCTCAAAGCAGTCGTACACGCTTTCGCACCGGCGGGGAAAGCCCGACAGGCCGCCATAGGTACGCAACGTATCGAAGGCTTCGTAACGTCCCGTAATCAGCTTATGGGCATAGGCCTGATGCCCCACATCAAAGAGGATTTTGTCCTTTGGCGTGTCAAATACCCGGTGCAGCGCCAGCGTGATCTCCACCATCCCCAGATTGGAAGAGAGGTGGCCGCCGTTTTGCGATACCGTCTGAATGATCTTCGTGCGGATATCGTCCGCCAGCTCCTCGCATTCCTCACGAGACAGGCCGCGAATATCCGCCGGGTCTTTGATCTGCGATAATTCTGCCATAGTGCTCCTTTGTGCGCCTCAGGCGTTTTTCAGCCCTGCTTTGCTCCCCGCCTTGCCCCCCAGCGAAATGTTGCTCAGAATATCGGAAGAATAGGCGTAGTTGCTGTCGTCCTTGTCCTTTTGCGCCTCCATGGCGCAGCGGACCATCTCGTCAATCAGCCTGCTGTAGGGCATGCCACCGGCCTCCCACAGATAGAAGGCCAGCGAGCCGGGGATGGTGTTGATTTCAGTAATGTACAGGCCGTCGGAGGCGGCGTCGTACATGTAGTCGATGCGCACCACCCCTTTGCAGTCCATGTCGTTGAAGATATCCAGGGAAAGGGCGCGGATTTTATCGCGCAGCTCCGGCTCGATAGGCGCGGGCAGAACGCGCTTGAGCGAGGCCATGCCCTTGGTGGAGCTGCCGGCCATGTATTTATCCATGAAGGTGAGCAGTTCACCGCCGGAAACGGGCATTTCAATTTCGCTGGCCTGTGCCTTTCCGTCATAGCCCAAAACGGAACAGTTCAGCTCCAGCGGATCGTCCAGTCCCTTTTCCACCAGTACCTTGCGATCGAATTCAAAGGCCAGCTTCAGCGCTTCTTCCAAAGCAGCGCGGTCCTTTGCCTTGCTCACACCGATGGAGGAACCCAGCGAAGCCGGTTTCACGAACACAGGATAGGACAGTTCTTTCTCGATCTGGTCCATAACGGCCCTGGGGTCCTCATCCCAGACGCGGCGCAGAAACCAGCAGCTCGGCAGCACCGGGTACCCCGCGCCGCGGAAAAACTGTTTCATATAGACCTTATCCATGCCCATGGCGCTCGCGCCCACGCCGGAGGAGGCATAGGGAATGTTGCACAGCTCCAGAAGTCCCTGAATGGTACCGTCTTCGCCGTGCATGCCATGGAATACGGGGATCACGCAGTCCAGCCGGGCTACGATCACCTCGCGGTCCTTGCCCAGCAATCCCTTGCCGTGCTCCAGGCGCGTCAGCGCGCCGGACCCGGCGGTGATATCCAGATTGACGCGCACCACGCCTTTGCGGCTTTCGTCAAAGGGCGTATAGGCGGAGATCTCAAGCAGCGCGTCACCGGTGAACCATTCGCCCTTTTTGCTGATATAGATGGGGATGACGTCATAGATCTGGCGGTCGGCGGCGCGCATGAGCTGAACGGCGCTGATGATGGACACCTCGTGCTCGCAACTTCTGCTGCCGAACATCACACCCAGTTGAATCTTGCTCATATCCAGTTCCTCCAGTCAGGCTTCCTGATAGTGATCGGGAAGGTCGTTTTCATACAGAACCGTATCCGTGGGACGGACCAGGCTGTGAAGCAGGCGGGTGGAATCATCCAGGCTGTCCACGCGATGAATATTCCCTTCCGGGAACCCGGCCTCCTTCAGCCCCTCAATGATGGGCAGGGCGCGGTTTTTGCCCACGATGATGGCGATATCCACACAGGCCGCCATCTCCCGGCCAAATTCGCGGTTGTATTCCGCTTCGCGCTCGCCCAGCTCCACCATGCCGGGGGTGATGATGATGCGGCGCGCAGGAAAGCCCCTGAGCACCTCCAGCGCGGCCTTTGCGCCCACGGGATTGGAATTGAAGGCGTCGTTGATGATGGTGAAGTTGCCGGGATGGCTGAGCAGCTCCAGACGGTGTTTGATGGGAGCCAGTTTCTCCACGCCATGGGCGATCTGACGCAGCGTGAGCCCCAGATCGGAGGCGACAGCCGCGGCCAGAAGAATATTCTGGATGTTATGCTCGCCCAGCAGCCGGGTATGACACTCTACGCTGCCTGCTCCCCGGATATGCAGCATGAATCGGCTGCCCTCCGCGGATACGCTCACCTCGTCACACCAGCAATCACAGGTGGCGGGGTCCCGGCCGCAAAGCGTCTTGGGCTTCTGCGTTCGGTCGTACATCTTCCGTACATAGGCGCCGTCGTCATAGAAACAGGCGTGGGACCCCTCCTCTGGCAGGGCCTCGATCAGCTCGTACTTGGTGGATGCCACGCGTTCTATGGTTTTGAATGTTTCCAGGTGCTGCGGTCCCACCGAGGTAATAATGCCGATGGTGGGATGTACCAGCCGGCACATCTCCTTGATGTCCCCCACATGCCGCGCGCCCATTTCCCCCACAAACACCTGATGGGAGGGCGTGAGCTTCTCCCGGATGGCACGGGTCACGCCCATGGGCGTATTGAAGCTGGCAGGCGTAATAAGCGTGGGATATTTTTCGCTCAGGATGGCACCCAGAATGTGTTTGACCGACGTTTTGCCATAGCTGCCCGTAATGCCGATGCGCACCAGTCTGGGATTGGCAAGCAGCTTCCGGCGCGCGTCGCGGAAATAGCACTCGCTGATCGCCTTTTCAATCGGCCAGGCCAAAAGGCCGCTCAGGGCCACCACCAGCGGCAGCGCCAGCGGCCACAGCGCAGGCAAAACCGCCCAGGGCGTGGCGGCACACAGCGCGCTGATGCCCGTCATCACCAAAAAAAAGACCACATACAGCCGTTTGACGCGGCCGGTAATCACAAATTTCTTTTTGGCGCGGCGCGGCGAAAACGCCCTGCCAATCACCAGGCCAGCGCCTGCCGACAGGGGAAGAAGCAGCACTGCCGCAAGAATCCCGGTCCACCGGGCTTCTCCGCGCAGCGCCAGCACATCAAACCCGTACAGCAGGACCAGCACGGTCACCGTAACACACAGACCCGGCAGCAGGCTGTGAACCCGGTTGCGCTTTAGCGAACGAAAATACCCCGGAAACTGATAGCTTTCCAGCTGAAAAAAATGCAGGATTCCGCGTGCGGCAAACAGGCAGCAGCACACCGGAGAAAGCAGCGTGAGCCAGCGAAGGAGCGGCGTTGCCAGATTCATGCCGTCTGACCTCCCCAAAAGAATTGCCTGACAATTGTCAGGAAGCGCTGCCATTCCTCGATAAATGCAAAATGCGTCCGGCCTTCAAACACCACCAGGCCCGCATCGGGAATGGCTTTCTCCATTTGTTCCCCCATCCAGAGCGGCGTTTCGGTGTCCTCGCTGCCCCAAACCAGCAAAGTGGGGGCCTGAATGTCCTTCAGAAACGGATACAGATCCTGTGAGATTACCTTGGAAAAAGTCCTGCGCATGTTTTCATTCAGCCGCGCATAGTCAGCGGAGCCATACCGCCTGCGAAGCGCGGCCTGCCAGCGCTCCACCATTG
>OJRC01000537.1_pt1 | contig 22988 bp, 17 predicted proteins | sample 1599081 | NCBI WGS metagenome assembly OJRC01 (sample SAMN03922519, study PRJEB24848) | human gut metagenome | isolation source: stool sample | host: Homo sapiens | place: Germany | collected 2010-02 | reverse complement strand
ACGACATTATGAACATACGTTACCCAATATACGAGGGAGTTTATCGAATACTTACCTATGTTTATCGCGATAAGTACCCATCCCGTCCGAACAAAGTACAAGGCAAAGAGCTATCAAAGTGCCGCCTTACGGACCACCTCCTTTATTTTATTCTCTCTATGGTTCTTCAATCTATATCAGAACGATGCACACCGGTGAGGGCAAAACAAAAAATCCGGGATGGCCTGCATCCCGGATTTCCTATCTAACCAGTATATTTCCGTCTATCCCTCTTACCATTCAGGAACAGAGAAAAGAGTGTGGAACGTGAACTTCACTTCCATAGAACTGCTGAAACCAAGTTCCTTGATAACATCACCATCAGGAGTACCGAAAGCGCACCCTTTATCCTTTGTTGCCCCATAGCAATTCCAAAGTTCCAGACGATACTTCGGGGATTCATTGGCATCGAGCACTTTGGATGCATCAAATGTCACTTCCTTGCCATCCAGATAGAGGTTGTCAAGTGTGGCATGTAAACCGGGGAAATACTTGTAAATGTCAGCCACTTCAACGAAGGTCATGATGGAACCTGCCGCATAGTCGGCAGATTCGTACTTAATGTCGAACTGAGAAGCCACAAGGCTGTACTGGAAGTTCTCGTATTTCACCTCGAACGTAGCTCCTGCGTTATATCCCCATGCACTTCCCCAATCCGGATTGACAGTAACCAGATTGGGCGTATAAATACCTGCACCGGTACCGTCGGTAATGACGGTGCAGACAATCTCAAGCTTCTCCTTGAAATGGATGGCAGGCTCGGTACCTTGATTTTCTACATTGCTGAACGGACTGAGGGGAACTGCATTGCCTACAGAACCAGCCCCATAAGCATTGAACAACTGAACACGGTACTTACCGTTTCCTTCAATGTCGCCATAATAGAAGCGGTTGGCATCAAACCGAATGGAAGTACCGTCCAGCTTGATGTCGTCAATGCGTACAAACGAATTGGGATAGCGCTTCGCCATACCGGCAAAGTCAAGCGTAAACACCATAGCATCGGTACAAGTTCCCTCGAAAACAAACGTGTGCTGTCCAGCCAAGTCTTCGGGTGAAATGGCTACAAGCAGTGCATCCCAACTTCCTGCCCATGATGAATCGGCGATATTGAGCAATACAGGAACCTGCGCATCGGCATCGGCCTTGGCCTGGCTGTAATAGTTCAACGAATAGCCATAGTCGCCATCGGGCAGGGCAATCTGCAAGCCGTCGGCAGTCAACGACAGAATGTTCAGCTTACCACTCTTCGTGCCAATCCAAGTATTGGCACAAAGCACATCTATGTCGATGTCAATCACTTTATTCGCCTCGTCAATCGTAAACTTACCGGTTTCATCGGTCACGGTACCGTCTTCGGCAATACGATGAATATTCACCGTACCGTCCTCCTTGAGCTCCATATAACCATAGTCCTTTCCGTAAGTATAACCTATCCAGCCATTATCCGTACCCATCTCCCAATGAATCTGCTGTTCAATGTTGGGTTGTCCGTTGGAAACTGTGCTCCAGTTGTCCGTAACACCCCACTGCGTGAAAGGTCCTTCAAACACGTGCTGCTTACCGTCCTGGCCATTGTCAAGATACCACTTCTGATAGAGCAGAGCCTTGTCGAACGGTACGTTCTTGGCTGTGGAAACAGCGCGTACAGCCATACCTTGATAAACTGCGGCAGTGATACGGTGATTGACAGAAGCTGCAAACTGGTAACCTACCGCAAATTCTGTATTGGAAGAGTTGACAGTACCGGTGAGGTAATATCCTTCAGTACCCAGCGCCGTCACATCGTTTGCCACACGCGTACCGGCTGCAGGCAGGAAGATGGAATTACCATTAGGACCGGTGAACTTGAAACCTGTCACTCCATTCTGCTCAGTCCACTCTTTCTGGCACAACGTGAAGAGTTCCTCGAAATCATCGGCAGTAGGCAGTGTGGCACGCCCTTGAAATGCACGGAAAGCCAAGTCGGAAGCCGTTTTATAAGTATCGGCCGAAGCATAGTCGGCAGGGTCGATGCTATTGTTGCATCCGGTCAGGTCACCGAATCCGAAAAGGCCACCCAGTCCAGTCTCGCTCTTGGCACCCACATTGAAGCGAGCCCACTTCACGGAGAGTCCCAGGTCGACAAGGTCATTGTCGAGATCGAAGTCATAGGCAGGAGTAGTGAAGCTCTTCACCTCACCATACACAATGCCGCTACCCAGATTGAGGTAAGCCGCATAATAGTATTGCGTTTCGGGCACCAACCCTTCATGGACGAATGAATAGCTGTCCTTAAGTTCCTCACTCTTCACTATAAGGCCTGCACGAACCGCTTCTACATCGGATGAAGTAGAGATAACAACACCACAAGTAGCATCGGCCGTAGCATCGGTCAATGTCCCACCCAATACAGCCGAGGCGAAGTCGACAGATGCGGCATCGGCAGTAGCCACCTTGGCATCGGTGGTGAGCAAGCTTTTCACCTCACCTTTGTAATACACCTTACCCTGCAAGCATACATAAGCCTGATAATAGAGCGTAGAGTTATTGTTCAACCCGTTCAACTGAGCACTGAAGGCGCTGCCGTCATAAGCAGCCTGCACGTCCTCGGGCAGGTTGTCTTGCGCAAAACCATAGAAGAAGCCGGTCTTATAGCTTCCGGCATCCATGCCATCCAACCCGGAGAGCGTGGCATGGAGTGTAGCGGTAGTGGCGGTCACATCGGACGACCCCGTCACCACCGACGATTCGTTCAGAATCGGGGTGGTGTGGATAGTATAGTCGTCATCTTCACTGCACGAAGCCAGCGAAAGACCCAGTACAAGTGAAAGTATTCCTAAATATATCTTTGTCTTCATATATACTAAATTCATTTAAGTGGTTATTCAATGGTCATCGAAATTATCTCAACCTTCACATCCGGCTGTCCGTCTTCGGTGGCAGCCACAGTAGCAAGTCCCTTATTCTGGATACCGATACAGATACAACTGCTTCCTTCGTAAGTCACAGTGGCACCGGTGGTATTGGTCACGGACACAGTCTGTACAGCTCCTTCGGCAGTATCAAAGGCCACGGCATGAGCCAGGTTGTAGCAGTCATCTTCCCAAGCATTTCCGATGTTATTGTCCATAATCACGGTCTTAGGAGTCGCGCCCTCGTTCCAAGTGATTCCACTCAGCACTTTGTACTGTATCTTCAGCGTCTGGTTCTTTTTCAACTTCACCTTCGTGATGTCGATCGGCCATCCCGCGTCACCACCGCCCCAAGGATTGTAGAACTGCAAGCGCAAACGATCGGGATTTCCGTCACCGAAAAGAATTTGTACCTTGCTGTTGTCTACCTTGATTTCAGTAGGCCCGGTAGGTCCGGTAGCGATAGGTTTGTAGTTGAGGTTGGCACAAAGATAAGAATCCACGGCTCCCTTGTCATTGGTCGTTGCAGGCACACCCATCTGGAAAGAGCTGGTGACATCGCAAGCCATTACGGTAAACTCGCTTCCCTTCACTTCCACCGTGCGCTTATCACCGGTAGCGGTGAGGACGGTTATCTCAACCGGATTGCCGTCGGCATCCATAAATTTCAATTTGCCGTCTTCAATGGCAAGCTTACCGGCATTGGTACCGTCATCCCATTTGTAGCCATCGGCCGTGCTGCTCAATACCAGCTCATAGTCGGCAATGGAAGCATCGGCCACAGGTGCCCATGAAGAACCGTACTGTCCCTTCACTACGCTTTCCCAAGCAGCAGAGCCACCATTCCACCATGTCCAGTCATAAGGTTCTTCATCATTGATGAGGAAGCGTGCCTCATTGCCCACATAGGTGACACCGTTGATTTCAGTAGTGAACAGTTTGGTTGCCAAATCTTCAATGGCAGGCTGTTGTACTTCGGCAGGCTGAAGCAAACCCGGATCTTCAGTCGGTATGATACTGGGGTCATTATAAGCCTCTTCGGAAATGAAGTTCCACACCAGCCACCACGGACCTTCGCTATTGGTACGCATCGTAGCTACCTGCAGCAGATAAGGAGTACATTCTATAATCTTGATGTCGTTGGTATAGTTGGAACAGACATCATCAAAACCCTCGTTATGCAATGAATAGGTACCGCCATAGAAAGATATGACAGGGCGTTTCGGGTCAGACACATTCAAGTTGAAAGTTCCGGTGGCATCCGTCGTGCCCGAAGCAGCCACCCGATGAAGTTCCACCGTACAGCCTTTCACAGCATCCAGGCCGAAAGTGATGTACGACTGGAAATAGGGGTCGTCTGCCGGAATGAGCCACGATTGGATACCCGGATCCCAGTTGGGAGCCCAATTGGCGCTACCAATCATAAGGTCGGTAATATTGCTTCCATCATTTTTCACATCAGTGTGGCTCATGTACATCACCGGTCCCGAACAACGGCCAATACCAAAGTTCTTGTCAATGGGAACCCACTTACGGCTCTTGCCCACTCCACCTGCAAGGTTAGCCCAGATAGGGTCTTCGAGCATGGCAAAGTTATTGGTCTCTACCTTGAAGGTATATGGTTCGCCATATACCGGACCTGCCGGTGTGGAAGCGCCGAAAGTCACGCTATATTCTCCGGCAAAAGGAAGTGCCAAGTCAAGAGTGGTCTTTTGAGAAGGACCGCTTGGAGTGACCCACAAGGGAGTGGCTCCCTTGATGAGCGAAGTCAGATGAATCGTATTAGGATCATTGGCATCAGGGGTCACCGTATAGGCGATACCTTCCACCAGATCATCGGAGACATAGGTTTTTGCCCCCATCTCGTACTCTTCGGGCGAGCAAGCGGAAAATATCAAAGCCGCTCCTGCCAATATGGAAAAGAATGATTTAAGTCTCATATCTTATTGTTTTTATTTTTTATTTACTCTATTAATGGTACTCACCATCCGGGATTCTGCACAAGTACACTCTGTGAAAGGTTAATTTGATTATAAGGAATCTGGCTCAAGCCTTTGGTGGCTTTCACACGGTCGGCCCGTATGGTTACCGCATCATCAGTGCCTCCACTCTTCACCTTGACACCATTCAAGGCGAGCTTCTCGGCTGCCACGTCTATACCTTGACGCAGGAGATCCCAATAATTAATGCTTTCAAAAGCAAATTCAAGACGACGTTCTTCCATAATAGCTTGTTGAGACACACTCTTAGCTTGATAGTTGGCCGATACTGTTCCGTTGTCATCAACCTGATAAGCACGCTTACGCACTTGGTCGAAATAAGTTTGCGCATTGGGGCTGCCCAGTTCTGCGGCCATCAACAATACGTCGGCATAACGGATAATAACGTAGTCTTGGCGGTTCTGTGTCTGGAAGTCACCGCTACCATCCTGCTTACCGGCATGGCTTCCATCGGCATAGCAAAGGGGAGCATACTTCTTCACAGCATAGCCGGTATATTCACGCCAGTCATTAAAACTGGTGGTAAAGTCGGCCGAACCGGTGATTCCTTCCCCTACCAAATCAATGATAGAAGCCGAACGGCGGAGGTCACCAGAGGGAAACGCTTCCACAAAATCAGGATTTACCGTCAATGCGCCCCATCCCTTGCAATAGGGAGCAGCATTAAGCTGGCGCATACCCAACATCACCTGCCAACGGTTGGAGTCATTATTCCCGTTATAATCCTGAGTAGCGGTAAATTTCAACGCAAGAATGGTTTCCTTGTTTCCATCACCGGCATATGTACCCTTCAAAGTTTCATAGTCTCCTTTTTCGGCCACTTTTGCAGAAGAAGCCGGCCATAAATTCTTGAATTGCGGTACCAAACCATATTCTCCTGAAGCGATTACGTCTTCTACAGCAGCCAAAGCTTCGGCACGAGTCACCTCTACAGGTTCTTCACCGTAATATCCGGTATAGAAAAGATAGGCACGTGCCAGCAAAGCCTCGGCGGCATATTTTGTAATATGTCCGTCGTTCTTGGTATAGTCGGCCTTGGGATAAGCGTCACCGGGAATATTCTCGATAGCATATTTTAAGTCAGTAAATATGGCACTGAACACCTCTTTGGCAGGTGAAGGAGCGCGATTTTCGTTTACCGGTTCCAGAAAGAGTGGGATATTCCCCCATAAACGAACCATATCCAGATAAAGCAATGCACGCAACGTACGACATTCGCCCATATAGATACCACGTTTGCTATCCGATTCATTCCATACAATCTGCTCTTCATGAGCTATCAGCTCGTTGCAACGATAGACGCCCGCATAATAATTTTTCCAGTCACCTTCGTATAGGTTGAGGTCAGCCGGCGATTGGGAGATGTCAAAACGGTCAATGGCCTGATAGCCACGTCCATCGGCATTTCCGGTAGCGCCAAAACACTCGGCACTCATCACCTCGGAAGCCATATAAAACCCTACCATCATGGCTGATGAAGTCTGGCGCCAACCATCATAACAACCTATCAGAGCACGATAAGCATCTTTTTCAGTCTTATAGAATGTACCGGTTGAAGATTCAGTCTTCGACGTAACATCGAGAAAACTGTCGGTACACGAAGCCAGTCCCAAACTCAGGAGCAGGACACTTGCCATAAATATATTTTTGTTTTTCTTCATATCAGTCTATATTTTAAAATTTCAAGTTAACACCAAACAATACGGTACGGGGACGGGGGTAATAACCTAAATCAACGCCCGACACCCAACCTTGTCCGTTATCTCCTTCGGGACCATAACCTATTTCCGGATCCATGCCGTCATATTTGGTAAATGTGAACGCATTCTGTACCTGAGCATAGATACGGCACTGGCTGATGGCCTTACATCTCAGTAGCTTGGCAAAGTCGTAGCCCAAAGTAATGTTACTGATTCGCAGGTAATCACCATCCTGCACGTAGAGGTCTGAGAACTGCCAGTTGAGATTCTGGTCTGTGACACGAGGTATGCGATTGCTGGTTCCCTCTCCTGTCCAACGTCCTAAAATTGCAGTAGTATAATTGGCTTGCTTGGAGGTATGGTTACGATAGCTCTGGACAATCTGCTGTCCGAAAGCACCGTTGGCCACTACAGAGAAATCAAGTCCTTTCCAGTTGAAACCGAGATTGAAGCCCATAGTGAAATCAGGAATACCGTTACCAAGATCGGTCTTGTCAAGCTCGTTCACCCGTCCGTCATGGTTGATGTCCACAAACTTCACGTCACCTGGTTGTACGTCAGCTTGCAGCACACCGTTACCAGCCTTAATCCAATCCTCTATTTCTTGATTGTTTTGGAATATGCCTGCTGTCTTGAAACCATAGAAATAACCGATAGGCTTACCATTCTCGGCACGATAGAATTCAGGAGTATTGTCATACAACTGGTTGGTAGAGCCATGAATGATACCATCGTCGTTAGGAATCTCTCCGACCTTATTCTTATTGTAGGCACCGTTGATACCGATATTGTAACTAAAGTCTTTGCCTATTTGGTCATTCCAAGTAAGATTGAGTTCCACACCGGTGTTTTTCACTCCACCGCCATTAATATAAGGAGCACCTGCTCCGGCAGTAGCAAGAATAGGAGCCACCACGAGCCAGTCTTTAGTATCTTTAATGTAGAAATCGAAATTAACACCCAGGCGACTGTTGAGGAATCGGGCATCAAGACCGATATTGGTCTGCTGTGAAGTCTCCCACTTGATGTTCGCATTAGCCAGACGACTGGGGTAAGCTCCCCAGTTGGTTCCGAGCTGTGCCGCAGCATCCGAATCGCCGTAACCGCTACCGAAAAGATAGTGAGTATTGGTACTCTTGATAGGAGCCAGATATTGGAATGCGTCAATGTTGGCATTACCCACTTGTCCCCAGCTGGCACGTAGTTTCAGGAAGTCGAGCCAGTTTTGCGTATTTTCCATGAATTTTTCGTTAGTAATGGTCCATCCTGCCGATACCGAAGGGAAGTAACCAAAACGGTTGCCTTTGGCAAAGTTGCTCGAACCGTCTGCACGCAAAGTAGCATTGACCATATAAGTTTCTTTCCAGTTCCAACCCAATCGGCCGAAATAGGACACCTTGCGGCTCTCGGTATGCGGATTGCCACTGGCACCCAAGCCGTTGGTCGAATCGGAGGCCGTTCCGTTGCCCACAAAAGCATGTTCCCAATCATCAAAACCTTCTTTCAGCATACCATTTTTAGCTTCGATATAAGTGCCCTCGTAACGATAGGCTTCCATACCCAGCAAGGCGTTGAACGAATGTTCTCCCATAGTCCAGTCATAAGAAGCCGTATTGGTCCATGTCATACCCAAAGAGTGATTGGCATTCTGAGATACGGTAGTACGTTCTTCATTATATATATATTGGCTGAACTTGTAGAGAGGCTTGAAACTACGGTATTCGCTGGAACCATAAACCACACCGAATACAGACTTTATCTTCAAATTCTTGACAGGCTGCAATTCAGCATAAACATTACCGGAAAAAGTAGCCGTTTTGTTCTCATTGTTGCTGTCGGTCATCATTAAACCATAAGGGTTTCCATCACCTTTATTCCAGTCACTGGTACTGGTGTCATTGTAAGGCGAATCATAAAGATTATTATCGCTATAGACAGGAGCGATAGGCGATGTTCCGAATGCACCGCGTAAGGTATTATTATATTGGTTGCCTACACTGATACCGTTATTCATCTTATATACAAAACTCACCTGCTCGCCCACTTTCAAAATATCCTTGAAAAGTTTGTGCTCGCTGTTCACACGGAAATTGTAACGCGAATAGTTAGACACATCCGAACCGCCGACAATACCTTCCTGACTCATATATCCTAACGAAAGGGCATAAGTGGAAGTTGCGCTTCCACCAGTGACACCCAGCGTATAGCTCTCCGTTGTGGCATTATCTTTGAACATAGTATCTACCCAATCCGTATCATACACATTGCCGTTGGCATCGTAAATAGACTGGTATTGGCTCCAATCGTAAGCCGAAAGTCCGCTATTCAAAGCCTGCTCATCCATAATGGCCATATACTCTTTTGCATTCAGCATATTGGCCTTACGAGCTACATTCTGTATTCCATAATAAGCATCGAAACTAATCTGCGCTTTACCTTCGCGCCCTTGCTTGGTAGTAATAAGCACTACACCATTAGCACCGGCCGAACCGTAGATAGCCGCACTAGCCGCATCTTTCAGTACATCTATACTTTCAATATCGGCAGGATTCAAAGTAGAAATATCACCACCCACACCATCAATCAGGTAAAGAGGAGCACTATTTCCCACGGTACCAAGGCCACGGATACTCACTTTCATGTCAGCACCCGGTTGACCGGAAGTCGAAGCAATACTTACACCCGGTGTCTGTCCCTGCATAGCCTGCAAGGGATTGGTTGTATTCATCTTGGCTATTTCGTCACCCTTCACCTGAACAGTGGCACCCGTCACCAATTTCTTCTTCTGGACACCATAGCCCACTACAACCACTTCATCCAACATTTCCGTGTCCTCCTTCAGCACCACATTGATGACGGAAGAAGTACCTACCTTGATTTCCTGTGATTGATAACCGATGTAAGAAAACACCAGTGTCTGCCCTTGTTGGGCACTTACGGAATACTTACCGTCCATGTCGGTGATTCCACCCGTGGCCGTTTCTCTCACCTGCACGCTGACACCAATCAACGGCTCACCGTCCGTAGCCGATGTCACAACGCCCGTAATGGTCTTGCTTTGAGAAGGATTAGCCCGAAGGCTACTGATTGCAGGCAGCAGAAGCAATGCCACCAGTGCAATGCGACACAAACAGAAATGTGTGCGCTTGTCAAAGAATGTTTTTCTCATTGTACATTGTTTAATGGTTAATATCAAAGATTTTATTGCGTTCTCTAATTAATGCAAAAGAATCCGGTTACAAATGTATGAATGAGCAGGAAAAGAGTGCCGAGAAATTGTTACTAAGAGCAGACAGATTGGTTAATCGGTGTCCCCAAAATGTTACTAAAAAAGGTATGATTTGTTTTCAGTCCCTCCACAACACCTCCCGGAAGGGGGTACTCCTGCCATTTTCCTAATAACCGTATGCATCTTCAGCATGCATTCTCTCCCACAGAAAGATTTTCTTCGAAACGCAAAGAACCATTTCATTCATAAAATGTTCTCTGAGAAGAACAACCTAAAACTTAACAGATAATGAAGAAATTAGCAGTATTCGCAGTACTTGCCGCAATCGTGGCAAGCTGTGCCGACGACAATCCGCCCAGAGTAGTGGACAATGACGGTCTTGTATCACCTAACCTGCAGATGGACATAGTCACGGCAAGCGGGCAAAGTCCGCTGACCGGCATATTGACCATCATGCCTTGCAAAGCCGGAACCTCCATCTACTTCGGTAATTACGTTAACCGCAAACTGACTCCCCTCTACGGTTACTATCAGGTAAAGGACGGCATCTTCTACCATGAAGCCGTCAACCGGGAGCTGTCCTTGCCGGCAGGTGCCTATAATATGATTTACTGGGGGACTCCCAAGTATGAAGAGCCTATCTACGCCCACCCTGCCTTGAAAGACCCGGCCTACGTCATAGGCGAGGACATGTCCGAACAAAGCTTCGGCTTGTACAGAATGCTTCCGGACACCACCTACTACCCCACTTTCGACTTGGTGCACACCGTACAATCCGCCAACATAGGAAGTGAGGATTTAAAGGCATCCCTGAAACGGGTAGTAACCGGACTGAAAGTCATCATCAAGAATAAAGATAACGGCATTCTCAGTTCAAGTATCGACAGCATGACAGTACGCGTCACCAACATTGCCGGAGAACTGAACTTCTACACCGGCGCTCCCCAAGGAAACCCGCGCACTGTGGCTTTCCCTCTGGTCCGCTCCGTAGACAGCACGCAGATGAGCAATGCAACGGTCATGCTTTTCCCTTCTTTCGGAAAGCCTGAATTCCAGATGAGCATCCTGCTAAAGAACGGAAACGTGAAAAGCTTCAAGCAGACACTGAATGCTCCTTTGACAGCAAACTCCAAACTGACCCTGACGCTCACTTTAGGAGATATCTTCTCCGAAGAGTCATCCGGAGAGTTCACCATTGACAACTGGAACGAGGAGAGCCAGACAATCGATGTCCCTATACTGGACTAAACAAAGCGATACGGACTGCAAGGCTGAATCATAATGGAACAATGTTCCGTGATATGACCAGCCCCAGTCCTGTCCCTTGCCTGAACGTTTGCAAACATGGATTTTCTCGGGAAAAGTGCAATCCGACTGTTTTGATTCTATTTTTAAGTTTCCCCGGCATCTTCAGAGTTTGTTTTCGGACAGCCTCCCCTATCATGAGTTTTAAAAGGCATAATATCCGTCACGGTGTCACGGATTGCGCTCTATTCGATTGTCTGACAACTATATAGCCCGTGACAGATACCCGTGGCAGATACCGGGAACGGCAGTTTATCCGTCACGTTCCACCACATGATACAACGCGCCGAACCGGGTGCGCCTTGACAGGATTTCATGTTCCTTGCAGGTTCAAATTCGGCGACTGCCCGTGGCAGCCTATGGAAACCGGGAGTTTCTCAAGGTGAAACCGACAGTTTCTCCCGTTGAAACCAACTGTCTATCCCGTTGAAACTGACGGCTCATGCAGTGTTCTTCTTGCGATATTTCTTTTTTCCTTCCTGCTGCTGTTTGGTTTTTCTGCGTTCTCCCGTCACAATCGATATGATTGTAGCGTGTATATGCGGTGTTTTCTCGTCCATGTGCAGGACTGCAGAAACCTTCTCCATAAGTTTCACGCAACCATTGCAGATTGTCAACTGAGCCGACAAGTTCTTATACCTCTAAAACATAAAACTGAACCCTTTCTTCTGAGAAGCACTGAACCTTTCAATCTCCAAAGAAAGCGATTTCTTCAACTGTCCTGCCATAAAGTCCAAGAAAGGTTGGTTGGCTTCTTCGTCTTGACATTGGCGCAGAGAAAGGATATATTCTTCCCTATCCTCTTTGAATATCTTAGCAGGAAAAAGGTGATAATAAAACTGGATGTAGTTCATTAGTAACCGAGCTGTTCTGCCGTTTCCATCCACCCACGGATGTATGATTACTAAATTAAGGTGGGCATTAAAACTCAATTCATATTGTTCCCGAAATGTTCCCACAGTCTTTTGTTTCTCTTGCAGTAGAACGCAAAGTTCATCTACCTTAGCAGGAACTTTCAGAAGATTCAGACACTTATCAACTGCCATCACGAAAACGAAAACCCGAATGTAAGACGTGCGTTCATCTTCTGTCTACCCAACAAGTTGCTCAAATGCCAGATGATAATCTACCTATCAACATCCTGCTTCGTACAGAAAAAGGTGATACCATCGTGAAATATGCTACCGCAGGATTAGACCCAAACATCTTTATGCAGCTTGTTTAGTCGTTTGTTCAGCAACAAGAGTACTCATTCCCCCTGCATGGTCAATAAGTTGATGTACAGCAGAAGGTACACGGATTAAAGTAGTGCTGTTCTCTACATGATGCCACGTATAACCACTTTCCCATGGATATCCCATTTTTTGGAATATAGCTTCTGCTGTATTGATGTCTTTTTTACTATCACCGGATAAGGCACCTATATTGATTCGTAGTGTCTGACCGCTTTTATCCTTGAAAGCCACCTTGGAAAAATCAGGATATCCTTCTTTTGTGAAAGGCACTCCGTCAGGGTAAAGTTTGTCTATTTTGATAAGGTCATCATACGTTAATGAACCAAATTTCTTTAGATTTATTGTCCCATACTTATTAAGACGTGCCATTAGGCCTGAATTAAGATGTGGGTTGAAATAATAAACATTACCTGCATATACTTGTCCATTTGGTACCATACGCCCATTTGCAGTTCGGGCCACCTTACTTTTGTCAACATGGTTTCTTGTATTCAACCACCTCCTTATGTTTAACTCAGGGTTAGAATGAATGAGCTTTGCCAACTCTTCATCTTGGTCCATCTCTCCTAATAAATCTGCCTTTTTCTTTGTTGAAAATCCAGTCTTAGAGGCAAACTTATTGAGTAAGGAAGCGTTCTCCTCTGTCGTAAATGCATTTTTTGCTAAATAGTCAAGGTTTTCAAAGGATTCTGAAATAATCTTTTTATTGTCCGCTTTAATATCTGCTTTTACAGCCAATGGCGTTGTTCCATCATCAGCATACTTTAGAATGATTGTTGCATCAATATCGTTTCCTTTGGATGTTTGTCTGACTGTTCTAAGTTTTTTTGTCCAGCCTGCGCCTAAATTCAGATTCTCTTTTGCCAGCACAACATTCGACAGCAGTTCATTGGCATCTATTCCTGTAGCTTCAATCTTCGAGAAACGCCCTAAATCATCAACATGGTAAAGATAAGTCATACCATTTGCTCCCTTAATCTTATAAACAGCATTAGGTATAAGCGTTTTCTTCAGAATCGAGTTCTGCTCAAGAAAATGTTTACCTGTATTAAACGGTTCTTTTATCTGAAAATAATAGGATAAAACGCAGAATAAAGCGAATTTGAGCATTCTCACTGACGGTCAGAGGGTTTGGCTTCGGGTGGCACGGAATGACATAAGGGCGGAAAAACGGATTTGGGCGGATTACAGCAATAGATGCACTTCCAAATCATTACCCAACACCTGATGCACATTTAACACTAACGGTCTCTATTTCTGCGTTCTGCGTAGGTTTACATTCTGCCTTTACAACTCCCATAAACTAATTTTGCACCAAACAAAAAGCAAGGATTATGAGGAGTACTTTCAAGACCGTCTTCTATGTAAACGGAAGCAAGGAAAAGAATGGAATTGTCCCCATCATGGGACGGGTTACAATCAACGGGACTATCGCACAGTTCAGTTGCAAGCAGCGTATCTCCAAGGATTTGTGGGATGCTAAAGGCAACAGGGCGAAAGGCAAGAGCCGCGAGGCGGTGACGGTGAACTATGCGCTTGACAACATCAAGGCGCAGATAACGAAGCACTACCAGCGGCTTTCCGACCGTGAGGCATTTGTCACGGCTGAAATGGTACGCAACGCCTATCAAGGCATCGGCACGGAGTATGAAACATTGTTACGAGCCTTTGACAAGGAGAATGAGGCGTTTGCCAAGCGGGTGGGCAAAGACCGCTCCAAGCGTACGTACCAGAAGTACCTGACCGTCCGCAAATACGTAGCGGAGTTTATTAAGAGGCAGTACAAGCGGACGGACATGGCGATGAACGAATTGACGGAGGATTTCATCCGTGACTACTGCCTGTACCTGCGAAACGAGGTCGGGCTGGCGCAATCGTCCGTGTGGATATACTCCATACCGTTGAAACACATCGTCACCACGGCGCACTACAATGGCAAGATACCGAGAAACCCGTTTGCGATGTACCACGTTGACCCCGACCACAAGGAACGAGGCTTTCTCACGGAAGATGAAATTCAGGCGTTGAGTACAATCAGTCTGGACAATCCCAACTTCGCATTGGCGAGGGATTTGTTCCTGTTCGGTTGCTGGACTGGCATCTCGTTCACGGACATCAAGAACCTGACCACCGACAACATCGTTGAGATGAATGGCGCATCATGGATTGTGTCGAAACGCCAAAAGACGGGCGTACCGTTCCAAATCAAGCTGATGGACATCCCCATGCAGATAATCAGGCGTTACGAGCCGTTCAGAAGAGACAAGCGACTTTTCAACATCGGCTCGCTTGACATGGTGAACAAACGCATCAAGGCTGTGGCGAAGAAATGCGGGATAGAAAAGCCGGTTTCATTCCATTTGAGCCGCCATTCATTCGCTGTTTTGGCATTGAATTACGGTATGCCGATAGAGAGCGTGAGCAAGATTTTGGGGCATACGAATATAACCACCACGCAAATTTACGCGAAGGTGACCAACGCTAAACTTGAAAACGACATATCCGCCTTTGAGAGCAAGATAAGCGGACGTTTCGTCCTATAACGCACAGTCTATGGAACGGACAACAATCACGATGGACGGGTGCGGCAGGATTGCCGTGCCGTCCGATGCCGCCAACGTGTGGATGAACGAAATGGAGTTGGTAAGGCTGTTCGATGTAATCGCCCCGACACTCCGTGCCGCCATCCGAGCCGTGTACAAAAGCGGAGTGCTGAAGCCTTGCGATGTGGAAAGGCGCATCAGGCTTCCCAACGGTTATTGTGCGGAGGCGTATGCCCTGCCAATGGTCGTGGCAATCGCTTTCCGTATCAACACACCCAATGCCGCAAGGGTACGCAACGCCCTGTTGGAAAGGCTGTGCTTGCGAAAAGACAGACAAGTGCTATTTTTCTTTTCGTCGCCAAATGTTTTGTGAACGGGTTTGTTGAACGGTTGTTTAGGTCGTATATTACAGAACATCAATGCGTTATCTTCACTTCTCAATAATTCAAAACTTTCAGACTTGCCTGCAAGTCTGCCGGAATACGGCATGGTAATTTGCATGAGTGCTATTTATTATTTTGATGAATTGATGAAAGTATATATAAACATAAAGAATAACAGCGGTTTACATCCTCATCAAACTCTCAACAAAAGGATATGGCTGATGAAAAGAGAAAACGGACACAGCCTTACTCATCGCTTTTCTTTTGACAAGCGGTTTGATGAAAGAATGTTGAGCATGTATCGCTATGACTTTTAGTATGTTAAGTCGCCCATTCATCAATTCATCGGATTTTCATTCATCATCAAGCCTGCTGTGGAAGCAACGGAGGTGAGTATCGCCATCCGCAGGCTGGCCAGACGGACTTCCGTTCTGCCGAACGACAAGGGAAAACCGACACCGCCGCAGGCTTTTGGGAACAAAAGCCATAGCTCATTATGGCGTTTTCTTCACGCACCGCTGACGCTCATGCTAAAAACTCCCCAATGAGCCAGTGGGGTTGCCCCCTGAACGCCCCCGTTTGCTTCCGAAAGAAGCTGCGAGCAGTCCTTTGAGTTGCCCAAAGTTTATGAGTTGTTTTAAAGTCTGAACTCTGTTTTTATGGTAGCAAGTTTGTGTTTCGGGCATACCGAAGCTGTTTGCTATCATCCCATAGCGGGAATTTATATACATCTTATTTTTTGAGCCTGATTTTTTCGTGATAGAAATAATTTACGATGACCGGCTTTCCTTTTTCCGAGCGTCCGTAGGGCAAATCGTTCACCCGATAGGGAAATCCTTGCGTCTGTGCATATTGGGATATGTCCTGCTCCAATGCCTGCCAGTAATCAAGCCTTTTCTTGTTGTAAATCTCATCGTATAATGGGAAGAGTTCGGGATGCTTCTCACGGATATATGCCATTATCTCTCCTTTGAATTGTCCGCGCAGGTTCAGATTTTCAAGCCATATCAAATCGGCATATCCTTTCACTTCCTTGATAATCGTCTTTACATCGGTTATTCCCGGAAATATGGGCGAAACGAAACACACGGTACGGATGCCTGCCTCATAGACTTGGCGCATTGCTTTCAGGCGGCGTTCTATGCTCACGGCGTTGTCCATATCCGCACGAAACTGTTCGTTAAGCGTATTGATTGACCAAGACACTGTTACTTTGGGAAAACGTTTCAACAGGTCGAGGTCGCGAAGGACGAGGTCGGACTTCGTACATACCATAATCTCGGCGTTGCTTCCGCGCAGTTCTTCGAGCAGCCTGCGGGTACGGCGGAATTGTTCCTCATAGGGGTTGTAACCGTCCGTCACGGAACCTATCACGATGCGCTCACCGTCATATTTGTGCGGATTGGCTATCGGTTTCCAGTTCTTCACGTCCAGAAACGCGCCCCACGGTTCTGTATGCCCGGTGAAGCGTTTCATAAACGATGCGTAGCAATACTTGCAGGCGTGAGGGCATCCCACGTAAGGATTGACCGAATATCCTCCGACTGGCAGTGCGGATTTGGTCATAACGCTCTGTACGTCTATTTCCTTGATTGTTTCAGTATTCATTGTATGCGTTTGATAAATTGTTCCGGCAGTTCCTGAATCATCCTTTCTTCACCCATTATAAGCAGCAAATCCTCTTTCATAAATACGGGGATTCCTTGCGCTTTGGCTTGGTCGGCAATGTGAAGCACCCATTCGAGACGGGAATCCACTTTGCCTTTCCGATGTCCCGTTTCCGTGCCTATGACAACCCAATCGATACCCGCGAAGTCTATCTCTCCGATTTCGTCAAAGATAGGTTCAAAGGTGACGTGGTAATGTTTGGCCTTGATATTTCTTTTCAAATCTTCTAACCTTTTTTTCTCGGAACTGCGCGTGACGGTCACGCCCATCCAGACATTTTCGTCATCCGTAGAAAAACAGACCTTATCCGGACGTTTCGTAAGAAAGATATAAGCGTGTTGCGGATTGCTTTTCATTCTTCCGAAAATCTCCGCGTTCCATTCAGGCTTCCAATCGGAGAAGTCGCTCATTCCGGTCATCAGCCATACGTGAGGTTTTGGAGTGTCGATGATGTGTAGCTTGCGCCCCATATATTCGGGTACAGAAAAATCGTCCGTGATATGGAAGCGGCGACAGTTATTACGGGCATAGCAGTAGCTGCACCCTATTGAGCAGCCTATCACTATGTTCATATTCTTTATCAGCGATTTGATGCAAACACTCATAACGTAATGCTCTCCCCATCTCCCGGCATAATCAGTCGGTTCATATCCACTCCGTGGTGGCGGGCTTCGTTTCGCAGGATTTCGCGTGTTGTCTGGCAATGGTCAATAGCATCCATGTGTACGGCTATCAGTTTGATTTGTGCGGGGAGCGTGTCGAGCATCGCCATCACTTCCTGTTCGTCGGGGATGATGCAGCCGTCTGTCTTGGAAAATTCGGGGAACACCGCACCGCCGCTGTTTACAACGATATAATCAGGGCGGTATTTTTCCACGGTTTCAAGGATGCACGGTTCCCATTTGCAGTCGCCCATTATATAAATGGTCGGAAGTCCCTCCGCCATCAGCACATAGCCCGACACGGGTCCCATCATCTGGCCTATCTGACCGAAACCGTGATGACCCGTGGTGCGGTGGATGGTCAGGTTGCCTATTGTCTTGCTCTTTTCAATTGCTTCTACATTTGTAAAACCATCTTGCACGAGGGTTTCCTTGTCTTGCGGCTGGGTGTAGAAAGGGATGTCTTTCGGCAAATGTTGTTTCACGCTCGGTTCATAATGGTCAATGTGGTTGTGTGTGAGCAGTACCATATCCACGCCCTCGGTGATTTCGCTGATGGGCATTACCAGATGCACCCTCGGACTTTTATACACGCCGAGAGCGGATTGCAGGGTTCCTTTGTCGGCAAATACGGGGTCAACAAGGATGGTGTGTCCTGCATAATTGATTTTCAAGGTGGCGCTGCGCACCAACCGGATAATAGCTTTCTCGTTCATAATGTTACGCTTTTATGATTTGTCGGGTGCAAAGTTCGGAAGATTCCCCTGATGCCTCTATGCCTTAAAAAGAGAAATATATGCCATTTTGATAAAAGAATGATGTATATTTGCAGAAAGCAAAGAACAAGAGCGATGAAAACGATAACCAACCCCGAAAGACTGGTCAGCGTCCCGTTCAGCAAGACACGTTGCGGCGTGGACTTCTACATCAACACAGGCGAGAGCAAGGACATCTGTGGTGTCTTGACCGAGCACCGGACGTTCAAGACGGATTTTTTCAGTTTCTATTTCTTTCGCCGCGCCAATGGCTATGTGCTGTTAAACTTCCGCAAAATAGAGTTACGGGACGATATGGTGCTCCTCCTGTCGCCGCACCAGCAACAGGAATGGCACGTGGACGAAGCGGAACTGGACTACACCTTTCTTATCTTTCGCGAAGACTTTATGCGCACGTTCATCGCCGACAAGTTCTTCGTCTATCGCCTGCTGTATTATTATCAGACCGACACGCCACCGTACCTGTTTGCCGCGCCGGAAGAACTGGCGGAATATATGCGCCTCTTGGGGAAGATAAAACAGGAGCTGCTGCATCCTGTGGCAGACACTTACAACCTTATCGTATCTGTGCTTTACTATCTGTTGGTGGTTATCAACCGGGCATACGCCAAAACTTACCGTCTGCCGGTCGAAGTGCCGAAGAACAATTATGCCTTCCAATTCAAAGACCTGTTGGAGAAACATATCCGCGACATGCAGCGTGTTCAGGAATATGCCGATATACTCCGCGTGAGCCGTATCACTCTGAACAATTCTGTAATGGCGCAGTTCGGCGTGTCCGCCACCCATCTGCTCAAACAACGCTTGTTGGAGGAATTGAAAAACGAGCTGTTGTTCTCCGACCGCAACGTGAGCCAGTTGGCGGACGAGTTCCACTTTTCCGACCCCAGCCATCTGATGCGCTTCTTCAAGCAACAGACGGGAAAGACATTTACGCAATATATCACGGACTACCAAAATGGAATATACGAATGAAAAGCAAGAAAAAACTTTATAAGACTTGCACTCCTATCCTCTTTTTTTGTATTTTTGCAGTCGGCGAGAGTTTTTAGGTGGAAATACACCGCATATCACAGAATTAGCAACCGTTGCCAAGTCATTACCTCACTCTTTGAGAAAAGCTTATAAATAGCTTGTTTCTAACAGATTCCTATTTGTGTATCGAATTTTTCCGGAAAAATCCCATCACGAAATTCTCCAATAACAGAGTTGTCCGTCCTATTGAAGAACTTTACGACTCCCATTTCTTCTTTAATTTCAATATTTCCCAATGCATTATAAACGCCGAAACGTCTTTCCAAATCTCGGCACTTCGCAAAATATTTGAAGATGTATATATTATCAGTTGCTTTAGGAGCATTCTTTGTGAATATAGAAAATTCATCTATTAACCTATTAGATGATATAAGTGCTGAATAAAAGTCATAATCAGATTGAATGGCCTTACCAATTTTCCTTTGGAAAGATCCGTCCAAGCGCGACAATGCATCTGCAAGATTGATGTTTTCTTTTCTAATCAGTTTCATTAAGTCTTTCCAATCAATTGACCGTAGCTCTTTCTTTGTCAAGGTTTTTAATGTCTTCTCTGATGCTTCTTCAGCAAATCCTTTCGCAGTTTTTTCTGTAGTTTCCGTTGCGATTTTTTCGACAATCTCTTTTCCCGACTTTTTGCATGAAGATACAATAAGCGGACAAAAGATTATTAAGGCTATGTATATGAATTTAAAGGCTTTCATAGAATTTCGTAGTATTGTTGTCTAATGATTTTAAAAGTGCCCCATAGTCATACTTGACCGTTTGTTTATGCTGTTTTTCCAAACTCTCTATTAATTTAGCATCATTCGAACTTGACATGAAAACAGAAGCAACAACTATGATAATAAATACAACAACATCTATTAAGCATCCCCATGGTCCGGCTGTTTTGTCAACAAACAGCAAGATTATTTGAACTAATACAAACCCAAGGAACCATCCGAATAGTTCCGTTCCGAACTCAATAACTAAATTATTCCGGGAATGATTGGAGAATGCATCGAGAGTAATTGTTTCTGATGGTAAATCAATTTGAGTGTATGATGGCAGTCCTTTGACTGAAAGAAATTGTTGACGTATTTCTTTTATGTCTTTTACATATTCTAAATATAAAGCGTGTTGTTCTTGGCTTACATCAAGGGAATTAAAATATTTGTTCGACATAACAATCATCGCATCATCCCAAGACTGCCTGCTCTTGAAAAGCCAAGAGAACATATTCTTGTAACTCGATAATACCCCTAATTCTTCATCTTCAAATCGTTCCAGTTGTCTGACAAATGCCGTGTTTACGAGAGAATCAAGTTCTTTTATGTATTGTTGGTTGATGGATTTCTCCATTTGCATATACTGCACTTTGCTGCCCGATGACAAATTCGTCACTTTATCAGACCTTGTGTATTCCGACTGTAGTTTTTCTTTTAAAGTTACAGCATTCTTATCCTTACATGATGTCATTAGCAAGGATAAGAATGCAAAAAACAACAGGGCATATCGGTTCATTTTATTTGTTCAATTGTTGGATTAATAGAGTCCACGTATGAATCTTGCATTGCGCCAGGGGAGCAAATTAAACTTGCAATCCAAGCTATAAGAAAAATCAACATCTCAAGTAATATGGGCCAAATAGCAATAAGAGTAGCAAAAGCTAATATAAGCAACAAAATTATATTAATGGACCAAAACCACCAAGGGTGATGGGAAGGAAAATTAAGTATAGAATCAAACCAACCGTATTCAGGGTCAACAATTGATTGCAATTTTGAGAATGATTGGTCATTTTGCATATAATACAATGACACTTCACGTATGCGTTCTTCAAATTGAGCTGTTGGCTCAGTTTCTCCGTTTCGGATTCTTTCTATAGAAGATGGCGTTACATTCATAATCCGTGCGATAGCTTCTAAATCCGCATCGCTGCCTACATACAAGTCGTTCAACAGGTCTTGACTCGTGCGCGATTCAACAATTTTGGCGAATTCTATCCGTTTCTCTGATTCATCTTTTGAACACGAAGAAACAGACATGGCACATAATGCAATAATAATAACGTGTAGAACCTTACTTTTCATATATCTCTATTTTCTTTTATTTCGTTCTAATTCCCCATTATACAACCCTCTATGGAAACGAAACGGGAACATTCTTAAAAGAATAAAAGGACAAGCAGTTTGTTATCAACTACTTATCCTTTTACCTTGTACCCAGAGCCGGTACAAACCATAGAAATCATAGGAAAATAAAAGAATTTATCTTCCTTATTATCAACTATTTGAGTATTTCCTATTTTCTCTATTTTTGCCATATTTTGCCCATTTTCCGTTATTCAGTACACTTTTAGTACACTTTGAAATATCATTTTCTTTTGTACCTTTGCAATATCGGAAAACAAAAGAAAATCAACTATTTAGCGTAATCACCCGGTTATGGTACCTAAATCGGGATAAAACCTCTAAACAATGGCAAAGTTAGAAAATAAAACGAAAGAAAACCCCAAGTTAGAGCAAAATAAGCTCTCGGATGGTAGAATCAGCCTTTACTTAGAGTATTATTTAGGTAGAGAGGAAAAGCCCGTATTAGATGAAAACGGCAATCAAGTGTACTATGATAGTGGAAAGATGCAAGGTAAGCCCAAGTTTGCAGTAAAGCACAACAGGCGAAAAGAAAACCTTAGTCTGTATCTGATAGATAAGCCCCGTACCCCTGCGGAACGCCAGCAGAACAAAGAAACATTGGAGCTTGCCACAAAGATACGTGCGGAGCGTGAGCAGGAGTTTAAAGAAAGTATGTTGGGCTATCGGTTGAAAAAAGATAGAACAGTCAATTTCTTAGACTATTTCCAAGCCTATATCAACAGTTATACCAAGAAAGATATTCGCATGGTACAAATTGCGCTTAGCCGTTTTAAGGACTTCTTAAAAGAGCAATACCCCATGAATGAGTTTAGTATCAAACCGGAACTTATCACCAAAGAAATGATGGAGCAGTTTGTAGCCTATCTGCAATCCCGAAGTGTGGGTGAGGGTGCTAAAAGCATTTACCAGCGTTTCAAGAAAGTTATTCGATATGCGATTGACCACGATGTAATGTTGAAAGACCCATGCAAAAGTGTTACCTGCAAAGTGGATAGCCAAATGCTTCGGAAAGATGTTCTTTCTCCCGAAGAAATCCAAAAATTGGCGGCTTGCCATTATGACAACGAGAACCCAAATGTCAGACGGGCTTTTATCTTCTGTTTATACAGTGGTTTGCGTTTCTGTGATGTAAAAGACCTTACCTATAAGAATGTGGATTACGCTAATCGGTTATTGAAATTTGAGCAAAGCAAGACAAAGGGACATTCTGCCAGTAGTGGTGTGGTTATTCCCCTGAATGATGGTCTATTGTCTATCATTGGTGAAGCTCCGGCTGATAAAAACTGTTCAATATTCGATTTGCCTACTTACGAAAGTTGCTGTAAGTCAGTAAAGCGTTGGGTAAAGAGAGCCGGGATAGATAAACATATAAGCTGGCATTGTG
>OJRC01000536.1_pt1 | contig 23029 bp, 25 predicted proteins | sample 1599081 | NCBI WGS metagenome assembly OJRC01 (sample SAMN03922519, study PRJEB24848) | human gut metagenome | isolation source: stool sample | host: Homo sapiens | place: Germany | collected 2010-02 | reverse complement strand
CTTTATCAAGGGCAAGCTGCCCTTTCTTCTGCGCCCAATACTCACGCTCGGTAATGCGGTTTTTACTGCCATGGAGCAGGTCGATTTGATAGAGATTTTCCCGGTGGCACATCTCCATGACCTCGGCTTTGAAGTATTCCATAGCAGCGTCCGTGCAGCGATGTTTGCACCCGGCACGGGTATCTGCCGGTCTGTCCATGTAGGGCAGCAAGGGTACTTCCTCAATACGCAGAGAATTGATAACGATATGAACATGGATATTGCCGCTGTGGTTGTGTCCGTCCGGGTGGGTGCAGACAATGGCTTGGTGTCCGGGAAACTGCTTCCGGCAAAATTCCTCGCCCAACGCCTGCGCCCGGTCTACGGTCAAACCGTTGTCCACCGCGTCCCGTGGGTCAAAGCTGATAATGTAGTGGTGGCTTTTTACATCTTCCCGCTTCTGGTTCTTCCCATAGCGGAGATTGGAGCGCATACAGGCAACGGCAAAATCCTCGTCGCCGCAGTTCAGCGTGGCTATTCGATAGTCCTCCCTGAGCATGAGCCGCCCGTTTTCATCAAGGGTGGGCTTCATGGTAAACTCGTCATGTTCAAAGGTGAGGTACTGCTCGGCTGCGCCATAATCCGCATTTTTAGAGCTGATATGTTTGAATGTTGCCAACAGCGTCACCTACCTTTCGCAAGACTTCAAACTTCAAGGCAGCAAGGTCAGAAATGGCGGCGCGGACTTCAACGGACAGGGCGTTGTATGGTGTGCCGTACTCGTTGAGGGCGCGGGCAATCTGATTGAGGTTGCCACCGATTTTTCCGTATTCGGCGGTCAGCCTGCCAACGGCGGACAACAGTTCATCATTGACCGGGGAAACGGTAACGATGGGGCGAATGGTCGCCCGTGTAATGGCTTGCCGGATAAATTCGGCTTGGCTCATGTCATAGTGTTTCAGCCGCTCGGTAAAGTCGGCGTATTCTTCCTCGGTCATGCGGGTTTTGACCACATGGCAGCGGTGGGGTGTGTTGTATTTTTTCTTCAAGCGTTGACCTCCTTTCTCGCCCGACAGGGCGCATGAGCAGGGTTTGGGGAAGGCACTCCCCAACAAGATTTACCAAAGGGGGCAAAACCGCAGATATGCGGATTTTGGCACCGTGGTAGAATCTTGCTCTAAAAAACTACCGCTTTCCTCGGCGGCTCTGGTTTGCGGATATACTGGCTTGCTCCACCAATATAGCGATTGCGGCGGCGTGTTCTGCCCGCTGTTCACCACTACAACGGTGAAAAGGGGGCGTTTTGGCAAACGCAGCGAAAATTTTTTTATTTTCCCTGTCTGCTCCCTACAACAATCCGGCGGTGTGGTTTGCCAAAGATTTTTGAAAATGGGCGCAAAAAAAGCAGCAAACCTTTTTCAAGATTTACTGCTTATATGCCGCTGTGATGGGCGGCGGTATTAAATTGTCAGCCGTTTTTCAAATGGAATTTATCTGCAATCGCTTTCTTTTCGCTTTCCAATCCCTTTTCTGTAATCTTCCATAATCCTAACGCAATGATCTGCTATCTTTTGCATTCCGAGTTCTTCAAAAAAGGCAATTTGTATTTTCATCAGTTCTTCACAAACAGTCAACTTCTGCTCATCCATATTGCTAATAGCAAGCCATGGGAACGCTTTATATTTCTTAGTGTCCCCAATGAGAAAATTGTACCCTATCAACTCATTTTCACGGAAAACGAAATAGAATTGTGGGCCTGAACCTGGAACTGACTTTTCCATAATTTGCTGCATTGTTCTCACGCCGCCGTATGCCGGAAAAAAACCTATTCGCTCAAGAGCATTTAATATGTCAATCCTTTTATCTGTGGGTATGTCTCTATAATTGATAATCTGTTCCATTTGCTCTACCCTCATTGAAGTTTAATTTGTCAGGCTCTAATTATACAACTTTTCTGTTTAGCGGTCAAAGCGGAACTTCAACAGGCTTTCTATCAGTTGCCTGACGATATGCTCCTGCATATCCGTGTTAATCTGTCCGTCCATTTTCGCACAAGAGCGGATATATCCGGCATAATGGGATAGGACGGCGGCAACAGCTTCCGGGTCGCCCTCGCTTGCCTTAACGATTGTTTCATAGGGAAGTAGCTGGTTCATAGGACAAGCCCTCCAACTCTGCCCGTAGCCGCCGTAAAATCATCTGAATACGCCGCCCGGTTGTGTTGCCAGCCCGTCCATATCTCCGTCCAATCTCCCTATGCGTCAATCGTTGGAAGTAGTACAAGAAAATGATTTCCTGTTCCATCTGTGATAGTGCGGACAGGGCTGCGGCAAGCTCTGGACTTTCCAAAAGCACCATCTGACCACAGACGAAAAGCGGATAGCTGGTCATGCCGGATTGCTCCGCAAAGTATTTATCTGTGGTACTGAATGGATAGTGTTTTTCTTCTATCAGATATTCAAGCGAGATTTCCCGCTTGCGGCGGCTCCGTATGCTCCGGGCTGCGTCTATGGCAGCGTGGCGAATAACAGTCTTGCAAAAGGCATCGTGTGTATGCCGGATATGTTCTTGATACTTTTCGTGTTCGGTCATGGAAAATCCCCCTTTCTGAATAATGGCAGAGGGCGGCAGCATCTTGTGCTGTCGCCCTCTTGATTACCGAACAGCAAAGACGGGCGGGGCTGTCAACGGCGGCGCATTTGCGCCGTTCATCTTGACCGTTGACAGGCTCGGCTGGGTTTGCTATCTGCTCACGGCAATTCACTCTCATTGATAGGAATTGCTTCAAGTTCCGTATTCAAATTGTTCCAATAAGAGCCAATATCCGCACTTGTGAAATACTTAAAACCGCCTGCTTCTGACTTCAATTCGCCGTTTTTAACTCCATAGCAGGCGTAAATCAAATCGTAGCTTGTTCCATCTGAGAGGTTAAATCTAAAGCTGGTCACATCTGCTCCGGCAGTTTCCTCAGTTGTTTTGTCTTTTAGGGATAAGCCCTTGAACTTATCATACAGGGTCTTTATATCATTTTCAGCAACAACTACTTTCTTTTCTGCTGATGCAGGCACTCCGTCATAGTGGTACATTTCAACGCTTTCGACATCTTCAACCTCAAATGGGAAGTCGATTTTGACAGGCTCATAAGCAATGTTTATAGGTAACAGAAAGAGAGCTGTAAAAATTGCAATGATACAAAGAGCGATGGAAACGAGAACAGCAATCGTTATCTTTTTTCTGCCCCTCTGCTTTTCTTTTGCCTCATGGCGCATAATAACGCTTTCGCTTTCTTCGTGAAGAACATCTTCGCTCGTGTGAGAAAGCAATTTCTGATAAATTGCGTTACAGTCAGCACAGGCGTTCAAATGCTCTTTTACCATCTCTGCGCTTGCTTCGCTGCAAGCACCGTCAACATACAGCGGAAGAATATCTCGAACAATATCGCATTGTTTACTCATGCTTTTCATCCATCCTTTCTTGAATTTTTAGCTTTGCACGATGATAAGTAACTCTCGCCCATGATTCTGTTTTTCCAAAAATTGCAGCGATTTGTGAAAAAGATAGTTCCCCGAATACGCGAAGCTGAAAGACTTCTTTGTATGGTTCTTCCAAACGGTGAAGAACGAGGTGTATGCGGAACGCCATGTCAGAATCTGCAACTGAGTTCTCAACATTTTCATTTGATGGCAAGTCATTGATTTCACTCACATCAGCTACTCGCTGACGGCTTCGCATTTCATCATGGTAAAGATTTTTTGCTATGGAGCAGAGCCATGTCAATTCATCTGACTTACCTTTGAATTGTGATGTTGTAGAAACAGCCTTATAGAATGTGTTCTGCGTGATTTCCTCTGCTATCTCACGATTTTTGGCAAGAGAAATAGTATACGAGTATACCTGTAAATAGTAGGCTTTATAGAGCTTTTCATAGTCCATACTTGTCATCACCTCCTTCAGCTTCATAGGTTAGACGGAGAAATCGGAATTTCGTTACAAAGAAGTTTGAAATTTTTATACCTTTACGCTACTCTTGCTTTCTGCGGACTATTGGTAGACGCGCATTAACGGCAAGCAAAGAGATTGCTGTGTCAGCTTGATATGTTCAAATGCTAATTAAGTATAGCATACAGCTATGAATTTTTCTATTGCGTTCCCCTGACTTCGGAATAGTGGCAGGGCTGGCTATCCATGTCTTGTGCTTCTCTACCGTACATGAGCATTTGCGCCGGGGTTGTCCTGACCATAACCCTCCAACAGATTGATGCCGCCCCATACGCACAGAGCGCCGCCCAGTCCGATCACGATAGTCTGCAAAGTAGAAACTGCGGAATTGAAAAATGCCATAAATTTACCTCTTTCTGCCGATTTTCGGCTCATAATGATTTTTTGATTGTTTGTTAGGTATAAAAAATGCCGCTGTTTATTCAGCGGCGGCGTCCTCGTCCGACAGATCAATTTCGTACAGGTCGAATACTTCATCCTGCGTCACCACTTGCTGCCGTTTCCGACGCGTGGCGGCCAAAAATCTGTCCACGTCAAAGGTATTCTTCTTGTCGGCGTCGGCAAGATACTTGTAGCGGGGATGCTTGGTAATATCGAATTTCTCCGATAAAAACGGGCGCACACCACGAAGCTGCAAGATACACTTGCCGCCGTCCATCACGGCGATTTCGTCTTGGGACATCAACTCCTTTCCTAATTTCTGATAGTTCAGTCCGTGGGAAGTTTGGGAACCCCGGTTCTCGCTGGTATTGAAGCTGTCAATCGTTTCCTTGCCCAGCGCATCGGAAATTTCCTTGGCATTTTTGCCCCGCCCACTAAGAAACAGCACAGAATCGCAGTTGTCCGATATGATTTCGGCGGCGTCCTTGTAGATCGCCTTTAGCTGCGACTGGCTTTGCAAAATGATAGAAGCCGAGATTTCCCGACTTCGGATGGTGGCGATCAATTTATCAAAATTTGGAATCTGGCCGATGTTGGCAAACTCGTCAAGGATAAGGCGTACATGGACAGGCAGCCGTCCGCCGTACACATCATCGGCCCGGTCACAAAGCAGGTTGATAAGCTGGCTTTGGAGCATAGCCAGAATGAAATTAAAGGTTGTGTCCGTATCGCTCATAATGAGGTACAGCACCGTCTTTTCGTCCCCGATGGTGTCCAGCTCCATTTCGTCGTCCTCCATCAGCTCGCGCACCTCCCGGATGTCGAATGGCGCAAGTCTGGCACCGCAGCTAATCAGGATAGAGGAACGGGTCTTGCCAGCAGACAGCAGGAATTTTTTATACTGGCGCACCGCGAAATGGTCGGGGTCTTTCTGTTCCAAACGCTCAAACATGAGATCGACGGGGCTTTGAAACTCCGGGTCATCCTCGCGGGCTTCACTGGCGTTTATCATTTCCAAAAGCGTTGTGAAGTTCATTTCCTCCGCTGGGGCCTCGTACCAGATATAGCCGATCAGAGCCGTATAAAACAGCCGTTCCGATTTAACCCAAAAATCCTCCGCCGATTTTTCCCCCTCGCCCTTGGTGTTGGAAATGAGGGTATTTACCAGCTTTAACACATCTTTTTCCGAATGGATATACACAAAGGGGTTGTATTTCATGGACTTGGAAAAGTTGATGGTGTTCAGGATTTTAATGCGGTAGCCTGCCTGCTGGAACATCTTTCCCGTTTCCAGAACAAGGGTTCCTTTTGGGTCGGTGACGACGAATGAGGTCGGATAGTCCGTGGTCGGAAAGCATTGCATAAGGTTGGGCTTCACGAAAAACCTCGTTTTCCCCGAACCGCTGCCGCCGATCACCAGCACGTTTTTATTCCGGGCCGTCTTGGGGTCTTTGGGCCTGCCGGTCATAGTGAGCCGTTCCGTTTGGGTCAGCAGAATGTTATTTTCAAACTTGGGGTCGATATAAGGCGCTATGTCCTTGGCCGTCCCCCAGCGGGCGCTGCCGTACTCCATACCCTTGCGGTACTTCTTCACATTTTTGCCCTTGCAGTACACCACCAGCCGCACGATCACCGCACCGGCGATACCGATACACAGGTCAAACAGATGCAGGCTGGGGAGGGGATTTGTAAAGGCAGCCGAAAAGCCGTCTGCCAGATGTAGGAGCTTCCCCGACAGGTCAGCGCCAGCGGCCAGCCGGTATGCCTGCCCAACTTTCCCGAACAGATACACAAAAATCAGATACGGGAGATTCAAAATCAACAGCTTTTTAACGTCAGGCTTCACAGTTCCAGCCCCCTTTCCTTGATTTTCTCCTTGGCCCGCTGCTTGGTCTGGGCCGCTGCCTTTTGCTTCACAGCGGACAAAACCTTGCGGATAGAGGGCCGCTGCTCCTTGGAAAGCGTCTTGGCGGTAAACTCCTTAAACGCCTGTTCCAGATTATCCGCGTCCTTGGCCTTGAAGATCACAACATAGTGGGGCGGCTGGGTGGTCTTATCCTTTCGCAAGGTAAAGTCCACGCCGTATTTCTTGGCACAGGGCTTGAACGCTCCAATGTTGGCCTCGGTGATCTCAATGTTGGAGAGGGCGGCCCCGTGTTTTTTGAGCTGCTTTAGGCTCTGCTGGCCGTGGTGCAGCGTGTTCTTGCTTTTGGCCCGGTGTTGCAGGTACTTTTTCAGCGCCGCTTGCAGCACTTGGGCCGTGAGCTTGCCCGTTTTCATGGACAGGGCAATGGTCTTTTGGGTGACTTCTTCCTGCAATCGCATCCCTCCTTGTCAGAAAGTCAAAAGCGGCGTCTAAGGCGGAACCACCAGACGCCGCAGGTAGATATGGGTCAAATCCGCACCCGCAGGCCGGAAAGGTCGTCGGCCCGGATGCCGACAAGATACCAGCGGTCAGACATTTCAATGCGGGTAGGCCGCCACTTGCCGCCGATCATCACGTCGAAGCACTCCCCACAGTGGAGGCCGCCGTAGTAATCGGCCAGATCAAAACGGATGTCATAGCGGTCTGTCTGCTCGTCAAAAATCAATGCGCCCTGTTTCATAGGGTCGTCCTCCTTTTCTCGTTACAGGCTTTCGTCCGGCTGGCCTGATTTGGGCTTTCCCCAATCAGGCTGTGCCATATCGTGAGCCACAAGCGCGGTGTAATAGTTGGAAATAGTGCTGGGGGCGTTGAACAGCATGGCCCGTAGGTACTGTTTGATGTTGCGGACGCGGGTTGTGTTCTCCCGCAGACAGTCCAGCACAAAGCGGATATGCTCACCGTTTAACTTCATGTACTTGGATTTCACCAACTCGGCGGGGTAGTCGTCCCCGGCAACACGGATTGTCTTTCGGGAAGTACAAACAGTTTCCAGCATCAGGTCAACGATCTCGTCAAGCTGCTCCCGGTCAATGCTCCTGTCCTGAATGAGATAGTCGTACTCGATATTCTCCAAAATGATTTCCCGATATATCCGTACAGCCTCATCCTTTCCCGTTCCTTTCCGTTCCGGCGGCGTAGTCGCTGCTTCGTCCCCCAAAGGGGCAGGGGTCAGGGATGGGATAGGAATGGAATCGGTACTTTGTCCATCTGTATTTATTTTTTCTTTTCTTGGTAAGTTAGTTCTTTGTACTTCTTTATTTAATTGCGTTGGATTTTCCGACGCCGGATTATCCGATGTCGGATTTTCCAACACCGGGTCAGCCGATGTTGGATTTTCCAATACCGGGTTTTCCAACACCGGCTGTTCGTAGATGGTATAGACCATATCGGCCATTTTGCCTTTCGGGTCGCGTCCCTGCTCCCGCCTGATATATCCAGCCTTTTCAAGCTCCCATACCGCCGTCCTGATCGCGTCGATGCTTTCCCGGTTGATAAGGGACAGGCCCTTTAGGGTGTAGTCCCAATCCTCCGGCAAGGACAGCATTTGTGACAGCAGGCCCTTGGCTTTCAGGGACAGGGCCTTATTCCGCAGGTGGTGATTTGACATCACCGTGTACCCTCGGTTCTTCTCCACACGGAATACTGCCATATCAAAATCAGCTCCTTTCACTGTGAATTTGGCCCCGCTGCAAGGGCGGTGAGCTTGCCCGGCTGATAGGGACACTCCGCATAGACACAAAATTGATATTTCCAATCCGGGCGATAAAAGCGGCAGGTGCCGCAGTCCTCCGGCGCGTCCGCCCCGCCGCCGTCGTAGTGATCGAAACCGGGCTTTTCCTGCATCAGCCGTTCAAAGGCCCGGTCAGGGCCGGAAGTAAAATTCATAGTGTCGCCTCCTTTCTGCATTTGGGCATAAAAAAGCGGCGTACCGTAAGAGCGATACGCCGGACACTTAAAAACGCCCTATGACTGGCCGTAAAGCCGTCAAAAGGCGTTTTCAGTGTGGTTATAGGGTTATTCTATTTTTTTGTGATGGTTAAAAAGTTCAGTGTTTATGCGGCTTTCCGGGGTTTGTGTATATGAACATGAGGCCACCGCCGGGCTGGACCCGAAGGAGCGCGTGCGCCTGCGCCATATTTTGCAGCAGCTTTCGCGCACCTGCATCGTGCTGGTGGCTACGCATGTGGTGCCGGATGTAGAGCATGTGGCGGATGAGATATTGCTTTTGAAGGACGGCCTTCTGGTGGACAAGGCCCCGCCCGCGCGGCTGATAGAGGCCCACGCGCCCGGCAAAACGCTGGAGGACGTGTACCTTGCCGTATATGGGGAGGACGAGCCATGACGCGCCTTACTGCAGCCGAGCTGCGCAAGGTGTGGCACAGCCGCTTTTTTCTGGTGGCGCTGGCCGCGCTGCTGGGGGCCAACCTGTTTCTTTTGTGGGTGGGCACAAAGCCCGCCTCCAGCGCCTTCACCCCGGCGGCCTACCATGCGCTGTGCGCCGACATCAAGGGCATGGATATGCCGCAGATGGGCGAATTTCTGCACGAAAGCCTGCGCCGTGCCGAGGCCATGAGCCGCATTGAAAGCGTGCTGCGCACCGAGGCGTGGAACGGCGGCAGGCAGGACGAGTACATGCGCGCACAGTATGCGCAGGAGTTCAGCGAATTTTACGAGGAATATGCGGCGGGCGGCTATTTGCGCTACGGCGACACCCTGCCACGCGAATACACGTTTTTGAAAACCATTGTGTATGAGTACGACGAGGCCGCCGGCTATGACGCCTTTCTGGATTCCATTGCCCAGAAGGCGCAGCAGCTTTCGTCCATTTCCATTTTTGCGAACAGCGCCGACGGGTACGACCTTGCCAACATCGAGGCCACGGCCCGCGCCTTTGAGGGCATGCGGGGCATCCCCATTCAGTATTACCCCCAGCGCGGGCTTGTGACGGCGCTGGATTTTGCCCTGACGGACGTGGTGGCTGTGTTTGCCATGCTGCTGCTTGCCACGGTGCTGGTGCGTTTTGAGCGCGACACCGGCCTTCTGGCCCTGATACGCAGCGCGCGGGCCGGGCGCTGCAAAACGGCGCTGGCAAAGCTGGCGGCGCTGGCCCTCAGCCTTGCGCCCGTGCTGGTGCTTTTATACGGCGTAAACCTTATTTACTGCCATGCGTGCTATGGCCTGGGGCCGCTTTCGCGCAGCGTGCAGTCTGTGCCTGCGCTGATGCGCACCACGCTTTCGCTTTCCGTAGGGCAGTATATCGGGCTGTTCCTGCTTACCAAGTGGGCGGCGGCGCTGGCCGCGGGCGCGTGGGTGATGCTTGCCATGCTGGCGGCAAAGCGGCTGTTCACCGGGGCGCTGGCCGCAGGCGGGTTTCTTGCGCTGAACCTGCTGGTGCGCAGCCTTGTGCCCGCCACCAGCCGCTGGAACGTGCTGAAATATGCAAACCTTGTAAGCCTTTTGCGCACCAATGAGTTTCTGGGGCGCTACCACAATTTATACTGGTTTGGGCGGCCTCTGGCGCTTGCCGTGGTAACGGCCGTCACGGCGGTGGTGTGCTGCACGGCGTTCTGCGCGCTGTTCTGCCTTGTGTTCACGCGCGGCAGGCTGCAGGCCGCGCAGAAGCTGGCCCTGCGCGCCCCCGCCCCCCTGCGGCGCTTTTGGGCCAGGCACGCCCGCGCGGGCACCACGCCCTTCGGCACCGAGCTGTTCAAGCTGTTCTGTGTGGGCGGCGCGGCGCTTATTCTGTGCCTGTTCGGCGCCTATCAGGTGTATGACGCCGTGCAGACGGAAAGCTATATTGACGCGGACGAAATTTATTACCGCTATTACATGCAGAATATGCAGGGCCCCCTGCGGGCCGAAACGCTGGGCTGGCTGAAGAGCGAGAGTGAAAAATTTCAGCCGCTTGTGCAGCTGCAAAGCGCACTGGCCGCGGGCAGCATTTCTCAGGCGGAATATTCGGCCCTGATGATGGGCTATGACAGCCTTCAGCGCGAAATGGGTACCTACCAGCGCGTGCTGGCCGAGGCACAGCGCGCCGCGCAGCTTACGCGCTGCCAGCTTGTATACGGCACGGGCTGGCTGCGCCTGTTTGATACTGCGGATGCGCGCGACGCCGCAGACGCGCTGGCCGCGGCGCTTTTGTGCTGCGTGTGCTTTGCCGGGCTGTTTGCCATGGAAAAGCAGACGGGCATGGCGCGCGTGGTGTGCGCCGCGCCGCTGGGGCGCAGCTACACGGTGAAGTGCAAGCTGCGCGCCGCCGCGCTGGCCTGCGGCGTGCTGGCGGCGCTGGGCGTGCTGCCGCGCTTTTGGGTGGCCCTGCGGGATTACGGCCTTGCCTGCCCGTTTGCGCCGCTGTACAGCCTGCCCGCCTACGCCGCCATGCCGGAGCTTCCGCTTATTCTGCTTATTCTTTTGATGCTGGGCGCGCGCTATGCGGCGCTGCGCCTCATGGCTGGGTGCGTGCTGGCGCTGGGCCAGCGCACAGGCAGCACGTTTGGCGCCATGTTCGCGGCGGCGCTGCCGCTGTGCCTGCCTCTTCTGCTGTGCGTGTGCGGGCTTACAGGAGCAAAGTGGCTCAGCGTGTACCCGCTGTTCCACACAGCCGCCATGTTCCAAACGCCCGGCGGCGCTGTGGGCGCCTGCTTTTACCTTGCCGCCGCGCTGGGCGGCATCTGGCTGCTGAACGAATATCTCTATACCCGCTTTGGCCGGGCACAGTGACATGGTTTGCTCCTTTTCAATGTTTTCTGCTGGCCCGCTTTCTGCGGGCCTTTTTCTGCTACCCGCCTTTTGCCATTTTCATTTTTTCATTTTGCTCTTTTTCTCTTGACTTTTTATAGCTGGCCTTTCTTACGGGGAACAGGGCCTTTCCGCAGAGGGGCATGCTGCGGCAGAGGCCCTGTTTTCCGTTATGCGGGCGCATGCATGCAAAAGCAGCGCGGCAAAAAGACATGCCTGTGCAGAAAAGCCGGTTTTGGGCAGGCAATTCCGGCGCGCCGCACATAAATTCCGCCTGCCCGCCGGGCAGGCGGAGCAGGCCCTGCAAGGGCCCGGCCTTTGCAGCAGCCCGGCATCCAAATTGAAAATCGAAATCTTATGCCGCTCCCCGATATGGGGCTGCCGCTCAGAGGGGCGTCCGCCATAGAGGGCGCCGGATGGTTCATCCACCGCCTCCTTTGCCCCGCAGGCCCCCTGCGCGGGGCCGTATCAGGCAGCCCTTGCATTATTACAGTCAGGCCCCCCGGCAAAGCCCGGGGCTTGCGTAAGCCCTGAAAGGGCATATTACCGGCAAGCCTCTCAAAAGGCGCTGAAAAAATCCGCCGCTTGCATCACTTGCCCTGCGGCCCGTAAACGGGCGCCGTTTGTCCAAGATTATCTTTCTGGCAATCGTAAAGTTGTTCATCTCTTCCCGCTTCGCTTGATGCCGGAAGTGAAAGCTTTTTTACTCTCCCGGCTCTGCCGGGGGGTGTCATTTCACTAAAGCATACAAAACAAATTGCCCTGCCTCAGGCTTCGGCTGACGCCGGGGCCTGTTTCATTTCGAAAGGCGCTGTGATTGCCCCCGGCTGAACCGGGGCACTCGCCGGCGCCAAAAAAGGCCCGGCAATCCCAAAGAATTGCCGGGCCTTTTCACGCTGCACCCCGCGCAAAGCCGCGGGGGCAGAATTCTACTTTGCTATCAGCCAAGGTACATGTGCATGGGCCATGTGAGATATTCCACATCGTCCAGCTTTTCGGCGGTGATATAGCCCGCCGGGGCGTTGAGGATCGTGGGAATGCGGTTCACCAGCGTAGCGCAGGTGTGGGCGGGGGTGTCCGGCTTCACCACATGGAACTCGGTGTCCGGCTCGCCGATAATTTTCCAATCGCACATATCGCCGTCGTCCGGGCCGTACACCTTGCCGATGCACTGTGTCTCAAGGGTGATGCCCTGGAACGTCTCGGTGGTGACAACGGCGCTCATGCCGATGCAGTTGCCCTTGGGGATGGTTTCACCCGTGGTGCCGCACCACAAATCCTTGTCATAGAAATAGGGCACGCACTTCTGGCTGATGGATTTGATGGTAAGGCCCAGCTTATTGGCCAGCGCCTCGTTGGAGTTCCACACATACGCGGGCTCCAGCGTGGTGGGGTGGGCAATTTTCTCTTCAAATTCCTCAGGCGTAAGGCCAACGCCGTGGGCCTGCGCCAGGGCAAGGCCGTAATCCTCCACGTTGTAGCTTACGGCGCCCTCTATCTTTTTGATATTGTGCACGCCGCCCGCCACAGCGCCTATCATGTTCACCCAGAAAATATCCTGCATGCCGGTGCCGGTGATGGTGCAGTTGTTCTCTTTCGCCATTTTGTCCAGGCGGTTGGTGATGGCGGCAGAGGTCGTCCACGAATAGATGGCCTCTTCACAAGTGGTGACCACATTGATGCCGCGGGACAGGCAGCGCTCCAGATGCGGCAGCATGTCCGCCATGAAGCTGAACAGCGTCACCACGGCGATGTCGGCATCACATTCGTCCAGCACGGCGTCCGCGTCCGAACGGATGGGCACGTTCAGCTTCACGCCAAGCCCCGCGTAATCGCCCACGTCCATGCCCACGATATCTGGGTTTGTGTCGATGGCGCCCACAATCTCGGCGCCCTTCTCATACAGATAGCGCAGCGTATATTTGCTCATTTTGCCGCAGCCATACTGCACAACACGAACTTTTTCCAAATTCACCATACCGGTATCATCCTTTCTTTGCAGGGGCGCGCGGCGCGCCCCGTTTGGGCGGCAGCCCGCCCTCTGCCTTCAGTGTAAAGGTTATATGCGGTATAAGGTCAAGTTGGCCAATTCGATAAAAATTTAACGAGTTCTTTGGGCCCCGTGCACAACCCTCACCCGCGCGCGCCGCCCTTGCAGAACTGCACAGGTACCTGCAGCCGCAGGTACAGCCCGCGGGCGTTTGGCTCGGCCACGGGGATGTCTGCAATGGATTCGCACAAATAGTCCCCGCACACGCGGCACCCGCTTTGGCGGATATACTCGCGCAGGCGCGCGATATACTCCTGCTCCTTGTAAAAATCGTCGCAGTAGATGCAGGCATAATTGCCCGCGGGCACGGTGGCGGTAAGCTGTTCGGGCACAAATTCCCTGTCTACGAATACGAACACCTCGCTGGCAAACAGCCTGCCCTGCTCAAAATCGCTTTGCGCCATGCGCGTGCCCGCGTTGCAGAAGTATATCTGCGGCAGGCGGTCTTTCACAAGGCTGTCCTTCAAATCGCGCAGCATCTCCTCATAGGTTTCCACATCGTGGGCATACACGTTCACGCCGGAATCCACCACATACATCTGCCGCGCGCCGATATACTCCATCTGCACCGTGCCGTCGGGCGGGGCGGCGCGCCAGCGCGCAAAGCTTTCCACCGTGCGCTCCAGCGCGCGGCGCTGGCACTTCAAAAGGCGTATTTCCTCCTCCGTCTGGCGCTGCTTTTCCCGCAGGGCGGCCTCAATGCGCCCAATGTCCCGGTTTTCCAGCTGCCGGCCTATCTCCTTCAGCGAAATACCGAGGCTTTTCATATACTGAATGATATCCAGCACGGCGCTCTGCTTGATGTCGTAATAGCGGTAGCCGTTCCCGCCCCGAAAGCTGGGCGAAAGCAGGCCGCGCTTGTCGTATAAGCGCAGCGTCTGTTCTGAAATGTGGTTCAGCCTTGCCATTTCTCCCACAGTAAGGTGCTTCATGGCTTTTCCGCCTCCGTTCCTGCCAAAAAGGTTATACCAGACACAAGGTTTTCGCGCAAAAGCGGCCGGTTTTGCGCCCGCGCGCCGCGTCAGCCGAAAACGGCGGCCGCCGCCTCGCGCTCCTGCCGGGAAAGCGGCCCGGCCGCAAGGCAGGCCGCATTCTCGCGCAGCTGCGCCGCGCTGGAGGCGCCCACCAGCACGCTGGTGACGCCCGGCGCTGAAAGCACCCACGAAAGGGCAAGCTGCGCCAGCGTCTGCCCGCGGGCTTCGGCCAGCCCGCCCAGCTTTTCCAGCCCCTGCAGCAAGGCGGGCGTAAGGGCCTGCGGCGTCATGCGCACGCTGTTGCCGCGCGCGATGCGGCTGCCCTGCGGGATACCGTGCAGATACCGCCCCGAAAGCAGCCCCTGCGCCAGCGGGCTGAAGGCCGCCACACCTTTGCCCGCCCCGCGTGCAAAGGCCAGCAGGCCGTTGTGCTCCACCGTGCGGTCCAGCATGGAATAGCGGTTCTGGCACACTGCAAGGGGGCAGCCCTCGGCCTCCAGCAGCGCGGCGGCGCGCGCCGCCGTCTCGCCGTCATAGTTCGAAAGCCCGGCATACAGCGCCTTGCCCTGCCGCACGGCGCTGGCCAGCGCGCCCATGGTCTCTTCCAGAGGGGTGTCCGGGTCCATGCGGTGCGAATAGAAAATATCCACATAGCCCAGCCGCATGCGGGCAAGGCTTTGGTCCAGGCTGGCCAGCATGGCCTTTCGGCTGCCGCCGCTGCCATAGGGGCCGGGCCACATGCGGTAGCCCGCTTTGGTGGCAATAATAAGCTCGTCGCGGTAGGCGGCCAGCTCGCCGTGCAGGATGCGGCCGAAATTTTCCTCCGCGCTGCCCGGCACAGGGCCGTAATTGTTCGCAAGGTCAAAATAAGTGATGCCGCAGTCGAACGCCGTGCACAGCGTTTCGCGCATGGCGCTGAAGGAATCCTGCGAGCCGAAGTTGTGCCACAGCCCCAGCGCCACACGCGGCAGCACAAGGCCGCTGTGCCCGCTGCGGGCATACTGCATGGCGCTGTAACGCGCCTCGTCCGCCCGGTAAGCCATGCCGCCACCTCTTTCCTTCCCCGCCTGTACAGGGCGGGATGTTTTGTCATTATCAGTATACCGCAAGCCCGCGGCCTGTGCAACTTGAACAGGATGTGTGTGTATTGAAAACACTTTTTCTCTGTTGACGCACACATAAAGGAGTGTTATAATGAATTAACTTTATTTTCATAAAGTGATAAAACCAACTTTGAACAGGAGGAACCCCACCATGGCAAGAGTATTCAACTTCAGCGCGGGCCCATCCATGCTTCCGCTGCCCGTTTTACAAAAGGCGCAGGCCGAACTGACCGAATACGGCTGTTCCGGCCAGTCCGTGCTGGAGATGAGCCACCGTTCCTCCTGGTTTGAGGACATTATCGCGGGCACCGAGGCGGCTTTGCGCCGCGTGCTGAACGTGCCGCAAAATTATAAAATAGGCTTTTTTCAGGGCGGCGCCTCCACCCAGTTCGCCGCCGTGCCGCTGAACCTGATGGGCACAGGCAGCGCGGATTATATCGTCACGGGCCAATTTTCCGGCAAGGCCGCAAAAGAGGCGGAAAAGTACGGCAGGGTGAATATCATCGCGTCTTCAAAAGACAAAAACTTCACCTATATCCCGGACGCCGCCTCGCTGAAGTTTACCCCCGGCGCAAGCTATGTGCACATCTGCCAGAACAACACCATTTACGGCACGCGCTGGCCCAGGCTGCCGCAGACGGGCGCGCTGCCGCTGGTGGCGGATATGTCCAGCTGCATCCTCAGCGAGCCGGTGGACGTCTCGCAGTACGGCCTCATCTACTTCGGCGTTCAGAAAAACGTGGCCCCTGCGGGCATGGCGGTGGTCATCGTGCGCGAGGACCTGATAGGCCGCGCCCGGCCGGACACGCCTGCCATGCTGGATTACGCCGCTGTTATCGGGGCGGGCAGCATGTACAACACGCCGCCGTGCTTCTGCATCTATATGATGGGCCTTGTGCTGGAATGGCTGGAAAAGGAAATGGGCGGGCTGGCCGCCATGCAGCGCCGCAACGAGGCAAAGGCCGCGCTGCTGTACGATTATCTGGACGCCTCCCGCTTTTTCAAGAACCCGGTGGAAAAACCGTTCCGCAGCATGATGAACGTCACCTTTACCTCCCCCTCGCCCGAGCTGGACAAGGCCTTCTGTGCCGGGGCCGCCCAAAACGGCCTTGTGAACCTGAAGGGCCACCGCAGCGTGGGCGGCATGCGCGCTTCCATCTACAATGCCATGCCCATGGAGGGCGTGCAGGCCCTGGTGGATTTTATGCAGAAATTTGAAGCGCAGCACAGATAGCAGGAGGAGGAAACAGAGATGTATCATATCAAAACACTGAACAACATCGCCCCAAAGGGGCTGGCCGAGCTGCCTGCGCAGCAATTCACCGTAAACAGCGGGGCGGAAAGCTGCACGCAGGGCATTCTGGTGCGCAGCGCCTCCATGCACGAAACGCCTCTGCCGGAGGGCCTGCTGGCTGTGGCCCGCGCGGGGGCGGGCGTGAACAACATCCCTGTGCCCGCGTGCAGCGAACAGGGCATTGTGGTGTTCAATACGCCCGGCGCCAACGCCAACGCCGTGATGGAGCTTGTGCTGGCCGGCCTTGTGCTGGCCAGCCGCGACGTGGCCGGGGGCATCGCCTGGGCGAAAACGCTGGCGGGCGAGGCCGATGCGGCAAAGCAGGTGGAAAAGGGCAAAAGCCGGTTTGCCGGGCCGGAGCTGCTGGGCAAGACGCTGGGCGTGGTGGGCCTTGGGGCCATTGGCGTGCGCGTGGCGAACCTTGCGGTGCACCTTGGCATGAACGTGCTGGGGTATGACCCGTACCTTTCCATTGACGCCGCATGGAGCCTTTCACGCCATGTGCACCACTGCACCTCGCTGAGCCAGCTTTACAGCCAGAGTGATTACATCACCCTGCATCTGCCCGCCACGAAAGAAACCATAGGCATGCTGAACGCCGCGGCCTTTGCCCAGATGAAGCATGGCGTGCGCATTTTGAACTTTGCCCGCGCAGAGCTTTCCAGCGCCCCGGCGCTTGCGCAGGCGCTGGAAAGCGGGCACTGTGCGCGCTATGTAACGGATTTTCCCACGCCGGAAACACTGGCCCTGCCCGGCTGCGTGTGCATCCCCCATCTGGGGGCCTCCACACCGGAAAGCGAGGAGAACTGCGCCGTAATGGCCGCGCGCCAGCTTCGCGATTACCTCTTGGACGGCAACATTGCAAACAGCGTAAACTTCCCCGCCGTCTCCATGCCGCGCGCAGGCGCCGCGCGTGTATGCGTCATTCACCGCAACGTGCCCGGCATTCTGGCGGGCATCACGCAGGCGGCCACGGCGGCAAAGCTGAACATCGAGAACATGGCCAATAAATCGAAGGGCGAGTGGGCCTACACCATGCTGGACCTCTCCGGCCCGGCAGATGAGCAGATGGCCCGCGGCATAGCCCGGCTGCCGGATGTCGTGCGCGTGCGCGTGGTGTGAGCGCGCCTTATTCCAGTCAGGCCCCCGGCTAAGCCGGAGGCCTGAGTAAGCCCCAGAAGGGTATACTGCCGGCAAGCCTCCCAAGAAGCGCTGAAAAAATCCGCCGCCTGCATCACTTGCCCCGCCTCCCGTAAGCGGAGTTCTCCTCATTACCTGCTGCATCTTTTTGGTATTGAATACCCCATCCCGCTTCGCCCGGAACTGGCAGAGAAAGCCTTTTTACTCTCCCCAGCTCTGCTGGGGGTGTCATTTCGCTAAAGCATACAACACAAAAAGGGCCCGTCGCAGGCGCGCATATCCATGCGCCTGCGGCGGGCTTTCTTTTTGAAAAAACTGCTGCTTTAGAAGCTTTGCAGCATTTTATCCACGCTGTCCAGTGCCTTTTCGGCTGTGTGCGCGGCCTTTTTCATCGTTTTCTTCCATTCTTTCGGGCTTTTCTGCGCGGCATATGCGCCAATGGCCCCCACGGCGGTGCCGGCCATCACGCCCAGCGCGGCGCCCTTGGCCATGTTTTTTGTGCTGCGGTTCATCACACACCCCTCCTTTCGGGCTTTGTATAGGGTTACTATGCCCCTCCTGCGGGCAAACTTGCAGAGCAAATTTTTCCTTCGGGCCCGTTCCCATTCAGGCCGCGGCATGGTATACTATATGTGTATATGCAGAAAAAGGAAGCATGTGTTTTGGAACAGTTGAACATCGTGCTGGTGGAGCCGCAGATCCCGCAGAACACCGGCAATATTGCGCGCACCTGTGCTGCCACCGGCGCGCGGCTGCATCTGGTGGGGCCCATGGGCTTTGCCATAGACGACAAAAAGCTGAAGCGCGCCGGGCTGGATTACTGGCACCTGCTGGACATCACCCTGTACGGCGGGCTGGAGGAATTTTTCGCCTGCAACAGCGGCCCGTTCTATTATTTCACCACCAAGGCCCGCAGGCGCTATTGCGACGTGGCCTACCCGGACGGCGCATACCTCGTGTTCGGCCGCGAGGACGCGGGCCTTCCGGAGGCGCTTTTGTATGCCAACGAAGCGGCGTGTGTGCGCCTGCCCATGCGGCAGGCCGCGCGCAGCCTGAACCTTTCGAACTCTGTTGCTGTGGGCGTGTATGAGGCCCTGCGGCAGCACGGGTTTCCCGACCTTCTGTGCGAAGGCAGGCTGAGAAATTACGATTGGGGGAAGATGGTTTGAGAAAATTCGCCGTTTTGACGGATTCCGCATGCGACATTCCCGCAGACATGCAGAAAAAGTACAACATCGACATTCTTTCGTTTACCATTACGGTGGACGGCGAAAGCTATATAGAGCGGGTAGATTTTACCAACGAGCAGTATTACGACATGCTGGCAAAATGCACGGACATTCCCAAAACCTCGCAGATTACCATGATGCGCTTTGAAGAGCAGTTCGAGGCCTACCTTGCCGCGGGCGTGGAGGACGTGCTGTACGTCTCTATCAATTCAGGCGGCTCCAACACGCACAGCGCGGCGCTGATGGCGCGCCAGAATTTTCTGGAAGAACACCCCGGCTGCCCCATGCATATCACCATTGTGGACAGCCGCACTTATTCCATGGGGTACGGCTGGTTCGTGTGCGAGGCGGCCAGAAAGCTGGCGGGCGGCGCCGATATGCGCACCGTGGCTGAATATCTGGAGGACGCTTTTGCCCGGCTGGAAATCGCCCTCAGCGTGTTCACCCTGAAATTTATCAAAAAAAGCGGGCGCATTTCTGCCGCTGCGGCCTTTGCCGGCGAGCTTCTGGGCCTGCGGCCTGTTATTACCATCATCGACGGCAACACCGCCACAGCCGCCAAGGTGCGCGGCGACAACGCCGTGATGCCCTCCCTGGCGGCGCACCTGAAAAAGCGCATTGCGCCGGGCGCGCTTTACCTTGTGGGCGGCACCGACAAGGAAAACTGCAAGCAGCTTGCCAGGCTGTGCAAAAAAGAACTTGGCCGCGCACCTGAAATGATTTTTGAGCTGGGCGCCGCCGTTGCCACCAATACAGGCCCCAACGCCGTGGCGGTGGTATTTCTGGGCGAAAAACGCCGCTGACGCAAAGGAGACAAGCTTTCTCATGCTGAGCATTGAAAAGAAACTGCTGGACTTTGTGCAAAAGCACATTGCCGTGCTGGGCATTGCATGCCTTCTGCTGGTTTCCGCCGTAATACGCTATTTTCTGCTTCCGTATCATTCCATTGACTATGTGGCCTCGCTGGAAGTGTGGTACGAAAACTTCCGCAGCTTCGGCGGCTGGCGCGCCCTTGCGCGGGATGTGGGCAACTATAACATGCTTTACCGCACGCTGATGGCCGCGCTTTCCTATCTGCCCAACCCGCTTCTTGCAATCAAGCTGCCGTCTGTTCTGTTCGATTATATCGGCGCGGGGGCCGCGGCGCTTTTGGCGCGCGAAGTTTGCCTGCAGGCCGGGCGCACACGTCCAGCCGCGCGCCGGGCGGCGGCCGCTGCAGGCATTGCAGTGCTTTTTCTGCCCACCGTCGTGATGAACGGGGCCATGTGGGCGCAGTGCGACATGATGTACGTCACCTTCCTGCTGCTGTGCGTCCTGTTTTTTTACAAGGAAAAATATGTGCTCAGCTTTGTGTGGCTGGGCGTCGCGTTCAGCCTGAAGCTGCAGGCTGTATTCCTGTGCCCGGCACTGCTCATCCTGTATGTGGTGAGAAAGAAGTTTTCTGCTCTGAATTTTCTGTGGATGCCCGCCATGCTGGAGATCTTCGCCATTCCGTCCGTTATTGTCACGCTCATTCTGCACGGCAATGTGAGTGAGGCTTTGCGGCGGCCGTTTGACATTTACCTTGGGCAGGGGGCCGAGGCACATATTGCAAGCAGCTACCCCAATGCCGCCACCTGGTTTTCCGGCGCCGCCAGCACATTTGAATGGAATAACGGAACCTACCGCTTCATTGAGGGCAATATCATCCCCTTTTTCCGCACCGGCATGATGCTGTTCTGTTTCGGCGTGCTGGGCATCGCCGCGGTTTGGCTCATTTCCCGGCGGGTGCAGTTTGGCGTGCACACTACGCTTTTGCTGTTTATTTTCAGCTTTTACACCTGCCTTATCTTCCTGCCCGGCATGCACGAGCGCTATGGCATGGCTGTGCTCGTGCTTCTGGTGGTACATACGGCCGCTACCGGCAGGCTTGTCCCCCTTACTGCCTGCATGGCAGCCATGGACACTATGATTTACATCCCCTTCCTGCTTCAGGGCGCCATGCCTGTCAGCATGAGCACGCTTTCCGTGTTCAACATTGCGCTGTACGGCGCGTTCTGCTTTGCTTTTCTGCGTGAACTCCGGGCGGAAGGCGCGCTGCCCGTTCAAAATTAGATAATAAAAATAAAAAGGAGACACCGATGGAAAAACCTGTTTTATACATTGTGATTCCCTGCTATAACGAGCAGGAGGTGCTGCCCGTTACAAGCGGCATGTTTCTGGAAAAGGTGAAAGGCCTTGCTGCCGCCGGCAAGATAAGCGAGGAAAGCCGCGTAATGTTTGTCAACGACGGCTCGAAAGACGACACTTGGGGCATCATCCGCCAGCTTGCCGCGCAGGACGAGCATTTTCTGGGCGTGTGCCTTTCTCGCAACCGCGGCCACCAGAATGCCCTGCTGGCTGGGCTGATGACGGCCAAGGACATGGCAGACGTCACCATCTCCATCGACTGTGACGGGCAGGATGACATCAACGCCATGGATAAAATGATAGACGAATACCTTGCCGGGTGCGATGTGGTGTACGGCGTGCGCTCGAAGCGCGAGACGGACACCTGGTTCAAGCGCACCACAGCCGAGGGCTTCTATAAGGTGATGAACGCGCTGGGCGCAAACACGGTGTATAACCACGCCGATTACCGCCTGATGAGCAGGCGCGCGCTGGAGGGGCTGGCGCAGTTCCGCGAGGTGAACCTGTTTCTGCGCGGCCTTGTGCCCCTGGTGGGCTACCGCAGCTCCAGCGTATATTACGAGCGCGCCGAGCGCATTGCGGGCGAAAGCCATTACCCGCTGAAAAAGATGCTGAACTTCGCCTTTGACGGCATCACCAGCCTTTCGGTAAAGCCCATCCGCCTTATCACGGGGCTTGGCTTCTTCATCAGCCTTGCCAGCTTTATCGGTATTATCTGGGTGCTGCTCACAAAGCTGCTGGGCGCCACGGTATCCGGCTGGGCCAGCATGCTGTGCGCCATCTTCTTCATGGGCGGCGTGCAGCTTCTGTGCCTGGGCGTGATCGGCGAATACATCGGCAAGATTTACAACGAGACAAAGCAGCGCCCGCGCTTTATCATCAGCGAGACCACGTTTGACGAAAGCGGGAAGTAAAAACAGCCTGCGGCTGCTTTTCGGCCCGGCGGCCCGCCTGCGCCGTCGCCATAAAAGCGCCGCGTACGAAAAACAGGCCGGGGCCCGCTGCGGGCCCCGGCGCCTGTTTTGCAACACAGGGAGGAAACGCCATGCCAAAGACAGAATGGAAGGGCGCCGCACTGCTGGCGCCCGTGCCGCCCGCACTGGTGAGCTGTGGCACGCTGGAAGCACCGAATGCCCTTGCCGTCGCCTGGACGGGCATTCTGAATTCCCAGCCGCCAAAGACCTATATCTCTGTGCGGCCCGAGCGGTACAGCTACGGGCTCATCAAGGAGAGCGGCGAATTCATCATCAACCTGCCCACAGCGGCGCTTGTGCGCGCGGTAGATTATTGCGGCGTAAAAAGCGGCCGCAATGGAAACAAGCTGGCCGCTGCCCGCCTCACGGCCGAGGCCGTGCCCGGCTTTGCCGCGCCCGCCATTGCGGAAAGCCCGCTCAGCCTTGCGTGCCGTGTGGCGGATATTGTGCCGCTTGGCACGCATGACATGTTTTTGGCGGATATCGTCAGCGTACAGGTGGACGAAGCCCTCATTGACGCGAACGGCCGCCTGCGCCTTGCCAAGGCCGGGCTGTGTGCCTATGCGCACGGCGAATATTTCGCACTGGGACGCAAAATAGGCGATTTCGGCTTTTCTGTAAAAAAGAAAAAGCGGCAGGGCGGCAGGCGCCCGCGGCAGAAATAACAGGCCGGGAACAAAACGGAGCCTGGCAAGGCGGCCCCAGCGAATGGGACGCAGCGCGCAAAACCGCGTTGTTTTTTGCAGCCATTAAGCTTTATAAAGCAGAATGCCCGTATGCGTCCGGCGGGCTGTGCCGGGGGCCGGTTGTTAGAACCACCCCGGCTTTGGCACGCCCTGCGCCGCCATGCAGCGGCGCAGGGCCATTTTTCCCCGTGGTATCGGGCGCAGCAGGCAGAGGCAACATTGGCTTTCGGCTTTGTGGCAGCACGCTGGCTGTGTTCCCCACTGCCTTCCGACAGGGGCTGCGCCGTCTGCCCTGCCGGTGGCCCGGCCATGGGCTGAAAGCCGCGAAGCGCCGCCTTGTCATCCCCTGCATGGGATGACAAGGCCGCAGGGCGACCGGCTGCC
>OJRC01000527.1_pt1 | contig 23458 bp, 14 predicted proteins | sample 1599081 | NCBI WGS metagenome assembly OJRC01 (sample SAMN03922519, study PRJEB24848) | human gut metagenome | isolation source: stool sample | host: Homo sapiens | place: Germany | collected 2010-02 | reverse complement strand
ACGAGATCCTCTCTGGTCTCGTGGGCTCGGAGATGTGTATAAGAGACAGGGGAATGTCCTTTCACAAAGGCCCGACAAAAAGCAGCCCCGCTGAAAGGGGAATTCGCCCTTACAGCGGGGCCGTTTCCCCAACGGCAAAAAAGAGTTTCTGCGATGCCGCAAAGTAAAACGCCTGCGTATGGCACGTAAGCAGGCGCTGCCAGAGGCCTGCGGGAAATTCTCTGCTGCGCAAAATGGGTTTCCCCATGCCCCGGATGCAGAAGGCAGAAAATCCCCCATGGCAAGCCTGACGGCCGCCATGAAGGATTGTTTGCGCGCTTTGCCGGAATGATAAGGTAAAATGATTTTTTCGTCCCACCCGGCTTTAGCCGGGCCTTTGTGTTTTACAGATAATTCACCGCCAGAATAGCGGCCCCCAGCACCGTAAGAACCACACCCGTAGCGCGGTTCAGCACGATAGGGCTTGCCTTGTTGGCAAACTTTGCCGCCACCTGTGCCCACAAAAGAGTAGATGCCACGCAGAACACAAGGCACCACACGTCCGGCGCACCGCCGATGGCAAAGTGGCTTACCGCGCCTGTAAAGGCTGTAAACGTCATAATAAACACGCTGGTGCCCACGGCCGTTTTCAGCTCAAAGCCCAGCACACTGGTGAGCACCAGAAGCATCATCATGCCGCCGCCCGCACCGATAAACCCACAGATAAAGCCCACCAGCACCCCGCATGCCACAGATTGGAAAAAGCGCTTGCGTGCACTGACGGCAGCCATATTCTCTTTGGTGGTCATCACCGGGCGCACAATGAACTTAACACCCAGCAAAAGCGTCATAAACACGGAAAAACCGCCCATAGTGCTGCTGGGCACAAGGCTGGACACCCAGCTTCCCACCAGTGTAAAGCACAGCACCGCAGCCATCATCACAAGGCCGTTTTTTACATCCAGATTCTTGTTTTTCCCATAGGTATATGCGCTGACGGCACTTGCCAGCACATCGCTTGCCAGTGCAATGCCCACGGCCTCATACGCGGGTACCCCAAGAAAAGTGATGAGCATGGGGCTGATAACCGCAGCCGCGCTCATGCCCGCAAAGCCTGTGCCAAGGCCCGCGCCCACGCCGGCCAGAAAGCAGATGAAAAATTTATACAGCATCGTTGCCCTCCTCAAGCGCCTTCCGGGCGTTTTTCAGCAGTTTTCCAAAGGCGCTTTTCAGGGCGGCCCGCTCGGCCGGGGCAAGGCCCTTTTGCAGCGCAGTAAAAAAAGCCTGCTGTGCACGACGCCCTTTTTCCACCACTGGCTCTGCTGCCGGGGCAAGGCGCAGATGCGCGGTTTTCCGGTTGCCCGAAAGGTACACCCGCTGCAGATAGCCGCGCGCCTGAAGCGTTTTCACCGAGGCCGACACATGGGACTTTGTAAGATGGCGCACTTCTACAATGTCTGTGGCCGTGTCATAAGCCGGGTTGTTGGCCAGAAACAAAAGGATGTTCATCTCCATGCGCGTAAGCGAATACTCGCTGCACACGGGCTCCAGTTTTTCCTGATACAGCCGCTTGAGCAGCGGCAGGCCCTCCCAGTATTCTGAAAGCATCGCGCAGCCCCCTTAGTTCTTTTTTGAACAATCATACTACACGATTATAGGCTGCCTCATCCATTTTGTCAAGGACCAAGGGCGGCATGAACTTGCATTCTTATTCTGGCGCGGAATCTGGATGTGAGATAAAATCGGCCGCACATGATCCACATGCACCGCATCGTTTTTCAAGGCGGGCTTTTGCTTTCCTGCAAGACGCCTTTAACTACAGGCCGCAAAATACTTTCGGGTACATCCGGTGCAAAGCCTCGCCTTCGGCAGTGTGTACGAATGCGCCGTACGAGACTATCATCTATGGCCCCAATACCCTTAGACGGTATAACGCCCATATGAACGGCCGCAAAACCGGCGCACCGCATATATGACAGGGCATGCCGGAAGCAAGGCTGCAGGCAGCATAAAAACTTAATACTTTGCACATGCATCACCTGTGCCCCTTGGAAAACCGGCGGTTTTGTCGTATACTGAAGGTGCAGGGCGCGCAGTGCGGCCCGGCACCGCTTAAAGATACGGCGTGTACGGCACGCCTTCTACAGAAAAGAGGTTTTTATGGAACAGCTTCGGCAGAGAAAAGGCTTTCTAATCGATATGGACGGCGTTATCTATCACGGCAACCGGCTTTTGCCCGGCGTAAAGGAATTTGTGCAATGGCTGTACGACGAGGACAAGGCATTTCTGTTTTTAACGAACTCCAGCCGGTATACGCCCAAAGAGCTGCAGCAGAAGCTGGCGCGCATGGGCCTTGAGGTGGATCACACTCATTTTTACACCAGCGCGCTGGCTACGGCGCGTTTCCTGTCCACACAGGCGCCGGGCTCCAGCGCCTATGTAGTGGGCGAACACGGCCTGTTCAACGCTTTGTATGACGCGGGCATCACCTTCAATGAAATGGACCCCGACTATGTGGTGATAAGCGAGGCGGATAATTTCAACTACGACAGCATTGTGAAGGCCATGCGCTTTGTAAACGGCGGCGCAAAGCTGATAGGCACAAACTACGACCTCACCGGCCCCGCAGAGGACGGCCTTGTGCCCGCCTGCCGCGCGCTGATGGCGCCCATTGAGCTCACCACTGGCAAAAGCGCCTATTATGTGGGTAAGCCCAACCCGCTTATGATGCGCACCGGACTGCGCCTTTTGAATACCCATTCAGCCGAGACGGCTATGATAGGCGACCGCATGGACACAGATATTGTGGCCGGCATCGAGACCGGACTGGACCCCATTCTGGTTCTGAGCGGCGTCACCACGCGTGCCATGATGGCAGAATACCCCTACCGACCCCGCCTTGTTCTGAACGGCGTGGGCGATATTGTGCCCGGCGCGGGCCAATAACCCGGCGGAGCGTCACAGCTCTGCCGGCCTTGTACATGCCTGTTTCCGGCATGTGCCTCAAAGTGCACTGAGTTTCATTTCATCTGCATTTTTTGCACCGCGGCCCGCAAACGGCCAGCCGCTGTTCCGGCGAAATTCCAACGAAAATTGTTTATTCCTGGCAACCTGCCGCCAGCTGCCCGCTTTGCCGGATGCGGGGGGAGGAAGCTTTTGCTCTCCCCGGCAGAGCCGGGGTTCTTGTTTATAAGAAACATACAACAAAGAAAGCCCGCGGGGCCAGGTATCTGCCTGGCCCCGCGGGCTTTGTTTCTAAAGGGCATGTGCTGTGCCGAAAACAGGTTATTTACGCGCGGGCGGGGTGCTCTTGCGCCGCCTGCCCCACACCAGCATACCGGCAAGGCCGGCAAGGCTGGCCGCCAGAAGGCCCGCATACAAAAGCGGGTTTGCGCCGTCGCCTGTTTTTACGATGCCGCCGCCCGGCGGGTCTTTGCGGTTGATGAACGACGCTTCCGCCGTGCCGCCCGCAGGAATGGTGCCGCTTTCGCCCGTCTGGGTGGTCACATAGCCGTCGGCGTTTGCCTCCTGCTCTGCCACCGTGTAGCCCATGCCGCCGGGCAGGCCCTGCGCCTGTACGCTTTCGCCGTGTTTCAGCGCAAAGCTGGCCACGCCGTTTTCAAATGTCATGCCGCCATAGACGCCGCTGACGGACGTATCGCCGAGGGTGACGCGGAAGCGGAAGGCACGGTCCCTGTCGCCCTGGGCCCCCTCTACCGTCTTTGTTACGCGCAGCCCGCCAAGGGCCACGTTTTCCATGGTAAAGCCGCCTTTGGCACTGCCGCCGTAAACCACCTCGCCATAGCCGTCCGGAAGGGCCAGCTCTTTCACCGTATATTGGATGAAGTCTCCGTTTGCATCGTACTGCGGCAGGCCCGTGAAGGTATAGCTCCACGCATCGCTTTCGCCTGCAATGCCTCGCACAATGCGCTGCCACAGGCCGGGCGCGCCCGCCTCTGCTGTTCCGTCCTCCGGCCCCAGCAGCTCGCCGCCCTGTGCGCTCAGGCGCACGCGGGCTGCTTCTGTGCCATTGGCATACAGTGCCACCACGATGCTGGCCGGGCGTATGCCGGCGCTATTGCCGCTGTCATTCCACAGTTTTGTTACCGGGATGTCTACCGTGAGGGTATTGGTCATTCTGGTGCCCGTCTGCTCGCCCACATACCCCGGCACAGGCGCCTCTTCCACCGTGTAGATATATTTTGCGCCGTTCTCGTCCGCAGCAGGCAGGCGGAAATAGGCATAGGCCCAGCTGTCGGTATCTGTATTAGTCCACACGGGCCTAGCATCCGCCACCTTTTCCGGGGTGCCGCCCTGTACCATGCGCCACAGCGTCAACACAATCTCTTCCGGCCTCAGCCCGGCGGCATCGCCGCCGTCATTCCAGTTTTTTACACCTCTGACATCTACCAGCCAGGTATTCGTAACCGTAGTTCTGCCTGCCTCGTCTTGATAGCTTACGTCAAACCTGAAGCCGGGGTCCTTCACAGAGAGGCCGCCCACAGAGAGCTCGCGCGCATAATAGGTGTACGCATTGCCGGCCTCATCATATTTGGGCAGGCCTGTAACCCTACCCTTCCAGCTGCCTGCTCTGTTCAGCGTAAGCATATACTGCCCGCTTTCGCCGGCGGCCGCGCTCAATTTGTCTTTGCCCACTCTTTCGCCGCTCTCAGTACTGCCAGTGGTGCGCCACAGGCCCGCCACCACATCCTTTTGCTCGCCCGACGGCGTGCCGTACCACTGCTTCACTACCTCCAGCTCAGTAGATTCCACATTGGTATAAAGGAATAGAGGATAAGCCGTGCCGTCCGCCTGTACGGTCTCTTCCTTATAACCCTGCTGGACATAGCCTGCGGGCAGCTTCTCCGTCACGCGGTACTGTGTTTTTCCATCCTGGGAAAGGTCGCTGCCCGGCATGGACTCTGGCAGGCCGGCCCACACTGCCTTCCATGCCTCGTACTCATAATAGGGCTGGGCGGGGGCCGCATCCGCCTTGCCGTCTACCGTCACTCTGGCCAGCTCTACATATCCGCCGCCGTCCGCAGCCAGATATTCCAGGGCAAATGCCACAGGCACCGGCTGGGATGATTTGTTCCACTGCTTTTCCGCATAGATGCGGGTGGGCCGCAGCGTGTTTACCGCAGTGCTGCCGTCCGCATAGGTAACCGTATACGCACTGTGGTAAATGGCGTTTTCGTCCAGAATATCCCCTGTGTCCACCCGGTCTTCCTGCAGCCTCTGGCGCCAGCCCGTCTGCAGTTCGCGCGCGCGGTACTGATATGCCTGGCCGCCATTGTCCGTTTTTGGCAGGCCCGCCACACGGGCGCTGGCATAGTTCTGCTCGTTTGTGCCGTACAGCGTAACGGTGAGGTCTGCCTGCTCTCCGCCGCTTTCATAAACAGTGACGTTTTCCCAGCTTGCCCCGCCGTCTGCAGAGCGCTGGATGACAAAGCTCACCTCCCATTCAAAGCCGGTGCGCCCCGTTTCGGGTCGCGTGCCATAGGCGTTGCTGCTGTCACCTGCCCACTGCTTGGCCACAGAAAACTCTGTTGTCTCAAGCCGGTTGTACATATCCTGCGTCCGGTACAGGTTATGCTCCGTTTCCGGCTGGTCTTTTCCATTTGCCCAGTAGGCCGGGCTGAACAGGCCGGGGCCGAATGAATACTGATAGGTGCCGTTTGCCGGGTTATCCCCCACCACAGTGACGGCCTGCTTTCCGCCGCGGTATTCAATTGCCGTCTCCACCACGCGGTAGCGCAGGTAAGTAACGGAATTGCCGTCTTTCAGGAAGGAGGGCAGGTTTTCAAAGGCGTGCTTCGGGCCCCACACGGCGCTGTCGTTGATATGGCCGGTTTTCGTCTGTGTGAAGGCGTAGCTGCCAAAGACGGCATTATAGCTTTCACCGGAAAGCTTCTGCTTGAAATAGCCGTCTGCATTCTGCCATGCACCGGCCGGCTTGCCGCCCTTGCCGTCCAGCTCTGCCACCTGCAGCTGGAACGTGACCGACAGGTTCAGGCCCAGATAGTCTTCGCTGATAATATCGCCGCTGCTGTCCACCCAGTTTTTGCTGTAAGGTGCCTTTGTAAGGATGGTGTTTCCCAGCGGGTGCATGGTAACAGAGAGAACATTTTCGCCCTCCTTGCTGCCCTGCTGGGCCACGGTGCCCGGCGACATTGTATACAGGCTGCCCTCTGGCAGCGTCTCTGTCACTTCATAGCGCCACGGCATGCCGTTGGGGGCATATCGCTCCAGCTCGCCCTCCTGCAAACCCTTAATGGAATAACGCCAGGTGTCGCCTGCTTTGCTGCCCTCGTCCCACACCACGGAATAGCTGCCCGCAGGCATTTCTTCCCTTTCAATGGCGTTGCCCTGGCCGGGCTGGGCGTTGGCATAGCGGCTGACGGTAAGCGTGAGGTCATTGGGCCGCGTATTAAATTCGTTGCTGTAATCGTACCAGCGCTTTTCGCCCGAAAGCTCTACCAGCTCGCGCCGTTCGCCCGGGGCATTCAGGAAGGTGGCGCCCACGGCTACCTCGGCCGCAGTATCGCCGCGGCCATTCTCTTCATTCCAGGTGACTCGTACTCCAGGCACACTTGCCTGGTCTTTATACGGGTTCTCTCGGACGCTTTCCGGCGTGCCCTCGCCGGGCATGCCCCAGGTGTCATAGCCGCTCAGATACGTCTTGTCTTCCGTGATGGCGTACTGGTATTCCGCCCCGTTCGGGGCATAGATGTCCAGATTTTCAAACCGCAGCGTTACCTCCAGCGGGGCGCTTTTGTCCTGCGCCTTCTCATAGGCCTCGCGCACCTGAGCCGAGCTCCACGTCAGGCGCTGCACGGTCTCTGGCTCAGACAGCCCGCCGTTCGCCTGGTAGACGCGCGTCAGCACAAAGGTGACGGCCGGAAATGCCTCCGGCTGGCCGTTCTGGCCTATGGGCAGCTCCAGGAATTTTTTTACCGCCGTGGCGCCCTTCACACTTTCGTACCTGTTTTTCACAAGATAAGTGTTTATCTCAGGGTCTGCATAGATAAGGTCCGGCCCGGGCTGCGGTGCACCGCCCGGCCAGGTGATGCTGCTCTCTTGCAAGGTATACAGGTACAGCTCGCCCTCTTCGTTGTACTTTCGCAGCGGGGAGGCACCGGGCTCCGGCTCAATGACAACGCTGCCGCCGTTCACCTCCATGCGGTTCACGCCCTCGTATTCCAGACGGAACAGGTAAGAGCCGTTCTGATATATGCTGGCCCAGTCCTCCACCCGCATCCGGGCCACCTCTCTGGCCTGGCTTTCATCCTCATGTGCCAGGCGGCGGTGCAGCACAAAATCCACAACGGGAAGGTCTACACTGGGGTAGCCCGTGGGCAGCGAGGCCCACAGCTTCTGGCCCTGCACCGTCACTGTCTGGTAAATGGCGTTTGTAAAAGTGCCCGTTTCGCGCAGGGCATACCTTGCCTCTGTGTCATTGCCAATGGTTCCGGAAAGGTCCAGCGCATCGCCCGGCCGCGCAGCTTCGTTCAGCTCCAGTTCGGTGCCAATGTCCGTCAGGCTGCCCGGCTTGCCCACACTGTACTGCACGGGCAGGTAGTCAAAGCTGGCGGCGTCTACGATGGTGTGCTCTGTGGCGTAGTAAATAATCTCGTACCCATATTCATCGTATTTGGGCAGGCCGCTCACTTCCGCCACCCAGTATTTGGCCAGGCTGGTGCCCTCTTCGTCCAAATAAGTCCACTTATAGTTTGCCTGATACAGAGATACCAGCGGGTCGCCGCCCTCGCTGTGGCGCACCTGATAAATATCAAGATAGATATCCGGCCGTTCGCCTGCCTGGTATACGGCATCGTCGCGCCACACCTTGTTCCAGGTGGCCGTTTTGGTTCCTTCAAGGCTGTTTGTCACCTGCTGCGTCTGCTTATCTGCATCGTGGTGGCCGCTCACTTCGTACTGCGGCTCGCCATAGGCGGTGCGGTAATCGGCCAAAAGGTTCTGCAGCCCGGCGGGAAGCTGTGAAACGCTCACTTCTTCTCCCCTGCTGTTCAGCCACAGCTCACGCACAGTGTACTGTACAGATGTGCCGGTGCGGTCGTACTTAGGCAGGCCATAGAACTCATAGCTGTGCTCTTTCTGGCCGAGGTCCAGCTCCTGCCGGGAGGAAACCGGCTTGTTTTCACTGTTTACAATGGGCACCTGGTTTTTGGGGCTGCCGATAGTAACGGTGTCGCCGCCCGCCTGCCCGCGGGTGATGGAGTAATACTCCGGCACACCCTGCTGGGCAAATTCCAGCTGCAGCACAAGAGAGTAGCCGCCCGCTTCGGCCTCCTCTGCAATCTTCGCGCGCAGTTCGCCCGCACCGTCCTGCCATGTTTTTGTGGCAGTGAGGTCGATATTGCCGAAGCGGCGGTTCGCCACCGTGTAAATGGTGACGCCCTGCAGCACTTCATGGCTGTAAGTGGCCTCATAGCGGTGGTTTTCCGTCTCGTACGGGATGGCCGTATATTCGCTGTCGCCGGGGCCGTCGTATTCCTCAGGGGCCTGCGGCTGTGTGAAATTCAACGCATCCTCGGTAAGCGGCAGCTGCACGCCGCCCACCTGTGTTTCAAGGATATAGACATCCTCCGGTGCGCGCCGGCCAATGCCTACCCAGCCGTGCCACACGCCGCCGCCCAGAGTGGTTTCGTTCACCTTTTCATTGGTTTTTCGGTCGTACACCGCCACCGTGACATCCTGCCGGTGCAGGATGTCGCTGTCGTCCACCCAGTCTTTGCGCACCATAATGCGGTTGCCTTCACCGGGGCCGTTATACACAGTTGTATGGTAGCCCTGCTCATCGCGCTCTGTCTTGTAGGTGGGCACAAAGCCGGCCGCGCCGCTTTGTTCCAGCAGCATGTACTGATATTGGCCGCCGCCCTCGTCAAATTCGGCCAGCGGCGTAACCACCGCCTGCCAGGGGGCGGTCTCCTGCACAGAGATGCCCAGCTCTTCATTCACCACAGTGGGGGCTGCATCCGCCGTGCCATCCAGTGTAAAGACAGCCGCAGGCTGGCCCAACGCCGCACCGCTGCTGATGCGGTAGATGCCGAACGTAACCGCGGCCCCCTGCGGTGGCTGTGTTTCCTTCCCTGCTTCGTCCAGCCAAACCTTCGTCACCTCATAGTCGATGGTGTCGGCAAGAGAGTTTGTCACTGTGGTGGAATAATCCTTTTCTGCGCTGCCCGTACGGCGGATGGCCGAGCGGTAGTGCACTTCGCGGCCACCCTGCTGCAGGGTAAAGGTTCCGCCGCCGTTCCCATCGGGAACAAAAAGGTTTTCGCCTGTCTCTCCCTGATACACAGCCGTTTCCACCCAGCGGTATTGCAGCTCCTGCCCGCCGGCGTCATACCGGGGCATGCTGCGGCGCACAGAGGCCGAAAGATTCTCTGCGAAAAAGCCGTCCATAAGCTGCGTCACGCCAGTGGCCTTCCACTCGGCCTCGGGGTCATCCTTCACACGGCTTTGCAGCGCCAGCTCCACCGTTACATTCTCGAATTCCGCCTGAAAGGCGCTGGCTCTCCAGATTTTGGTGGCAGTGACGTCCACCGCGTCTGTAATGCGGTTGGAGAGCACGCCCCCGTTATACAGGAACGTGTTGCCTGCAGGGCGCGTCTCCGGGGTGGTAATATCCACCAGCTCGCCGTCCCTGTCTATTCTGTCCGTAATGCTGCCGGTGGCGGCATCCACCCGGCCGAACACCTGCTCGTAGCTGCGGGCGGGCAGGCCCGCAGAGGTGACATTCTCCAGATATTCACGCACTACATACAGGTATTCATAGCCCTCGGCGTCATACTTTTCAAGGTTTTCGAACTTCAGCTCCTGTTCATCTTCATCTGTAACCAGCCCGATGGTGACGATGGCGCCGTCCGGCTCGCGCACAGGCGCAGCCGTGCTGCTGGGCTGGCCCTTACGGTAGCGCCAAAGCTGAAATTCGCCCGCAGGCCGCTGGCTCTGCGCCCCGGCGGCGACGCCTTCGTCCAGCCACACCTTGTACGAATCGTAGGTTTTAAAGCCCTTAAGCGTCAGAGAAAGCATGCCGCCGCTGTAAAGCCTGTCGGTGATGGAGCCGAAGTTCGGCGCGGCAGAGTTGTCATATGTGATAGCGAAGTAATCGCCCGCATCCAGGCCGGGCACTTCCAGCTTACCTGTCTGCTGCCCCTCGGCCTCATGGATACTGTAAGTAATCTGCGTACCGTCCAGGTTATACTTCCATGTGCCGTAGATATGCATAGAAGGGCCGTTTTCCATGCTAAGGGCGTCGCCCAGCTCGTCCAGGCCGTATTCCATTGCCGACTGGCCCACCTGAACTGTGAGGGCAAAGTGCTTTTTAATTTCCTCCTCCAGGCCGACCACGTTTTCCATTGCGCCCTTTCGCACGCGGACGTTGAACGCAAGGTCGCGCTGAAGCACATAGTACCAGCCTGCCCTGCCGTTTGCAGAGGGAAACTGCTGCAAATCGTCCTCTTCCACCTTCTGAAGGGCATACCCCTCCCAGGCGGAGGGCTCCACCTGCCATTCCACCGTGTGCTGTGTTGAATCACCATAGCTGTCGGTATGGGTATATTTCACAGGCAGGGTGTTGCCGGGCACCGTAACGTAATAGCTGCCTACGCCGACCGGTGAAATAACAGCCTCCGGCATGGCCCTCAGGCCCAGCCGGGCCATGTTTTCCGCTGTAAGCTGTACAAAATCGCCCGCGCCGTCCAGCCGGAATTTCAAAACGGGCTGCGGCGCCCCTGCCTGTGGGCGCAGGCTCATTTCGTTGTTGTTGTCTACCCAGTACAGGATGCGCTCAAAGCGGCTCATCCATTCTTCAACAGCAACCATCTCTTCCCCCGGCCCGCCGGTGCTGGAGCCGCCCTGCTGCGAGGGCAGCACCTGTGCGCCGGCAGCCTCAAGCGGCTGCGGCTCAGGCAACTCGCCGGCCGCGGGCACATTCTGCAGCGTGCCGCCCAGGGCAAGCTGGCCGCCCTTGAAGCCAGGCGCCACTGTGAAGGCCGCGCCGGCGAACGCAAGGGAAAGCTGCATCTCGCCTATCTCGGCGCTTTGCGGCTGCGGCGCCGTGCGGGCAACAGCAAGCGCCAGCACGCCGCTTTCCAGCGCGGGCGTGACAACGGCACCCTCCGGCAGGCCGTTCAGCACAGCAACGGCTGTGCCGCCGATGGTGACGGTGTTGTTTTCAAACTTAACCTCGCCTTCCGGCAGGCTGACGCCTTCCGGCAGAGCCAGAGACAACAGGGCTGTTTGCTCTTTTGTATAGATTACCCCGGTTTCCTCCCCGCTTATCAGGGAGGAAGCTGAAAAGCCAAACTCAAAATCCGGCAGTGAACCGTCCCCGGTGGGCTGCAGCTGCCCCTGCGGGGCCTCCGCAGACGCCTGCCAGCCCCTGTACTCCGCCGCTATTTCCATGGCCTGCACCTGCAGGCTCAGCACAGGGTTTGGCTTTCCCTCAATGGAGACAGAAATATCCTGCCCGCCCACCTCGATAGAGCAGGGCGCAGAAACGCCGTTCGGCACCTGGAAGGTAAACCGCTGCTGCACAGAGGGGTGTGTTTCATCCAGCTGAAAGCGGATGACTGCGCCGCCCTGTCCGGACAGCTCCAGCGTCAGAACAACGCCGCCCGCCTCCAGTGTGGCGCCGTCTGCCAGCTCGCCCGTCCCGCTGCGGAACTCGCGCAGGGCGGCGGCTTCGTGCGCGTCCAGCGCAACAGACGCCTCAGCCTTGGCAGTGCCGCCGCCAAGCCGGGCGCTGAACGACACTGTGCCCACGCTGCCAGCCGGCACAGGCTCGGCGCCTTCCTCCGGGCGCCAGGACACGCTGACATCCGCGCTGGCGTCTGTGCCGGGCCCACCTTCATCAGAGGCCGAGCCGCCGGAAGAGGAAGAACTTCCGGAAGGTGCCAGGCTGCCGCTTTCTTCCCCCGGGGAAGGCGCACCGGCACCCCCGTCCGGGGCGGACGGCTGTTCTGCCGCGCCGCTGCTTTTGTCCGATGATGCCGGCTGGCCGGGCTGGGCAGCGGAAGAGCCGCCGGGCCCGGGCCCGTCTTCGGCAAAGGCCACAGCCTGTGCAGGCAGCATGGCCACACACATAGCCACAGCCAGCACAGCGCTGAGAAGGCGCTGCTTCCATCCGATGCGTTGTTTCATAACAGTTCCTCCTTTGGGGACAGTTTTTTATTGCGGAGCCTGCTCCAATATGCCGAGCAGAACGAACCTTGCATTTTCAAATTCATAGCTGCAGGTGGAAAGCGTCACCACCCGCTGGCCTGCCTGCGGCACAAGGCCGCTTTCAAAGGCAGAGCGGGCGGCCGCCTGGCTGCACCACTGCAAAAACTCCTCCTGTGAGGAAAACGCGCGCCGCCAGGCATCGCTTTCCGGTGAGGCCACATAGCCTGCGAACACCCGAATTGTATAATCACCGTGCGGAGTATACAGCGCCAGCACGGGGTGCCGCTCGTAATATCCGGGCTGTAAATAACCGGTAAGGGAGGAAAACATGGTGTCGTTTTTCATGTGGTGGCCATAGATGACAGTGTGCATGTCCGAAAAATCGGGGCTGCAGCCGGCGTCCAAAAAAATGGCACCCGCGCTATTTTTCTTTTTGCCGAACATATGGGTGAGGTAATATTCGTTGTCTTCTGCCTGTACAACGGGGTAATGGATGGATGTGCCGGGGCTGTACAGCCATGCCACCACATTTTCATCTATCTGCCGCAAAGCATCAAAATCCACCTGCGGCGGGCCCTGCGCCGTCCGGCCGGGGGCACCGCCCTGTGCGCCGCTTTGGGCCCCTCCCGGGACGGCATACTGTTCCAGCGCGGTGTAGCTGCGCCTGCCCGCATAATATTCCAGCCCGGTCCTGACAAGCTGAAAGGCGCTGAACGCGGCCAAGCACCCAAGCCCCGCCAAAACAAGCCGGGCAGCCACCCCCGTTTTCATGCTGCATACACCCCCTTGCTGCGCAGGTGAGCCCGCCCTAAGCGTTATGATACTGCACAGGGCAGGAAAAAGCGGGCGAATTTGCTGGGACGCCCATATAAGCCTTTCGCTCTGAACAGAAGGAGTTTTATCGCTTCTTAGCGATAAAACTGAACAGGGGCCCCTGTTCAACATATTTCGCATGCAAAAGCCCTATGAAAGGGCATTTTGCAATTTCCTTATTTTACCTGCACTTCTCCTTATAAATAACTATTTTCATTTTAGCACCCGCAGAAAGAAGTATCAAGAATATTCTTGGTTTTTCCAAAACATAATAAGTTTCATGGCAATAATTTGCGCTGGTGGTATGAACCTCTATACTGGATATTGAGCAAAAGCGGGGTGATAGAGTGATTGGAGAGCGTCTTGCGGAAGTGCGGAAGGATCATCACGACACGCAGGCGTCCCTTGCAAAGCACCTGCGGGTGACGGTTTCCACCATTCGGAGCTGGGAACAGGAAAAGAGCTCGCCCTCGCACGACATGCTGGTGGCGATATGCCGGCTTTATCATGTTTCTGCCGATTATCTGTTGGGGCTTTCCAATATGGACCCGGCCTATGACCAGCGCCAGCGCACAGAAATATTTTCGCAGCAGGAGATGATGCTGCTGCGCGAATATGAAAAATTTCTTCTGTGGCGCCATCGGGAGGACAGCGGCGGAAGGCAGAAAAAAGGCGGATGACCGAAATGGTCATCCGCCTTTTCGCTGTAAAAATGTGCTCAGCCCTCGATAAGGCCCATGGCCTGGGCAATGTCGAGGTTCACTTCCAGCACGTTCACCTTTTCCTCACCGAACACGCCCAGCACCTTGCCGCTGGTATGCGCCGCAACAATGTCGCGCAGCGCCTCCTCGCTGAGGCCGGAGGCCTCGGCAATCGCGGGGATCTGGATTTCGGCAGAGGCCGGGGAGATGTGCGGGTCCAAGCCGGAGCCGGAGGCTGTGAGCAAGTCTGTGGGGATATCCTCGCGCTTCACGCCAGGGTTGGCGGCAAGGAACTCCTCAATATCGGCCTGCACGCGCTCGGCCAGGGCCGGGTTGGACGGGCCGTAGTTGTTGGAGCCGGAAGAAAGCCCGGCAAACTCGGTGCCGTCATTATAGAACTGGTTGCCCTCTTCATCCTCATAGTACGTGTTGTACTGATAGGCCGAAGGGCGGCCCTTCATGAAATAGGGCTGCGTAAAATCCTGCCCAACATTCTGGGCGCCCACGGCAGTGCCGTCGGCAGTGGTCAGCAGGCTGCCCCCCGCCTGATGGGGAAACATCACAGCCGAAAGGCCGGTGAGCACCACCGGGAACAGGAAGCCGCAAATCAAAAGCAGCACCAGTGTGGTAAGCACGCTTTGGCGCACATTGTGGACGAAGCCTTTCTTCGAATCGTTCATAAGAGCAAAGCCTCCTTAAAAGCCCATAGCCACAAGCAGCGGGTTGATGAGCATATCGATGATCTTGATGCCCACGAACGGCGTAATAACGCCGCCCAGGCCGTAAATCATCATGTTGCGCCGCAGCATTTTGCCGGACGACATGGGTTTGTACTTCACGCCCTTCATGGCCAGCGGAATTAGGCAGGGAATGATGATGGCGTTGAAAATGAGCGCCGAAAGAATGGCGCTGTACGGGCTGGACAGATGCATGATATTCAGCACCTGCATCTGCGGGATGGCCATCATGAACATGGCCGGGATAATAGCGAAATATTTTGCAATATCGTTGGCAATGGAGAAGGTGGTGAGGCTGCCGCGCGTGATGAGCAGCTGCTTACCAATTTCCACCACTTCCAAAATCTTTGTGGGGTCAGAGTCCAGGTCCACCATATTGGCAGCCTCTTTGGCGGCGGTGGTGCCGCTGTTCATGGCAAGGCCTACATTGGCCTGCGCCAAGGCGGGGGCGTCGTTGGTGCCGTCGCCAGTCATGGCAACGATCTTGCCCTCAGCCTGCTCCTTCTTAATGACATCTATCTTGTCTTCCGGCTTGCACTCAGCAATGAAGCCGTCCACGCCGGCCTCTTTCGCAATGGTAGCTGCGGTGAGGGGGTTATCGCCCGTACACATAATAGTCTTGATGCCGATGGCACGCAGGCGGGCAAAACGCTCCACCATGCCGGGCTTCACAGTGTCCTTCAGGTAAATGACGCCCAGAATGCGGTTGCCCTCGCACACCACCAGCGGGGTGCCGCCCAGAGAGGACACCTTATCCACCTCTGCATGCAGGTCTGTCGGAATCTTGCCGCCCAGCTCTGTCACATACTGCTCAATGGCCTCGGCCGCGCCCTTGCGCACCTTAATGCCATTGGGCAGGTCTACACCGCTCATGCGCGTCTGCGCCGTGAACTCAATAAAGCTGGAGCCCGGCTGCTCTTCGCTGGTGTCGCCCTCGCGGCGGGCAAGCTCCAGCGTGGATTTGCCCTCCGGCGTCTCGTCATGCAGGCTGGTGAGCGCAGCGCAGCGCACCAGTTCGGCGCGGCTGGTGCCGCCCACGGGCAGGAAATCTGCCGCAAGGCGGTTGCCGAAGGTGATGGTGCCCGTTTTGTCCAGAATCATGGTGTCCACGTCGCCGCAGGCCTCTACAGCCTTGCCGCTCATGGCGATGACGTTGAAGCGGGTGACACGGTCCATGCCAGCGATGCCAATGGCAGACAGAAGGCCGCCGATAGTGGTAGGGATAAGGCACACGGCCAGCGCGATCAGCGTGGAAATCTGAAGCTGTACGCCGGAATACAGGCCGATGGGGTACAGCGTGACGATGACGATAAGAAAGATGATGGTCAGCGAGACCAGCAGCGTATTCAGCGCGATCTCGTTCGGCGTCTTTTTGCGCGAGGCGCCTTCCACAAGAGCAATCATGCGGTCCAGGAAGCTGTTGCCCGGGTCGGACGTGATGCGGATCTTGAGCCAGTCAGACACCACTGTGGTGCCGCCGGTGACAGAGCAGAAGTCGCCGCCGGATTCACGCACCACCGGGGCGGATTCGCCTGTGATGGCAGATTCATCCACCGAAGCGATTCCCTCGATAACTTCGCCGTCGCCGGGGATGACCTCGCCTGCCTTCACCATGACGACGTCGCCCTTTTTCAGCTCGCTGGAAGATACGATGGTTTCAGAGCCGTCCTCAGCCAGAAGGTGTGCTTCCGTGTCCTTCTGGGTTTTTTTCAGGCTGGCGGCCTGTGCCTTGCCGCGGCCCTCGGCCACGGATTCGGCAAAGTTTGCAAACAGCACCGTGATGAGCAGAATAACCGCTACCACGATATTATACATACGCAGGTTGTTGCCCACATCCCCGAACAGCCCAGGGAAGAAAGAGAGCAGCAAGCTGATGAAAAAGCCTACCTCTACCACGAACATGACGGGGTTTTTCATCATGTAGCGCGGGTTCAGCTTGGTAAACGAGCCGATGACAGCGCCGCGGAGAATCTCCGGTGTGATCAGCGGCTGGCTGCGTTTTTTACTCATCTCAGATATTCCTCCTTAACCCCACAGAGTCAGATGCTCGGCGATGGGGCCCAGTGCCAGCGCCGGGAAAAACGTAAGCGCGGCAAAGATGTACACGACGCACACCAGAATTATGGCAAAGCCGAAGGTGTCTGTGCGCAGTGTGCCCACAGATTCGCTGACGTACTTTTTGCGCATCAGTGAGCCGGCGATGGCAAGCTGCAGGATGATGGACAGATAGCGCCCGAAGAACATGGCCAGCCCCGCGGTGATGTTCCAGAACAGAGTGTTGTCGGCCAGGCCCTCAAAGCCGGAGCCGTTGTTGGCTGCGGACGAAGAATACTCGTACAGCACCTGTGTCAGGCCGTGGAAGCCCGGGTTTGTAATGCCCTCAAGCCCCGCCTGCGTGGCCACCGCAATGGCAGAGAAGCCAAGGATAAGCAGCGGGTGGATGATGATGCACAGGGCGGTGAGCTTCATCTCGCGCCCTTCTATTTTTTTGCCCAGATATTCCGGCGTACGGCCTATCATCAGCCCGCAGATAAACACGGCCAGAATCACATACATCACCATGTTCATCAAGCCCACGCCCTTGCCGCCGAACACAACGTTCAGCATCATGTGCAAAAGCGGAATCATGCCGCCCAGCGGGGTAAGGGTGTCGTGCATGTTGTTCACCGTACCAGTGGTGAACGATGTAGTTGTGGTTGTGAACAGGGCAGACTGCGCGATGCCGAACCGTACCTCTTTGCCCTCCATGCTGCCCATGGACTGGTTCAGCCCAACCTCGGCCAGCGCCGGGTTGCCCTGGCTTTCAGCCCAGAAGCACACGCTCAGGCCAATGAGGAAGATGATGCCCATGGCCAGGAACACGGTGCGGCCCTCGCGGCCGAACAACTTTTCGGTGATGCCCTTCTTTTCCACGGCCACTGCGGCGCCTTGCCCTTCAATGGCCTGTTTCTGGGCCTTTTTGCCGTCGTGCACCATCTTGCCGAAGGTGATGACGCACGCGCCCGGCAGAATCATCATGCTCCACAATTCAATCATATCGGAAATAATTGTGGGGTTTTCAAGCGGCGTGGCCGAGTTTGCGCCCAAGAAGCCGCCGCCGTTGGTGCCAAGGTGCTTGATAATCTCAAGCGCGGCAATGGGGCCCATGGCAATAACCTGATAGGTGCCCTCCAGCGTTTTTACAATGATATTGGAATCGAAGTTCTGCGGCACGCCCTGCCACACAAGCAGCAGGCCGCCCACCAGCGAAAACGGCAGCAGAATGCGCGTGGTAATGCGCACAAGGTCTACATAGAAGTTGCCGAGGTTGTCCTTCGTCTTGCCGGCAAGCCCGCGGATGAACGCCACGCAGGCAGCATAGCCGCTGGCGGCGGACACGAACATCATAAAGATGATGACCAGCATCTGAGACAAATAGCTCAGGCCGCTTTCACCTGAGTAGTGCTGCAGGTTGGTGTTGGTCATGAAGCTGATGATCGTGTTGAACGAAAGGCTCGGCGGCATATTGCCGATGGCGTTCGGGTTAAAGACCGGCAGGCTCTGGATGCGAAGAATGAGATAGCCGATCAGAATCATGACGCCGTTGGTGGCAATGAGGGCCAGGGCGTACTGTTTCCAGTTCATGCCCTTGTTCGGGTCCACACCGCCCACTTTGTAAATTACGCCGTCCACCCGGTCAAACACGGGGTCGGCGAAGGTGTGCTTCCCGGCGGCAATATGGTACATGTACCGGCCCACCGGAATGACGATGATCATGTAAAGGACCAGCGTCAGAATGATTTGAAGCATGGTGGTTTCCTCCTAAATTTCCTCTTCATAAAACAGGGTGCTTAGAATTTCTCGGGGTGCACCAGTGCGTACACCAGATAATATCCAAGCAGCAGAACGCCTGCGCCTAACACAAGCAGCATGGCAAAGTCCTCCTTTTAGTTGTTGTTGTCCATCTGGAATTTGCACCAGCGCACCAGCAGGTACAGCAGGCCGAAGCTGGCTGCAAGTATCCCCAGCATGAGAAAGTCGTTATCCCAACCCATACAAGTTCCGCTTCCTTTCTTATCAGTTTGCGGACATTATCCTATCACACAGGCCGTGAACGCGCCCTTAACATTCTTTGCACAGCATTAAGATTGCATTAAGAAAAGGCAGTCCGGACATTTGTCCGGGCTGCCTTTGAGAAAATTAGAAAAGCACAAGCGCCTGTGCACCGTCACTGGCGCAGCATGCGGTACCCCACGCCGATATGCGTCTGGATATAGCGCGGCTGAGAGGGGGTTTTTTCTATTTTTTTGCGCAGCGTCGCCATAAATACGCGAAGCGAGGGCGTGTCGGAGGGAAGGGCGCTGCCCCACACCTCTTTCAATATATAATTGTGCGTCAGCACCTTGCCGGTGTTTTTTGCCAGAAGGCAAAGCAGCTTGTACTCAATGGGGGTAAGGTGAATCTCCTCATCCTTGATATACACGCAGCCCGCCGCGTAATCTATTTTCAAATCGCCGTTCTGATACACGGCCTCTTCCCCGGCCTTCTCGTTCTCTGCATGCACGCGGCGCAGCGCCACGCGCAGACGCGCCAGCAGCTCGTCGATGCTGAACGGCTTAGTGATGTAGTCATCCGCACCGGCGTCCAGTGCATCTACCTTGTCCTGGTCTTCACTGCGGGCGCTGACCACGATGATGGGCGTGTTCGTCCAGCTGCGCACCTTCTGGATAATCTCCACCCCGTCGATATCGGGCAGGCCAAGATCCAGAATAATAACGTCCGGCCGGTAGGAGACAGCGTCCAGCAGCGCGCCGGAGCCCGTCTTTGCCGTATGGTACTGATAGTTCTGTGTTTCCAGCGTGGTTCGGATGAGGTTGCTGATGGCGCTGTCGTCCTCCACCACAAGAATTTTAGCTTTCACCATGATTGGTCACCTCTGCAATAGGCAATGTGAAACGGAAAACGGTGCCGTGCGGGGTATTGTCGGCCACCGATATGGTGCCGCCATGTGCCGTCACAATAGACTGGCACAGGTTCAGCCCCAGGCCCAGGCCGCGGCGCGTATCGGCCTTGCCCTGGCTGGCTGTGTAGAACATGTCGAACAGATGGGGCTTTGCTTCATCTGAAATGCCGGGGCCGTCGTCTGCAATGGAAACCTCTGCCATGTCGTCCTTCCGGGCGGCACTCAGCACGATGTGCGAGCCCTCCGGCGTATATTTGATGGCGTTGTTCACAATGTTGATAATCACCTGCACCACCAGACGCACATCCATGCGCGCCATCAGAAGGTCGTCGTCCAAATGCGTGGAGATATGGTGGTTTGCGGCCTGCCTGTCCAGATGGCTCAGGGCCTCCTCAAACACCTCTTCCAGAAGTTCAGGCTCCATGCGAATATGCATGGTGCCGTTTTCGATGCGTGTGACGGACAAAAGGTTCTCTGTCAGGTTCACAAGCCACATCGAGTCATCGTAAATAGCGGTGTACAGCTCCTGCTTTTTTTCCTCCGGAAGCTGGATGCTTTTTTCCATCAGCACGCCGGCATTTCCGCTGATGCTGGTGAGAGGCGTGCGCAAATCGTGCGAAATGGCGCGCAGCAGGTTGGCGCGCAGGCGCTCGCGCTGCGTCTCCATCTCAATGGCCTGTTTTTCCGCGCGCAGGCGGCGGCGCTCTAAAATCAGGCCGCACTCGTTCAAAATGGCCACCATAAGGTTTTTCTCAAACGCCTCAGGCAGAGGATGGTCGTGGATGGGCACGCCCACCACCGCCATCACGCCCTGGGTGCCGCGCACGGCAAGATACAGCGCCTTTGCGTGCGGCAGGGTGTCTGTGGTGGCGCCTGCGTGCTTGTTGTTGCGCATTACCCACTGCGCCACCCCCTGTTCTTCGCGCGTGATATACTGCGCTACCAGCTCCCGGCTGTCCTGAGGGGCGGCATGAAACGAGAGGTCTTTCCCCTCTTCGGCCAGCGCATACAGAATGGGCCTGTCCAGCAGGCGGCTGAGCTGCCGGCCCGCTATTTGCAGTATCTCGGCCTCGTCCTTGCCCTGCTGCAGCTTCTGGCTGCTGCCCAAAAGCAGCTCTGTATAATATGCCTTCTGCGAGGCCTGTCGCGCCTGCGTTTTTACGCGCGAGGCAAGCGAGCTTGCAATGACGCTGGCTATAAGCATGATGAGAAAGGTGACAGGGTAGCTTGGGTCTGTGGCTTCAAATGTGAAATAGGGCGAAGTAAAAAAGTAGTTGAAGGTGGCCACGCTGAGCAGCGAACTCACCGCGCCGTATAAATGGCCGTGTGTCCACACTGCGGTGATGAGCACGCCTAGAATATAGATCATAATGATGTTGGATTCACTGAACCCCGCATAGCGGAATGCAAAACCCAGCACCGTGGCCATCGCAAGCAGGAACAGTGTTTTTGCCGAATCCTTCCAGCTGAACGAGAGATCCTCCTTCTGCAAAATGCGCCGGTGGCGCTTTTTGTAAAGAGGCTGCTGGTCTGGAATGATATAGACATCCAGATTACCGGTAAGGCTGATCAGCCTGTCTGCCAGGTTGCCGCTTCCATTTACAAGGCGGTGAAAAACACCCCGCTTATGGTTCACACGGCCCATCACGATTTTCGTGACGCCGCTGACGCGCGCATATTCCGCTATCTGCACAGCCGGATCCGTCCCATATACTGTGGCAATCTGCGCCCCCATCTGCTCGGCAAGGCGCAGGTTTTCACGCAGGCGGCGCAGGTTGTCGCCGCTGAGCTCCTTTGTATCCGGTGTTTGTACAAACAAAGCGGTGAAGCCGCTGTGAAACGCCTCTGCCATGCGCGCAGCCGTGCGGATGACCTTTGCATTAGAGGGCGAAGACGACAGGCATACCAGCACATGCTCACCTGCACGGGCCGCATGCTCGCTGCCTGCGCGCTGCGCCGTGCGGCTTAGCCTGTCGGCGCAGCGCCGCAGAGCTATTTCGCGCAGGGCCGCCAGGTTTTCGCGCGTGAAAAAGTTGTCCATAGCGCGCTCGGCCTGGCCTTCGCGGTATACTTTGCCCGATTTCAGGCGCTCCACCAGGTCGTCCGGCTCAATGTCCACCAGTTCCACCTGGTCGGCAGAATCGAACACCTGGTCAGGCACGCGCTCGCTGACGGCCACCCCCGTGATGGATGAGACGAGGTCGTTCAGCGATTCCAAATGCTGCACATTTACCGTGGTATATACGTCGATGCCTGCGCGCAGCAGTTCTTCCACATCCTGATACCGCTTGGTATGACGGCTTCCGGGGGCATTCGTATGGGCCAGCTCATCCACCAGAATAAGCCGCGGCCTGCGCGCCAGCGCACCGTCCAAATCAAACTCACGCAGGTTCAGGCCCTTATATTCCAGCTCCCGGCAGGGCAGCTGTTCCAGCCCGTCCAGAAGGGCCAGCGTTTCCGGGCGCTGGTGACGCTCCACATAGCCCGCCACTACGTCCACACCATACTTCTGGGCGCGGTGGGCTGCAGTGAGCATGGCATAAGTTTTGCCCACACCGGCTGAATAGCCGAAGAATATTTTCAGTCTGCCCTTTTTGGGGCCGTCCTGCGCAGCTATTTCCTTCAAAAATCGCTTGGGGTCTCTGTTTTCTTCCATGATGGCTCCTCTTGGCCTGTTTGCGGCAGATGCAGCAGTGCAGCCATGCACAGGGCGCCTGCCTTCTGCACAATCATACCGCGAAACAATTTATAAAAAAATAAAATTTAGCTGCCGTGCATTAAGATTTCGTTAAGACTTTTTCCTGCAAATAAAAGTTTAACAACTTTTTAACAGCACCGGCCGCTTCCTTACACCATTTTAGGCCCACGCCTGCTATATTATATATTGTAAAAGGAAAGGTGCCTGCCCGGTAAAAGGGCGGTGCGCGGCAGAATGGAGTGAAAAGCTATGACAGCTTCTTACAATATGAATATATACAGCGGCGCTGTCCGCACAGCTAAGGTTTCCGCGGAGAGAAAGCATGCAGTCGGCATCGCCGCGCAGTGGCCGGCTGTGCGCGCGGCTTTGGCCCATAAGCTGGAGCAGTTCCGCTGTGCCCATCCCGTGATAACTGTGGCCGCATGCGTGGTGGGTGTGCCTGCCGGTATTCTGGGCGGTGTGGCAGCCGCAACGGCGCTTGTCATCAGCCCGCTGGCACTGGTGCTGGGATGGTAATCCCCCCTTAGCCCTCCCTCTTCAAGCTTGAGAGCGATGCCCTTTTCCGTATGGCACGGAAGAGGGCGTTTTCTTTTTTGCCGCTGAGGCGGGCCAATGCCTTTATGCCTGCACCGCGCCTCTGCTCACCCCGCCGCGAAAGGTGCCTTCAAAAAAGCTGTAATCCTGCCGCAGTTTATCGGCCAGGCGGTAGCTTCCGCGGTTCAATACCCAGTCAATGACCACGCCGCGGAAGTGGCGGAACACGAAGTCTGCAATCCATTCCGGCGGCGGCGCGCCGTGCAGCAGCCCTGTGCGGCCAGCCTCGTCCAGGCACTGGCAGATAGCACTGAGGGTGAAGCGCTGAGGGTCCAGCGTGCTGGCGGCACAATTGCCAAGGCGCTGCTGGTAGTAGCGGGCCGCCAGCTCCCAGCCAAGGCCTTCCATAAAATCGGCATAGCTTGTGAGAATGATGGCCAGGCGCTGCTCTGGCGGCAGGCCTTCGTGCCCGGCAAGCGCCTGCTTCACATAGCCGTCCAGAGAGGAGAAGCCCTTTGTCAGCAGCGCCTCCTTGGAGGGAAAATGATGGTAAAAGGCGCCGGTGGTGATGCCCGCAAGGCTGCATATCTCGCGCACCGAAACCTTGTCGAATGCCTTGCGGCGGCAAAGCTGCATAGCAGCTTTCAAAATGGCCTGCTCGGTTTGGGCGGCCTCGCGCTGGCGGCGCTGTTTATAATCTTCCATATGCGGCTCCTTCCTCATTGACACAGGGCAGGGGTTCTTTTATAATATATCACATAACAGTGTTATGTCACATCCCGCTTTTCTGCCGAGCCGGCGCGGCACGGCATTCCCTCATAAACCTGATGCTAAAGGAAGGTGAGCTGTCTCTTATACACAT
>OJRC01000520.1_pt1 | contig 23662 bp, 19 predicted proteins | sample 1599081 | NCBI WGS metagenome assembly OJRC01 (sample SAMN03922519, study PRJEB24848) | human gut metagenome | isolation source: stool sample | host: Homo sapiens | place: Germany | collected 2010-02 | reverse complement strand
AGTATGCCCTTTCAGGGCTTACGCAAGCCCCAGGCTTTGCCGGGGGCCTGACTTTATGCTTTAGCGATATAGGCCCCCAGCTCTGCCGGAGAGAGTAAAAAAAGCTTTTGCTTCAAGCTTTGAGTAAAGCAGGAACCAAATGGAAATGTTGCGCTTAGCAAAAAGCTAATCTTGAAAAGAAAGGCACGCTTGCAGGTGGCGGAACAGGCGATGCAATCGGTGGATTTTCTTGAGAGGTTTTGCCGGTATGAGGCCCTTCTAGGGCGAACACAGCCCCCGGCCTGGCTGGGGAGGCTTGGCTCTTAGAATGGCCGGGGCCGGCCCCTGGCGGAAAAAGCACCACCGCCATCATTTCGCAAGCGGCCGGCCAGTGCCGGCTGCTTGCACAAGCAGCACACTCTTACATTCCATACGCCTTCATCCTGTTTTTTATAATCGTTTTGATTTTGGCACGTTCACAGCTGCATGCGGCATGGGCGCCCCTTTGAAAAGGGCAGGCAGGCGGATGGCCTGCGGTGCGGCAGAGGGCTGGGCCATCAGCCGCAGTATCTCTTCGCCCGCGCGCCTGCCCAATTCTTCTGTGGGCAGGCAGACAGAAGCAGAGTAAGGCTCCATCCGGCTTTGAAGCGGAGAATCCACATATCCCACAATGGAAGCCTGTGCGCTGTGCTGCAAGCAGTAATATGCAACGTCGCTTGCCATTACACCGTTGGAAACAATAATGGCGGTGCAGCCAAGCGCCAGAAGCTTTTCACAGCATTGCGGGCTGCTGCCGCGCATGGAATCGCCGGTTTGAACAAAGCCCTCCTCCACGGGCAGGCCGCAGTCAGCCATTGCCTGCCTGTAGGCGGCAAGGCGTTCTTTGGTGGAAGAAAGCCTTGCAAGGCCTGAAATAAAGCCAATGCGGGCATGCCCCTGTGCGGCCAGTGTTTCCACAGCCTGCCGCAAAGCGCCGCCGCTGTCCACACAGACGCTGCTGCCTGCATGCGGAAAAACGCGGTCCACCAGCACAGTGGGCAGGCCGGCGGGAAGCAAAGCAGATATCTGCTCCCACCGTCCGGCAGTGCTGGCCAGCAAAAGGCCGTCTATTGTGCCGTTGCCGGCCCCCTGCAGGTGCACAGTTTCACGGGCCAGGTCTTCTTTTGTGTTGGCAATTACCAGGCGGTAGCCCGCGCCCACCAGTACGCTTTCTACTGCTTCGATAGCCGTGGAAAAAAAGCTGTTGGCAATATCCGGCACAATAAACAGCACTGTATGGTTTCGCCCGGTTTTCAGGTTTCGTGCCATTTGGTTTGGAATATAATTCAGCCGGCGGATGGCGCTTTCCACCCGCTGCGTAACCTCATCTGACACAAACCTGCTGCGGTTGATAACATGGCTCACCGTCGCCGTGGAAACACCTGCCAGGCGCGCCACATCGGCCATACTGCTTTTTTTCACGATGCCCGCTTCAACTCCCTGCCTGCCGTGGCGGGCAGATGGCGCCCGCCACGTAATGTACGTTATTTTTTATTCTAGGGGCATGGCCAGGAAAAAGCAAGCTTTTCCCCGGCCCAGTTAATCGATTAAACGTTTTGTACAAAAATCGGCATTTTTCTTTGGTGATTTGTGGCATTGAAAAAGGGAGATTTGATGTGATATTCTTTTTACAGACGCAGTTAATCGGTTGCGCAATGGTTTAACTGCGTTTGAGCAAGAGGGGGAAACATATGAGAAAAGGCATTTGTGCAGCAGGCGAGCTGCTGATAGACTTTACGCCGTGCGGCACATCTTCACAAGGGCAGCTGCTTTATGCGCGCAACCCGGGCGGGGCGCCTGCCAATGTGCTGGCAATGGCGGCAAAGCTGGGTATAAAAGCGCGTCTGTGCTCTGTGGTGGGCAGCGATAACTTCGGCACATTTCTGATTGAGAGCATGCTGGCCGCAGGAATTGACACGCGCTTTATCAGCCGCACGGCACAGGCACGCACCACGCTGGCCTTTGTAGACTTAGATGAAAGAAATGACCGCAGCTTTACCTTCTATAGAAAACCGGGTGCAGATATCCTCCTGGCTGATGCAGATATTCCAAACGAGGCGCTGGAGGGGTGTGGGATATATCACTTCAGCGGGGTGTCGCTTACTGATGAACCTGCGCGCGGCGCTGTGCTTCGTGCAGCGCAGCGGGCGAAAAAAATGGGGCTGCTTGTCAGCTTTGACCCAAATTACCGGCCGTTTCTCTGGCCGGAGGCCGCACAGGCACGGCGCGCATTTGAAGAAGGGATGCAGCTTGCCGATATTGTCAAGCTTTCCGAAGAGGAGGTGGCTTTCCTTTTAGAAAAAGAAAATGCCGCACAGGGCGCGGCGGAACTGGCGAAGCGGTGCGGTGCGCTGGTTCTGGTGTCGTGCGGTGCGCGCGGCGCGCTGGCCGCAAACGCTTCCGGATTGCTGGGCAGGGCAGAGGCCCTGCCTGTGGCGGTGGCCGACACCACCGGCGCGGGCGACGCATTTCTGGGCACGATATTGGCGGCGCTGGCAGGTAAGGAGAAGGCAGCGCTAGCTTCCATGCCGGAGCAGGAGGCCGTAAGGCTTCTTCATTTAGGCTGTACGGCAGGCAGCCTGACTGCCTCTAAGCTTGGGGCAATACCGGCGCTGCCGGATAAAGACGAAATTTACGAGAGGAGAACGGGGATTATAGAGGGCTCGTAATTTGTTTCCGGCAAGTAGAGAATCCTATGGAAAGGGGAGAAGCGAAAATAGCAGATACTTGTTTTCTATCACTGTTTTTGTAAGTTGTAAGGAGGAATTCGTAACATGGGTAAATTCACCAACAAAACAACGGCCGGAGCAAAGCGGCTGTTTGCGCTGCTGGCCGTGCTGATTTTAGTTTTCAGCGGCTTTGCACATGTGCTTGCGACTAACTTTGGGCACGTAAAAATCGAACAAATCAACATCGATTCACGGGGCGCTTTGCTGGATGGGGAACTGTACTACCCCGTGGGCACCACGGATGAAGACAGCCTGCCCGCCGTTATCGTCACACACGGGGCCGGCTGCACACACAAGGGAATGAACAGCTATGCCATGGAGCTGGCGCGCCGCGGGTTTGTCGTGTTTGCAGTAAGCGCCAATGGTTCGGGCATCAGTGAGTTCCCGCAAAGAGATGAGATAGGCGCCGGAGAGAAGGATTACGACGCGCGCAACACGCCGGGCGGCCTGCATGATGCGCTGGATTTTGTGCGCACGCTGAAATTTGTAGACCAGACTCGCATTGGCATGATGGGCCATTCGCAGGGTTCGCGCAGGACATCCTATACTGCGTCCATAGACGTGGGCTACTATACCCTCAACGATATCCTCATCAATGTGCTGTATGAAGAATTTGGGCAAAAGTTTACGGAAGACGAAATTGCGCAGGATGCCACTGCACTGGCAGAGCAGCGGCTGAATGAAGACCAGCTTGCGCACTTTAATACCATCAAAGCGGAAAAAACAGAGCATTTTAATACAAGGCTGAAGGCCGCGCTGGTGGTGGGCGGCGACGCGCCGCAGGTGTCACCCATGCAGACTGTGACGGTAGGCGGGTTTGAAGTGCGCAGAAACGCGCAGGTGAACCTTGGGCTTATTATTGGAGATTATGATTCTTATACTGGCTATCCCGCGGCTGAAACTACCTTGGAAGCCTGGCATTCGGCTGAAACAGTGACGGACGAGGTCTGGTACAGCATCGATGATATAGCAGCCTCTCATGAACAGCTGGGCGGATATACGGATATCAGCGTCACGGACAATGAACAACTGCGCGAGGCAATCGAAGGGCGCAGGGCGCGTGTTGTCTGCTTCAACCCGGAGATGCATGCCACAAACCAGATATCGGTAAGGTCGGTGTCGGATGCGCTGAAATTTTTTGAACAGACGCTGGCCTATAACAACGGCGAGCTGCTTGCGGAGGATACCCAGCCCATCAGCACAGCGAATACGATTTTCTTTGCACGCGAAGTGCTGAACGGGCTGGCAATGATCTGCATGGGGCTTATGCTGGTTCCGCTTGCAGTAATGATGATGCAGCTGAAACCGTTTGCACGCGAGAGCGCGGCACAGGCCGCTGTGCAGGCATCCTTCGATAAAAGGAAATACTGGGTATTCGGCGTGCTGATGGTGGCGTTGAGCTTTGCCGCCATCCTGATAACGAACCGGATATTCAATCCCTTCATGCCGTATTTTGAGATACTGCCCCTGTTCTTCAACTGGTGGGTTATCTTTATGTATCTCGGCTTTATGGGGCTGATTGCGGTCGTGCTTCTGGCTGTATTCTATATGCAGGATAAAAAGAACGGGCGCAAGGTGTCGTTTGGCCTGAAGGTTTCTGGAAAAACTATAGTTCGGGCGCTTCTGCTTGCTGTCTGCCTGATTGCAGCGGCATACATTTCCCTGGGTGTGATTCGCTATTTGTTCGGCGAAGATTACCGTTTCTGGAACAATGTGTTCGGCGCCATGAAGGTGGAATACTGGTGGCTTGCTCTGAAATTCGCACTGGTGATTTTCCTGCCGCAGCTGGCAATCAACGTGCTGACAAATTACACTGTGCGCACGGATATCCCGGAGTGGAAGGACACGCTGTTCACAGTATTGTTCGGTGCGGCAGGCGTGTGGCTGTGCTGTATGGTGAATGTCATTGTGCTGCATACGGGCGGCACGGCAATCTGCAACTGGAACTCGGCTTTTGCGCTGCCGCTGATGCTCCCTCTCACGACGTATTTGTCCAGAAAGCTGTATAAGCTGACGGGCAATGTGTGGCTTGGAACCTTCCTTATTACTCTGCTGGTGAGCTGGGGCACAGTTTCGTCTATGGGCTATAACACTTATATTGAGCAATCGGTACTGAGCAATTTCTTCTACATCTGATAACCTCTCTAATGCAGATGCAGATACACGGGCGGCTTGCCGCCCGTGTATACTAAGTTCCCCCGGCAAAGCCGGGGGAACTTATCTGTTTCCTTGGGCAATACATTCCCTATGGCATGTATTCCAAACGTGAATGAGTAATTTCCTGGGGTGAGCTCCCATATAAAAAGAGCACGGAAGAAAACCGGGCGCAATTTGTGAAGTGATATAAAGATAGGAGACACAAAAAAGCGTGTCTCCTATCTTTTGTTGTATAATTAAGAAAAAGGCGGTGAAAAGATGCGAAAGGAATATACATTCCACAGCAAGGAAGAAAACTGGAAATAGTAAAGCGATATCTATCAGGGGAATCGCCTGTAAAACTTCATAAAGAAACAGGGATAAGTGATGGAAATATCCGCAAATGGAAACGGCAATATTTATCGGGTGGCGAGAGTGCTTTAGAAAACCAGAAGAAGCCGGGAAATCCACTGGCAAAATATGAACGCCGGAAGGAATTAACGCGAGAAGAGCAGTTAGAATATCAGATTGAATTGCTCAAGCGGGAACTGCTGAAAAGGGATGCGGAGGTATTGCGGTTAAAAAAATCCATCGAACTGGAAAGGGGCGATGCCAAAAGAAAGTGATTCAACAACTGTATGCGCAAGTTGAGGCAGAGAGTTCAAAACATGCTGTATCTGACCTTTGCCGGATTTATGAGGTGTCCCGTTCAGGGTATTACAAATGGCTCCGACGAAAAGAGGCTCTCAATTCCTTTGAGCAGCGGCAGAATGAACTGGACTATCTGGTCGACGACATACACGCTCATGAACCGTCCCTGGGTTACCGCATGATTGCCGATAGACTGCTTATGGAAACCGGCCGGTCAGTTTCGGATTTATCCGTTTACCGTTCCATGAAGCGCTTGAAGATACAAGGGTATGTCTTTAGAAAAAAACACCCTACTCAGCCAGGAAATGAACACAAAAAACTCCCCAACATTTTGAACAGAGACTTTCACGCTGAACAGCCCATGCAGAAGCTGGTTACCGATGTCACCTGCATCAAGCATCACGGCCGCTTCTACTATCTAGCATGTTTTATCGACCTATACAACCGCGAAGTCGTCGGCTGGGAACTCAGCAATACCTTTGACAACTTCCTTATCATCAGAACAGCTCAAAGAATACTGGAAAAGGCAAAGAGTACCGGACACCCTGGTCTCCTTTTGCATAGCGATCAAGGGGTTCAGTACTCTTCTGCGGGATACACATCCCTGCTCAAAGAATACAGTGTTGTTCAGAGCATGTCAAGGGCCGGTACGCCACATGACAATGCTGTCATGGAAAGCTTCTTTGCCAGATTCAAAATCGTTTTGCGTTCTCATTTTCGCTATTGGCTGCATGATGATCTATCCGCCGTTATTGTTCAGACTATCTATTATTTCAACTTTCTCCGTCCCTTGCGTTTCCTCGGCAAAAAGCCGCCTGTCCCCTTTCGTTTGGAACAGACGGCTTAACTCCACGGCTTTTTCTGTCTACTATCTCTTGACTACTTCACAATTTGCGCCCGGTTTTCTTATACATTCGCCTCAACGGCGCTGCACAGGAACTGCGCGGCGCCTGCGCCTGCGGCGCTGTCATAATATGCGGTGAAGCGCTCGTCCTGCAAATACAGGCGGGCAAGACCCTTGTGCGCGGCCGCGGAGTAGTGCGGCCATGTGAAGCACAGCCATTCCTTGTGAAGCTGTGCGGCCTGCCGGCCCATGCTGCCGCCGGGCGCCGCGTTTTGGCTTACGGCCTCGCGCAGCAGGCCAAACAGCTTTTGCTCGGCGGCCTGCATTTGGGCAAACTGCCCTTCGCTCAGGCCCATCAGTCTGGCATTTGCGGCGTCCACAGCCTCTTCGCCATAGGCCTTGCGCGCCTCGGCGCCGTACTGCGCCTCGTTTTTTTGCACCAGCGCCTGCTTAAAACAGGCAAATTTTTCAGTGTCCTGCATGGAAACTCCTCCCTTTTCCCGTTCAATGGTTTTATCCAGTGTGGAAAGAAGGCTGTCCAGCGCATCGCGCCGGGCCAGAAGCGCCGCGCGGTGCGCGCGCAGGGCGGCAAGGCGCGCCTCGCCGCGCAAAGCGGCCAAAGGGCGTATCTGTGCCAGCGGCATGCCCAGCGCGCGGTAGAACAGGATGCTCTGCAGCGCATCCACCTGTGCCGGGCCGTACAGCCGGTAGCCGGCCTGCGTGACGCGCGCGGGCGGCAAAAGCCCTATTTCATCATAATAATGAAGCGTGCGCACAGAGACGCCCGCCAGCCCGGCCAGCTGTTTTACGGTGTATTCCATGGCCTGCGGCCTCCTTTCACAGGTGATGTTACACTATGACGCGGCGTGAGAGTCAAGCGCCTTTTTGAAAAAATTCTGCCTGCTGCCACCCGGAAAAGGGCCTGAGAACGGCGCGCTGGCGCAAGCAAGCGCCGGTTTTGGCGCCCAATGCGCGCAAAAAAACCGGCAAGCCGTCAGGATTGCCGGGCCTTTTTCGCACACCGCTCATCCAGAACCACCGGGTCAAAACTGCCCGGCGGCCCTAAAGCGGCAATTTTTGATGCAGAGCAGGGAAGCTTTCCGCAGGCGCCTTTTGCGCCCGCCAGGGAAACCGGAAGAAGCTGTGCGCAAAAATTGCCTTTCAGGGGCGATGTTTTCTTGCGCTGGCGTGCCCGGCGGCGGGGCTTTATGCCCCGCCGTTCTGCCGGATGTGATGCTCTACGCGCCGGATAATCATATCCAGCGCCACCAGATTTTTGCCGCCTTCGGGCACGATGATGTCCGCATAGCGTTTGGAAGGCTCTACGAACTGCTCGTGCATGGGCTTTACCGTGGTGAGGTACTGCTTTACCACGCTGTCCAAGCTGCGGCCGCGCTTTTTTACGTCCCGCACCACACGCCGCAAAATGCGCACATCGGCGTCTGTGTCTACAAAAATTTTCACGTCCATCAGGCTGCGCAGCTTTTCATCTGCAAAAATGAGGATGCCCTCTAGCACGATGACGCTGGTGGGCGCAATGAGCAGCGTCTCGCTGGAGCGGTTGTGCACCGTGAAATCGTACACCGGGCATGCGATGGTCTCGCCGCGGCGTAAAGCGCCGATCTGCTCCACCATCAAATCGGTGTCGAAGGCGTCCGGGTGGTCGTAGTTCAGCCTGCACCGCTCTTCATAGGGCAGCTCGTCGTGGCGCTTATAGTAATTGTCGTGGCTGATGACGGATACATCCTGACCGAAGCGCTCTTTCAGCCTTCGCGTCAGTGTGGTTTTTCCCGAGCCCGTGCCCCCTGCAATGCCAATGATGATGCTGTCCATGCCCACAGCCTTCTTTCTGCGCCGCGCGCTTTTGTTTTTTTCAGTATAGCAAAAAAACAGGGCAAAGAAAACCATTTTGAAGCAAAAAACGCCCCGCTGTGCGGGGCGTTTCGTGCGGAAGGGCCTATTTCTGCTCTTCCCAGATGGGGTGCTTGAGCATCCAGCGGCCATATTCGTCCTTATAGAAGATGTCACGGTTGTAAAAGCCGTCCATGATGTGCCAGAACTCGGCCTCCGTATAGCCGCAGAACTCGCAGAAATCGCGCACGCACAGCGGGTCCAGATAGCCGTCGTGCTCTTTTACAAGGCGCACGGCCTCGTCGCGGCTCAGCATGCCGTAGCGGATATAGCGCGCGGTATAGTCTGTGGCCGTGGCATGGCCGAATTTGGGGTATTTCAGCCACGAGTGCACAAGATACGCGCGGGAATCTACCTGGTCGAAATTCTCCACATGGTGCGTGCGGTCCCACTCGTGGGTGAGGTCGTGGAAGCCGCGGCTTTTGGCAAACTGGTAGTTTTTGTAGCTGTTCCAGGGAAGGAAATAGCTTAGATAAAACGGGTCCAGCCGGGCAAGCTCTTCGGCGGTAGGGGCCTCGGTGAGGGCGAGGTCGTTCTCGGTGACGCCGTAGCTCAGCAGCTCTTCCTTCGGGAAGCCCACGGCCACGCCGTTTTCTATCTGCCCGCGGGCGGAATACGTCTCTTCGTCGGCATTTCCGCCGTATTCAAAGCTCACATTTTCCCCATAGCACAAAAACGGCGTGTTGAACTTCAGCGCCATGTGCAGCGGGAAGGTGTAAATAAGCCTGTCCACATACCAGGTGGGCTTGCCGTACTTTTCAAAAAAGGCGCGCATCAGCTTTTTCTGGGCGCGGATGTTAGGCTTGCAGGTGATGATGGTGCAGCCGAATTCCTCCGAGATGTTTTTCAAATTGTGCTTGCCTGCCTCTGTCATGGGGAAGTTGTCCTCGGCAGAGAACAGGATGGGGTTCATGTGCATCACTTCTTTCAGGATATGCACCTGAAAGTGGCTGTCCTTGCCGCCGGAGACAGCCACGGCGCAGTCGTACCCGCCCGGGCCGTTCATGCCGCGGTATTTGTCGCACAGCGCCTCAAATTCTTTCCAGCGCTTGTCCCAGTCGATATTCTTCCGGCTTTCGAAGTGGCGGCATGCAGAGCATACGCCCTCTTCGTCGAACGTGATGCCGGGGCGTGTGTCCGGCATGGTGCATTTTTTGCAGTATTTCATCCCAAAACCCTCCTTTGTGTGCCGTCAAATTGGTTTGGCCGTGTTTATTTTACCCCATCTTGGCACGCAACACAAGCAAAACGCGAAAAACAGGGAAAATACTGTGGGCCTGCGCCGGAATGTTGAAATGTTCACAAAGCGGCGCTAATATTTTAGAAATACCGCGCGGGCGCAGCAGCGCCTGCGCGGCGCGGGAATGTTTTGTGCGCCGGGCCTGCCCGGCGGGAAAGAGGCTTATGATGGATGTATTGCAGCAGTTTACACAGATTTTGTGCGGTAGCTTTGACAACGCCGCACAGTTCCGGGAAATGCAGGAGAAGGGGGAGGCCGCCTTTCCCTATGCGCGCCATGTGAACACACCCTGCAACGGGAAGATACGCGGCCTGCCGCAGGGCTTTGAGGGGGTGTTTGTGGTGGAGGAAAGCTACTACACCGTAAACGGCCGCACCCATGCCTCGCCGCATCTGTTTCTGTTCACACAGCAGGGCAGGGATGTGAAGCTGACCTCTTACGAGCTGCCGCAGGGCTGTGACAAAGCGGGCTTTACCTTTGAGACGATGGGCGAGGTGGAGTTCGGCGCCCTGCAGCCCTCGCGGAAATTTACGCCAGCCGTGTACACCTGCCGCGGCGGTGTGTGGGAGGGCGGCAGCACCAGCATGTTCACGCCGGCGCTGAAATTTACGCTGTTCGAGCGTTTTTCCAGCGAAATGCTGGAGGTGTCGGAGACAATGGAGATGAACGGAAAGCGCACCTTCGGGTATGATGTGCCCATTTTATACCGCCGGGCCCAAGGCCCGGCGCAGGCATAACACAAAAGGCAGGGGCCCTGCAAAAGCGGCCCCTGCCTTTTGTGTAAGCTTCCGCTTTGTTTTTCACACAAAGCGGCGTATTTTTTCCTCCATGGCGCGCACTTCCTGTTTTGAAATATGGGCCTTGTCCACATAGCCGTAAATACGGCCTGCGAAATCGGCAAAGCCCGGCGAAAGGCGGCGCAGCTTTTCCGGGTGCAGCCCGCAGGCATACATGGCGTGGATGCCCACCAGCGCGCAGAATTTCAGGGTGTTGAAATGCGGGCGGAAGGGCGGGGCGAACGGGTCCTGCCGGGGGGGATTTTTATACACGTCCTCCAAAAGGTCTGCCATGCGGATATAGCTGGGCGTTTCGCTTTTGTCAAAATAGCCCTCTATCATTTCTCTGGAAATGGGGAAGGGCGCCTGCGGCGTGTCCGCCGCCGCGGCAAACGCCTCGTAGGTGGTGCAGTATTCTGCGCCCTTATAAATGACGGGGTCATATTCGTGCTCGACAGGCACAGGGCGCAGGATATGGCAGCTTTTGCCCGCAAAATACACTTCGGCAATGGCGGTGCTCATCCAGATGAAGATATTGTCTGCGGCGGTAATCCACTGCTTTACGCTGTCTGCAAAAATCACATGGAAGTTCGGCCGTTTTTCCGACAGCGCGGCCAGCGCAGGGCTGTTCCACTCGGAGGGGTGGCGGCGGTACACCAGCTCTACCTCCGGGTGAAGGGCGAGATACCTGTCGAACCACTCCAGCGTCTGCGCCATGCTGGTGCGGTTGGTGCGTGCGAACTGCGTAAAGTCTTCCCCTGCCATTTTAGAGAGCTCGGCCACCTCTTCGTCGCTCATGGAGCCATAGCCGAACGAAGAGATGTACAAAAACAGCTTTTTCTGCGCGTCCAGCCCAAACTCGCGGCAAAGCGCCTCTTTTGTTTTGAAATAGCCTTTGAATTCCGGGCGCAGAAAATCCATCATCACGGCGCCCGTCACCGGGGCGCACTCGCCCGGCACGCCGTGCGCCATCAGGCGCTGGCGCGTTTTTTCGCCCCAGCATGTCTGCACACACTTTTTTGCGTTGCCGTTGAAATTGAACCAGGGCGCGGCCTCCTGCGTGTCGGATAGCATCTGCTCCCAGTGCAGGTTCACCACTTTGCGGCACACGCCCACGTTGTTGTACACATGGCTGTTGATGGCCTCATCGTCGTACATGCAGCTTGCCACAAGCACCTTCGGCTTTTTCCAGGTGAAGTATTTCAGCTTCTTGCGGTCCAGCAGCTGGTGGATGGCCACGGAATAGCCGCGCTTTTCCAGCTCTGCCTTCAACAGCAGAAGGCTCTCGTATTCGCGCACCACATGCTCATACAGAAACAGAAAATCAAGCGCCAAGCACACCGCCCCCCTCTTTTGCATCATTTTGTCCGAACAGAACTTCGGTGTAGGCGCCAAGGCCGCGCACGGCGTCCAGATGGAAGCCGTCGTAGAACATGTCGTTTTCAAACGTGGCCTCCGGCTGGCACTCGAAATCGCGTATTTGCGCGCCCGTGGCGGCAAGCGTCTCTTTCACGCGCACAAGCTCGCTGCGGATGCCCAGCGCGTCCAGCAGGTATTCCTGCACGGCGCCGTCCACCGGCGGGAACACAAAGGTCAGCTCGATGCCGCGCTGGCGGCAGAACCCGGCCAGCTCCACAAGCGCCTGCAGGTTTTCCTCGTTCACACTGTAGGCCGAGGCCTGCGGCGTCACGTCCTGCAGCGCGGCCAGCACCTCGCCTGCGTTCTGCACACTGCCCGTCTCGTCCGTCTCTACGGCGGGCAGTGTGCCTGCCTTTGCGATGCCGCCCGCGCCGTACAGCGTGGCGAGGTAGGCAATTTGGTTTTTGCGGTAGGGCAGCGCCTCGCCCGTCTCGCTCACAAGGTCGGCTTGCGTCCAGTGGCCCTCATCCCGGCTGGCGCCTGTCTGCACGCCCTGCAGGCGAAGCAGAAGCTCGTTGAGCATGTCTGCATTGCAGTCAAAATTGAACAAATAGGCCAGCGGGTTTTCCACCAGTGTGCGGATATGCTCCATGCGGTTGCGCTCGTCGCCCGTGCGCAGGGTGTAAAAGCTTACTTCAAAATAGCAGGTGTCAAGGCCCGGGTTCTCCTCAGCGGCAAGGTAGAACAGGTCGATGCTCTCGGCCATGGAGGCGCCGCCGAAGGCAAGGTTCGCCCATGGGCGGCCCGTTAGCCGCTCCACCTCGGCCATGTCGAAATGCGCCATGCGCGAATCGCCCAGAAGAATGGCATCCTGCGGGCTGTTCAAATAGCCGCGCACGCGGGTGATGTAAGAATCCTCCTGTACGGCGCCGCCCTTGAGGCCGAAGTAGTCGTACGGCTCAAAATAGAGAAAGACGCCGAAATACACAAGGATGGGCGCGCACAGCAGCGCCAGCACAGCAATGATTTTTTTCAAGGCGTGCGCCCCCTTTCAGAAATTGGCATACAGGAAGCTGACGGCGCCCGTCAGATACCCGTTGTTGAACAGAAAGCCCAGGAAGATAAGCCCTGCAAAGGCATAATAGCACAGCCAGCGCCAGCCCCCCAGCCTCAGCAGCACAGGTGTGGCCTCACCCTGCACGCTGCGGCGCGAAAAACGGCGCACGGCGTCCAGCGCGCAGCACGCGGCAAAGCTGAATGCAAGAAAGGCCGCAAAAGCCGCAGCCAGCAGAGGCTTTGCATTGAAGCCGGCCAGAATAATATCCCACACCTGCGCCAGTGCCCCGCCGGGCGCGCCGCCTGCAAACTGCGCCGTCAGCACATACAGGGCGTCCTGCACGCTGGCCGCACGGAAAAACACCCATGCCGTGTGCACCAGAAGGAAGGTGAACAGACACTGCCACACGCTTGCAAGCCTTCCGCTGCGGCGGATATGAAGCAGGGCATAGGCTTTTGTGCGCGCGGGCTCCAGCACGGCGCCCGCCACCTGATACAGCCCGTGCAGAAGGCCCCAGATGAGAAAGGTGAGGCCCGTGCCGTGCCACAGGCCGGACACGGCGAAGGTGGCCAGAAGGTTGAGATACTTGCGCGCCGTGCCCTTCCGGTTGCCGCCCAGGGGAATATAGACGTAATCCCGCAGCCAGGCCGACAGCGACATGTGCCAGCGCCGCCAGAATTCTTTGATAGAGCGTGAAAAATAGGGCGTGTTGAAGTTCTGCGGCAGCTCCAGCCCCAGAACGCGCGCGCAGCCCTGCGCCAGCATGGAATACCCGGAAAAATCGAAATAGAGCTGGAAGGTGTACGCCAGCGCCCCCAGCGCCAGCACAGGGCCGGAATAGACGCGCACATCGCCCCACACGCCGTTTGCAATGACGGCCAGCAGGTCTGCCACGCACACCTTGGCCAGCAGGCCCTGCGCCATCAGCACAAGGCCGGAGACGGCTTTGTCCGCATCAAAGCGGCGCGGCGCCTGAAGCTGCGGCAGAAAGCTGCCTGCCCGCGTGATGGGTCCGGAGGAAATAAAGCCGAAAAAGCTTGTGAACAGGCAGAAATGCACCGCGCTCTGCGGCACAGGGCATTTTTCCCTGTACACATCCACCGCGCAGCCAATGGCCTGCAGGGTGAAAAAGCTGATGCCCAGCGGCAGTATCAGGGAAAAGCGCTGTGCCGAGGCAGACAGGCCTATGGCCTCCAGCGCCGCCAGCACATCCTGTGCCGCGTTTAACCCGGCCAAAGCAGCCCCCAGCGCCTTCAGGCCCGCCAGCAGGCCCAGGTTCAGCCCCACAGCAAGCCACAGCCTGCGCCTGCGCGCGGCGCCCGCGGCGCGCGCCATCCAGCGCACGGCGGCATAGCTGGCAAGGCTGTCCAAAACCAGCACAGGCAGCCATGCCGGGGTGGCAAAGGCATAGAACAGCCAGCTTGCCGCAAGAAGCACGGCGTTCTGATACTTTTTCGGCACAAGGAAGTAAGCCCCCGCGCAAAGGGGGAAAAATGCAAAGAAGGAGAGTGTGTTGAAGCTCAAAGCACGGTGCCCCTTTTCTTTCGAATGTTTTGCGCCCGGCGCGCGGCCCGCAGGCGGGCAGCCGGTATAAAATACTTTTACAATTATAAAGGCGGGCGGCTTTTTTGTAAAGGAAAAGCCGCCTGCGCCCGGCCGGAAAAGGCGGCGCGGCGCGCCCCTTTCGGTTGATATTTAGGCTGTTTTGTATTATACTGTTTTGTGTCTGTATGCAAATAAACGGCCCGCGCCGCGGGCAAAGGAGAGAGGCAAATGGCCCAAACCGTGATGGTGACAGGTGCGGACGGCTTTATCGGCAGCCACCTCACTGAAGAGCTTGTGAAAAAGGGCGAGAAGGTAAAGGCCTTCTGCTATTACAATTCATTCGGCAAATGGGGCTGGTTGGACACGCTGCCCAAAGACATCAAAAGCGAGATAGAGGTGTTCATGGGCGATATCCGCGACCCGAACGGCGTGCGCACGGCCATGAAGGGGCAGGACGTGGTGTACCACCTGGCGGCGCTGATTGCCATCCCGTTCAGCTATCATTCGCCGGACAGCTATGTGGATACGAACATCAAGGGCACCCTGAACGTGCTGAACGCCGCGCGCGACGTGGGCACGAAGCGCCTGCTGGTCACCTCCACCAGCGAGGTGTACGGTACGGCGCAGTATGTGCCCATTGACGAAAAGCATCCCTTCCAGGGCCAGAGCCCCTATTCCGCCACTAAAATAGGTGCGGACAGGCTTGCGGAAAGCTTCTACCGCTCGTTCGGCCTGCCCGTCACCATCGTGCGCCCGTTTAACACCTACGGGCCGCGCCAGTCGGGGCGGGCGGTGATACCCACCATCATCACACAGCTTCTCAGCGGCGCGCAGGAGATAAAGCTGGGCAGCCTGGAATCCTCGCGCGATTTCAACTATGTGAAGGACACCGCCGCCGGCTTTATGGCCATTGCCGCGTGCGGCAAGGCCATTGGGGAAGAAATCAACATCGCCACGGGCAAGGATATCTCCATCGGCCAGCTTGCCGAAGAGCTGATCCGTCAGATAAACCCCGCCGCGCGCGTGGTGTGCGATGCCCAGCGCGTGCGCCCGGAAAACAGCGAGGTGTGGCGGCTGTGCGGCAGCGCCGAAAAGCTGCATGCCCTCACGGGCTGGCAGCCCGCCTACACCTTTGAACAGGGCCTTGCCGAAACGGTGGAATGGATTCGCGCGCATATGGATTCCTTCCGCACAGGGGCATACGTCCTGTAATTTGATAGCGGTATTATACAAATTGGAGCGAGTTCGGATGCAGCACACGGCCACAGATAGACTGACAAAGAAGCGCCGCGCGGCCCTTTGGGTGCTGTGCACGGTGCTGGCAGTGCTGTGCGCGGTGGCTGTGACATATTATTGGCGCGTATTTTATGAATACACGGCCGTCCCGGCGGGGCGCCTTGCCGTGTGCGCCGGCGCGCTTGCGCTTTGTGGCGCGGCAGCCGTGTGGGCCTGTGTGCACTTGTGCCGCAGCTTTGCCTCGCGCGCTGCGCTGGCCATCCTGCTGTGCGGGGCGCTGTTCTGCTTTGCAAACCCGCCCATGCAGGCGCCGGACGAGAGCACGCATTTCCTGCGTGCCAACGCCGTGAGCATGGGCCGTTTTGATTTTGACTATAACAGAACATACCCGGCGGATGTGAACGCGCTGCTTGCGGCATTTCCCGGCTCGTATGTCAACGCAAACACCACCTTCTGGCTGGAGCATGACGAGGCGGGCCTCCTCACGGGAGGAGGCTCCAGTGAGAATTATGCCATCAAGCAGTTTGCGGACGGCACGCGCACCGGCATTGCAGACGGGTTTGGCCGCTATGCGGCCCTGTGCGAAAGCGGCGATGCGCCCAGTGTGGCCGAGCCGCAGATGTTTCAGGTGCTGCCGTATCTGCCGCAGGCGCTGTGCATGGCGGCGGCGCGTCTGCTGGGCTTTGGGGCGCTGGGGCAGCTGTATGCCGGGCGCCTTGCAAACCTGGCCGTGTATGCGGCGCTTTGCTGGCTGGCGCTGAGGAACTGCCGCCGCTACCAGACGGTGTTTCTGGCGGTGATGCTTTTGCCGCTGGGCCTGTTTATCGCTGCCAGCGCCAACTATGACGCGCTGGTGCTGGGCTGCTATTACCTGGCCGCCAGCTATTACTGCAAGGACGAGATTACAGACAAAGACCTTGCGGTGTTTGCCGCGGCGTTTCTGCTGATGAACGCCGTGAAGCCGTACATCAATCTTCTGTGGCTGGTGCTGCCGCTTATCCTGCCCAAAAAGGCGTGGAAGGCGCGCTTCAAAAAATGGCAGGTGGCGGCTGTGCTGCTGGTGGTGGCTGTGGCGGCTGTCACAAAGCTGGTAGATTGGTACGGCACTGCGCTGCGCTATAATTACCCGGCAGTAGAGAGGTATCTGGGTGACACGGTAAACCAGATGGAGCAGCTTAAATTTGTGCTGGCAAACCTGCCGCGCACCTTCATGGTGTTCGTGGGCTCACTGTATGAACGCGGCTTGTTTTTGGGCGAGCTTGGCACCTTCGGCGCCATGGACCTTTCCATCCCGGTGGTGCAGCTGCTCAGTGTGCTGATGCTGTGCCTTGGCGCGGCACTGGCCGTGCATGAAAAAAGCAGCCTGACGCCCAAGAGCGCAGCCGGGCTTTTGGGGCTGGCGGTGTTCTATGTGTTCGGCGTGCTGGCGGCGCAGTATATCACCTACACGCCGGTGGGGCTGCCCCATGTGGCGGGCGTGCAGGCGAGGTATCTGCTGCCCGCGTTCCTGATGTTGTTCGTGCTGGCGGCGGCGCTTTTGAGCCATGTGCTGGCGCCTGCCCGCGCAGGCGGGCGCCGCGCCGAAGGGCTGGCGCTTTCCGCATGCGGGGCGGCTGCGGCCGTGTGTGCTGTGCTTTTGTTCCAGCACTATTTCGTGGGCCCTGTGTGCATGGTGCCGTAGGGCGCCATCCCTGCGCTGCGCTGCGCGCGGCAAAAAGACCAACGCAGAGAGGATGAACGCTTTGACGGCTTTTCTGGAGTGCCTTGTCACGTTCTTTGCCGTGTGTGTGCTGAGCGTGTTTGCGGCGAAAAAGTGGAGGGTGCCTGCGGGCGCCGCGCCGTTTGCCGTGCTGTGCGGCACAGTGCTGTGGTATTCGGTGATGGCATGCATCGACCAGCTGATGCCCGCGGGCATTTTATGGTTCGGCATGGCTGCCGCGGCGCTGTGCTGGCTTTGGCTGCGCCGCAAACAGCTGGATTTCCGCACCCTTGTCACCCCGGCCACGGTGTTTTTTGTGGTGGCGGGCGTGGCGGTCATTGCCCTTTTGGCAGTGCGCCAGCCCGTGTTCACCCAGTGGGACGAGTTCAGCTTCTGGGGCCTCGCCCCCAAGGTGGTGAAGAGCACCGGCCAGCTTTACACCTATAACCCCGGCGAGATGCGCGTCACCACCTATGTGCCCGGCCTTATCATGCTGGACGAGGCCTTCCAGTTTCTGGGCGCACAGTTCGTGCAGTGGAAGGTGTTTGCGGCATACGATATTCTGATGTTCGCCGTGCTTGCAGCGGGGCTTTCCGTGCTGGAGCGCAGGCACTGGCACATCGCCGTGCCCGCCGCGGCTGTGATGTGCCTTCTGCCGTTTTTGATGACGATGTACTTCCGCGAGATTAATATGGTGACGGTGTATATCAGCGCGTATGCAGACCTGCCCATGGGCCTTCTGTTCGGCGCGCCGCTGGCACTGTATTTTTCGCAGGAGGAAAAGACGCCCGCCGTTTTGTGGACATGCGTGATGGGCGTGGCCTTCGTGAGCATCACCAAGGATACCGGCTTTGCCCTGGCCCTTGTGGCGGCGGCCATTTTGTGCTTCGACATTATTTTTGTGCAGGCGAAAAACAGCGTGCGCCTTACGAAAAGGGCGGGCGGCCTGGCCGCAAAATGGACGTATTCGGCCTGCCTTGTGCTGGCGCCGCTTGTCACATATTTCGGCTGGGCCCAGCACATGGCCATGACGCTGGGCGTCAGCCGCTCGAACCTGGGCGGCGACAGGAACATGAGCCCGGTGCAGCTTTTGCTCACCGGCCTTGGCGAGCTGTTCGGCATTGGGCGCACCGAGCGGTTCTCCCGCGTGATGGGCGAGATGTGGCGGGCATTTTATTCCACAAAGCTCACCATGTTCAATGTGGGCAGCCAGAACGGCGGCGTGGGCCGCATTGTCAATGGTTCGGGCGCCGTGGTGGTGGCGCTTATTCTGGCCATTCTGCTGGGGGCTTTTCTGCTGGAAAAGGGCCGCAGGCGCAGGGGGATTGCATGGTTTTCCCTATGGAGCACACTGGGCTTTGCCGCATATTATATCTTCATCGGCTTCACCTATGTGTATGTGTTCTCGGAAGCTGCCGAAATGACGGATTACAACCGCTATATCTACCCCTATTATACAGGTTGGCTGCTGGCGGCGCTTGCCATTTTTGCGGCGGCGCTGCGGCGTGCGAAGCCGGGTGCGCTGATGCATTGGGCGCTGCTGGCGCTGACGGGCGTGTGCGCCTGGCGCGTGGCCACCTTTGTGCCTGCGGAACTGACGGTGCTGAACGATTTGACAGGCGCGCTTTCCGAGCGGACGAAGAACACCGAGAGCGTAGAGCAGGCCAAGGCCCTGCTCACAGAGGACGACAGGGTGTTTTATATCGCCATGCCGGACAACGGCATCAGCTGGTTCATGGACAGCTTCGAGTTTTACCCAGAAGTGCATGTGGATTACAGCTTCGGCGGCGGCAACTGGATGGATACCACCCTGACGCGCAGCATCGATGTGCCGGCAGATTTTACGGACGAGCAGGTGGAATATTTCCTCTCGCACCCCTTAACGCCGGAGACCGTGTGCGAATATATCGACCAGACGGGCTGCACGGCCGTCTTTATCCGCAAGCTGGACGGCGCCTTCAAGGAACAGTACGGCCATCTGTTCTCGGACGGCCTCGCGGGCGACTGGCAGCTTTACCGCATTGAAAAAGACGAGGGCGGCATGACGTTCGTGCCCGTGCCGGAAGGGGGCAAGATCGTATGACGGGGCTGAGAAAGCTGGCGCACAGTGCTCTTGCCAGCGAAAAAAGGCTGATTGCCCTTTGTTATGTGCTGTTTTTTGCCGTCAGTGTGCTGGTGTGCCTGGCCAGCTTTGCAGAGGACGCCTTTCAGCGCGCGATAGGCAATGTGGTGCCCGCGCAGCTGGATGTGAACAGCTTTTCCCTTATTGACACCCAGCAGACGCAGCCGGACACCTTCATCTCCACCTCGCCGGACCCCCGCATGGTGCTGGAGCCTTCGCCCGCTTATGTGCGCACTGTGACGGTGGACTGCACCTTCAGCAAAGATCCGGGTGAATTCTGCATTTTTTATAAAACCTCGCCCCAGCAGGAGGAGTATGACGCCACGCGCCGCGCATGGGGTTACCGCCAGGCGGACGGCAGCTATACCTTTACGCTGCCCAAGGGCCGTATCTATGGCCTGCGGCTGGACCCCGGCATTTTCACAAACCTTGCCTTTGAGGTGCACAGCATCACCATCAATGCTCCGCGCAGCTTTTTCTCGTGGTTTGCGCCAAGCCCAGTATGGGTGCTGGGGCAGGCGGTGGTGCCGCTGCTGGCGGCGGCTGTGCTGAAAAATGTGCGCGGGCTGTGGGCGCGGCTGGCCGCGCTGCGCAGGGCAGGGCCAGACGCCTGACAGGGCAGCCGCGCAAGGCGGCCGCCGTGAGCACGGAACCGATATGATATAAGGGAAAGAGATGCACAGGAATATGACAGAGAAAAAATTCATCCCGCTGAGCGTGCCAAACTTCAGCGGCAACGAAAAGGCCTATGTGAACGATGCGGTGGTGAGCGAATGGGTTTCCACCGGAGGCAGCCTTGTGCCGGAATTTGAACGGGCAGTGGCCGCTTATGTGGGCATGCCCGGCGCGGTGGCGTGCAACTCCGGCACGTCCGGCCTGCACCTTGCCATGCTGATGGCGGGCGTGGGCCGCGGCGACGAGGTGCTGGTGCCCACGCTCACCTTCATTGCGGCGGTGAACCCCGTGCGTTATGCCGGGGCCGAGCCCATTTTCATCGGCTGCGGCGACAGCCTGTGCATCTGCCCCACGCTGGTAGAGGAGTACCTTGCGCAGAACGCCGAGCTGCGCGGCGGCAAATGCTTCAACAAGCGCACGGGCGCGCATATCAAGGCCATGGTGGTGGTGCATGTGTTCGGCAACATGGCCGCCATGCCCGAATTGATGCGTGTGGCAAAAAAATACGGCCTCACCGTGATAGAGGACGCCACCGAGGCTCTGGGAACAAAGTATACCGAGGGCGAATATGCGGGCAAAATGGCCGGCACCATCGGCGATGTCGGCGTGTACAGCTTCAACGGAAACAAAATCATTACCACCGGCTCCGGCGGTATGGTGGTGTCGAACCACCCGGACTGGCTGGAGCATGCGCGCCACCTCTCTACACAGGCGAAATCGGACGAGCTGAACTATATGCACGACGAGGTGGGCTACAACTACCGCTTGACGAACGTGCAGGCCGCGCTGGGCCTCGCGCAGATGGAGCAGCTTGAGGGCTTCATTGCGCATAAAAACGAAATGTACGATTTCTATTTTGAAAGGCTGAACGGCAGGCACGGCTACGGCATTATGCCGTTCCGTGCGGGCGTGCGCTGCAACAAATGGTTTTACAGCCTGTATGTGTACGACGAGTGCCCGCTGCGCCGCGATGACATCATCCGCGCGCTGGCTGCGGAAAAGATACAGACGCGGCCCATCTGGGGCCTGATTCAGGACCAGGCGGATTACCCGAAGAACGAGCACTACGGCGAAGAGCTGGCGCGCCATTATCTGGCGCGCATCGTGAACCTGCCGTGCTCTACCAGCCTGACAAAGGAAGACGCCCGGCGCGTGGCGGATACGCTGCTGGCGCTGTAAGGGGCCGCGGCGGGCAAAAAGGAGGCGAGCGCGATGCGCATCGACGAGCTTATCATCGGCGAAGACAAAACCGTGCTGGATGCCATGCACCAGCTGAATGATACGGGCCGCGCCATACTGTTCGTGGCGCCGGGCGGCGTGCTGCAGGGCGTGGTGACGGACGCGGACGTGCGCCGGTACATCCTGCGCGGCGGCGCCCTGACGGGCCCTGTGCGCGATATGGCAAACTATTCGCCCAAAAGCCTGCCCATAGAGCGGCGGCGCGAGGCAAAGCGCCTGATGCTGGAAAAGGCCATCGGCGCCGTTCCCCTTCTGGATAAGCAGGGGCGCATTGAGGATGTGGAGTTTGCTGCGGGCCTGGACATCGACACGCGCAAGCGCGCAGACCTGCCTGTGGTGATGATGGCCGGCGGCCTTGGAACAAGGCTGTACCCGTATACAAAAATACTGCCAAAGCCCCTTATCCCCGTGGGCGAGCTGCCCATTGCCGAGCACATCATCCACCGCTTCACGGATGTTGGGTGCAAGCGCATCATTCTGGTGGTAAACTACAAAAAGAATATGATCAAATCGTATTTCAACGATTTAGAAAAGGATTACACCGTGGAATACGCCGATGAGGACGAGCCTTTGGGTACCGGCGGGGGCCTGAGCCTTCTGAAGGGCCGCGTGACGCAGACGTTTTTCTTCACAAACTGCGATATCCTCATCGACGCCGATTTCGGGGACCTCTACCAGTATCACAGGGCACACGGCAATGCCGTCACCATGGTGTGCGCCGTGAAGCACTTTACCATCCCTTACGGCGTGGTGGAGCTGGGCGAAAAGGAAGAGGTGCGCGAGATACGCGAAAAACCGGAGATGAACTTTCTCACGAACACGGGCGTGTATGTGGTGGAGCCGCAGGTCATCGACATGGTAGAGCCTGGCAGGCCCGCGCTGTTCACCGATATTTTGGATAAGGTGCGCGCGGCGGGCCTGCGCGTGGGGGTGTACCCCGTCAGCGAGCACTGCTGGATGGACATGGGCCAGATGGAAGAGCTGGACGCCATGCGCCGGCGCATGGAAAACACATAAGGAAAGGGGCACAGCCATGAGCATCCTCATCATTGCCGAGGCCGGCGTGAACCACAACGGCAGCCTTGCCATGGCAAAACAGCTGGCCGATGCGGCAAAGGCCGCCGGGGCCGATATCGTAAAATTCCAAACCGCAAAGCCGGAGCTGGTTATCAGCCGCTTTGCCGAAAAGGCCGAATACCAGAAGGCGGAGACGGGCGAGGCGGAAAGCCAGCTTGAAATGTGCAAGCGCATCCATCTCACCTTCGACGAGCACGCCCGGCTGAAGGAATACTGCGATTCCATCGGCATCGCGTATCTGTCCACTCCGTTCGATCTGGACAGCATCGATTTTCTGGAGCAGCTGGGCACGCCGCTGTGGAAGGTGCCCAGCGGCGAGATTACAAACCTGCCGTATCTGGAAAAGATAGCGGCCACAAAAAAGCCCGTTATCCTCTCCACCGGCATGAGCATGCTCAGCGAGATAGAGGACGCGCTTTCTGTTCTGGAGGACGGCGGCGCAGGGCCTATTACACTTTTGCACTGCAACACCGAGTACCCCACGCCCATCGAGGACGCGAACCTGCTTGCCATGCAGGATCTGCGCGAGCAGTTCGGCCTGCCGGTGGGCTATTCCGACCACACGGCGGGCATTGAGGCGGACATTGCCGCCGCCGCGCTGGGCGCCGTGGTGATAGAAAAGCACTTTACGCTGGATAAGGCCCTGCCCGGGCCGGATCATAAGGCCAGCCTTTCGCCGGAGGAGCTTGCCGCCATGGTGGCTGCCGTGCGCAGAACAGAGCTTGCGCTGGGCGACGGCCGCAAGCACGTGACAAAAAGCGAGGCCAAAAACAAGCCCATCGCCCGCAAGAGCATCCTTGCAAAGCGGGACATCAAAAAGGGTGAAGCGTTCACGCAGGAGAACCTCACCGTAAAGCGCCCGGGCGACGGCATCAGCCCCATGCGGTGGTACGATGTGCTGGGCAAAACGGCAAAGCGCGATTTTGCCGAGGATGAAAAAATAGAGCTGTGAGCCGGGTGCCCGGCAAAGGGGGCATGTGCTGTGGGAAAAAAGACCGTGTGTGTGGTAACAGGCACGCGCGCCGAATACGGCCTGCTGCGCGGCGTTGTGAAATCGCTGGCGCAAAGCGATGTGCTGGCCGTGCGCCTTGTGGTGACGGGCGCGCACCTTGCGCAGGAGTTCGGCATGACGGTGCGAGAAATAGAGGGCGACGGCGTGCCCATCGCTGCGCGCATCCCCATTTTGAAATTCGGCACGGGCACAGCGCTGGCCACTGCCAGGACGACGGCTTATGCGCTGGAACAGTTCATTGAATATTTCACCGCCCACCGGCCGGACATGGTGCTGGTGCTGGGCGACCGGTACGAGATATTTGCCGCAGGGCAGGCGGCGGCGCTTTTGGGCATT
>OJRC01000510.1_pt1 | contig 24110 bp, 25 predicted proteins | sample 1599081 | NCBI WGS metagenome assembly OJRC01 (sample SAMN03922519, study PRJEB24848) | human gut metagenome | isolation source: stool sample | host: Homo sapiens | place: Germany | collected 2010-02 | reverse complement strand
GGAACCCGCTGCCTCCACCTGCGCCGAAGGCGCGTAAAATATGAGGTCCGGGAGGGCTCCTGCGAATGGCGGGAACCGCCCCTCCCCTTGCACCCTTGCCTTTTTTCCGCTACAATAGGCCCAGAGGTGATCCCCATGAAACAGTCCGCCCAGCCCCTGGGCTTATATATCCACATCCCCTTCTGCAAGAGCAAATGTATCTACTGTGACTTCTACTCCCTGCCTTCCGCCGAGGGGAAAATGGACCGCTATGTGTCCGCACTCAGCCGCCATCTGATCGAGACGGCTCCCCACGCCTCCGCCCGGCTGGTGGATACGGTGTATTTCGGCGGCGGCACCCCCTCCTATCTGGGAGTCAAACGGCTGAAAAAACTGCTGAAAACAGTGGAAAAGCACTATACCCTCTCCCGGGAAGCGGAGATCACCATGGAAGCCAATCCCGACAGCCTCCAGGACTGGCGGGATGTCCGAGCCCTCCGCCGCTGCGGCGTGAACCGGATCTCCCTGGGGGTCCAGTCCACCGACGATGAGATGCTCAAAACCATCGGACGGGTCCATACCTTTGAGCAGGTGCGCCAGGCGGTGGCGGCGGTGCGCAAGGGCGGTATCCGGAATCTGTCCCTGGATCTGATCTACGGCCTGCCGGGCCAGACCATGGAAACATGGCAGACCACTCTGGAGCAGGCGGTGGAGCTGGAGCCGGAGCATCTGAGCTGCTACGGCCTGAAGGTGGAGGAGGGCACGCCCCTGTGGCGGCGGCAGGATGAGCTGGATCTGCCCGACGACGATCTCCAGGCGGACATGTACCTGTGGACAGAGACGTACCTGGCCCGGCAGGGCTATGAGCAGTATGAGATCTCCAATTTTGCCAAGCCCGGCTATTTCTCCCGCCATAACATGAAATATTGGACGTTGCAGGAGTACGCGGGCTTTGGTCCCGGGGCCCACTCCGACTTCGGCGGTGTGCGCTATGCCTTTGTCCGGGATCTGGAGGCCTACTGCTCCGGTGTGGAGAGCGGAGGGAATATCCTGTCGGAGAGCGAGCGCATCCCCGACCGGGAGCGGGATATGGAGTATCTGATGCTGGGGCTGCGGACGGTGGAGGGCATCTGCCGCAAGACCTTTGAGAACCGCTGCCGGATGTCCTTTGACCCCATTGAGAAGGTGTTGGAGAAGATGGTGTCCCCCGGCTATGCCAGGAAAGAGGGGGACCGCTGGCATCTGACGCCGGAGGGGTTCCTGGTGTCCAACCAGATCATCGGCCAGGTGTTGGACGCCCTGGGCGCGGAGAAGCTGCGCCGTGAGGAGGCCGCCGCCCGGGGAGATTACCGGGTCTGCTGAGACGGTGGAAAACTGGATAGATAAAGCGGGAGCCTGTGGGCTCCCGCTTTTTTTATAAAAAACATTGGAAAAACTGCCGCATTTTACATAGCTGCTTTTTCGGTAAAATCGCTGTGTCCGCAAATACTAGGACCAGCGCGAAAATGGCGCGAATCCAGGGAGAAGGAGGAAACGCGGATGAAAAAGAGAGGGATCTTGCTGGTAGCGGCTTTGGTGCTGGTACTGCTGTTGGCGGCCTGCAGCGATCAGGACAACAAGAAGAACAACAGCCAGACCAACAACGGTACTGCCAACAACGATGTTATGGATGACAGCATCCTGAATGATGACGGCGTCACCAATAACAGCGGGATGGACAACGGCACCACCGGCAACAATGGTACCACCAACGACAACGGCACCACCAATGATAACGGTTCTGCCGGCGACAACGCAAAGGGACGCAATAGCAAGTCAAATACCACCAGCTTCCAGCGGATGCTGGACAATGCCCGGGTCCATGATACCGACGGCGATCTTACCGACGGTGAGAACAGCACCTGGTAAAAAGCGCAGCCCCGTCCTGGCCTGCTGGGCCCGGGACGGGGTTGTTGTTTTTTGATAAAAAAACCGGGGCTGGGAGGAGATCCCAACCCCGGCGGAAGCGGCATTACATACCGGCCATACCGGCGGTGATGATGGCCATGCTGTAGACCTCGTCGGCATTGCAGCCGCGGCTGAGGTCGTTAATGGGAGCGTTGAGGCCCTGGAGGATGGGGCCGTAGGCCTCATAGCCGCCCAGACGCTGGGCGATCTTGTAGCCGATGTTGCCGGCCTCGATGCAGGGGAAGATAAAGGTGTTGGCGTAGCCGGCCACCTTGCTGCCGGGGAACTTCAGCTGTCCCACGGTGGGGCTCACAGCGGCGTCAAACTGCATCTCGCCGTCGATGGCAAACTCGGGAGCCAGCTCCTGAGCCACCTTGGTGGCGGCAGCGCTCAGGCCCACAGTGGCGCCCTTGCCGGAACCCTTGGTGGAGAAGCTCAGCATAGCGACCTTGGGATCGATGCCGAAGAACTTGGCGGTCTTGGCGGACTCCACGGCCACCTCAGCCAGCTTCTGGGCGGCGGATACGGTGACGTTGCCCTCCTTGTCCACGCTGTCCTCATAGCTGATGTTGATGGCGCAGTCGCCCATGCAGATGAGACGCAGGGCCTCGTCGCCGGTGTCACGCTTCATAATGAAGGCGGAGCTTACCAGGTGAGCGCCGGGCTTGGTCTTGATCAGCTGCAGGGCGGGACGGACGGTGTCGGCGGTGGAGTAGGTAGCGCCGCCCAGCAGAGCGTCGGCCTTGCCCATCTTCACCAGCATGGTGCCGAAGTAGTTGCCCTTCTGCAGAGCGGCACGGCACTCGTCGGCGGACATCTTTCCCTTGCGCAGTTCCACCATCTTGCTGACCATCTCGTCCATACCGGCGTAGGTCTGGGGATCGATGATCTCCGCCTTGGATACGTCAAAGCCGTTCTTCTCAGCGGCGGCCTTCACCTCGTCCACATTACCCACCAGGATCACATCCATGAGATCCTCTTTCATCAGCCGGGCAGCGGCCTCCTGGATACGGGCGTCGGGACCCTCGGTAAATACAATAGTACGCCGGGTCTCCTTCAGATTCTTCAGAAGAGCTGTAAACATTAGCCTGTCCTCCGTTTGTACATGATTTGATATTGTCAGCCGCGGCAGTGGCGGCCGCAGTTTCACGCCAATAGTATACACCAGCTTCTGGCTGTCCTCAACGGGAAAATCAAAAAAACAGGAAAAAAATACAGGGCGATCCCCGCTATATTTCCACAAAATCAGGGGGTTTATGCCGCTTACCCACAGGATATGGGGGTTGACGAACGGGGGAAAATGGGTTACAATGACACTTGTAACTTTTTGTTACACTTTTTTCTGATTTGTAATCTGTACAGGAGGAATAGATAGATGGCCTCAAAAGACAAAGGAAGGAAGAAGGTGCCCAGCTTCCGTGACCGGCAGCGGTTCCCGGAGAGCAGCAGCCCTTACAAACAGCTGCGTCTGCTGTTGCAGGGCTCCATGCCGCTGCTGCGCAGCCGGCTGCGGGGCATTGTCTACCGCCTGCGGTCTCTGGTGGCGGATATCAAGGCCCGGCTGCAGACCATTACGGCGCCCCGGCGCTCCCACACCGCCATTTTCCTGGCGGGCAGCCTGGTCATTGCGGTGTTTGCAGTATTCAATGCCCTCTACACCACCGGTACCACGGTAACACTGGATGGCGTGGCGCTGGCCACTGTGGCGTCTGAGGAGGAGGCGGAGGCAGCCAAGCTCTCTGTGGAGCGCAGCATCTCCGATGTGGTGGGTTATGACTACACCCTGGAGGACAGCAAGGTATCTTACTCCACCGGTCTTACGTACCGCAGCGCTGTGGTAGGCGAGGCGGAGCTGGAAGAGGCACTGAACGATTCCCTGCGGATGGTGGAGCATGGCTATGCTCTGTATGTGGACGGGGAAATGGTGGGCGCCACCCAGACCGAGGGCGCTCTGGAGGAGCTGCTGGAGCAGGTAGCTGCCCCCTATCGCAATGAGAATACCGTCTCCATTGATTTTGTGGAGAACGTGGAGATCAAAGAGTGCGATCTGCCGGTGGATCAGTTCACCAATCTGGCGGATGTGGCGCTGCTTCTCAACAGCAGCAAGGCCGGCGAGGTCACCTATACGGTGGAGGCCGGTGACTGCTGGAGCGTCATCGCTCAGGATCACAATATGACCAACTCCGATCTGCTCAAGCTCAATCCCGGCTATGACATCAACAAGCTCCAGATCGGCGACGTGCTGGTCATCAGCAACGCGGTGCCCTATCTGACCGTGGTTGCGGTCCAGATGGAGTACTATCAGTCCCAGATCCCCTATGAGATCGAGTATGTGGACGACGACACCATGTGGGAGGGCGATACCAAGGTCATCTCCCAGGGTGTGTATGGTACATCTGACGTGGTGGCCAAGGTCACCTATCAGGGTGTGGAAGAGATCGAGCGTGTCATTGAGTCTGAGACAGTGCTCACCGAGCCGGTGACAGAGGTCCAGGCCCGCGGTACCAAGGAGCGTCCCAGCTGGGCGCCTACCGGTACCTTCGGATGGCCCACCAGCGGCTCCATCACTTCCAAGTACGGCTACCGGTACATCTTTGGCGGCAGCGATTACCACGGTGGTATCGATATCGCCAACAAGAAGGGTACCAATATCTACGCTGCTGACGGTGGTGTGGTCACCTACGCCGGCTGGATGAGCAGCTATGGTTACCTCATCATCATCGATCACCAGAACGGCTATACCACTTACTATGGCCACAACTCCGAGCTGCTGGTCAGTGAGGGTGACAAGGTATACAAGGGCGAGCATATCGCTGAGATGGGCGCTACCGGTCGTGTTACCGGTACCCACTGCCACTTCGAGGTCCGTTATAACGGCGAGCGGCAGAACCCCCTGGATTATCTGCCCTGATACAGATGAGTGAAAGGCCCCCGGGTTTGCACCCGGGGGCCCTTTTTTGCTTGTGGTGGCTGCGGAGGTTTCTCCGAAAAGAAAATTTAAGGATTCCAGGCTGTCTTGTCTCTGACGATCACCGCCCAGCCCCTGCTGTCCCCGCCCCTGCCTGGCAAAGGGGCAGCGCTTCCCATCGGGAAGATTTGGCACAAATGCCAAGTTGACAGAGGGACATGCCCCCTTGTATAATACCTAGGATAAAGGTATACACTGGGTGGCCTGCGGGCCGGAAGAGGAGATGGAATCGTGGAGTATTTGCTGAAGAATGCCATGTTGTTTGCGGGCAGCGCCCTTTGTCCCGCGGAGCTGCTGGTCCGTGAGGGCCGTATTGTTTCCATTGCCAAGGCCCTGGAGGCCCCCGTTTCCGCTCAGGTCATTGACCTTCATAACGCCGCTGTTTTTCCCGGTTTCGTTGATGTACATGTTCATCTGCGAGAGCCGGGATTTTCTTATAAGGAGACCATTCGCACCGGTACCCTCTCCGCTGCCCGGGGAGGCTTCACCCAGATCTGCCCCATGCCTAACCTCAGCCCGGTGCCCGACAGCCGGGAGACTCTGGCGGAGCAGTTGGATCTCATCCGGCGGGACGCGGTGGTCCACGTCACCCCCTACGGGGCCATCACCCGGGGGGAGAAGGGCGAGACCCTGGCGGACCTGGCCGGTATGGCCCCCGATGTGGCGGGCTTCTCCGACGATGGCAAGGGCGTCCAGAATGAGGACATGATGCGTAAGGCCATGGAGGAGGCCAAGGGCCTGGGCAAGATCATTGCCGCCCACTGCGAGGATAACAGCCTCCTTCACGGCGGCTATATCCACGACGGGGCCTACGCCAAGGCCCACGGCCACCGGGGCATCTGCTCCGAGAGCGAGTGGGGCCCCATTCAGCGTGACCTCCGCCTGGCGGAGGAGACCGGCTGCGCCTACCACGTCTGCCACATCTCCACCAAGGAGAGCGTGGACCTGATCCGGAAGGCCAAGGCTCGGGGGGTGGATGTGACCTGCGAGACCGGTCCCCACTACCTGGTGTTCTCCGACGAGGATCTTCAGGAGGACGCCCGCTTCAAGATGAATCCGCCCCTCCGGTCCCCTGAGGACAAGGCGGCTTTGATCGAAGGCATCGTGGACGGTACCATCGACATGATCGCCACCGACCACGCCCCCCACAGCGCCCAGGAGAAGGGCTGGGGCCTGGAGAAGAGCGCCATGGGTGTGGTGGGCCTGGAGACCTCCTTTGCCGCCTGCTACACCTACCTGGTGAAGCCGGGGATCATCACCCTGGAGCGGCTGATGGAGCTGATGCACCACAATCCCGCCCGGCGCTTTGGCCTGGGAACGCCTCTGGCGGAGGGCCAGCCGGCGGACCTGACGGTATTTGACCTGGATGCAGAATACACCGTGGACCCGGCGGAGTTTCTTTCCATGGGCCGGGCCACCCCCTTCACCGGCTGCCGCCTCTTTGGCCGCTGCCGCATGACCATGGTGGGTGGCGAGATCGTATGGCAGGAGGAGCAGGCATGAAACAAGGAATCTACACCATTGGACACAACCGGCCTCTCACGGCGGACGTGTGGGAGATGACCCTCCTGGGGGACACCTCCCCCATCACCGCCCCGGGCCAGTTCATCAATATCAAGCTGGAGGGCCTGTTCCTCCGGCGGCCCATCTCCGTGTGCGACTGGGATGGGGAAAAGCTGACCATTATCTATAAGGTGGTGGGCAAGGGCACCGAGCAGATGAGCCGTATGGGCGCCGGGGAGCAGCTGGATGTGCTGGCGGGTCTGGGCAACGGCTTCGATGTGCAGAAGTGCGGCGGGCACACCCTGGTCATCGGCGGCGGCGTGGGGGTGCCCCCCATGTATGGCCTGGCCAAGGCTCTGCTGGCTGCCGGTAAGAAGGTCACCGCTGTCCTGGGCTTCAATACCGCCGGGGAAATCTTCTACGAGAGTGAGTTCAAGGCCCTGGGCATCGACACGGTGGTCACCACTGTGGACGGAAGCTACGGGGTGAAGGGCTTCGTCACCGACGGCCTCCCCGCAAACTACGATTATTACTGCACCTGCGGCCCCCTGCCCATGCTGAAGGCGGTGTACAACGCCGCCCCCACCAGCGGCCTCCTCAGCTTTGAGGAGCGGATGGGCTGCGGCTTCGGGGCCTGCATGGGCTGCAGCTGCAAGACCAAGTACGGCAACAAGCGCATCTGTGTGGACGGTCCGGTGCTGGAGAAGGAGGAGATCATATGGTAGATACAAAGGTAACGTTGTCCGGCATTGTCCTGGACAACCCGGTGATCCCCGCCAGCGGCACCTTCGGCTACGGCAAGGAGTTTGCCGCCCTCTACGACATCAACTGCCTGGGCACCTTCTCCTTCAAGGGCACCACCCGGGAGGCCCGCTTCGGCAACCCCACCCCCCGCATCGCCGAGTGCAACGCCGGTATGATCAACGCCGTGGGGCTTCAGAATCCGGGCGTGGAGGCGGTCATCGCCCATGAGCTGCCGGAAATGAAGGCGTTTTTCCACAAGCCGGTGATGGCCAATGTCAGCGGCTTCTCCGTGGACGACTACGCCTACACCTGTGCCCTGCTGGACAAGGAGGAGCAGGTGGGCTGGCTGGAGGTGAATATCTCCTGTCCCAACGTCCACAACGGCGGCATGAGCTTTGGCGTGGACCCCAAGGCGGCAGCGGAGGTGACGGCGGCGGTGAAGGCCGTGACCAAGAAGCCGGTGTACATGAAGCTGAGCCCCAACGTCACCGACATCGTGTCCATCGCCAAGGCCTGTGAGGAGGCGGGAGCCGACGGCATCAGCCTTATCAACACCCTGCTGGGCATGCGGATCGACCTGAGGACCAAGAAGCCGGTGATCGCCAACAAGATGGGCGGCTTCTCGGGGAGCGCCATCCTGCCGGTAGCTCTGCGGATGGTGTACCAGGTCTACGAGGCGGTGAAGATCCCCGTCATCGGTATGGGCGGTGTGTCCTCCGCGGAGGATGTCATCGAGATGATGCTGGCGGGCGCTACCGCCGTGGAGGTGGGGGCCGCCAATCTGGTGAACCCCTACGCCTGCCGGGACATCATTGCCGACCTGCCCCGGGTCATGGAGAAATACAGGATCAACAATTTAACGGATATGATAGGAGGCGCGCATCATGGGTAAGGATGTAATCATCGCTTTGGATTTTGACAGCAAGGCAAAGACTCTGGCTTTTCTGGATCAGTTCACCGAGGAGAAGCCCTTTGTGAAGATCGGCATGGAGCTCTACTACGCGGAGGGCCCCGCCATCGTCCGGGAGATCAAGGCCCGCGGCCACAAGATCTTCCTGGATCTGAAGCTCCACGACATCCCCAACACCGTGAAGAAGGCCATGGCGGTTCTCTCCGGCCTGGATGTGGATATGACCAATCTCCACGCCGCCGGTACCAAGGCCATGATGGAGGCGGCCCTGGAGGGTCTCACCCGGCCCGACGGTACCCGTCCCCTGCTGATCGCCGTCACTCAGCTCACCTCCACCAGCCAGGAGCGGATGGAGAGCGATCTGCTCATTGAGAAGCCTCTGGATCAGGTGGTCATGCACTATGCCAAGTGCGCCGCTGAGAGCGGCCTGGCCGGTGTGGTCTGCTCCCCCCTGGAGGCCGGCAAGGTCCACGAGGTCTGCGGTAAGGACTTTGTGACGGTGACTCCCGGTGTCCGCTTCGCCGACGGCGATGCCGGCGACCAGGTCCGGATCACCACCCCCGCCAAGGCCAAGGAACTGGGCTCTGACTACATCGTGGTGGGCCGGCCCATCACCCAGGCTGCCGACCCCGTGGCCGCCTACCGCCGCTGCGTCAGCGAGTTCGTGGGATAAGACTACGATATGTTACTTTTCTTGAAAGAAAAGTAACCAAAAGAACTTTTGGGGCAAAGCATCCGCTTTGCCCAGGTTAGAATACAGCAAATAGGAGAAAAAATTTATGTCTTGGGAGACCATTCTGTTTGACTTGGACGGTACGCTTACCGACCCCGCCGAGGGCATTACCAAGGCGGTGGAGGTAGCGCTGAACCACTACGGCATTACGGTAGAGGACCGTTCCACTCTCAATAAGTTTATCGGCCCGCCTCTGGACGAGTCCTTCCCGGAGTTCTACGGCTTCAATGACGAGCAGGTACGGGAGGCCACCCGGGTATTCCGGGAGTACTTTGGCCGCCAGGGCTGGGCGGAAAATATCCCTTACCCCGGTATCGACAAGCTGCTGGGGGATCTGAAGGCTGCTGGGAAAAAGCTGATCATCGCCACCTCCAAGCCGGAGGAGTTTGCCGTGCGGATCATGAACCACTTTGATCTGGCTCAGTACATGGATGTGATCGCCGGAGCCTCCACCGACAACCAGGAGGGGGCCAAAAAGGCCAACGTCATCCGCAAGGCCCTTCAGAGGGCCGGGGTGGAGGACCTCTCCAGCGTAGTTATGGTAGGCGACCGCCGTCACGACGTGGCGGGAGGCCACGAGGTGGGCCTGAAGGTGATCGGCGTCCTCTACGGCTACGGCGACCGGGCCGAGCACGAGGCCGCCGGCGCGGATTATATTGTGGAGGATATTCCCAGCCTGGAGAAGCTGCTGCTGGGGTAACAGGCCCAGCCGGGCCCTGGTGCGTCCGAAGTAAGCCGCTTCGGACTTTGGCTCCCGGGCCTCCCCGGCCCGGACCCGGGTCACTTTTTCCTCGGCGAAAAAGTGACCAAAACGCCGCCGGGGATGCCCCGGACCCCATTTTGCCTAATCGGATGCTATCAGATTTGCTGCTGCGCAGCCACTGAACTTCTGCCCTTTGGCATCTGATCTGCGGCGGGTTTCTATTCTGACTTCGGCCTCCGGCCCTGTTAAAGGGGTAGAACCATCTTTCTGTTTCGCATGCTAAGAAGTGCCTATCAGCCCGAGGGCCGTCAGGCGAAGTCGGACAATCACCGCACCGATTACGAGGGGCCAGCGGCCTTGCAGAAATTCAGTGGCAAACGGGTATCTCCCCTGCAGGCGTCCGGTTGGACAAAAAGAGGGGTCCGGGTCTCCCGGCGCCTTTTGGTGACTTTTGTGCGTACAAAAGTCACCCGGGGTCCGGGGGTGGAACCCCCGCTGAAAGGGACCCCGAAAGCCAAAGGACTGAAAAATGAACTTGAGAAGCAACCTCCCCATTCAACTGGTAAAAATAAAAATTGATATAAAGGAGTGCGACAATGGAAAACATCCAGAATCTGATCGCTAAGGATCTGCTGAGCATCCAGGCAGTGTTTTTCCGCCCGGAGGAGCCCTTCACCTGGGCCAGCGGCATCAAGAGCCCGGTGTACTGTGACAACCGCCTGACCCTCACCGCCCCGGCGGTCCGCAATGATGTGGAAAACGCTCTGGCAGAGACCATCCGCCGGGAGTATCCCGATGTAGAGGTCCTTATGGGCACCTCCACTGCCGGTATCGCCCACGCCGCCATCGTAGGCCATATCATGGGCCTGCCCATGGGCTATGTCCGGTCCGGCAGTAAGGACCACGGCCGTCAGAACCAGATCGAGGGCCGCCTGGAGAAGGGCCAGAAGGTAGTAGTGGTGGAGGATCTCATCTCCACCGGCGGCAGCGTCATCGAGGTGGTGAACGTTCTGCGGGAGGCCGGAGCTGACGTGCTGGGCGTGGTGAGCATTTTCACCTACGGCATGCAGAAGGGCCTGGACCGCTTGGCAGCGGCCAATGTGAAGAATGTCAGCCTCACCAACTTTGACGTGATCGCCCAGGTGGCTGCCCAGGAGAAGTATATCAAGGAAGAAGATATTGCCCGGCTCATCGCTTTCCGGAACAACCCGTCTGACGAGAGCTGGATTGGAGGTAATAAATAATGAGAAGTTTGATCGACATTCTGGATCTCTCTACGGAGGAGATCGACGGGCTGATTGCCAAGGCCAGTGACATCATTGCCCACCCCGAGGCCTATGCCCACAAGTGTGACGGCAAGATCCTGGCTACCCTGTTCTTTGAGCCTTCCACCCGTACCCGCCTGAGCTTTGAGTCCGCCATGCTGCGGCTGGGCGGTCAGGTCCTGGGCTTCTCCGAGGCCAACAGCTCCTCCGCCGCCAAGGGCGAGAGCGTAGCGGATACGGCCCGGACCGTCAGCTGCTACAGCGATATCATCGCCATGCGTCACCCCAAGGAGGGCGCTCCCCTGGTGGCTTCCATGAACGCCACTGTGCCGGTGATCAACGCCGGTGACGGCGGTCACAACCACCCCACCCAGACTCTTACCGACCTTCTCACCATCTACCATGAGAAAGGCCATTTTGACAACCTGACTGTGGGCTTCTGCGGCGACCTGAAGTTTGGCCGTACCGTCCACTCCCTCATCAATGCCCTCAGCCGCTACCAGGGTATTAAGATCGTCCTGGTGTCTCCCGATGAGCTGAAGCTGCCCAGCTATGTCAAGAAGGACGTTCTCCAGAAGAACAACATCGAGTACGTTCAGACCACGGATCTGGAGTCTGTGATGCCGGATCTGGACATCCTGTATATGACCCGTGTCCAGCGGGAGCGCTTCTTCAATGAGGAGGATTACCTGCGTCTGAAGGACAGCTACATCCTCACTCCGGAGAAGCTGGTGACGGCCAAGAAGGATCTGTGCATCCTCCACCCCCTGCCCCGTGTCAATGAGATCTCCGTGGCGGTGGACAAGGACCCCCGGGCCTGCTACTTCAAGCAGGTGAATTACGGCCGCTTTATCCGCATGGCTCTGATTCTGAAGCTGCTGGAAATTGACTGAGGAGGGAAAAAGCAATGATTATCGACGCCATTAAAAACGGTATTGTTATCGACCATATTGCCGCCGGCAAGGCCATGGAGCTCTACAAGATCCTGGGCCTGGGCGAGCTGGACTGCACGGTGGCCATTCTGAAGAACGTGGTCAGCGGCAAGCTGGGCCGCAAGGACATCATCAAGATCGACCGGGTGCTGGATCTGGACTGGGATGTCATCGGCTATGTGGACCCCAACATCACGGTTAACATCATCATGGACGGCCGTCAAGTGGAAAAGCGCCAGCTGAAGCTGCCCGAGACCATCACTAACGTGATCCGCTGCAAGAATCCCCGGTGCATCACCTCTGTGGAGCAGGAGCTGCCCCAGGTGTTCAAGCTCACTGACCGGGAGAACCGTGTCTATCGCTGCCTGTACTGCGAGACCCAGGCGGGCAAGTAAAAAAAGACCATATTTTCCGTATCCGCAAGTATAAAAATACCTCTGGCCGTGCACAATGGGGCCAGAGGTATTTTTCCTCTTTACCACAGCCGCCCTCACCGGCGGCGGACGAGATGAAAGGAAGCGGAATATGGATAATCGAGGCAAGCGGCAGGCTGCCTCCATCTTCGGCGGCATGGGCTTTTACATAGCCCTGCTCGTCTGCGCGATCGCAGCCGGAGTGGTTGGCTATTACGCCCTAGTAAGCAACGAAGCGGAAGTCCAGGAACAGCAGGTCCAGACCGTGGACCAGCAGGAGGAGAACGACGCGGTAGCGGTGGATGTACCGGAAGTGGAGCCGGCCAAGCCGGTGATCTCCGACGAGCCGGTAGTGGTAGAGAGCCTCCAGCCCACAGACAGCGGTCAGGAGGCAGCGGAGGAGTCCTCTGCCCCGGTGACGGAGGATGTTCCCGCGGCGTCTGATGCTCCTTTGGAGGTAGTCAATCCTGTCATGGGAGATACGGTGTCCGTGTTCTCTGTGGATACTCTCACCTATGACGAGACGCTGGGGGACTGGCGGACCCATGACGGCCTGGACATCCAGGCCACAGCGGGTACAGCGGTAGCCGCGGCGGCGGCAGGCACGGTCCTTTCCGTCACGGAGGACGGCCTTCTGGGCACCATGGTGGTCATTGACCACCACAACGGCTACACCACCACCTATGCAAGCCTTGAACCGGAGACAAAGGTCCTGGCGGGGGATGAGGTCAGTGCCGGTACGGTGATCGGTACCGTTGGCAATACCTCTCTCAGCGAGGCGGGCCTGGGGGCCCATCTCCACTTTGCCGTGGCCAAGGACGGCGAGCCGGTAGACCCGGCAGGATTCCTGGAGTAAACAGCGAGGCCTGTCCGCCTGGTGCGGACGGGCCTTGTTTTATTTATTTTCCTCCGGTGGGGCTTACCGCCGAAACCCGGCGGCGGGGGATTCTTTGTCAGAGGATGGTTCCTGTGAATGTCTCTTTATCAGACTTTCAGACTGGTATGCTCCGCAGGCCTACTTTTCCGACGCGGGAAAAGTAGGCAAAAGCGCGCTGGGGAGACCCCAGGCCCCCGTTGTTTGTCAAATCGGTCACTATCAGATTTAGAACCGGGCAGCCACTGAAATACTGCAGGGCCGCTGGCCCCTCGTAATCGGTGCGGTGGTTTACCCACTTCGCCTGACGGCCCTCGGGCTGAGGGGCGTTTCTTTTTGTTAACGGGAGCCTGTGCAAGTTTCCGTAGATGCGGGCAGCTTCATACAGAAATTAGCTACCTCTATCCCTTCAAAAGGGCGACAGCCGAAGTTGGACGAGCAGCCCGTTGCAGATCAGCACCCCGAAGGACGCGGTGTCTCAGTGGCACCCCATCATCAAGCTCTATTCAGACCGATTGGACAAAGCGGGGGTCCAGCCCGAAGGGGGCTGGCGCTTTTTCGGTTCACTTTTGTGCGTACAAAAGTGAACCCGCCGGAGGCAAGCCAACGAAAGCAATTCCGTCGGAGACATGACAGCGTCGAGGCCGCTGCCCGCAGATTCAGCGGCTCCCGGCGGGCGCCGCCCGGGGCAAGGGGCCGGGAAGGCCACGGTTTGTTCCCGCCCGCCCGGCGATGAGCAAATCAGCTCTGCGGAGCCGGGCAGGCCTCATCAAAAAAAGAGGAGCGTCTCAGCGCTCCTCCTGACATCTTTTCCGTACCGCCTTCAGCTGCTGCTGGTTCTCCTCCCCCAGGAGGTGGCTGACGGCCATCTTGCGGATGATATTTTTCACTGTGACCTCCAGGCCGGTACCCTCCCGGTAGTCGGCGGGAAAGATGAAATCCACCCTCCCCTGCCGCAGCAGCTGCTCCACACCGGGGCGATTGGCGTCCTGGTAGACCGCGATGGCCTGGCCGCCGTAGGCCCGCATCATCTTCATACAGGGCACGTCGCTGAGGCCGTCGCCGATGTAGATCATGTTGGTGAAGGGTACCCGCTTGCTGTCGTCGGGCATGGAGGCATTGAGGGTCTGGTCATCGCTGACGTCCAGCACCCCCTTGTTGATCCGGTAGACAAACTGGGTCTTGGCGGTAAAATTTACCGCCAGCTTGGGCCAGGCGGGGCGGCCCAGCTCGTCGTAGTAGAACTCACTGGCGTAGATCTCCTTGAAGGCCCCGGCGATGGCGCTGCCGTCAATGATCTCCCGGAGGCCCGAGGAGATGACATAGTGCTCGGTTTGAACGCCCAGCAGGGAGGCAAAGCGGTCGATGCGGGCAAACCAGTCGGTGACACCGGGGAAAAAGACGATATTCTGGCCGCAGCGGCTGAGAAAAGACCGGGTCAGGGGCAGCTCCAGCTCCCCGCACTTGCGGATCATCGTGTACATATAGGCCAGGATGCCGTCCATGTGCTGCTGCCAGCCAAAGACGTTGGCCTCCCGCCAGAAGTCACCGGGCTCCATGCCCAGGGCGGGGATAAAGGCATAGTTCTGCATGTCCTGGGTGCACAGGGTCTTATCAAAGTCGTAGAGCAGGGCGACAATGGTTTTGCCTTCCATAGGAGGGCTCCTTTCTCAGCGGAGGGCCGGCGGTACCGGCGGCTTTCCCTAACAAAAAAGGACGCGGCTTCGCCGGAGCAAAGCCGCAGTCCTCTTACTCTCTTGTGTAATTGCGGCCGAACTGCAGGTCGTCCAGGTTCAGCACCCGGGTAGCTTCCGGGTCCTCCTCGGGGAATTCATCGGCAAAGGGGTCCACCTGGGGGAGATCGTCTGCCGGGTCCTGGGCGGGAGGTGCCGCCGGCTCAGGCAGCGGGTCCTCGGTAGGAGCAAGGGCGGCCATAGCGCTGTCGATATCCTTCTCCAGGGCCTGGTCGATGGCGCTGGCTACCTCCTCCACAGCGTCGTTGACGACGGGAGCGGCCTGGACCACGGGGGGCTGCTGGGGCGGTTCCGGCTGGGCAGGCAGCTCCGGCAGCCGCTCCAACAGAGCCAGCTCTCCCTCACATACCCGGCGTACCGACTGGATAAAGCTGCGCAGCTCCTCCTGGGCGGTGGAAAGGCGGGCTTTTTCGGCCTGGATCTGCTGCTCCACCTCCTGGCGGACAGAGACCAGCCGCTCCTCCTCGGCGCTCACCTCGTTCTGGATTTCAGTGAGGCGGGCTTTGGCGCCGGAGGCGGCGTCGGCAATGATGGCATCCCGCTTCTGCTCCGCCTCGGAGACCATGGAGGTAGCCATCTTCTGGGCGGTGAGGAGGGTGGAGCGCATGGCGTCCTCCACCTGGCGGTACTCCTCCATTTTATCTGCCAGCACCTTGAGCTTTGCCTTCAGGGCGGCGTTTTCCTTGTAGAGGGCGGTATAGTCCTCGGTCAGCTTATCCAAAAAATCATCCACCGACGCCATGTTGTAGCCGCCCATCACGGCCTTGGCGAAGGTACAATTAGCCACTTCCTGCGGGGTCATCATGGTGCAGGTACCTCCCTATTCTCTAGTCTCTCAGAAATACAGGCCGTTATTTTCCAGCTCGTCAATCAAGTCCCCCTGGATATCCACGGAGTAGGGGGTGATGATATAGGTATTGGCGGCCACCTTTTTGATCTTGCCCTCACCGGCATAGGCCACACCGGAGAGGAAGTCCACCAGACGGCGGGCGATGTCCTTGTGGGTGGATTCCAGGTTCATGACCACGGTGCGCTTTTCCTTCAGATGGTCGGCGATCTCGCTGGCGGTCTCAAAGCGCTCGGGCTTTACCAGCACGACCTTCAGCTGAGTGGTGGCGTGGATATTCACCACCTTGCCACGGCGGCTGTCTACCGGAGAGCGGTCCCGCTCCATCCGGGAACGGTCATCCAGGAAAGGAGATTCCTGTTCATCGAACTCTACATCATAGTCATCGTCCTCGTCACTGACGGGGTGGATCATTCTTTTGAAATCATCAAGCAAGCTCATGGGGGAAACCTCCTCATATATCATTGGTAATGCCGCTGGCCGAAAATGGCCGAGCCCACCCGGACCATAGTGGCGCCCGCGGCAATTGCGTCCTCAAAGTCATCGCTCATGCCCATGGACAAATATGCAAAACTATTATCATACAATTTCCTGCTTATGTCAACATAAAGACGGGAAACTTCCACAAAATAGGGCAGATTTCCGTGGGGTACCTGCTCCACAGGGGGGATGGTCATAAGGCCCCGGACCCGGATATGGCTGAGGGACCTGGCTTTATCCGCCGCCTCATAGAGGACCTGGGGGGCAAAGCCGCTCTTGCTCTCCTCCCCGCCGATGTTTACCTCCAGCAGCACGTCCTGGATCAGCTCCTTTTTCTCTGCCTGACGCTCGATCTCCTCCAGCAGTTCCCAGGAGCCTGCCGACTGGATCAGGCTCACCACGCCCACCACCTGGCGGACCTTATTGCGCTGGAGATGGCCGATAAAGTGGAGGGGCGCCCCGTCATAGGCGTGCTCCTGGAGCTTGGCGGTCATCTCCTGGACCCGGTTCTCTCCCAGGGCGTCGATGCCTGCCCGGATGGCGGCCTGGCAGGCCGCTGCGTCATTCATCTTGCTGGCGCCCACCAGCATGACTTCTCCCACGTCCCGGCCGGCGCGTTCCGCCGCGGCGGCCATACGGCTGCGGATACTGCGAATGTTTTCCTCGATGCTGCTCATTTGTTTATCACCTTTCCATCAAAGAGATCCTCTGCCGCGGTGATGGCTTCATCCCCCGCCCGCAGAGTTCGTTGCGCTGTAGCGCCATCCGCCGGGGTCACCAGCAGATAGGTGTCCTCCTGCCAGACCACCTCTACCGGCTTGAATCGGGCCACCGTGCCCCACAGGCAGTAAACGCCGGTGGTTTTCTCTGTCAACTCGGTTCCGTCTTCATCGGTAACGGTCTCTGTCAGGATACGCACAGCGCTGCGGGGCACCCGCAGGCCGCTATAGCTGTCAAAAATGATCTGGGCGTTCTGCCGCCGCAGCAAAGTGGTCAGGCCCAGATAATTATCTGAGGTCAGTACCACCAGCTTCTGGCCGTTGTCCTCCTCGCTGATGGAGGAGACGGTCATGGTCAGGTCCCGGTTCAATCCGGTCTGGAACCGGAGGGTGACGGTGTCCCCCTCTGCCATTTTCCCCATATCTGAGGTCTGCATCAGGGTGACAAAGGACCAGCCCGTGCCGTAGACCATCTTGCCGCAGGCGCCGGAGGGCTGCTGAGGCGTAATGGTACGGTAATCGGCGGGGGTCATAGTCTCCAGGGATTCCGGGGTAAGGACGGTCTCATAGCCGTCCACCAGGCTGGAAAAGAGGCCGGATTCCGGCGCGGTAATCCGGGTAGTGGCGGCGCCCACGGAGGAGGTGAGAACAGAGATCTGCTCCTGCAGCTGGGTGATGGTGGCGTCCAGGGTGTCCGTGCCGCTGTAGGCAAAGGACCGCTTGAGCACGGCGGAGCGCAGGGTGTCGCCGGGCTCGCCGGCGGCGGAGAGGTCGTCTGCGGCCATAGCGCTCCGGAACTCTACCAGAGAGGTGACCACCTCCTCATCCATACGGGCGGAGGTGCTGGACCCGGAAGCCAGGTTCCGGGCGTAGACCAGCTGCTCCAGCTGCTCCTCCAGGGAGCGCAGGGTGTTGGCGTCCTGGAGGGCCTGGGCGCTCTGATAGACCAGGGCCACGGTACCGCCGCGGCTGACTTTCTCTCCTTCTCCCCGGGAGAAGTACACAAGGTCGCTGCTGCTGCCGGCGATGACCTCCTCATCCCGGACCACATAGCCAGACACCGTGACGGCGTTTTCACTGGTATAGTCGTATACCAGCGTGGTGGAGAAGGGGTCCAGAAAATAGGAGGCGGCGTTGACGCCGAAATAGACCAGCACAGTCAGCAAAATGGCGGCCAACATCAATTTTGTGGCAAGGGAACTGGGTTTCATTGGTATCACTCCTTGGGTATGGGGGAGCAGGACGTCAGAGGCTGTCCTCCCAGGCGGAGAGATCCACAGGCCGCAGGGGGCATACGGTGGAAATAGCGTGCTTGTAGATCAGATTCTGCTTGCCGTCGGCGGAGAGGACCACAGTAAAGGCGTCAAAGCCGGAAATGGTCCCCCGCATCTGAAAGCCGTTGACCAGGAATACGGTAACGGGGATCTCATTGCGCCGGGCGGCGGCCAGGAAGATGTCCTGCAGGTTAGGTGCTTTTGTCATGTCGTCTACCTCTCTTTATGTTGTATGGGGGCGGACGACGGGAAAACGAGATTATGTACAAACGTGTCCGCCCGGGGCTGGCGGAAGGCCTTTACAGCTTTCCACGGGCCTTATTGTAGCCCCAGGGCGGCGAGTATTTCTGTCGCAATTTGGAGAGCGGCGGCAAAATCCCGCTCTTTTTCCCAGTAGATCCAGTGGATGTCTTGATTTCGCCGCAGCCAGGTGAGCTGGCGCTTGGCGTACTGCCGGGAACGGAGCTTTACTTCCTCCACGGCCTCCTCCAGAGAGACCTGGCCGTCAATGGCGGAGAGGAGCTCCTTGTAGCCGATGGCCTGAAAGGCGGTGGAGGATCGGGGCACGCCCTGCTCCAGCAGGGAGCGGACCTCCTCCAGGAGCCCTGCGGCCATCATGGCATCCACCCGCCGGTCGATGAGGGCCTTCATGTCGGAGCGATCCCGGAAGGCAAGGCCGATGTAGATGGGATCGTAGCGCCGGGGCAGAAGGGCGGTGCGGCGGTTGTGCTCTGAGATGGTGAGCCCTGTCTTCCGGTAGACCTCCAGGGCCCGTAAGATCCGCTTTTCGTCGGCCATGTGGAGCCGTGCGGCCGCTTCCGGGTCCACCTGCTCCAGTTCTTTCCACAGAGGGGCGATGCCCTCTCTGGCAAGCTGTGCCTCCAGCTCCTTGCGGACGGTGCCGCCGGCTTCCCCGGGGGCAAAGGTCCGCCCGGAGATGATGGCGTCCAGGTACAGACCGGTACCCCCCACCAGGATGGGGAGCTTTCCCCGGCGGAGGATGTCCTGGACGCAGCGGTCCGCCTCCTCGGTAAACCGGGCTACGGACCAGCTTTCGGCGGGGTCGGCAATGGCCACCATGTGGTGGGGGACGCCCTCCGTCTCCTCAGGCGTGGGGGCGGCGGTACCGATGGTCATGCCCCGGTAGATCTGCATGGAGTCTACACTGACTACCTCGCCGCCAAAGCGGCGGGCCAGCAGGACACCCATTTTGGTTTTTCCGCAGGCGGTGGGGCCCACCACGCAGAGGATCTTCGGTTGTGACATGGGCCTCGCTCCTTTCGTTTTTGCCGGCTTCCCACCGGCGGGGGTGGTTGTGCCGCCGAAACCCGGCGGTGGGGGATCTCGTCAGAGGATGGTTCCTCTGAATGTCTCTTGATTCAGCACTTCAGGCTGTTTGGGGATTTTCCGTGCTCCGGCACGGGTTACTTTGCCCTCGGCGGCAAAGTAACCAAAACGCCGCCGGGGTTCCCCCGGACCCCGTTTTGTCCAATCGGACGCCATCAGGGGAGATACCCGGTTGCCACTGAAATACCGCTGGCCCGCTGGCCCCTCGTAATCGGTGCGGTGGTTTACCCACTTCGCCTGACGGCCCTCGTGCTGAGAGGCTTTGCTGTTTTTTTGCTATCGAAAACCCACGTGCTTCCCAAAGAAGCAGGCAATTCGTCGCAGAAAAAAGATTCATCTGTCCCTTTAACAGGGCGACAGCCGAAGCCGGACAAGCAGCCCGCCCCAGATCAGATGCCCGAAGGATTTGCTGCTTCAGTGGCAGTGCAGCAGCAAATTTGATACAGACCGATTGGGCAACAGCGGGGATCCAGCCCGAAGGGGGCTGGCGCTTTTTCCGTCCACTTTTGTGCGTACAAAAGTGGACCCGCCGGAGGCAAAACAGCGCTGAGGGCCGCTTCCGGCCCCTTCGGAAATACCCGGGGTTCGGGGGGCGGAGCCCCCGCTGAAAAGCACCGGGACTGGGGGCCGGGGGGCCGCAGCCCCCTAAAAATCTTATAGGATGCTCCATACCGCCAGACCATTAACGGCGGCGTGGAGAAGAATGGACCCCCACAGGGTCCCGGACCGGTCATAGGTCCAGGCCAGCACCAGCCCTGGGGCCAGGTACTGGAGCATGAGGAGAAAATAGCTGAGGCTGTGGTTTACCACGGCAAACTGCCACACATGGAGGAAAGCAAAGAGGACGCAGGACACCGCATAGGCCGCCACGCGGCTGTGCTGGCGGATGTTGCCGAACACATAGCCCCGGAACAGCACCTCCTCCACGAAGGGAGCCAGGAACACCACCATCAGCACCGTGGAACGGGGCGCGTCGTCGATCTGGGCGGAGATAGCCACGTCGTTTAAATTCTGCTGCCCCTCCAGCACCAGGCCGATGGCCCGGTAGCACAGCTCATTGAGGCCGTAGAAGGCGATTACCCCCACGGCGGCGGTGCCCAGGGTGTGCCACAGGGAGGAGAGAAAGTAGCCGGTGGTCCTGCCCAGGTAGTTCCAGAAGATCACCAGTGTCAGGGCGAAGAGGAGGTAGTAGGAGATCATGCTGCGGAGGCTGCCCTCCAGGGAGCGGCCCAGCAGCCGCTCCAGGCCCGCAAACAGAGGGTCCGAGGCAAAGGGCAGCACCAGCAGATATACCGCGAAGAATACGCCTCCCAGCACCCGTTCCAGGGTGGTCATGTAGGAGGATGCCGCTTTTTTGGCCATAGGGGGATACCCGCTTTCTCAAAAAGTCGTCAGGAGAGCTTCTGCTTGAGCTCGTAGAGGAGGCTCATGGCCTCGATAGGGGTCAGGGTGTCGGGCTGGGTCCGGCGCAGCCGGTCAATGACCTCCGCCTCTCCCAGGGCTTCCAGGGATACCTGGTCGGTTTTGGGGGCGGTGAGGAGAGGCGCGGCGGCGCCGCTTTGCTCCTCCAGCTCCTTGAGGACGGTACGGGCCCGACGGATCACCGTGTCGGGGAGCCCCGCCAGCTTGGCCACTTCGATGCCGTAGCTCCGGTCCGCCCCGCCGGGGACGATCTTCCGCAGGAACACGATGTCCTCTCCCCGGGCCTTTACGGCAATGTTGAAGTTCTTCACACCGGGGAGGGTGGTCTCCAGCTCGGTCAGCTCGTGGTAGTGGGTGGCAAAGAGGGTCTTAGCCCCCAGCTTTTTCCGGTCGGCGCAGTGCTCCAGCACTGCCCGGGCGATGCTCATGCCGTCGAAGGTGCTGGTGCCCCGTCCGATCTCGTCGAGAATGAGGAGGCTCCGGTCCGTGGCGTTTTTCAGGATCTCCGCCACCTCCGTCATCTCCACCATGAAGGTGGACTGACCGGCGCTCAGGTCGTCGCTGGCGCCGATACGGGTGAAGATCTGGTCCACGATGCCGATGTGGGCATCCTTGGCGGGGACAAAGGAGCCGATCTGGGCCATGAGGACGATAAGGGCCACCTGCCGCATGTAGGTGGACTTGCCCGCCATGTTGGGGCCGGTGATGATGGCCACCCGGTTCTCCTTCTCCCCCATGTAGGTGTCGTTGGGGACAAAGAGGCTGTCCTTCAGCATCCGCTCCACCACCGGGTGGCGGCCGTCGTGGATCTCAATGACGCCGCTCTCATCCACGGTGGGACGGCAGTAGTTGTTCTTGGCGGCCACGGCGGCCAGGGAGCAGAGTACGTCCAGCTCCGCTATGGCGGCGGCGGAGGCCTGGATGCGGCTCATCTCCTCCCCTACCTGCTGCCGCAGCTGGGTGAAGAGCTCGAACTCCAGGGCCACCACCTGATCGCTGGCGGTGAGGATGGTGTGCTCCAGGTCCTTGAGCTCCTGGGTGATGTAGCGCTCGCAGTTGGCGAGCGTCTGCTTGCGGATGTAGTCGGCGGGCACCAGGTCATAGTAGGACTTGCTGACCTCGATGTAGTAGCCAAAGACTTTGTTGTAGCCCACTTTCAGGCTCTTGATGCCGGTCTTTTCCTTCTCCCGGGCCTCCACCTCGGCGATGATGCCCTTGCCGCCGGAGAGGATGTGGTGGAGCCGGTCCACCTCGGCGTTGTAGCCCTCCCGGATGAAGCCTCCCTCCCGGACGGAGAAGGGCGGATCGTCCACGATGGCCTTCTGGAGAAGCTCAAACACATCCTCCAGGGTGTCAAGCTCCCGGGCCAGCTCTCCCAGCCGTCCCCCGGAGAAGGGGGCCAGACGCTCCTTCACGGTGGGAAGCTTCTCTAAGGCGGAGCGGAGGGAGGCTGCGTCCCGGCCTCCGGCGCTGCCGTATACCATGCGGCCGATGAGCCGCTCCATATCGCTGATGCCGGTGAGGGCTAATATGAGCTCCTCCCGGTCCATGGGGCTTTTTACCAGGGCCTCCACGGCGCTCAGCCGCCGCTCGATGGCGGTGAGGTCCAGCAGGGGCCGGGAGAGCCAGCTGCGAAGGCACCGGCCGCCCATGGCGGTCTTGGTCTTGTCCAGCACCCACAGAAGGGAGCCCTTCTTCTCCTTGGAGCGGAGAGTTTCCGTCAGCTCCAGGTTCCGCCGGGCGGTGAGGTCCAGCTCCAGGAAGCGGCCCTCCTCATAGTACTCCAGGCTCTGGATGTACCCGAGATCCGCCTTCTGGGTCTCGTAGAGGTAGCTGAGGAGGCCGCCCAGGGCCATGACGGCGGTGGAGCGGGTGTCGGGAATGGCGGCGGCCGCCTCTTTGCCGAACTGCTTTTCCGCCAGACGGCGGCCCTCGTCGGGCCGGAAACGGCGCTCGCCGTAGTTGTCCGCCCGGCAGTTGAACCGGGTCCGCAGCAGCTGTACCAGGTCGGAGTGGCTGTAGGCCTCGCCGTTGAGAATGGCCTCCGCCGGGGCAAAACGGCCCAGCTCGCTGGCGATGTGGTCCAGGAGGCCTTCACCGGAGAAGGCGGTGACGTGGGTCTTGCCGGTGGTGATATCGCAGAAGCACAGCCCTGCCTCCTCACCGGAAAGGCAGATGGCGCACAGGTAGTTGGAGCGGGTGGCCTCCAGCATGGAGCTGTCCACGGTGCCGGGGGTCACCACCCGGATGATGTCCCGCTTCACCAGGCCCTTGGCCTTGGCGGGGTCCTCGGTCTGCTCGCAGATGGCCACCTTGTAGCCCTTGGCGATGAGCCGGGCGATGTAGCCGTCGCAGGAGTGGTAGGGCACGCCGCACATGGGCACCCGGTCCTCCTCCGGCTTGCCCCGGTCCCGGCTGGTGAGGGTGAGGTCCAGCTCCTCCGAGGCCACTTTGGCGTCCTCGTTGAACATCTCGTAGAAGTCCCCCAGCCGGAAGAACAATATCGCGTCTTTATTCTGTTCCTTGATCTCCAGGTACTGCCGCATCATGGGCGTCATCTCTGCCATGGTTGTTTCCTCTTTCTGTGATTTGCCGGCGGCCGCCGGCGGGGTGCTTCCGAAGGGGCCGGAAGCGGCCCTCTCCTTTGTGGGTTCCCGCACCCACGGGCGGGGTACTTTTCCCTCGCCGGAAAAGTACCCAAAAGGGCGCCGGGGACGCCCCGGACCCCGATTTGTCCAATCGGACGCTCCGAAGTTTTGATACCCGATTGCCACTGAAATACTGCGGGCCGCTGGCCCCTCGTAATCGGTGCGGCGGGTTACGCACTTCGCCTGACGGCCCCGCAGCGTTAAGCAAACATGCCGGTGGCATGTTTGTAGCGTAGGCCGCAGCAGCTACGCTGCGAGGAGACCGTGCCTGGGGGAAGATGCTATTTCATCTATTTTAATGGCGCTGGCGGCAGACTAACTCGTCTAAAGAGATGTCGTACAGGTCCGCCAGGGCGATGAGGGTCTCCAAAGGAGGGGTCCTGCCGCCATATTCGTAATTCTGATAGGTGCGGGAGCGGATGCCCACGGCTTCCGCTACGGCCTCCTGAGACAGGCCCCGCTCTTTCCGCAGACGAATCAAATTTTCAAACAGCTGCATATACTCCTCCCTGCAACTTGACACGAATATACGTTCGTGATACAATAACCATATATAACGAACGAACATTCGTAAAGGGGCAATCTTATGAATCAATACGAGGAATGTCTGTTTTACTATATCATGGAACATGAGTGGCCCGGCCTGTT
>OJRC01000507.1_pt1 | contig 24299 bp, 24 predicted proteins | sample 1599081 | NCBI WGS metagenome assembly OJRC01 (sample SAMN03922519, study PRJEB24848) | human gut metagenome | isolation source: stool sample | host: Homo sapiens | place: Germany | collected 2010-02 | reverse complement strand
AGAAGTGCACGCAGCTGGGCGGCAAGGTCGTTGCGATGTGCGACTCGAACGGCTATGTGTACGACCCGAACGGCATCGATCTTGCGAAGATCATCGACATCAAGCAGAAGCGGCGCGCGAGGATCAAGGTGTATGCGGACGAGGTGCCGGGCAGTGAGTATCACGAGGGCTGCCACGGCATCTGGACGGTGAAGTGCGACATAGCGCTGCCCTGCGCGACGCAGAACGAGATGGATCTTGAGGGTGCGAAGGCGCTCATCGCGAACGGTTGCATGGGCGTATTCGAGGGCGCGAACATGCCGCTGACGCCGGAGGCTATAGCGGCGGTACAGGGCGCGGGCCTTATGTACTCTCCGGGCAAGGCGTCGAACGCCGGCGGCGTTGCGACGAGCGGACTCGAGATGACGCAGAACAGCATGAGGCTGTCGTGGAGCTTCGAGGAGGTGGACGAGAAGCTGCAGGGCATCATGAACAACATCTTCCACGCGGCCTACGACGCGTCCGTCGAGGTCGGCAAGCCCGGCGACCTCATGGTAGGCGCCAACGTCGCCGGCTTCCTCAAGGTCGCCGCCGCAATGATGGCTCAGGGCGTGTAAGTGAAGCAAGAAATAATATGAACGGAAACCGGCATGACCAAAGCGGTCATGCCGGTTATTCTCTATCTATTTACAGGCTTTACAGATTGCCGGTGGCGTACATGACGGCGCTCACGGCTATGACGGGGGCGGTCTCGCATCTGAGTATCCGCTCGCCCATGGAGCACAGCCTCATGCCGCAGACCTTCGCCATTTTTGCCTCAGCCTCTGTGAAGCCGCCCTCGGGGCCTGTGACCACCGACGCCGTTTTGAAGTCTCCCGCCGTCTCGATGGCCTCCTTCATCGGCAACCTGTCCTCGCCCGTCTCGTACATGAACAGGCGCAGCTCGGCCTTTATAGCGCGGTTTATCGTCTCCACGTAGTTGTGCTGGTACTCGACCGTCGGTATCTTCCCGCGTCCAGACTGCTGGGCAGCTGACTCCGCTATGCGGGCAAAACGCTCCAGCTTCTTTTCCATGCTCCGGCCGTCTGGCTTTGCCACGCAGCGCTCGCAGTTGAAAAACACTATGCCCGACGCGCCGGCCTCCACGCATTTCTGCACCAGAAAGTCCGCGCGCTCGCCCTTCGGCAGGCCCGCGTACACAGTGACCTCCACGCTCGGCTCGCCCCGGCAGGGCACCACCTCGAGCACCTCAGCCTCGGCCTCCTCCGGCCCGGAACTCACCAGCCGGCAGCGGTAGTCCGTCCCGGCACCGTCGCAGATCACCACGTCCTCGCCCGGGCGCATCCTCAGCACTCTGATATGCTCCGCGTCCTGCCCGCGTATTATAGCACGGCCGCCCTTTATATTGCTCCCGGCCATGAAAAATCTTGCCATATTCTCTGCCTCCCGCTCTCTTTGCAACATTATCGCACATCCGTCACGCCTTTTCAAGCGCCGCATACCATGTAACAGGAACATAGTGGAGGTATGGCACATGGATGCTGACACCCGAGCCGCGCTCGAGGGCTTTCCCGAGGTCTGGCGGCGGGTCTGCGGCGAACCCGCCGCGGAGGAACCGGCCACCGCGCTCGAGAGCCTGCGCGGTTTTATCGCAGACGAGACCTGCGCCGCCGCCTTTTACGAGGCCTGCGCCGCAAGATTTACACCTTATTCCACCCGGCTGAAGCAGCTGGCCCGCGACGAGCGCGGCCATCTGCGGGCGCTCCAGACCGAGTACTTTCTGCTCACCGGCGAGCGGTATATCCCCCCGAAGACCTGTCCTCTGCCCAGAGGGGGCCTCAGGGCGCTCAGAGCCGCATACTGCGACGAGCTCTCCGCCGTCCTCGCCTACAGAAAGGCCGCCGACGCTGCGAATGACGAGGTCCTTGCCGGGATATACCGTAAAAATGCCTCCGATGAGGAGCGACATGCCGGTATCCTCAGAGAGATTATCTTCTGTGCGCTGTAATTTCAAGTTTCTCTTGACTTTATGGAGAATATCATTTATTATATGTGGGCGTCAACTGGATATTGACAGTTCGGGCAGCGCGTGGAGATGTCGCGTAGTTGGTCGAGCGCGCACGATTGGAAATCGTGTAAGGGTCAAAAGCCCTTCGAGAGTTCGAATCTCTCCATCTCCGCCACATTCCCGCATCTATTCGGTGCGGGAATTTTTATTTATACGGAGGCGAGACTCATGCGGTACACATTCTATCACTTCAATTTCAATGTGCTCGACCTCGAGCGGAGCGTGAGGTTCTACGACGAGGCCCTCGGCCTCAAGCCCGTTCGCGAGAAGTCCGCCGACGACGGTTCGTACAAGCTCATCTTCCTCGGCGACGGCGTAACTGGCTTCCAGCTCGAGCTGACCTGGCTGCGCGACCACAAGGAGCCCTATGACCTCGGCGAAGGGGAAATACACCTCGCCATGCGCGTGGACGACATCGAGGCCGCGCGTAAAAAGCACGAGGAGATGGGCTGCGTCTGCTTCGTGAACGAGAAAATGGGCGTCTACTTCATCGAGGACCCCGACGGATACTGGATAGAGATCCTGCCGGAGAAAAAATAGGCCGAAGGCTCCGGTGTCCCGGAGCCTTTTTGTTGCATATGTAAATCTGTATGCTATAATAATCAGGTTATGAAGATACGACAGCTTTCATACGTCCAGACTATTGCTCTGGGCTTTCTCACCGTTATAGCGGCGGGAACCATATTGCTCATGCTGCCCGCGGCCTCGCAGAGCGGCGAAGCCACAGGCCTCGTGACCGCGCTCTTTACCTCGGTCAGCGCCTCCTGCGTCACCGGGCTGGTTCTGGTGGACACAGCCACCTACTGGTCCGGCTTCGGGCAGGCAGTCATCATCGTGCTCATACAGCTCGGCGGCCTCGGTTTCATGACCATCGCCACGCTCTTTTCCCGGCTCCTGCGCCGGAGGATGAGCATGCGTGAGCGCGGCGTCATGGCCGAGAGCATCAACACCGTCAGGGTCGGCCGCATTATGGAGATCACCTCCACCATCGGCCTCGGGACTCTTATCTTTGAGCTTGCCGGAGCAGTGCTCCTCTCCATACGCTTCATACCCGAGTTCGGGCTTGGGCGCGGGCTGTGGTACTCCGTCTTCCACTCCATCTCCGCCTTCTGCAACGCCGGCTTCGACCTTATGGGTGTGAAAGAGCCGTTCTCGTCGCTGGTGTCGTATTCGGACGACGCGCTCGTGAGCATAACCATCATGCTGCTCATCATTTTCGGCGGCATAGGCTTCCTCGTCTGGGACGACGTAAGGCAGAAGGGCCTCAAGTGGCGAAGATACGATCTGCAGACCAAGCTCGTCATCCTGACGACGCTCGTGCTCATCTTCGGCGGAGCACTGCTGTTCTTCGTCATTGAGCGGAACAGGATGAATGCGGACATGCCCCTCGGCGAGCAGATACTGGTGAGTTTTTTCTCGGCTGTGACGCCGAGGACCGCTGGCTTCAACAGCGTGGACACTGCCGCGCTCTCGGACGCCTCGAAGCTGCTGACCGTAATACTTATGTTCATAGGCGGCAGCCCCGGCTCCACCGCCGGCGGCATAAAGACCACCTCGGTGGCAGTGGTGCTCATTTTTCTGTTCTCAGGTATCCGGGGCAGGCGGGGTGCCTATGTGTTCGGGCGCAGGATACCCGACGACGCCATGAAACGCTCAGGCATGATAGTCAGCACGAACCTGATGCTGGCGTTGTTCGGCGCCCTGGTGCTCTGCGGCACCCAGTCGCTGCCGCTGGCTGACGTGCTCATCGAAGTCTTTTCCGCCATCGGTACGGTGGGCATGTCCACCGGCATCACGAGGGAGCTTTCCACTCTCTCGGCGCTCGTCATAGCCCTGCTCATGTACTGCGGCAGGGTAGGGAGCGTATCCTTTGCTATGGCGCTGCTCGAGCGGCGCTCCGACCCGCCAGTGACCTATCCCGAGGAACAGGTCACCGTCGGCTGACAAGGAGGTCTAAAACATGAAATCCTTTCTCATAATCGGAATGGGCACCTTCGGCCACCATCTTTGCCGCGCCCTGTGCAAAAACAAGTGCGAGGTCATGATCGCAGACCAAAACGGCGAGGCGCTTGAGGACATGCTGCCCTACGTCACTTCCGCCAAGATCTGCGACTGCGCCAACATAGAAGTGCTCCGCTCCTTCGGCGTGCAGAACTTCGACGCCTGCTTCGTCTGCGTCAACAAAAACTTCCAGGCCTGCCTCGAAATAACCGACCAGCTCAAGGAACTCGGCGCAAAGCGCGTCTACAGCAAAGCCGACCGCGACCTTGAAGCCAAGTTCCTCATGCGCTGCGGCGCGGATTTTATCATCTATCCCGAACGCGACGCCGCGGAGCGCATCGCCGTGCGCGAGTCCTCCAGCCGCATCTTCGACTTCATCGGCCTGTCCGAGGGCTGCGCCATCTGTGAGATCGAGGCCCCGGACGAGTGGATAGGCCGCTCCGTGGCCGAGGTCGGGCTGCGCAGCAAGTACAGCCTCAACCTGATAGCCTCCAAGCGCGGAGAGAGCCTGCACCCCGTGCTCGACCCCGCCTACATCTTCGTCAAGGACGAGCATGTCTTGGTGCTCGGCAGCCTTGTCGATATCCGCAAAGTCACCCGGGACTGAACCGCCCGTACCCAGAAAGGATCTGTATAAAACTTGCTCACACTCAAGAACATCACCAAGGACTACCTCGCCGGCGACATGAGCGTCCACGCGCTGCGCGGCGTCAGCATCAGCTTCAGGCAGAGCGAATTCGTCTGCGTGCTCGGCCCATCCGGCTGCGGCAAGACCACGCTTCTGAACATCATAGGCGGCCTCGACAAGTACACCGAGGGCGACCTCATCATCAACGGCCGCTCGACTAAGGAGTACGGCGACAAGGACTGGGACACCTACCGCAACCACTCCATAGGCTTCGTCTTCCAGACCTACAACCTCATCCCGCACCAGTCTGTGCTCGCGAACGTCGAACTCGCGCTCACCATCTCCGGCGTCTCGAGGACGGAGAGGCGCGAGAGAGCGGTGAAAGTGCTCGAAAAAGTCGGGCTGGGCGACCAGCTGAACAAGAAGCCCAACCAGATGTCCGGAGGCCAGATGCAGCGCGTCGCCATAGCCCGCGCGCTCATCAACGACCCCGATATCCTCCTTGCCGACGAGCCGACCGGCGCGCTCGACTCCGAGACCAGCGTGCAGATAATGGGGCTGCTCAAGGAGATCGCCCAGGACAAGCTCGTCATCATGGTCACGCACAACCCCGACCTCGCCGAGCGCTACTCCACCCGCATCGTCCGCCTGCTCGACGGCGAGATAAAGGGCGACACTGACCCCTTCGACCCGGGCAGTGTGCCTGTAAGGGCCGCAGAAACGGACAAAAAACGCCCCTCGATGAGCTTCCTCACCGCGTTGTCCCTCTCGCTTAACAACCTCATGACCAAGAAGGCCCGCACCATCCTCACGGCCTTCGCCGGCAGCATAGGCATAATCGGCATAGCGCTCATCCTTTCACTCTCGAACGGTATACAGACCTACATCGACCGCGTGCAGGAGGACACACTCTCGTCCTACCCGCTCACGATAGAGGCAGAGGCCGCCGACCTCGGCTCCATGGTCGAGGCCCTCAGCGGCGCGCATGACGAGGCGTCCTCCGGCAGTCAGCACGAGCTCGACGCCGTCTACTCCAACGTCGTCATGTACGACCTCATGGACAGCCTCAACACCATGGACGTTAACACAAACAACCTCAAGGCCTTCAAGGAGTTCATCGAGTCCGGCGCCAGCGGCCTCGAGGACTACGTCAGCGCCATTCAGTACGGCTACGACCTCGGCTTCGACGTCTACACGAAGGACGCGGACGGGAACATAGTGAAGTCCGACGTCGTCACCCTTCTCAACGAGATGATGGGCAGCGTCTACGGAGGCGACTACTCCAGCTACTTCAGCACAATGGGCGACTTTTACTCCAGCTTCGAGGTATGGCAGGAAATGCTGCCCGGGGACGGGGACAGCCTCATTGACGAGACGCTCGAGGGCCAGTACGATGTCATCTACGGCTCCTGGCCCCAGAGCTACGATGAGGTAGTCCTCATCGTGGACAAGAACAACGAGGTCAGCGACCTCGTGCTCTACTCCCTCGGCCTGCGCACTGAGGAGCAGATGGCCGATGGCTTCGAGGCCAGCATGTCCGGCGAGACCCTCAACGCCGAGGTCGAGAGCTGGAGCTATGAGGAACTCTGCGGCCTCTCCTTCAAGCTCATATCCAGGCCCGAATACTACGTCTGGGACGAGGCCACAGGCAAGTACACCGACCTCACCAGCTCCAGCGCGGGCATGGAATACCTCTACGACTCCAAAGACACCGGCATCACCCTTAAGATAAGCGGCATCGTCCGTCAGAACGAGGACGCCGTCTCCGGCATGATGACCGGCGCCATAGGCTACACCTCGGCGCTGACCGACAAGATAATCGAACTGTCGAACGATTCGGATATCGTTCAAGCACAGCTCGCCGACCCCGAGACCGACGCCATTCTCGGTCTGCCCTTTGCAACAGGCGACGAACCGGAGCCGACCATGGACGAGATAAAATCCGACGTCGACGCCTACATCGAGGGCCTCGACGTCTCCGGCCGCGCCGCGCTCTACTCCGACATCACCGAGCGCGCGCCCGAGGACTACGTGACGCTCACCGTCGAGCAGGCCATGGAGGGCATGACCCGCGAGTACATTGAGGAGATGATGCTCGAGGGCTACGCCGTGGAGATGGGCGTCGACCCTGAGACCATACGCGACTATATCGCGGACATGGACGACGAGACGCTCATGAGCTATGTGCGTGACATGACCGCCGAAGCCGTGCGCGAGCAGTACGCCGAGGCCGCGAAGGCCCAGCTCGCCTCCATGAGCGCCGATCAGCTGGCTATGGCCCTCTCAATGACCCCGCTCACCGACGAGCAGTACGAGTACTTCTACGAGGAAAAGCTTCCGCCTAAGTACTCTGAGAGCACGTATGAGGAGAACCTCGAGCTTCTCGGCTACGTCGACAAGGACAGCCCCAGCTCCATAAACCTCTACGCCGCGAGCTTCGCCGACAAAGACGAGATAGCCCGCATCATCTCCGAGTACAACGCCTCCGTCGAGAATGAGGACGACGAGATAAGCTACACGGACTACGTTGCCATACTCATGAGCTCGGTGTCCACCATTATAAACGCCATCAGCTATGTGCTCATAGCCTTCGTGGCCATCTCTCTCGTGGTTTCCTCCATAATGATCGGCATCATCACCTATATCTCCGTGCTTGAGAGGACCAAGGAGATAGGCATACTCCGCTCCATCGGCGCGTCGAAGCGGGACGTGTCGAACGTCTTCAACGCGGAGACGCTCATCGAGGGCTTTGCAGCCGGCGTCATAGGCATAGGCATAACGCTGCTGCTCATCATACCCATCAACGCCATCGTACAGAACCTTACCGGCATCGAGAGCCTGCGTGCCATCCTGCCCGCTTCCGGCGGGATTGCGCTCGTGCTCATATCCATGATTCTGACCTTCATCGCGGGTCTCATTCCCTCCGGCTTCGCCGCAAGGCGCGACCCTGTGGAGGCACTAAGGACTGAATAAAATGCACTACCTGAGACAGGGCCGGGGCTTTTACAGGAGCGCCATAGCCCTGATGCTCCCGATGATACTGCAAAACTTCGTCACGAATTTCATGGCGCTTGCCGATACCTTCATGGTAGGCGCGCTGGGCGAGACCGAGATCGCCGCCGTATCCATGGCAAACTCCGTGTTTTTTGTACTGTCGCTCGTCATCTTCGGCATTCAGAGCGGGACCGGAGTGCTCGTCGCCCAATATTACGGCAAGGGCAGGTTCGATGCTATAAACCGGATAATGGGCATGGGCTACTATGTCTCCATCGGGCTGACCTCCCTCATCGCCCTGCTGGCATTTTTCTTCCCGATGCAGATGATGCGCATAGTAACGAACAACCCCGACCTCTGGGAGCCGGGAGCTGAGTATGCGCGGATAGTCGGCTTTTCCTATGTCTGCATGTCCTTTTCGGGCGTGTATATAGCTGTGCAGCGAAGCATGGAGAATCCCGGGCTGGGAGCATTCCTGCTCACCGCGTCGGGTGCGCTGAACATCCTGCTCAACTACATGTTCATCTTCGGCAAGTGGGGCGCGCCCGCGCTCGGCTGCGCCGGCGCCGCCGTCGCTACGCTCCTGAGCCGCGTGTTCGAGGTCGTCGTGGTGCTCGGCTGCATGCTGTGGAGCAAGCGCCTGCCGATAAACGCCGCGCTTATGGCAAGGCCCGGGCGTATAATCGCCGGAGACTTCATCAAGTACTCCCTGCCAGTCGTTCTCAACGAAGGCCTCTGGAGCCTCGCCATGTCGCTGTTTTCCATCATCATGGCGCATATGCCGAACAACACGCCCATCGTCGCCGCGTACACGATCGCCGGCAACATAGACAGGCTCGCGGCCGTGGCGCTGTTTGCCGCCGGCAATACCACGGCGGTCATCATAGGCCGCGACATCGGCTGCGGCGAGACCGGGGATATCTACGGCAAGGGAGTGGCGCTCAACTTCGTCTGCTTCACGACCGGTATCGTGAGCATGGGTATCCTGCTGCTCATACGGGCTACCCTGCTGGACAGCTTCATCTTCCCGCTCATGGACATCTCCGCTGAATCAGGGGAAATCGCCAAAATGATGCTGGCATTCATAGCGGTCGTAATGCCTATACGCTCGCTGAACCTCTGCAACATAGTCGGAGTGTTCCGCGGAGGCGGGGACGTGCGCTACGCTCTCTTGTGCGACGTTGTGCCGCTTTACTGCGTATGCCTGCCCGCAGCCGCCCTCTGTGGTCTGGTCTTCGGCCTTGGCATCACTGCCGTTTACATCTGCATCTGTCTGGACGACATCTGCAAGGTCTTCCTCTGCCTGCCGAGGCTCCGTTCCGGCAAATGGATAAACTCCGTCACACGAGAAAATATCTGAAACAAAGCCGCCCCGCACCCGATCAAATCGGGCGCGGGGCAGTTCCTTTTTCATTTTACAGCCTTTACATAGCAGAGCGGCATCAGGGCGCTGCCCATCATCTCCCGCTCCGTGATATTGAACCCGGCGTCGGCCACGGTCTGGCACAGGCCCTCGCTGTCGTAGTTGTGGAAGACCTTCAACCCCATCAGCCGGATCAGCCTCGTCCTCAGCTTGTTGCTCTTTGTCACGCCCTTTACAAAGGTCGGCACGTACAGCGCTCCGTCGTCCTTGAGGACCCTCCGACACTCCGCCAGCGCCTTCTCCGGGTACGGCATGATATGAAGCGCGTTCGCCATGACCACCGCGTCAAAGCTCCCGTCCGGATAGCTGATCGCCGTGGCATCCTGCGGCTCAAAGCAAAGCCCCTCCGGCCAGGGACCGCCGCCCCTTGCCTTCTGCAGCATCATGCTCGAAAAATCGCTCGCTATCCACCTCCGCACACGGCCGGCCAGAGGATAGCTCAGCTGCCCCGTCCCGCAGGCCAGCTCCAGCACCTCCATCCCGGAGTCCAGCTCCGGCCCGATCCTCTCGCACACCGCTTTATACGTTGGTTCAGCCCCGCTCATGAATTTCGCGTAGATCAGAGACATCCTCTGCCAGAAACTGCGATTGTCGCCCTTCATGACCACCATCTCCATACTTTATCGCCCCGCAGGGTCTCCTTGTATGGAGCGTAAACCCTTCCTCCCTTTTTGTCAAGCACCCGCTTCCCCTTTACTTTTTCTCTATATGTGCTATACTTGATATGTCAATCATTGATTTGTCAATTATAGGAGGCAATGCTGTTGGAACGCAGATTTCACATGATGCTCTACCGGCTGTTCCACGCCCAAAGGACGGAGCTGCGGCGCGAGGGGGCGGCGCTCGGCCTCGGCGCCGGCCAACCGAAGCTCCTGAGCTATTTGCTGGCACACGGCAGCTGTATGCAGAAAGAACTGGCCGACTACTTCGAGATCGACCCGGCGGCAGTCTCGCGGATGCTGCTCCCACTCGAACGCGATGGCTTTATAACCCGCGAAGCGGGCTCACCGCGCAAACGCTGCGGTATAGTCGAGCTGACTGAAAAGGGCCGGCAGGCCGCCCTCGCCTGGTCTGAATGCGGCGCGCGCTTCGACGAGCGGCTGCTCCGCGGCTTTTCCGACGAGGAAAGGGAACTGTTCGCCTCCTTCCTCCGCCGCGCGTACCGGAACCTTCGCTCGGAGGAGGTCTGCCCGGATGCCTGAACTCAGACGTATCTTCTCCTGCCTTCGGGAATACAGGCGATATATGCTGCTCGGCATGTTCCTCGTGCTGGTCGAGACCTTTTTCGAGCTGGTCATACCCGTGCTTATGGCCGACCTCATAGATGTCGGCGTTGCCAACCGCGACGTGCACTATATCCTCATGAAAGGCGTACAAATGGGAGTCTGCGCAATCCTCGCCCTCATCAGCGGGCTGCTGCACGCCCGCTTCGGCGCGCGCGCGGCCTATGGTCTCGGGGCCAACATCCGCAAAGAGGAGTTCCGCAGAGTGCAGGACTACGCCTTCCAGAACCTCGACCACTTCGAGGTCTCGAGCCTCGTCACAAGGATGACCACCGACGTCACGGTCATACAGAATGCCGTGATCTCCGGCATGCGCCCGCTGGTGCGCAGCCCGGTCATGCTCATAATGGGCATCGGGCTGTCGATCATGATGAACGCAAGGCTAGCCCTCGTCTTCATCGTCTGCACTCCCGTACTCGGGGGCATCATGTTCTTCATAGTCCGCAGCGTAGCGCCCCGCTACTCGATACTCCAGAAGGCGGTCGACCGGCTCAACGCCGTCGTACAGGAAAACCTCACCGCCATCCGAGCAGTCAAGGCCTTCGTGCGCGGAGAGTACGAGGAAGGCAAGTTCGGCGAGGTAAATTCCTCGCTCATGGGCACGAGCCTCGGCACCTTCAGAAGGGCCCTGCTGAACCTTCCCTCCTTCCAGCTGGCAATGTACAGCGCCATCGTGGGCATCATGTGGTTCGGCGGCGGCATGATCTCGAGGTCCGAGCTGCAGGTCGGCGAGCTGACCGGCTTTTTGAGTTATGTTTTGCAGGTGATGAACTCCATGATGTTCATCTCCAACGTATTCCTGCTGCTCACCCGCTCCCTCGCCAGCGCCCGGCGCATAGCCGAGGTGCTCGACGAGCAGCCCGCCCTCTCCTCCCCCGACGACGCCGTCATGCAGGTGCGCGACGGGGAGATCCAGTTCGAGAACGTCTCCTTCAAGTACAGGGCCGACGCCTCCGAGTATGCGCTCTCCGACGTAAACCTGCACATAGGCGCCGGCGAGACCGTGGGCATACTCGGCGGCACCGGCTCGGCCAAGACAACGCTCGTACAGCTCATCCCCCGGCTCTACGACGCAACGGAGGGTTCGGTAAAGGTGGGCGGACTCGACGTGCGCTCCTACGACCTCGCCGCCCTGCGCGACGCCGTCGCCATGGTACTGCAGAAGAACGTGCTCTTTTCCGGCACGATACGCGAAAACCTGCTCTGGGGCGACGCCAGCGCCGACGATGAAAATCTCATGGCCGCCTGCCGCATAGCCTGCGCCGACGAGTTCATCGAGCGCATGCCGAAGGGCCTGGACACCGACCTCGGACAGGGCGGTGTAAACGTCTCCGGCGGCCAGAAGCAGCGCCTGTGCATCGCACGCGCGCTGCTCAAAGACCCGAAGGTGCTGATTTTCGACGACTCCACCTCCGCCGTGGACACGGCCACCGAGGCCAGGATACGCTCGGCGCTCGCGCAGCTTCGCGGTGTGACCAAGATCGTCATAGCGCAGAGGATATCCTCCGTCATGAACACCGATAAGATCGTCATACTCGACGACGGCCGCATCCACGCCGTCGGCACGCATACGCAGCTCCTCGCGGAGGACCCGATTTATCAGGAAATCTATGCCTCGCAGATGAAGGGAGGTGAGGCCGATGGCGCGTCCGCTCAGCGGTAAAAAGCCCAAACATCTCTGGCAGACGGTCCGGCGGCTGCTCAGCTATATGGGACATTACCGGACGCTGCTCTTTGCCGTTGCACTGCTCGTCACCGTGAGCGCCATTGCCAACCTCGTCGGGACGTACATGATACGCCCCGTTGTCAACAGCCTCACCGGCGGGGACTGGGGCAGTTTTGTTGCGGGTGTCATATTTACCGCCTGCGTCTACGGCCTTGGCGTGCTCTGCGCACTGGGCTACACCCAGTGCATGGTCACGATGGCGCAGAGGTCGCTCTTTGACATCCGCCGCGACCTCTTTGCCCACCTCCAGACCTTGCCGCTTCAGTATTTCGACAGCCGTAACCGCGGCGATGTCATGAGCTACTTCACAAACGACATCGACACCATCGCCGACGCCCTCAACAACAGCTTCGCAATGGTCATACAGAGCTTTATCCAGATGGCGGGCACGCTCATCCTGCTCTTTGTGCTCAACTGGCAGCTCTCGCTGGTTGTGGCCGTCTGCTACGCCGCAATGTTCCTCTACATAAGGTACAGCGGGAAGCGGAGCAAGATGTACTACAACAAACAGCAACGCTGCCTCGGCGAGCTGGACGGATACATCGAGGAGATGGTAAACGGCCAGAAGGTCGTCAAGGTCTTCAACCACGAGAGCATATGCATGGAGGACTTTGAAGCAAAAAACGACGCGCTCAGGAGGGCCGGTACCAGCGCCCAGAGCTACGCCTCAACGATGGTCCCCGCCGTCGTGAGCATCTCGTACATAAACTATGCCATCGTCGCCGTGCTCGGTGGCATCATGGCGCTCACGGGCATGACTGACGCGGGCAGTCTTGCGAGCTACCTCGTGTTTGTCCGTCAGGCAGCAGCGCCGATAAACCAGTTCACACAGCAGTCGAACTTCCTGCTCGCGGCGCTTGCCGGGGCCGAGAGGGTCTTCGAGGTCATGGACGAGAAGCCGGAGATCGACGAGGGCAGGACCGTGTTGGTGAACGTGGAGGAGACCGGCGGGCAGCTGAAAGAGAGCGGGAAAAAGACAGGCAAATGGGCCTGGCGCAGCCCGGACGGGACGCTCAGGCCCCTGCGCGGGGACGTCCGCTTCGAGAATGTGGACTTCGGCTACGAGAAGGGACATCCGGTACTGCACGGCATAAGCCTCTACGCGCGTCCCGGCCAGAAGATAGCCTTCGTCGGCTCAACCGGCGCCGGAAAGACAACGATAACGAACCTCATAAACCGCTTCTACGAGGTGGAGAGCGGCCGGGTCACCTATGACGGGCTGGACGTACGCGAGATCAGCAAGGAGTCGCTGAGGCGCTCACTGGGCATGGTGCTGCAGGATACGCACCTGTTCACGGGAACGATTGCGGACAACATCCGCTTCGGCAGGCTGGACGCGAGCCGGGAGGAGATCGAGGCTGCGGCGAAAGTGGCGAACGCTGACTCGTTCATAAGGAGGCTGCCGCAGGGCTATGATACGATGGTGACCTCGGACGGAGCGAACCTCTCGCAGGGGCAAAGGCAGCTGCTGGCGATAGCGAGGGCGGCGGTAGCGGACCCTCCGGTTCTCATTCTGGATGAGGCCACCAGCTCGGTCGACACGCGCACGGAGGCTCTGATAGAGAGGGCTATGGACCGACTGATGGAGGGCCGAACGGTGTTCGTCATAGCGCACCGGCTCTCGACCGTGCGGAATTCCAACGCCATCATGGTGCTGGAGCACGGTCGAATAGCCGAGCGCGGCGACCACGACGACCTGCTCGAGCAGCGGGGGCTATATTATAAACTGTATAACGGTATGTTCGAGCTGAGCTGAAAAGCGGCGGCCTGCCCCCTGTCGGAGGCAGGCCGTTTTGTTGTCAGCTTTCCATCTGCTTGCCGAGGAAAGCGGCGACGGTTTGGGCGAGTTTGAGCTCCACCTCGCCGGAGGGCGGGGAGTTTTTGGCCGAAGCGAAGATGACGCAGCCCATGAGGTCGCCCTCGGAGATGACCGGGGCGGCGACGGAGACGCAGAAGCCGCTTTCGGAGTCGGTTACAGGCATCGCAGCGCCTCCGGACTCGTGGCGGTAGACGCGGCGGGACTCCATGATCTGCTCGAGCTCGGGTGAGACGCGCTTTTCAAAGAGCTCGCGGCGTCCTCCGCCGGCGACGGCGATGATGGAGTCGCGGTCGCAGACGGCGGCTATGCAGTCCGTGGACTTGTGCAGCGAGTCGCATATCTGCGCCGCAAAGTCGGAGAGCTCGCCGATGGGCGAATACTTTTTAAAGATGACCTCCCCATCCTTATCCGTAAAAATCTCCAGCGGGTCGCCCTCATTGACAACATTGGCGCTGATGGTCCTGTCCGGGTGGTGGGTCGAGGTCTGCAGCACCGTCACGGGCTCCGTGTCCGGCTCCGGCAGCTCGCCGCGGCGCAGCAGGGTGTCTATGTCGGCCTTGAGCTGTATTTCAACGTGGTCCTCGTAGACCTTGATGCGCTCGATTATGAGTTCCAAATCCTGCTTTTCGAGCTTTTCCTTTCCTATGATGTCGTCAAAGACCTCCATCGCCGTCTTTGCGGCGCGGTTTGCGCGGATCATCGTGTTGCGCCTGTCCGTGACGTGCTCTATCTGGCTCTGCAGTCCCTCTATCTTCCGCAGGAGGTCGGCTTCCAACTCGTCATAGGTCGCCTCGAGCACGGCCTCGTTTTCCGGGTGGCGCATGATGTCCCGCACGCGCTGGCGCTTCGTGGCCTTGAGCTCCTCCTGAGCGTCGAGCAGCACGTCCTCAAGGTTCGCCGCGCTGCGCTCCGTTTCCGCCACGTCCTCGGGCTCGCGGGCGAGCTCGGCGTTGAGCCGCTCGAGCATCTCCGCGGAGTTGTCGCGCACCTTCCGGACGTAGAGCTTCACGAGCTCGTCGAGCTTGTCCACGCGGATGTGGTGGGTGGTGCAGCCCGCGGTGCCGCGCCGGTGATAGGTGCCGCAGGTGTAGGCGGGCTTGAGGTCGCGCCGGCTGAGCGCGAACATCGGCGCGCCGCAGTCGCCGCACTCGAGGAAGCCGGAGTAGACGTTCTCGTTTATCTTGACGCCGCGGTAGTTGTACTTCGCGCGCTTCTCGCGCAGGGCGCGGACTGCGGCGAAGGTGCGGTAGTCCATGATGGGCTGGTGGTGGTTTTCGATGACGATCTGCTCCACCTCGTCGCGCAGGATGTCCCGGCCGTTTATCTTGGCGCGGGTGTACTTGCCCTGGCGCAGCGTGCCGATGTAGAAGTCGTTGTCGAGTATGCCCTGGACGGTGGCGATGCTCCACGCGCTCTTGACGCTGCGGCGGTAGTCCTCGCCCTCGGCGAGCTTGCGCTCGCGCTCGGCCATGCGCGGCGTGGGTATGCCCTCGTCGGTGAGGGCGTTCGCGATCTTCTTGTAGCCCCAGCCGTCGATGTACATACGGTAGATGCGGCGAACGATGTCGGCCTCGACCGGCACGACCTCGAACTGCTGCTTCTTGTTGATGATGTAGCCGTAGGGCGCGGCGCAGATCCACTTGCCGTCCTCCTGACGGCGGCGGATGACGCTTTTGACCTTCTTGCTCGTGTCGGTGACGGGCATCTCGTTTATGAGGAACTGGAACTGTATCTTGAGCCAGTCGTCGTCGTTCGGGAAGTCGATGCCGTCTCCGATGGAGATTATGCGCGCACCTGCGTCGCGCAGGTCCTCGAGCTCGACGAGGCCCCGGCTGTTGCGGCGGGAGAAGCGTGAGAAGTCCTTGATGACGAGGATGTCCAGCCTGTGCGCCACAAGCTCCCGCCGCATGGCCTGATAGCCCTCGCGCTGCTCAAAGGTGTAGCCCGACCTGTCCCTGTCCTCGAAAAACACGAGCTCCGCGCCGGGGAACTTGCGCCCCACGAAGTCGGAGATGATGGCCTTCTGGTTCTCGATGGACACATTGTCCCTGTCCAGCTCGTCGTCCACCGAGATGCGGCAGTACCCGGCGATATTTAATGCTTCGCTCATCATATACCTTCCTGTGTCAATGGAATCTTGAGAAATCCGTCGCTATGTATTTCTTGTACCGCTCTTTGCAGTACTCTTTCCTCTCCCCGGTCTCCGGGTCTATGCGGTTCCCGTTGAACCATATGCTCCGTTTTCCGGTGTTCTTGCCAGTCTTGTTCGTCACACATTCGTTCAAAAATTCCTCCGAGGACAGTATCCACATCGTGTTGTCCAGGCGCTCGGAGTAAAAAACGAAATAGAAGTTCGGCCTGTAATCGTGCGTGATCGCAGAGAACAAAGCCGCATCCCCGTCGTTAACATTGTTTGAGCGGGCCTTTATCTGTATCTCTATAAACGTCCCATCGCTCTTCTTGATGACGCAGTCCACACCGTGGTCGTCCACCAAGGGGACATAGCAGTCAAGCCCTTCCATCAGCATTTTGCCTATCAGGTTGTACTCCATCCGCTTCCCAAACCCCGCCGAATGTCGAAACGCGATACCCATTTGCCTCACCCCTTTCCTATGAATACCTTATGTGCGTCCTCGCAGCCGAGAGCAGCTTTTCTATGAACTGCCGAGATTATCTCGGGTGTTGCTTTCTATCAATGTAATTTAGATACTGCGTGTTAATAATTGATATCATTGTACCATACCCCGCGGCATTCCGCAAGGGGCATTGTCATCATATTTTTGTTCTCCAATGCACAAACCTGTCGAATTTTAAAAGTTTTTGCACTCCAGTGCACAAACTCGCAGACTTTAAGAAGTTTTTGCATTCCAGTGCATAAACTTGATTCCGTAGAGGCAGCATTTGCAGCGAGCGTAACGCAGCCAAAGCGCCCGCCGGTGAGTGGTGAACCGGCGGGCTTCTTCTTATCTTATCTTACCTCTCCTGCGCGGAGTGCTCCGCTTTGGCGGCGGCCTTCTCGCGCTGGACCTGCAGCTCGGCGGCGCGGCGCTTGTTGTAGGCCAGCAGGTCGAGGACGCTCGTGTGCAGGTCGCCGCTGCCGGAATGGTACTCGGCAACAGTATATTTCTTGGCCTTGTACTCGGACCGCAGTGAGCGCAGCCGCGCCATGACTGATTCGTCATCGCGTTCCGCCCTCGTCAGCCACACAGCCACGATTTTTTGATTATCCAATATATCTATTTGCAAGCGCAAATCAGCTCCTTTTGGCAATAGTTTCCGCATCCTGAGCGGGGTTTATACCTTGATCTGGATTGATACCTTCAGATTTGGCTTCTTCAGGTTTCTTCAAAAAATCGTTACTGAGTTGTTTTCCCGTGTACGAGCGTACATATGTACGCTTGTACGCAATGTTTGAACTCGAATTCACATCGCGCGCTGGAGCAGCTCCACACCCATAAACCCGCGCACGCGGCGGCCGCCGGGCAGATAGATCTTGTTCGTAGGTTCGAGTCCGTAGACCTCCTGGTTCTCGATGAGATGCGCGCTGAGGCTGCGCGGTGACAGCGGATTGAGTGCATTGTCCTCACACCAGAGCTTGTACACGGCGTAGATGTCCCGGCTGCTTGCCTCCGCATCGGCCTTGAGCCGTATGTAGCCCTCAGATCTCATGAAATCCACCGCGTTATTGCCATCGATCACCGCCTCGGCCATGTTCTCGCGTGCACGCTCGCTGAGCGTGAAGCTGTAGTTGTTCGCGATGAGTCGCCGCAGCCCCTCAAGGCACCAGAGGAATATGCCCTCCGCCTCGGCGCACATCTTCTCGGCGATGAACGGATCGTCCGTGCGGCTCGCGTCTTTCGGCCTCGTTGTGAGGATGATCTGCCGCCGGAAAAAGCCCTCGCTGCGGTCGTAGAGCGCCTTGAGCGAGCCGTTGCCGAAGCCGAGAAAGCGGACGTACAGGTCGCCCTGGTAGCTCTGCCGGCCCTTGCGCTCGAGGTCCATGGGCAGCTCGGCGGTGACGATGGCCTTGATGTAGTTCGTCTGGGGCAGGGCCTCGAGCTTCATGTCGTCGTCGAGCATCACCAGCTCGTGCTCCAGGTCGGCGCGGGCGAAGCGGCTGGTTTCGATCTTTGAGATGCTGCCCGTCGCCATGTTCGTGCCGAGCAGCGCTCGCAGCACCAGCCCGATGCGGCTCTTGCCCTCGCCGCCGCGCCCGATGAGCATCAGTAGCTTCTGCCCCTTCGTCGTAGGCAGCAGGCAGTAGCCCATGAACTCCTGCAGCGTCGGGATGTCCTCGGGGTAGAGCAGCTCCGAGAGAAAGCGCAGCCAGGTCTCCGGCGCGGCCGCGCCCTCGTTGTAGGCCACCGGCAGCCGGTTGCGGCAGAACTCGCGCTCCGCGCTGAAGCGCCCGTCGAGGAAGAGCGTGCCGTTTGCGACGTGGATGCGGTCGCGCTGGATGGGCAGGTCGGGCGCGTAGGCCTCGAGCCTCAGGGCTTCGAGCAGGTTCGCCACGCGCTTCGTGAGCCCGGTCTGGAAGAAGGGCTTGAGCTCCTCGTAGATCTCGCGCCGCAGCGCGTCCTCGTCCGTGACCCGGCCCTCGACGGTGAAGAAGGTGCCGTTCACGCTCTTCATCGGGTGGGTCTTGAGGAATTCTTCGCAGAATTTGGCCTCGCTCACCGTCTTGCCATCGTACCATTCGGGAAACTCAACCACAGCAGACCTCCATGAGCCGCGCGGTCTCACGCTCGACGCTCCGGGTCTCCGCTCCGCTCGCGCCGGCCTCGAGCAGATGCCCTGTCCACTCGCCGAGCCGGCAGGCCTCGGCGTATTCTTCCCTGGGCTCCTCGCCCATCGTCCTCGGTGCGAGCGCCGCCCGGCAGCGTGAGAGCTCCCGCCTGCAGGCCGCGAGCCCTCGAGGGTGAGCCGCGCCTTGGCCGAAGTCCTCCAAGAGCCGCCGCGCCGCCTCGGCCTTCGAGCAGCCGAGCAGCCCAGCCGTGAGGTCCACCACGTCCCCGTGCGCGCCGCAGCCGAAGCAGTGGAAGTGGTCGTCGTAGAGCTTCAGGCTCGGCACCCTGTCCTCATGGAACGGGCAGCGCATAAAGCCGCGCCGCACCGTCCCATAGCGCCGCGCCGCCTCCCCGAGCGGCGCCGCGTGTCTCAGCACGCTGTAGTTTGTCATTCGCATTCCTCCAATTTTGTTGTAAGGGCCATGCCCTCCACCAGTAATATGAGGAATACGCGAAAAACACGGCAAACAGCGTGACAGGCCGTTTTCAAAAAACATGACATATGGTACAATGAGAAAAAATCCCATGGAGGGCGCTATGGAACACGAACTGCTGACTCTCGAATTCGGGCGCGGCACTGTGGCATATGAGGGACGCACGGCTCCGGCGGGCACGCTCGGCTGCGAGGCGCTGAACATTCCCGACACCGTGATCGCGGCGCTCAATGAGCCGTGCGCTGTGCTCAACGAGTTCATCGCGGCGCTCGGGATGCTGAGCGTGACGGATGAGCTTCTGGAGAGGGCGTGCGGGGCCGCGCTTCAACTACTCAATACCATGCTTGAGATGGAGCCGTTTTCGCACCTGGACCGTGACTTTTACGCGCCAGGCATAGCGGACGCTTTCACGCCGGAGGCCATTGAACAGGTGCGCGCGCTCAACATGGCCATGCTCACACGGGGCCTTGCGGCGGCGCAGGAGCCGGGCCTGCGCAAGGGCGCGCTGCTGAGCAAGATAGCGCCGGTCTTCGCGCAGCTTGCGTTCTCGCTCGCTGAGTACAAGCGGGCCATGACAGCACTGGCCGAGGCAATAAACGCGGACGATGTGGAGCGAACGCCGGACGGCCTCGCTGCAGCGTTCAGTGCGCATTTCTCCGCTTCAAACGACAGCCTGATGGCGCTGGCCAACGCCTCTGTGCAGTACGCCTCGGCAGGCGAGCCGCCGCAGCTGCTTCGCCGGATGAACTATGTCTCGTTCGTCGGGCTGCTGCGCTCGGACCTTTACGAGGGTCTCATCATCGGCCATGCGCCGCGAAAGTGCGCCGTCTGCGGGCGCTGGTTCCTCACGCTCGACGCACGCCGCACGAAGTATTGCGGCGGGTTCGCCCCCGGCGACGCCCGCGGCAGAACGTGCCGCCAGGTCGGGGCCATGCGCGGGCGTGAGCAGCGCGAGCTCGCCGGCGACCACCCGCTGAAGGCGATATACAACCGACGGCTCAACACCATTTTGCAGAGCCAGCGCCGCGGTAGGCTCGACGAGGCCACGGCGGACGCCATGCGCAAGCTGGCCAAGGACAAGCTCCAGCGTGCGCTGTCCGACGCGAATTACGCACGTGCGGCCTATGAGCCCGAGATGACCCAGGAGGCGCTTCGCGCCGAAGCAGAGCGAAAATGCTGACGCTCAGGGAAGCAGAGCGGGCATTTCAACTCGACCCGCCGCCGGAGCCTGAGAGCGAGGGCTTCGCGGCATTCCTGCACTTCTACGAGCCGTCGCTCAACGAGCGCATGCGCAGATTTCTCGGCAAACGGGCATTTGACGCGGAGACGCTCTTGGAGTACAAGCTCGCCTGCGCCGCCGCGATGCTCGAGCGCTGGGAGAGATTTGATCCGCGCATAGGGTCGCGTTTTGAGACCTTTGTCCACCATGACGTGCAAAATGCGCTGCTCAGAGCGCGAATGCTCGAGGAGGCCGGCTCGTTTTCGGGCCTTGACGAGTACAAGGCTGTGCGGCAGATGGCCGCGCTCATGTATGGCTCGACGCAGGGAGATTCGCAAAGGGAGTTAATAAAAAAACGCGGCTGCTCGGAAGCGGCCGCGGGGAGATTTCTGAAGACGGCGCAGCTCGCGTTGAATGTCTCATCTCTTGAAAACGACGCCGAGGCGAGCTGCACCTGGGACTATGTGAGCATACTTCATGGCGGGATACTGACTGAGAAGGTGAGAGCGGCGTTTGCAGAGCTGAGCTTCCGGGAGCAGACGCTCCTGGAAAAGCGCTGCGCCATATGCATGACCTGCGGGCGGGTCGCGCCGCTGAGCGAGCGCTTGAGCTTTGAGGAGCTGGCAATAGCGTTCGAGGCTTCCAGCCCGCGCACGGCAGAGCGTGCATACCGCCGCGCCGTGGAAAAGCTCACGCTGGGGCTGGTCGAGCTCGGTGCCTTGCACGCGGTACGCATCGAGCGCACGACGCAGGGTACTTACCGCTACCAGGCCGATGGCGATGGCGACTGGGGCGAGTTCGCCCTCGACCCTGACGGCGAGCTCAGGATCATAGCTCTCGCTGAGCTGGATACCGTCAAAACACACCGCTTCGCCGAGCGCGCCGCAAGCTATCTTCGCGCCCACGCAGGCGAGCGGCTGGCGAAGAAACTGCTGGTGGCGTTTGAATAGGTTTGGAGGGATAGAGCTTGCTTGAAAACCAGATAAACAAATTGGCAGCTTTGATAAAAGACGAGGATTTGAAAAAATACGCCGGCGATGGTTTCTGGGACCTGATGCAAGCGGTGATTTTTTCAGACCCGGTTTCAGCAATTGGGGCGACCAAAAACGCTATAGAACTTGCGGTTCATATGCCGACGTATTTGTTTTGGAATAAAATGAAGCGATACCTGACAGGCACCTTTTATAGTTATGGAGATCAGGTCAAGATGGCCGCAAAATTTAATGATGATAACAAGAAATACAATAAATTCGTAAAGAGGCTTATACATCTTCTTGACCAGCTCGACGACGACCAAAAGGTGGACTACTTCGCTGCTCTGACACGGGCGTTCCTATTGACTGATCTTGACAAATACCTGTTTTTCAAGCTGAGCAAGTATCTGGAGATGTGCATACCCGAGGAGCTGGAGTTCGTCAGAGAATTGCCTTATGACTATAGAAGCGACAACACGGCAATGATCTCGTCGCTTTACCAGTACGGGCTGTTCACGGTGCAGAGTCCAACGCAGTTGTCCGCAAACTTTGTTCTATCCGACTTCGGCAAGGCCTTGAAACAAAACTGCCTGAACTTCAATGATGAGTTGACTGCGAAAAGAATAGCTGCCTTTGATGAAGTATCACCATTAAACATTCTGGAAACAGCAAGCAATGAGGCAATCGAAGAAATGTTGAATACTCTGTGAAAAGATTTAAGCTCCCGCCGCGGCGCACAGCTGCAAAACTCTCCCAGCCAAAAGGCCGGGAGAGTTTTTGCTCTCATGGGTTTGGGACGGAGTCTCAACAAACGCTTTTGCAAAACGGGACCCTCTTTGCCCTGCTTGCAAAAGCGAGGGCTACTGCGAAACGCAGTAGCCCTCGCAAATTATTTTACTCCTCATCCCTGAACCGCAGCAGCTTGTAGGCCGGGATGTCCAGCACATCTGCGATGTTGAACAGCAGCTCCAGCGAGATCGGACGCACCAGATTCGGCGCTTCAATCGCGCCGAGATGCTGTCGGCTGATGCCGACGCGCTCGGCAAGCTGCTCCTGCGTCAGACCCGCGTGCTTGCGGTAGTATGCGATGTTGTAGCCGAGCTCGATGAACTTGTCCCGGTTATCAAATTCGCGCTGAGTCTTATTCATCAAACTCACCTCGGCTTAATTTTACCCCGTGAGCCGAAAAATCAAATTAGATGATACAAGACTATTGATATATTACACATAACAATCTATAATTGCCCCATGTAATTTGTTATGTGGAGGCGCGAATATGACGGCCTGCACCTTTTTCGGACACGGCCAGTGCCCCGACCTCAGAGGCGAACTTAGGGATGCCGTCATGCGGCTGGCCGGTGACGGCGTTGATATGTTTTATGTGGGCGACAATGGCCGCTTCGATGCCCAGGTGCGCAGCGTACTCAGCGAGCTGGGCCTGCGATACGGCGTCGTGCTCGCGTATCTGCCCAAGGGCGGCGGGGCCGGCTTTGACGACATGATGTTCCCGGAAGAACTGGAGCTCGTCCATCCCCGCTACGCCATCGAACGGCGCAACCGCTGGATGCTCGAGCGCTCGGATTATGTCGTGACCTATGTGCATCACAGCTGGGGCGGCGCAGCCAAGTTCGCCGCGCTGGCCGAGGGGCAGGGAAAACGGATGATACGATTGTGAGGGTCGTCAGCCTTCAAGCTCTTGCATAAGCTCGATGCGCCGCTGTTCGGCACCCGAACACAGCTCATCCAGCTCCTTGGGTGAGAGGATGGATGCAAGCATGGTCAAAAACTCAAGGTATGCTGCCATGGACTGGGCCTTCGGCAGCTGAGAGAAACACATAGCGACCCGCTCGCTGGCAAGGACAGCCGCAGTCTCCTTGTCACGCGGCATCATTTGCAGGGCGAGCCTGTCTATGACTTCACCAATCGTCAGCTGCGTGCCCTCCATCATCCGCTTTAATGCCGCCTCGGTTTGAACCATTACCGTCGCAGTGATCTCTGTTACGGCTGGATTGTCAGAGCCAATGTGGTCCACTTGAACGCCTCCAATCCTTATTATAAACTGATTTTACTATACGCAGTCAAATAATACAATACCGGTATTTTTGTAAATCACAGTGTTTAGGCCATAATCTCCATGAGAGGAGGCTTGACCTGAGATGTTTGCGACACGCATAAAATATCTGCGCCAGTCGGCTGGTATTAATCAAGTTCAGCTTGCCGAAAAGCTTGGTGTTTCTAAACAGAGTATTAGCAACTGGGAGAACGACAACATCATGCCGTCAATAGACATGCTGGTGAAGATCGCCGACTTTTTTGCTGTTACAACAGACTATTTACTCGGACGCAGCATACAGGAACCTTCTTTTCCTCAAATGCTCGATTTGTCTGGATTGACGCCAGGCCAGGCGGAGCATATAAAAAACATCGTTGATGATCTGAGGACCGCAGCGGACAGATAAATAAATCTGAAAAGTTCATAGCAAGGAAGTTCACGCCGAAGTATAATAAACGCAATAACACAGCAGCGGGTGGGCTTATGAAAGACATTCTTGCAGAGATCACAAGGCTCCGGCTTCAGCGAGGGTGGTCGGAATACGACCTCGCCAAGAACAGCGGGCTGACACAATCGACGATTTCTACTTGGTATCGAAAGAACCAGACGCCGACGATACAGACGCTTGACAAGGTATGCAGGGGCTTCTGCATTACGCTGTCACAGTTTTTCGACGAAGGCGGCGAGGCCGTATCGCTTACCAATGACCAGCGCGAAATGCTGGACCATTGGTCGGCGCTGACTCCGAAGCAGCGCGAGGCTGTCTTGCAGCTGCTGGAGAATATGTGAAATTAGGTGCGTTCCAATTCGGAACGCGCCGATGGGGTCGCGTTTCGCGACCCCATCGGTAAATACTAGGGTCCGTTGCAAAACAAGCCCATAAAAAACAAGCGAGGTTTGGAGCCCGAAAG
>OJRC01000506.1_pt1 | contig 24317 bp, 16 predicted proteins | sample 1599081 | NCBI WGS metagenome assembly OJRC01 (sample SAMN03922519, study PRJEB24848) | human gut metagenome | isolation source: stool sample | host: Homo sapiens | place: Germany | collected 2010-02 | reverse complement strand
CTGGGGCGGAAGCGGGTGGTGATCTCCGGCCCGTAGAGCTCCTTGGCAAACGCCTCCAGCGTGCCGCGCAGGTCGCTCATGCGCACGTGCTCGTCCACCACCAGGCCCTCCATCTGATGGAATACCGGGCTGTGCGTGGCGTCCACCTCGTCGGAGCGGTACACGCGGCCCGGGCAGATGATGCGGATGGGCGGCTTGCGGGTGAGCATGGCGCGCGCCTGCATGGGGCTGGTATGCGTGCGCAGCACGATGTTCTCATCCATATAGAAGGTATCCTGCGCGTCGCGGGCGGGGTGGTTCTTGGGCAGGTTCATCAGCTCAAAGTTGTAATGATCCAGCTCCACCTCCGGGCCTTCCATCACGTCAAAGCCCATGCCGGTGAAGCATTCGATCAGCTCGTTCATCACCAGCGTGATGGGGTGCTCGCTGCCCACCTTGGGCAGGGGGCGCGGCTCGGTGACGTCGATGGTTTCGGACTTGAGGGCGGCGGCGCGCTCGGCGGCGCGGATGCGCGCCTGCGCCTCGTCCATGCGCTCGGTGAGCCACTGGCGCACCTCGTTGATCTGAGCGCCCACCCTGGGGCGCTCCTCCGGAGCCAGCTGGCCCATGCCCTTGAGCAGCGCGGTCAGCTCGCCCTTTTTGCCAAGCACCCGCACGCGCAGGTTTTCCAGGGCGGCGGAGCCGTCAAGCGCCTGCAGCTCCTCCCCAACCCGCCTTTTGATGTCGCTCAGCGTATCCACAACAGACATGACAGGTTCCTCCTTTTTCAAACTTCGCCTGCAACAGAAAAGCCTCCGCCCCATGCATGGGACGAAGGCTGACGCCGCGTTGTACCACCCAACTTTCGCACGGGCGGCCCCATGGGGCGCGCCGATGCGCTCTTGACCAGTAACGCGGCCTAAACGTTTCCCTCTACTTGATGGAGCGTTCAAAGGAAAGGCTCGGAAGCGAATGTCCCGCGGCCCCGGCAGGCGGCTTGCAGCCCGCGCCCCGGCGCGTGCCGCCCTCTCTGGGTCAGGGCGATGAAGCGGGCGTTGTTCTTCGTCATCGCAAGGGCATTATAGCACGGGTTTTGTCATTTGGCAAGCAGGCTCAGTCCATGCCCTCCATGCCCTCGATGCCCCGGTCCACGCGTGCGGGGCGCATGGGGCGCGGCCCCCCGGCGGCATGCGCGGCCCCGGCGGGGCTTGCCGCTGCGCCGGCCTCCGCCGCAAGGGAATCCTCCGCCATGCAGCGCGCCACGCACTCGCGGGCCATGGCCGTCAGGCTCATGCCGCGGGAACCGGCGTACGCCTGCCAGCGCCGGCAGATTTCCGGGGTCAACTCGATATTGACCTGAACGCGGCCGTTTCGGGCGCGGTAGCGGTCCGTGGCCTGCTTCTGGGCGGGGGTCCTGGGCATGGTGCTTCGCCTCGCTTTCGGTCTGCGCTGCCAGGTGCGGCCTCACACGCTCAGTTCCTGCTTTTCGCCAAGCAGCTCGCGGTTTGCCTCCAGCACCGGGCGGATGACGTCCCGGAGGAATTCCTCCACCTGTTCCTCGCTCCGGCCGGTGAAGTTGGCGGGGTCCAGAATGGCCTCGATCTCCTCGCGCGTGACCATGAAGGCAGGGTCTGAGGCGATGCGGTCGATGAGGTCGTTTTTCCCGCCCTCCTCCTTGACCACGCGCGCCGCGGCCTGGCTGTGCACGCGCAGCTTTTCGTGCAGCTGCTGGCGGTCGCCGCCGCGCTTGACGGCGTCCATCATGATGTTTTCGGTGGCCATGAAGGGCAGCTCGTTCATCACGCGGGCGCGGATGACCTTTTCGTACACCACCAGCCCGTCGCATACGTTCATCATGATGTTGAGGATGGCGTCGATGCCCAGGAACGCCTCGCTCACGGCGATGCGGCGGTTGGCGCTGTCGTCCAGCGTGCGCTCGAACCACTGGGTGGCGGCGGTGATGGCGGTGTTGAGCGTGTCCACCATCACATAGCGGCTGAGCGAGGTGATGCGCTCGCAGCGCATGGGATTGCGCTTGTAGGGCATGGCCGAGGAACCGATCTGGCTGGCCTCGAAGGGCTCCTCCATCTCCTTGAAGTTTTGCAGAAGGCGCATGTCGTAGCTGAACTTGCTGGCCGTCTGCGCGATGCCCGAAAGGGTGCTGACCACCATATAGTCCATCTTGCGGCTGTAGGTCTGCCCGCTGACGGGCGCCACGCGGGTAAAGCCCATCTCAGCGGCGATGTCCTGCTCGATCTGGCGGATCTTCCCGCTGTCGCCGCCCAAAAGCTCCATAAAGCTGGCCTGCGTGCCGGTGGTGCCCTTGCTGCCCAGCAGCGCAAGCGTGCCAATACGGTGTTCGATTTCCTCAAAATCCATGTACAGCTCGTTGAGCCACAGGGTGGCGCGCTTGCCCACGGTGGTCAGCTGCGCGGGCTGCAAATGGGTGTAGGCCAGCGCGGGCAGGGCCTTGTACTTTTCGGCGAAGCGCGCAAGCAGGTCCATGACGTTGAGCACCTTGCGGCGCACGATTTCCAGGCCCTGCTTCATGAGGATCACGTCGGTGTTGTCGCCCACGTAGCAGCTGGTGGCCCCCAGATGGATGATGCCGCGCGCCTTGGGGCACTGCAGGCCATAGGCGTAGACATGGCTCATCACGTCATGGCGGCACTCGCGCTCGCGGCGCTGGGCGTCGTCGTAGTTGATATCGTCCTTATGGGCCTCCAGCTCGGCGATCTGCTCGTCGGTGATGGGCAGGCCCTGCTTCTGCTCGGCGCGCGCCAGGGCGATCCACAGCCGCCGCCAGGTGCGGAACTTGTTGTCCTCGGAAAAGACGAACTGCATCTCCGGACTTGCATACCGGGTGGAGAACGGGCTGATATACCGGGAATGATCGGACATGGGGCGCCCTCCTACGTCTGCAAAAAATGGGATATCCAAAATGATTATACCACCAACCCTCCCCATTCGCAAACGAAACTGAAAATTTCCGAACGTTCGTGACAAAAAATGCTGGAAATATTCAGCATCGTGTGCTATACTGTGCTGGATATTTCAACAAGGAGGAAGCCCGTGGAACGCATCAAGCGCAACGAAAGAATGGCGGCGCTGACCAAGCTGCTCACCGCGTCGCCCAACCGCATTTTCACCCTGTCGTATTTTTGTGAAATGTTCGGGGCGGCAAAGTCCACCCTGAGCGAGGACATCGACCTGCTGCGCGGCGTGTTCGACACCTTTGGTCTGGGCAAGCTGGATACCGTGACCGGCGCAGCCGGCGGCGTGCGCTACCGCCCCGTGATGAAAAGCCAGGACGCGCGGGCGTTCCTGGGCGAGCTGTGCCAGGAGCTGTGCACCCCCTCGCGCCTGCTGCCCGGCGGCTTTCTCTATCTGGGCGATATTCTGAGCATGCCGGAGATCGTGCGCAAGATGGGCGTGATCATCGCGGGCGAATTCTATGACGCCGCGCCCGACTTCGTGCTCACCATGGAAACCAAGGGCATTCCCGCCGCGCTGATGGCGGCGCAGGCGCTGGGCGTTCCGCTGGTGATTGCCCGGCGGTCCAGCAAGGTATATGAAGGCTCCGCCGTCAACATCAACTACGTCAGCGGCTCCTCGGCCCATATCGAAACCATGAGCCTCAGCCGCCGCGCCGTGCGCGAGGGCCAGCGCGCGCTCATCGTGGATGATTTTCTCAAGGCCGGCGGCACCGCCCGCGGCATGATCGAACTGATGGGCGAGTTCAATGTGGAGGTTGTGGGCATGGCGTTTGTCATGGCCAAGGCCCAGCCCGCCAGCAAGCTGATTCAGGGCGAGCGCGCGCTCATGGTGATGGATCTGGAGGGCGACGATCCCTCCACGCTGGCCATCCGTCCGGCGGATTGGGTATAAGGACTTGGCAGTTGTGAAAGAATCTAGTATAATGGGGCTGGCAAGGAGAACGCCAAAAAAATAACAGGAGGAGCCCCCATGACCAAAAAGCTGCTGAGCCTGCTTGTTGCATTTGCGTTGCTTGCGATGCCCTGTCTGACGCTGGCGGAGGAATACCAGACGTACGTTTCCGAGGATAAGAGCGTCACCTTCCTTTATCCCTCCGACTGGATTCTGCTGAGTCGGGAGAACATTGATACCATTATAGACGCGGCCGCCACCGTCGAGGAAGTGGCCGAGCTGGCGCAGACGGCCCGGACGCAGATCGAACAGCTGGGCATCATCGTCCTCATGGACGCCACCGGCGCCAACAATATCAACTTCCAGCACCAGAACGCCGGGGTGGCGCTGAGCGGGGATGACCTGATGAACCTGTCCTCCTCCCTGCAGAGCAATATCTCGTCGGCCATCGGTGGCGTGAGCTTCTATGATCCTGAGCTTATGGCCATTGGCGGGACCGACGCGATGCTGCTGCAATACGTCTACACCATGGCGGGGATCGATTTTACCGGCATGCAGGTCTATATGCCCGTGGGGACGGAGCTTGCGATCTGCACACTGACCTCCTCCGCCGAAGATATCAGCGCAGGGGCGGAGGCCGTGGGGATCATCATGGGAAGCCTTGAGCTCCAGTAGGCCCACCCTCAAAAAAGCGCGCCGTTGTCGTCAAACGGCGCGCTTTTTTCGTCCAATAGGTAAAAGGAGGTGAGCGGCGCATGGCGGCGGACAGGAATCAGGGCTGGCGGGAAGCAGCGTTGACGGGTCTGGTGGAGCGCCACAGAACCGCGCTCGTGCGTATGTGCTGCCTGTGTCTGGGCGATGCCTCGCTGGCCGAGGACGCGGCGCAGGAGACATTTTTCAAGGCCTACCGGGCGCTGGACAGCTTTCGGGGAGAGTGCGACGAAAAGACGTGGCTGATGCGCATCGCCATCAACACCTGCCGGGACATGCGGCGTTCCCGCTGGACAAGGCATGTGGACCGGCGCGTGACGCCGGAGATGCTTCCCGAGGCGTCGGCGCCGTTTGAGGAGCGGGACGAGGAGCTGACGCTCGCGCTGATGCGCTTGCCGCCCAAGCAACGGGAGGCGGTGCTGCTGCGCTACTATCAGCGCATGAGCCTTGCGCAGACCGCCCAGGCGATGGGCGTGACGGTTTCCACGGTGTCCAAGCAGCTGGGCCGCGCCCTGCGAAGCCTGCGCGGCATTCTGGAAGGAGGGCGCGAGCATGAATGAAAGGAACGTATCGGAGCGGATTGTCAGGGCCGTGGACGCGCGCCTGTCAGGCCTGACAGGCGACCCGTGGATGGCGCAGCATGTGCTGGCGCGCGCTGAGGAGGAACTCCCGAATCGCAGAAAAAAAAGGGCCGTGGCCCTGATCGTGGCCGCGGTGCTCGCGCTGGCGGGCATGGGCGCGCTGGCGGCGTCGCTTCTGTGGCGGGAGCAGGCAGCGTCCATGAAGCAGGTCGAGCAGACCGAGGGCGACTACGCGGGCTGGGCCATCGAGGACAAGGCGGCGCTTGTGCGGGCGCTGGTGGATTCGGGATACCTCGCGCAAGGCGGGGAGACGGAGCGCCTCTTTGACGAGGGCACACCGGAGGCCGAGCGCCACGCCATCGCAGACGCGCTGCTGCTCGCCCTCACCGGTCAAACGACGGTGGAGGAAATCAGCGTGGACATCGTCACCTACGCCGTGATGGGCGCCGAGGATACCTGGACGCCGGAGGAACGCGTGTGGTGGCAGCAGGTCACCCGGCAGTTTGACGGCGACGACGGCGCGGACGACACGTTCCTCGTGCCGGACGGCAGCGTGATCTCCGAGGCGCAGGCCGTCGCCGCGGCAAGGAAGGCCATCCTCTCGGCCCAGGGCCTGGAAGATGGCGCGCTGGACGCGGCCCAGCCCGTGGCCGACCTGTACGTGACGCAGCAGCAGCCGGACCGGCCACGCTGGAACGTGCAGTTCAAGCTCTTTCGGGAGGGCAGCGACAGCTATGTGGAGCGGGTGTATTCGGCTGTGGTGGATGCGCGCTCCGGCGAGGTCATATCCGACCCGGACACCGGCGTGCTGCATCCCGGCGAAGACGCGGTGCCGCAGCCTACCCCTGTCCGGCCGGTCACGCCGCTTTTTCAGGCCATCGACGCCATGGCCGAAAGCGTGCAGCGGGATATCGCGTCCTTCCCTGCATGGCCGCTGGCGCTCAAGGCCGAATATGCGCGGGACATCGCGCCCCGGGTGCGCGCCATCGTGGACAGCGGCGACCTCACGCCCCTTGATAACGGCGCGGGCCCGAACCTGTATGTGATCGCCGCGGCGGCGTATGACTACGGCCTGCCCGGCGAAGGGGACCTTGCGCAGGAGGACGCGCTGGAGCGCGCCCGCGAGACGGTAAGGGAGCGCTTCGGGCTCTCGCAGGAGGCGCTTTCGCGCTATACCGACGTGCTGGTCTACTTCGACGCGACCGACCCGGACGCGCCCCTGTGGCGCTTCGTCTTTCAGCCTGAGATGGGCGCGCGGGACGCCCTGGGCCAGACGCAGTACGATCTGCGCTACCGGGTGGAGATCGCCTCCCCAGCGGGCGACGTAGCCTCGGCGGAGGCGTTCAAGCGGCAGGTCCCGGTCTATGATCTTTCGTATCTGAAGAATCTGTATTAAACCGGCGCGGAGGCGTTCTCCTGCATCAGGTCATGCACCCGCGTCATCACGGGGATGGCCAGCTTCAGCGCGGCGGGCGCGTCCAGGCCGCGCTCGGCCAGCACCAGCTCCGCCGTGCGCCCGGCGGAAAAGCGCAGGCGTTCGTCGGCGCGGCTCACGGCGTCAAACAGACGGCCGGGGTCGGGCAGGAAGCGGGTGTCGATGCGCATATGAATGCCGTCGGGCCGCAGGAACAGGTGGCTCACGCCCAGCCTGCGCGTCACCCCGCGCAGCTGGGCAATGCGCATGAGGTTCTCCACCGGCTCGGGCACGTCGCCAAAGCGGTCGATGAGCTCCTCCTCGATGTCCAGCCGGCCGGCTTCGTCCTGGATCATGGCGATGCGCTTGTAGATCTCCACGCGCAGCTTTTCCTCCGGCACGTAGCTCTCCGGCAGGAAGGCGTCCACGGCCAGCTCCACGCGGGTGTCCAGCTCCGGCGTGACCTCCACGCCCTGCGCCTCGCTGACGGCCTGCTCGATGAGCTTGAGGTACATGTCGTAGCCCACGGTGCTCATGTGGCCGCTCTGCTGGGGCCCCAACACGTCGCCCGCGCCGCGGATCTCCAGATCGCGCATGGCGATGCGGTAGCCCGCGCCGAACTCCGTAAACTCCCGGATGGCCGAGAGGCGCTGGTCCGCCGTTTCGGAGAGCAGCTTGCCAGCGCGAACGGTCAGGTAGGCGTAGGCCTGCCGGCTGCTGCGCCCCACGCGCCCGCGGATCTGATACAGCTGGGAGAGGCCGAAGCGGTCCGCGTCAAAGACGATCAGCGTGTTGGCCTCCGGCACGTCCAGTCCGCTTTCCACGATCGTGGTGCAAAGCAGCACGTCATACGCCCCGGCGTAGAAGTCCAGCATCACGTCCTCCAGCGCGTTTTCACGCATCTGCCCGTGCGCGATGCCGATGCGCGCCTCCGGCACCAGCTGGTGCAGGCGGTCGTACATCTTTTCAATGCTGCGCACGCGGTTGTAGAGGAAGTAGACCTGTCCCCCGCGCGCCAGCTCCCGCCGGATGGCCTCGCGGATCACGTTGTCGTCGTATTCCATCACGTAGGTCTTGACGGGCAGGCGTTCCTCCGGCGGCGTTTCCAGAATGCTCATGTCGCGGATGCCCGCCATGCTCATATGCAGCGTGCGCGGGATGGGCGTGGCCGAGAGGGTCAGCACGTCCACGCGGGTTTTCATGTGCTGGATGCTCTCCTTGTGACTGACGCCAAAGCGGTGCTCCTCGTCCACGATGAGCAATCCCAGGTCCTTGAACTGCACGTCCTTGTTGAGCAGGCGGTGCGTACCCACCACCAGGTCCAGTTCGCCCTCGCGCAGCTTGCGGACGATTTCGCGCTGCTCCTTGGGCGTGCGGAAGCGGCTGAGCATGTCAAACTTCACAGGAAAGCCCGCGAAGCGTTTTTTAATGGTGTTGTAATGCTGCTGCACCAGAATGGTGGTCGGGGCCAGAATGGCCACCTGCTTGCCCTCCACCACGGCCTTGAAGGCCGCGCGCAGGGCCACCTCGGTCTTGCCGTAGCCCACGTCGCCGCACAGCAGGCGGTCCATGTTGCGCGGGCTTTCCATGTCGGCCTCGATCTGGGCCACGCTCTTTTGCTGGTCCTCGGTCAGCTCGTAGGGGAACAGGTCCTCAAACTCCCGCTGCCAGGGGTTGTCGTGGCTGAAGGCGTAGCCCGTCTCCTTGGAGCGTCTGGCGTAGAGCTCGGCCAGATCGAAGGCCAGCTTTTTGAGGCCGGACTTGACCTTGCTCTTCTGCCGTTCCCATTCCTGGCCGCCCAGGCGGTTGAGCTTGGGGGCGGCGTTTTCGGAGCCGATGAACTTGGTCACCCGGTCGAACTGGTCGGCAGGCACGTAGAGCTTGTCGTTTCCCGCGTACTGAATCAGCAGGTAATCGCGCCTGGCGCCGTCGTTTTCCAGCTGCACCACGCCCTTGAACAGGCCGACGCCGTGCAGGTCGTGCACCACGTAGTCGCCCGCCTTGAGGTCGGTGAAGGAGGCGATGCGCTCGCCCGCGGTCTGCTTCTTGCGGGCGCGCTGGTAGGCGGTGCCGTAGATATCGGAATCGCTGATGACGCACAGCCCCGCGGGCAGGTTCACAAACCCCTTGGTATAGGATACCGGCAGCAGCAGCACCTCGCGCGCGATGAGGTTGCCGTCCAGCGTGGCGCAGTAGGAGGCGGGCACACGCTGCGCCGCGAGCGCGGTTTGCAGCCTGCGTCCGCGCGCCTCGCCGCCGGTGAGCAGCACCACGCAGGCGCCCTCCTGCTTCCATTTGGCGATATCCTGACACAGCGGCTCCAGCCGGCTCTGATAGGGCATCGAGGGCCGGGAACCAAAGGCGATGGCCTCGTCCGGCGCAAAGCGGCCAAAGGTGCCCACCGTGTCGCTCAGGCACACGGCGGGCCGCGCCTTGAGGTCGCTCAGCAGGTTTTCATAGGTGAAGCGCAGGTCCTTCTGCGCGTCGAAGGCGTCGCCGCGCAGCCGTGCGTCCTCGTACGCCTCCGAAAAAGCGTCCGCGGCGGCGCGCAGACGGACCTGATACTGGTCCGGCCGGTCCAGCAGCACGATGGGATCGTCCAGATAGTCGGTCACCAGCGCCGTATCGTCCAAAAGCACATTCATCCACATGGGCGCGGTGCGGATCACCTGTCCCGCGCGCACGCGGTCCACGTCGTCCAGGTGGCGCTTCCAGGAGGCGCGCGCCTCCGCTCCGGCCTCATCGGAGCGGGCTCCGTCGTCATTCCCCTGCGGCTGGGCGAGCAGGTCCTCCGTGGCCTCCAGCGCGTCCAGGCCGCTCAAAAAATCGTCCAGCGAGGACAGCCCGTCCGGCCCCGGCGCGGCATGCTCGGGCGCGGCGGATTCCATGGCGTGGCCCACGCCCTTTTCCAGCGCGGCCTTCAGCCGGTCTGCGGCGGCCTGAGCATCGGCCACGAGGCATTCGGTGGCGGGGGCGATGCGCGCGCCCTTCACCCGCGCGATGCTGCGCTGACTGATGCAGTCAAAGCGGCGCAGGCTGTCGATCTCGTCGTCAAAAAACTCGATGCGCAGCGCGTCGGCGGCGTTGGCGGGGAACACGTCCACGATCGCGCCGCGCATGGCGCACTGGCCCCGGCCCTCCACCATGGGCACGCGCTCGTATCCGCCGCGGATGAGCGCTTCCATCAGCCCATCCGGCGCAATGCGGCCCCCTTCTGACAGCGTGATGGCCGCGCTTTGAAAGCGGGCGCGGGGCGCGCAGCGGTCCAAAAGCGCGTCCACGCTGGCGCACAGCACCTTTACCCGCCCGGCGGTCAGGCCGTCCAGCACGCTCAGGCGCTGCCACGCGCTGTCGCGGCTCATGGCCGCGCGGCTGAACTGGATGTCGCGCGCGGGCAGCATGGCGCATCCGTCCCCGGTCAGGCGCTCTATATCCTGCGCCTGGCGCTGGGCGATCAGCTCCGTAGGCGCGACCAGCAGCACGGGCCGCCCCGTGGCATGCGAAAGCGCCGCGGCCAGAAACGGCCGCTCTCCTTCGGCGATTTCGTACAGGGCGGTGCATCCGCCCTCCCCGATGCGCTCCATCAGCCGCTTCCAGGCGGGCAGGCTTTGGTAGGCGGTAAAGAGGCCCTCGTTCATGCGTCGGCTCCTTCGGCGGGTTCGGGCGGTTTTTTGGTCTTTTTGGTATTATACTTGCACATGGCGCTTTCGATGCCGTTTGTGATGTACTCAATGATGGCGTCGGCGGCCAGGGCATAGGCCGCGTCGGCGGTCTGCTGCTCCTCGCCGGGCAGGTAATGGCCCAGCACCCAGTCGGCCAGCTCGTAGCCGGGCCTGCGCTGCCCCACGCCTACCCTCAGGCGGGGAAAGTTCTCGTACCCCAGCAGGCCCACGATGCTGCGCATGCCGTTATGCGTGCCCGCGCTGCCGTTTTTGCGGATGCGGATGGCTCCCTGGGGCAGGTCCACGTCGTCGTAGACCACCATCAGGTTTTCCGGAGGCAGGCGGTACCAGCGCACCAGACGGGAGACGGCCTCGCCGCTCAGGTTCATATAGGTCTGCGGAAGGGCCAGGATGGTCTTTTGCCCGGCGATGAAGCATTCGCCAAGCAGGGCCTCGTCCCGCTCCCGCCCGATGGTCACGCCCAGCTTGCGGGCCAGCGTGTCCACCACGTCAAAGCCCACGTTATGGCGGGTGTGGGCGTATTGGGCGCCGGGGTTTCCCAAACCGACGATCAGGTACATGGCGTTTTCTCCTTTGAATCAGGCACGCGGTCAAGCCGCGGGCGCCGCTATTGTAGCACATCCGGAGACGGGCGCGCAAGGCGAACCGTCAGGCCTTTTGGCGCTTTTCGCCGGCGCGCGCAAAAAGCGGACGGTCCAGCGCCAGCGTGGCCAAAAGCACGTACAGCGGCGCAAAAACGAACAGGTAGCGCGGCCAGACCTCAAAGAGCAGCAGGTAGGCCGTGGCTCCCAGAATCGCCAGGGTGAGCGCCTGCGCTTCCGGATGGCGGCGGCGCGCAAACGCCGCGACCGCGCACAGCGCCAGCACCGCCAGCCACAGGCCCTGGGCCAGCGTGTGGCATAGCGGGTTGAGGCTGCCGCGGTGATGGTAGAGGCTGCGAACAAAAGCGCTCAGCGCATCCGTGCGGCGGGGAATCTCCAGGTCCAGAAAGCTGGAATTGGCGGCGAAGCTGCCGTCGGCATAGGCCTTATACAGTTTAATGGTGAAAAAGCGCACATTGCCCCACAGGCCCTTTTCGCATACCCGTTCCCAGGCCCTTTGCAGGTTGGCCCGCTGGCGGTCGGCCAGGGATGCGAACGACTGGGAAAACGCCACGTCGTCCGGGGAATGGCCGCCGTAGGTTTCGCCGTTCATGCCCAGCATGAGGTAGTGCGTTTCGCTCAGCTGCTCCTGAGGGACGGCGCTGCCCGCCAGATACGCCGTGGACGCGCGCTGGAACACCTGCCCCGGCACAGCGCCCAGCACGAGCGCGGCCAGCACCGCCAGCGCGCGTTTCCATGCGGCGGCGGAAAAATCCCGACGGCCCAGAAAGCGGCACAGGCCGAGCAGTCCCAGCGCGATGAGCACGATCAGCACCGTGGGCTTGACCGCGGCGCCGGCAAAGCACGCCAGCGAAACCAGCCCCCACCTGAGCGCCGGGCGGCGCACGGTCAGCCACGCGTAGATCGCCAGCACAGGAAACAGCACGGCCCACGTATCGGTGTAAGGGTAGAGCACATACGGCGACAGGGCGATCCAGAGGATGGAGACCGCCGCGGCAAATCCCCTTGCCCAGCGGCTTGGGGTGATGCGCTGGGCGCAGCGCACCGTGAAATATGCCGTCAGGTTCAAAAGCACCGCGTCCAGGTAGGGCAGCACCACAAACGGCACCGCGAGCCCCAGCTTGACGGCCACCCACATGGGGACGGCCTGCAGGATGGTCAGGGGCGCGTTGTTGGGGCACAGGCGGAAATAGTCCGGGTCGGTGAGGGCCTGTCCGCGGGCCAGTTCCTCGGCCGTGGTGTAGACATTGGCGATGTCCCAGCCCATCTTGTACCAGGCGCAGCGCGCCACCACCAGCTGCACCGCCAACACCGCCGCAAACAGCGCCCGCATGCGCCACAGGGCCCCTTTGCCGCCGGGCCGCGCGTCCGCCGCCTCCAGCCGGGCGCGGCCCCACAAAAGCAGCGCCACGCCCGCCAGCGCCACAGGCAGCAGCGCCAGGTTGCCCGCCAGGCTCAGGTTCTGATAGTACCGGGACAGCGCCGGCTGCCCCAGCGTCAGCAGCCCCAGCACAAAAACGAACATCGCGCCCGCCAGAGCGCTCCACGCAGCGGGCAGGGAAAAGCGGTTGTGTTCGGACCGCATGCGGCGGCACGCCCCTTCCTGATTTGACGATACGACAAAAAGCGGGCATCCATCCATCCCGCCTGTAGAGGTGCTGCCGGCGCGGTCGTAAGCCGAGTTCTGTCGTTGGACGATCATCTATCTCCACCGCGCGTTGCCGCACGGCTGAAGCGATCTCTTTGAGAGCACGACGGGCCGCCGTATCGCTCCCGGTCGGATCTTGCATCGGGTGGGGTTTACAGCGCCAGCCTGTCGCCAGGCCGCGGGTGAGCTCTTACCTCGCCTTTCCATCCTTGCTCCGCACGGGGTGCGCGGGGCGGTCTATCTCTGTTGCACTTTCCTTGAAGTTGCCTTCACCGGCCGTTAGCCGGCACCCTGCCCTGTGATGCTCGGACTTTCCTCATGGCATGCCACGCGATCGCCTGGCCGCCCGGACAGCTTTATAAAGGTAGCACGTTTGGAAATGGGTGTCAAGAGGGAAGAAACGAAGGGATGACGGTTCTGCGCCCGCTGTTTTTCTTCCGCGGTTCCCTGTCCGCCCGGACGGAGCGCCGGGTCCGGCCTGCCTTCCCCCGGGCCGTCACGCACCGCAGAAAGCCGGCGTCCCGGTCCCCTTTTCCCCGGATTCTGCCCTTTTCTCCAAAAAGGAGTGTCCGCTCCATCCATGCCCCTTGCACGCAACGAAATTTTGTGGCAAAATAGGCCTTGTTGCGTCGGGGCGCTGTTCCCCGGCATCCTGAAGGGGAGGGAATGCGAGTCTTATGGAAGCTCCTCAATGCATTTTGATTCTGGACTTTGGCGGCCAATACACCCAGCTGATTGCCCGGCGTGTACGTGAGCGCGGGGTCTATTCCTGCGTGCTGCCCTGCAGCGCGCAGCTGGCGGATATTCGGGCCGTCCAACCCATGGGCATCATTTTCAGCGGAGGCCCGGCCAGCGTGCTGGATGAGGGCGCGCCCCGGGTGGACGAGGGCGTGTTTGCGCTGGGCGTGCCGGTTCTGGGCATCTGCTACGGCATGCAGCTGATGGCGCACCTGCTGGGCGCGCCGGTGGAGCGCGGCACGCGCCGCGAATACGGGCGCACCGATGTGACCATGGACCGGGTAGACGGCGGCCTGCTGGCAGGGCTCCGGTCCCAGAGCCCCTGCTGGATGAGCCATACCTATCAGGTGGCGCGCCCGCCGGAGGGCTTTATGGCCATTGCGCACACAGCGGACTGCCCGGTGGCAGCCATGGCCGACGATGCGCACCGCCTCTACGGCGTGCAGTTTCATCCCGAAGTGACGCACACCGAGGAAGGCGCGCGCGTGCTGGAAAACTTTCTCTTCGGCATCTGCGGCTGCAAAGGCGACTGGAGCATGGATGCGTATGCGGACATGGCGGTTGAGCAGATCCGTGAGCAGGTGGGCGACGGCACGGTGCTGCTGGGGCTGTCCGGCGGGGTGGACAGCGCGGTGGCGGCGGCGCTGCTCTACCGGGCCATCGGCAACCGCCTGACCTGCGTATACGTGGATCACGGCTTCATGCGGGCCGGAGAGAGCGATCAGGTCGTGGATGTATTCACCCGTGTGTTCCCGGTGGAGCTGGTGCATGTGGACGCGTCCGAACGTTTCTTCCGCGATCTCAAGGGCGTGACCGATCCGGAGGCAAAGCGCAAGATCATCGGCCGCGACTTTGTGGAGGTTTTCCGCGAGGAGGCGCAAAAGCTGGGCAAGCGCGACCACTTCGCCCAGGGCACCATCTACCCCGACGTGATCGAAAGCGGCCAGGCGCAGGGCAGCGCGGTCATCAAGAGCCACCACAACGTGGGCGGCCTGCCCGCCGAACTGGGCTTTGAGAGCCTGGTGGAGCCGCTGCGCATGCTCTTTAAGGACGAGGTGCGCAGGCTCGGCCTGACGCTGGGTCTGCCGGAGAGTCTGGTCTACCGTCAGCCCTTCCCCGGCCCCGGCCTGGCCATTCGCGTCGTGGGCGAGCTCACGCCGGATAAGGTGCGCATCGTGCGGGAAAGCGATCTGATTCTGCGCCAGGAGATGGCCGCCGCCGGACTGGACAAGCAGGTATCGCAGTATTTCACCGTGCTGACGGGCGCGCACTCCGTGGGCGTAATGGGCGACGAGCGTACCTATGCCTACGCCGTGGCCCTGCGCGCCGTGACTACCGACGACTTCATGACCGCCGACGTGGCCCGCCTGCCCTATGACCTGCTGGGCCGCGTCGCCACGCGCATCGTGGGTGAAGTGGCGGGATGCAACCGCGTGCTGTACGATATCACCACGAAGCCGCCGGCGAGCATCGAGTGGGAATGACCCCACAACGTTCACCCGCTTTGGGAGCATGGAGAATTTCCCTTTCCCTATTGAGTTTGCCGGCGGGCGCGCGTTGCTGAAAAGGCAGGAACCGCTTGCGCAAAAAACCGGATAACAAGGCGAATCGGCCCTTCAATGAAGCCGTTTGGGCTTCATTGGAGGGCCGATTTCTGCGCACGATTCTTTTGTCGATTATGATGCAGCCGTCTCCTCCGGCTGCCAGAAACCCCTTTGGGACGGTTCGGAGGGCCGCATCCCGCGGTGAAATCCGAATGCCCCGCGCCTGCGCCGGATCGAAGAGTTCACGAAGGCCTCCCGCGCTCGCGCGTGAGAGGCTGCCTGCCTCCAGCGGGCGGCCTGCCTCGCCGGCCTGCGCGGCGGGTGCGAATGTCTTGCAAAGCAGGGTTTTCCTGCGTGCTTCCCCGCCCGCGCCCAGGGCGCCGAAGGGAAGCGTCAGCCCCGCGGGCGCTTGGGCGAAGCGCAAAGCGACCCGCAGGCGTGAGCAGATACAAGAGCTGCGCGCGGCCGGCGCGCAGAACGCCGGGATTGACGGGGAGGGGCAACGTGTTCTTACGAAAAAAGCCGCCATAGGCGGACTTTTCGACACACTGAACCCGCCGGGCCTTCCGGCCCCGGCGGGTTCTCCAACAGGTTCACGTCAGTACTCCGTTTTTCCCTCGATCTCCGTGTATGCCTCAAACAGCTCGAGGCAGCTTTCCCGCTCGAACTCGCTCACCCTCAGCAGGTCGTTTTCCCCCGCCAGATACTCGTAGAATACCTCGTCCCGGAACCCGATCCCGTCCGAGTCCTCGCGCGTGCAGCCGTAGTACACCACGGGGATGTTGGCCCACAGCGTGGCCCCCAGGCACATGGGGCAGGGCTCGGCGGTGGTGTAGAGCTCGCATCCCGACAGGTCAAAGGTGCCCAGGTTCCTGCACGCGTCCCGGATGGCCTCCATCTCGCCGTGGCAGGTGGGGTCCTGATTGACCACCACGCGGTTGTGCCCGCGCCCGACGATCTCGCCGTCCTTGACGATCACCGTCCCGAACGGTCCGCCGTCCCCGGCCTCGATGCCGGCGTAGGCCTCCTCCAGCGCCGCCTGCATGAACGCCTCCTGCGGCCCGGCGGGGGCGTTTCCGGCCTCCGAGGCCATCGCGGTCCCCGCGCCCAGCGCCAGGACCGCCAGCATCGCGCACCCGCGCGCAAACGTCCGTTTCTTCATGACAATACCTCCTGATAGCGTTGTATTGACGTCACTTCATCCACTTGCGCGCGCTCATGGTCTGAGGCGCGATGCCGGGCATCATGGTGACGCTGCGGTTTTTGATCACGTTGAGCACCAGGCCGATGCCGGCCATGTTGGTCACCAGATTGCTGCCTCCATAGCTGAGGAAGGGCAGGGGGATGCCGGTCACGGGCATGAGGCCGGTGGTCATGCCCACGTTTTCAAACACGTGGAACAGAAGCATGGCCATCACGCCGATGATGACCATCTGCCCGAAGCGGTCCATGGTGTACCGCGCCAGATAGAGCATGCGCAGGATGATGAGCAGGTAGACCAGAATCACCAGCGCGCAGCCCACGAACCCGAAGGCCTCGCCGATGGTGGAGAAAATGAAGTCGGTCCAGTCCTCGGGCACGTAATCCAGCTGGCTGAACGCGCCCTGCACGAACATCCCGCGTCCGCTCAGCCCGCCGGAGCCGATGGCGATTTTGGAGTTGGTCACCTGATAGACGGCGCTTTCATCCACCAGCGTGGGATCGATAAAGCTGAGGATGCGTTCCAGACGGTAGTTATCGGACCCTGTGGCCATCATGTAGCCGTAGAGCAGCGCGAGGGCGGCGACGCCCAGGGCGATGGCGCCTCCCATGAGCTTGAGGCGCATGCCGCCGAAGTACATCATCACTCCGAAGAGGAAGATCATCACCAGCACGCTGCCCATCTCGCCCTGGGCCAGCGTGAGGGCCCAGGGGATGCCCATCAGTACGGCGACCTTGGCCGCGCCGCGCAGGTTGCCCATGGGGTCGGTTTCGGTTTCAAGGTACTTGGCGATCACGATGATGCAGGCCAGCTTCACAAATTCGGAGGGCTGGATCGTGTAGCCCCACAGCACGTCGATCCAGGCCTTCACGCCCGCGGCCTGACCGCCCAGAGCGACCAGCAGCAGCCCGCACGCCACGTAATAGAACAGCGTGCTTCGCCTGCGGATGAACTCGTAGGGGAAATAGGTAATCACGCCCACCACCACCGGGGAAATCAGGAAAAAGATGGCCTGACGCATCCCGTAGTAGGAGGCGACGATGTAGTTGAGCAGCGTGCCCTCCACCTCGGAGGACGTGCTGAACGTGGCCACGGCCACGGACAGCACCCCAAAGCCCGCCAGCCCAAAGACCAGCAGGGCCAGCGGCAGGTCAAAATGCGCCCTCGACCGGCGCGATTCATTGAGCATCATCCCGTTTCTTCACCTCGATACCGTCCGGGATCTCGTAATGCGTCAGGGTTGCAGGGGGTCCTTCCGACGGACGCCCCGGCGGATGATCCGGCGGACGCCCCGGCGACCGGTCCCGCGGACCGGGAGCCGCCGCCGCACGCCTGCGCGGCAAGTTCCGTCACGCGCCCGCCCCTTCCGGCGAGTCGCGCCCGGCGAGTCGCGCCCGGCAGGTCGTGCCCTTCCGTCGCGCCCGGCGCCCGCCGCGCGCCGCGTCCCTTTAGGGACGCGGCCTGCCCGCCACGGGTTCAAATCAAAAACATAGAGACTGCATCCATCCGCGTTTCTTGCGACCTCCGGCCGCTCGAAACGCTTGCATTCTGTGCTGCGGCACAGGACTTGGGGCGCTGCCCCAAACCCCGGCAGGGAGGTGACCCCCCTGCACCCCGCTCATTTATACCCCTGCCCCGACATTCCTTCCCCGCTCCCACCAATGCCGCTTTCGCTCCATCGTCGGCATCGGCACAAACTCGCCCAGAAACCGCTGGGCAATCCGCTCCATGGCCTGCTTCGCAGGTCCTTCCGTATCCATGAAGCTCTCATGCCGCGCCGCCGCGGCCAGCACGGTCCGGTCCTCCGGCACATACCCCAGCAGGGGCACGTCCAGCGCCGAGGCCACCGCCTGCGGACTGTACATTTCCCCGCGCGCCACCATGTCCGGCCGCACGCGGTTCACCACCAGCATGGGCCGGGGCAGCCCCGCGGCTTCCGTCAGCGCGATGGCGCGCTCCGCGTCGCGCATGGCCACGTCGTCGGGCGTGGTCACCACCAGCGCATGGTCCGAGGCGGGCAGCAGCGCGCTCACCCCCGGCCCGAGGCCGGCGGGCGCGTCCAGCAGCACATAGGCCATGCGCTTTTTCAATTTCTTGACAATGCGCTCCATCTCCCCGCGCCCCGCATCGCCCGGCTGACCCTCCTGCGCGGCGGGCAGCAGCCACAGCGCGCCGTCCTCCGTATGTCGGATCAGCGCGTATTTCAGCTTGCAGTCCTTGCGCGCCACGTCCAGCACGTCGTACACCACGCGGCTGTGCAGGTTCATCAGCATGTCAAGGCTCCGAAGGCCCAGGTCCGCGTCCACCAGACAGCAGGGCAGCTGCCTGCGCGCCAGCGCCATGCCCAGCGCCGCGCTCACCGTGCTCTTGCCCACGCCGCCCTTGCCGGAAAGCACCGTCCATGCCTGACTCATGTTTCATCTCTCCCGCGCGCGTCACGGGGCCAGCTGGTTGCCGCCCGGGAACACGCTGCTTTGATTGTCGCGCAATGTTTTCTGGTCCATGTACCATCCCACGAATTCGCGGGCCGCCATGCTGGCTTCGCCCCCGCTGAATCCACTGGGGATGAACACCACCACCGCGATTTCCGGCTCCGTCACCGTGGTGGGCACGCCGTCCACCATCTCGCTTGCGTAGGGCGCGAGCATAACGAACCACGCGTTGTTTTCAAGGTCGATGGTCGTAACCTCGGCGGTTCCCGTTTTCGCGCACACCATGTTCTGATAGGGCCAGCTGCGGAAGTACTTGGCGGCGGTACCGCTCTCGTCCACAACGCCCTTCATGCCTTCGAGGATGTAGGGCAGATATTCCTCCGCGCCCTCGAACTCGTTGAACAGGCTGGGCGTGCGCTGGCTGACGATCTCGCCCTCCGGGGACGTGATGGAATCGACGATCATCAGGTTGTACACCTTGCCGCCGTTGCCCAGCGCCGCGACGTAGCGGCTGACGGCGGCGGGCGTGACCACCGTGATGGACTGCCCGATGGCGACCTGAACGGTCTGGGCGGGGCCCCACTTGATGTCGTTCAAATAGTTGTACGTATCGCCGATGATGCTCTGCGTGTAGACCATCTCGCGCGTCATGTTGAGCTCCTCCATCAAAATGGGGCGCATGTAGAGCAGCCAGTCATTCTGGGAGGTGTTCACGGCCATGTCCATCAGGCGCTTGACGCAGCGGTCGAGGCGCTCGTCGTCGTAGGTGATGTTGCGGCTGGCGCCCTGGTTGCGCAGGTGGCGCTTGATGGAGTTGAATACGATGATCGGCACGGCCGTATCCTGGTCGGCCTCGCCCATGGCCTTGTCGGGGTCGTAGAGGCTGGTCTGACAGCCCACGACGCTTCGCTGCTCGCCGGGCAGGTCGACGCCGGTCTTGCTGGTCAGGCCGAATTCGCTGGCGTACTGATACAGGCGGGTTTCGCCCAGACGGTAGCCCAGCGTGTAGAAGAAGTAGTTGCAGCTGTGGGACAGGCCATCGATAATGGTCTGGCTCTGGTGCTTGTAGCGCTGGCTTTCGCTGATCCAGCACTTGGGCGCCTGACTTTCCACGTTGGTCACCAGCATGAACCGGCCCTCGTCGGAGATGGTTTCGTTGACGTACAGCTCGCCCTCGAGCATCGCGCCAAGGGCGCTGACCATCTTGAAGATGGAGCCGGGGGTGCCGCGGGCGTGGATGTTGTAGTTCATCAGCACGTTTCGGCTGTCGGTGAGGATGGCGCGGCTTTCCGGCCCGGCGGCGACGAGCGCGTTTAAGTCAAAGGTCGGGTAATTGGCCATGGCCAGCACGCGGCCCTCCATGTCCACCACCATCATGGCGGCGCGCTCGGCCAGCGAGAGGGGATACTTGTCCCAGGAGCGGCTTAAGATGTCGTCGCGGTTTTTCTCCAGCCATGTCGCGTCCATGAGCTTTGCCTCCTGCACCGCGCGGGTGGAGGCGACGTTTTCGGCCAGGGCGCGCTCGGCCTGCTGCTGATAGCTGGCCACGATGGTCAGCTTTACGTTGTTGCCGTCCTCGGGCTCTGTGTAGCTCAGCTCGCGGGTGATCTTGCCCACGCTGTTGCGCTCCACATCGCGGTATCCCTGGCGCAGGTCGCTGTTCTGCGTCAGCCAGTCCTCCATGGAGGCCTCGATGCCGTCCACGCCGATGGTATCGGAGTACTTGTAGCCCTTGTCCTTGAGTTCCAGCCACTTTTCGGTGGAGGGGATGGCGCCCATGTAGCCGATCACCTGCGAGGCCAGCGTGCCGCGCGGGTAAACGCGCTTGGTGCCCATGGCGATCTCCATGCCCGGCAGCGTCATCGACCGGGTTTCGATCTCGATGACGGTTTCATAGGGCACGTCCTCGGCGATCACGATGGGCTGGGAGTTAAAGAGGTTCATCTGCATTTCGGAGTAGACGGCCATGACCTTGAGCATGGTTTCCTCATCCAGCACCATGTCCTCGACGTACGTCGCCGGGTCGGAGCTGGCGGCCTTGCGCGCGTCGGCCTCCTCCCGGGTATTGGCGATCTTGTAGCGCTTCTTGAGCTGATTGAGGCAGCTTTCCGGCGTGGGATAGCCGTTCTGGCTCATATTGGTCATGTAGTGGTTGCTGCGCCACTGGTTTTCACGGGTCTGCAGGACCGAGTCGCTCACGCCGCTGCCGAAGTTGAAGATCCACTCGTTCGTCTCCGGGTCGCGCTCGATCACGAAGTCGACGTCCAGCTCGTTGCCGTTTCGCTCGATGATCTCCACCGTCTCCACGATGCTCTGCGTCAGCTCGCGGTACTGCGCGGCGGAATTCTGGCTCGCGTCGCGGTAGAAGGTCACGTTGTAGATGTCCGCGTCACGGGCCAGAATGACCGCGTCCGCGTCGGTAATCATGCCGCGGCTGCCGCGCAGCGTGATGGTGGTGGTGCGGCTGCTTTCGGCGCTGTCCGCATAGGTTTCGCTCTCCACCACCTGCAGGCGGAACACGCCCGTGAGCAGATAGGCGAACATGCCCAGCGTGATCACCAGAAATACCAGATAGCGGGCCCCCAGGTTGTACCCCTGACGGTCCCTGGGGTCCTTTGTGCGTCTGCGCATAATACACCTCCTCCGTCGGTCGTCGGGAAAGCTCGCCTTCGGCGATCTTTCCCGCCGGGTTGCACCGTTTCCCTCTCGCCCTCCTTCGGAGGGCTCCCGGGCGGGAAACGGTGTAAGGAAGCCTTGCTGCGCAAGGCTGCCGAATCCGCCGCGCATGTCGCCGGATTCGGATTTCACATGGAGGAGCCTTCGGGTCCCTCCATACCACCCAAAGGGGTGGTGCCACCCCAAAATGGTGGCCGTCGGTCGTAGCGGGCCATGCCCGCAGCTCATCCGTTGCCGCCCCCGCCCGCTTCAAAATGCGGATGCGGGGTCTGTCCCGCGCCTCAGGCGCGAGCCAAGCGAGCGCCGCGCGCAACGCGCGCAACCCCCGCGCAAGCGTTTCGAGCACCCTTGAGGCGCAAGAAACGCGGCTTGCCTCTCCAACAGGCTCGCAGGGCCATAGCCCCGTTCGCCCTTCCGCCGCGGCAGGCGCTCCCGCGCCTCCCGCTTCAAGCGCCGGGCGCACCGCACCCCGCGCGCGCAAGCGTTTCGAGTGTCCGAAGGACACAAGAAACGCGTCTCGCCGCACCCTCCCTCTCAGGCACCCCGGAGCCATCCGCCCCGCACCACCCGTCAGAGGTTTGGAGAGCCGCAGCTCTCCAAGCTGAAATCCGAATCCCCGGTGCCTTCCCCAAATCTTCGATTTGGAGAAGGCATCCCGCGCGAGCGCGGGACAGGCTGCCCGCTTCCAGCGGGCGGCCTGCCTCGCAGACATGCGCGGTGGATTCGGCAGCCTTGCGTCAGCAAGGCCTCCTTACGCCGGCCGCCGCCCGGCGAGCCGGCGGCTTTGCCGCCGGCGAAGTAGGCGGCCGGCGCAAACCCCGTCGGAAAAGATCGGCGCCAGCCGAGCTTTTCCGACGCGCGCGCATCAGCGCGCTTTCGCAAGTTTGTACACCCCCAGCCACCACCGGATCGGGAATTGGATCACCGCCGCGATGGCCGCGGTATACAGCACGCACACCAGCGCCCGGCCCAAATGCCCCCCGTCGAGGGCCACGCCGCTTAAGTACACGTAGATCAGGTTCACGCCCTCAAACACCGCGGTGCTCAGCGCCGCGCACAGGGGGGTGCGGATGTGGGGGTTCCACTGGCGGGCGCGGCGGCCGGCGGCGCGCTCCTCCTCAAGGCGGCGTTCGCTCTTGTCGGAGAAGGCCAGCGCGCCCAGCATGCAGCACACCGGGTAGAGGATCAGCGCCAGATAGTCCAGCATCGGCAGCATGATCTCCAGCAGATACCCCACCGTGAGGGACATCAGAAACGTGTATTTCCGTCCCAGACCCACCGTCGCCACGGCGATGATCGCCAGGGCGAGGCTCGGCGCGATGTCCCAGATGGACAGGTACTCCGCCGTGGTCGCCTGAAGCAGGTAGGCCAGAAGCGTCAGCACCGATACCTTGAGCAGCTTGCTTAGCACCGCTTAGTCCTCCTCCACCGACAGATCCAGCGGCGGCGGCGTGGGGCTGGGCGTGGCCGTCGGCGGCAGGGTAAATCCGTAGCTCATGTCCGTGGCCGCCGCGTCGGGCACCTGGTACTCGTAGCTCTCGCCGGGGTCGGACGTGGGCCGGGCGGGCGCCGGGGTCACGAGCACCTCCTGCCCGTCCTCGCCCACGGTCACGGTGGGACCTGGCGTGGGGCTGGGCGTGGGCGTGGGCGCGAGCTGGTAGAAGTCGCTGCCGATCTGCACCGTAGGCACGGGCACGGGCGAATCCAGCGGCGTGAAGCTGATGCCCCCGTCGGTCGAGGCGCGCTCCTCCACCGCCTGCGCGGCCGGCTGATAGCGCAGCACGATCACGTATTCGATGTGCTGAAAGTCCGCCTGCGGCTCCACCACGACGAACTGCTTGTTGCTCTCCATCCCGCGCGTGCTCTCGCGCACGGTGCCGATGGGGATGCCCTTGGGGAAGGAGCGGCCGTCGTTGAGGTCCCCCACGCCGCTGGTCACGACCACGTCGCCGGGGCGGGGCAGGTTGTCCTCCGGCAGGTAGTACATGCGGCAAAGGGGCGTGCCGTCCACGCCCAGCGTGCCGCGCACCGTGCCCTGATCGCGCGAGGACTGGATGAGCGCGGCGATGGAGGCCTCGCTGTCGATGATGGTGCGCACGGTGGATTTGGTGGGGGTCACGTTGTAGGTGTAGCCGACCATGGCGCCGTCCATGGTGACGGCCATGTAGTCCTCCACCCCGTCGTTGGACCCCTTGTTGATGGTAAAGACGGAAAAATAGTTGCCGCTATCCCGGCCGATGACGGTGGCCACGAGGGGGTTGAGGCTTTCGTTGACGGAGATCTCGTCGTAGAGGTTTTCATACACCGACAGCTTGTGCTGCATCTCCTCGGCGAGCATCGCGTCGTAGACGAGCTGTTCGTTCTCGGTCTTGAGCTGGTTGTACTCCAGCTCGATGCGGGAACGGAGCTTGAGGGTGTAGAGGTAGTCCGCCACCCAGTCCACCACGGCGGAAAAGCCGCTCTGCAGGGGGGTCATCACCGCCGACACGCCCTCCTCGGGCACGGCCAGCACGTCGTAGCCCGTGATGAGGGCCAGAAGATGCGTGGCCGCCAGCCCCATCAGGCCCGCCACCAGCGCGATGATCAGCGCCCGGCGCAGGATGCGCCTGAGGCGGCTGTCCTGGGGGCGCCTGCGTTCGGTTTTGGGTACCTTTAGCTTCATGCCCGTCCTCCCTGCGGTGTGGCGGAAAAGCTCGCCTGCGGCGATCTTTTCCGCCAGGTTTGCACGTTTCCCCTGCGCCTTTGGCGCGGCCGGGGAAACGTGTAAGGAATGTTTGCGCTTGGGCGCAAACTCCCCGCCCGCCCGGCGAAGCCGGGCGATACGAATCCAGTTGGAGGGCTGCGGCCCTCCAAGCCTCCCAAAAGGGATTGTCAGCCGGTCAGGCCGCCGGCAATCCTCCGAATGTCCCCGCTCAGCCGTCAGAACGGCTTGAGGAAGCTGGTGCGGCCCAGGTGCTCCAGAAGCTCGTAGTTTTCGATGATGTTGCCCAGGCCCAGGGCGGCGCAGTCCATCGGCTCCTTGGACAGAAGCACCGGGATGCCCAGCTCGCTTGCGATCAGCTGGTCCATGCCGTAGAGCAGCGACCCGCCGCCGGTGAGGTAGAGGCCGTTGTGCATGATGTCGGCGGCCAGCTCGGGGGGCGTGCGCTCCAGCACCCACTTGATCGCGCCGAGGATGGCCAGGCACGGCTCGTGCAGGGCCTCGTAGATCCTGTCTCTT
>OJRC01000503.1_pt1 | contig 24363 bp, 26 predicted proteins | sample 1599081 | NCBI WGS metagenome assembly OJRC01 (sample SAMN03922519, study PRJEB24848) | human gut metagenome | isolation source: stool sample | host: Homo sapiens | place: Germany | collected 2010-02 | reverse complement strand
GCGAGGGTCCACCCGTTCCCATCCCGAACACGGAAGTTAAGCTCGCTTCTGCCGAAAATACTTGTCTGGAGACGGACCGGGAAGATAGGTAACGCCAACACACGAAGTGGTCTGGTCCGACTAGGCCAGGCCACTTCCAATGTATTCCTCCATAGCTCAGTCGGTAGAGCACGCGGCTGTTAACCGCGGTGTCGTTGGTTCGAGTCCAACTGGGGGAGCCAGAATGGGCCGCCGCTAATGGCGCGGCGGCCCATCTTTTTAAGACTTGGGCCTTTAGCTCAGTTGGTTAGAGCGGCCGGCTCATAACCGGTTGGTCCCGGGTTCAAGTCCCTGAAGGCCCACCAAGCCCCCGATGGGGTGCGGTAACACCTCATCGGGGAACCTTTTGAGGGTATCGTTGCTATGGTGAGTATACGGATATAGGGGTATAGCTCAGCTGGTAGAGCAGCGGTCTCCAAAACCGCGTGCCGAGGGTTCGAATCCTTCTGCCCCTGCCATTGCTTGAAACAGTATATGCTGTTTTATATAGTGCCCGTTCCGGCGGGTGAGATCTGGCCCAGTAGTTCAGTTGGTTAGAACGCCAGCCTGTCACGCTGGAGGTCGACGGTTCGAGCCCGTTCTGGGTCGCCAGAAGAAAAAGAGTGCTGGTCCTGAGTTGGTAATAGTCCAGTGAGACGGTTGGCAATAAGGCGACGGCCTTTTTGAATAGAGCGGCGTAAGCCGCGTACATGCTGCTGTAGCTCAGTAGGTAGAGCGCATCCTTGGTAAGGATGAGGTCGGCGGTTCGAATCCGCCCAGCAGCTCCAAAAAACACCTGAAATCATCGGATTTCGGGTGTTTTTTGTTGCGGATTTGCACTTTTTCGTGTGGGTCAAAATGTGGGTCAACTGTCTGACCCACACCGTGACCCACTTGCCGAAAGGAAACAATGGAGACAAGAGTACCGGGCAGGAGGATTGTGCCTCCTGGCCGGCTTTTTCTGATCTTGGTCTTCACAACATCTGCTCCATGAAGGCACCCATCGTGGCCGCTGCTTCGTCCTGTTTTTGCCTGGTGGCGTGGGTGTAGGTGCGGAGGGTGAATCCGGCGTCGTAGTGACCCAGCATGCTGGATACCGTCTTGATGTCCACGCCGTTTTGCAGAGCCGTGGTTGCGAAGGTGTGCCGCAGATCATGGAACCTGATGTATTCAAGTCCGGCATCTTTTAGAATTTTTTTGTGGAGGTTCACCACGCTGTCCGGGTAGTACATCTCTCCTGTCACCGGGGAGGGGAACAGGTAAGGGTTGTCCGGGTGTTTCTCGTGCTCCTGGATTAGTAGATCCACCGCCGTCTGCGGGATCGACACTTGCCGGACGGAGGTCTCCGTTTTGGGCCTTGAGAGCGTCAGTTCTCCGTTCGGGTTTTTGATATATTGTTTGCTGACGGAGATGGTGCGATTTTGTGTGTCCAGGTCATCCCACCGCAGCGCCACCAACTCACCCTTCCGAAGACCGCTGACCAGCTCCAGGTAGAACATGGGGAGAAGTCCTCTTTGATCCGCTGCATCCAGATAGGCCTTCATGTGTTCCGGGGGAAGAATTTTCATTTCAATCTTATGCATCTTCGGCGCGATGCAATCCTCCGTGGGGTTCCGGGGAATCAGCCGCTCTTTGATAGCCCGCTGGAAGGCGCAGTGGAGCATCAGGTGGACGCTGCGGACAGTGGTGCTGCTGAGCCCTGGATTTCCCTTTCCGCTCTTGCGGTTGACCCGACCGTCCTCCAGTAGATCCTTGTAGAACTTCTGTAGCTGCCGGGAGGTCAGATTTTTCAGCTTGATGTCTCCGATCCGAGGGATGGTGTAAGTTTCAATCATCAGCTGATAGCGGTCAGCCGTTGCGACCCGGATATTGGGCTTGGCGTAGAGCGCATACCAGGTCCGCAGCCAAGTGGCTACCGTGTACTCCTCGCTGCGGCTTACATCCAATCCCCGCGTTTCTTCAATGGCGGTCTTCAGTTTCTCCTTGACCTCTGCCTGGGTTTTGCCCAGCACATTCTTGATGATCCGCTTCCCGGTTTTGGGATCGTACCCGGCGGTGTACCGCCCCTACCAGCGGCCATCTTTTCTCTTTCTGATGTTGCCCTCTCCATTGGCCCGTTTCTTTGCCATGTTGCATACCTCCTTTTACGACTCACTAAGTGCCTCGCTCCGCTCGGTTGCTCGCATGCATGGAGCCTGCGGGCTCTCATCAACGACACAACATACCACAGAAAAAAGAAATAGCCAGGGCCTGCGGCCACAGTTATCAAAAAGTTAAGAAAGAGCTGCCGATGGTGGCAGCCCTTTTCTTTGTATAGCGTATCAATTTTTGGGCCGGGGATGCCGTGCTTTGAATCTTTCCACGGCTCGTCTTTCGTCCTCGTCCTCGAAGGAGTAGGGCTCCGGTTCTCCAGCGATGCCCATACCCAGCTGAAACCCGGCGATGAAAGAGGTCAGAGAAGGTTCCTCCCGAATCTCGATCTCCAGGTCTGCGATCCGTAATAGCATCCCATGGTCTTGTTGGGAAATCTTTTGCCGGAGTATGTGGTAGGCCCGCTCCAGTTCTGCCCGGACCTTCTCACATTCCGGTTCCCGGCAGAACCGCTGGTGCAATGCTCGCATGTAGTCATTCACGTATGCCGCCTCCTGTCAGCGACACACCATACCACGACGTGGGCCCAATAGCCAGGGGAACTGGCATCTGTTATCAGAAAAGTAACAACTTGGCCGCTTGGTCGGAAGCCTTATCTTTGTTTTATGCGGCGCAGCTTTTGAGCTGCCTGGACGGAAAATCAGGCCCCGGGATTTCCCGGGGCCTGATCCTGCTCAGAGGAGTTTCTGCCCTTCCTCTGGTTCCGCTCCCTGGCGGCCCATGTGGTGCCGCCGCTCCTTTGCCCACGCCTTGCGGTCCATGTGGGCGGGGAGGGACGTGCTGTCCTGCACCGGCACTTCCTGTCCACTGCCCTCCAGACGGGCCAGGAGGTGGATGATCTGCCCGGTTACAGCAGCACCCGCCACATCAGGATGCTGACCACTGCCGACACGATGCCCGACGCCAGGATCGTCAGCAGGATTTTCCCCTGGAAGCGGGCCGAGGCCTCGTCCCAATTCCGGCGGAACTGGGCTTCCAGTTCGGAGAGCTTCCTCATAAACTCGTCGCGCCGTCTCCCATCCTGTTTGTGTTCTTCCTTCATCTCCTGGACCGTTTGGCGCAGGTCCCGGCAGATCCCCTGATGGATGCTGTTGGCCTGATTCAGCCAGTCCACCAGCTGCTGACCTGTGGCCAGCTCCTTCAGATTTTCCTTGGTGGCCAGTCTCTCCGTATCCGCCCGGATGGTCTCCTGCAGGGCCAAGGTCCTCCGCAGGACTTCCTCCAGCCGCTCCACCGTCGTCACCGGCATGGTGTAGAGGAGGTTGGGCTGCTGATCCGCCAGCGTAGGCGGTGTCCGCTGTTTCAGCCTGTCCAAAGTGGTGTTGCGCTGCGCGTTGTCGGATTCGAAACTCATCTTCCATCTTCTCCTTCCTAAATTTTTCCTCGTGGAGCTTGTCGTCCCGGCACCGCATTCCCGTAGGGGTGATGTAGGTGATGCGTTTCCGGCTTTCCTCCCACCGGGCATCGTAGCCCCGGCGCCGCAGCTCGTTCAGGAACTCCTCCCGGTTGCCGGTGCGCTCCATGACCGCCTCGATCACCGCGATCAGCTGAAACTTCCAGCTCTGTCCCCGCATGGCACTGCGGTACTCCCCCGGCCGGAGTCCTTTGACCTGTTTTTTCGGGCGATACGGCTTCAGGGTGGTCAGCCCATGCTCCCGGCAGATTTGGTCGCTGACCAGCCGCATCCGCTCCAAGGTCCGGGGGGTGAAGTGGAGCTTTTCCCCGGTGTCCGGCTTCACGGAGTTCACCACCAGGTGGGAGTGGAGATGCGCCCGGTCGATGTGCGTGGCCACCAGCACCTCGCAGCCTGGGAAGAACCGCTCCGCCAGTTCTTGAGCGATTTGGTGCGCTTCTTCAGGCGTGACTTCTTCCTTGGGTGAGAAGGACTGGACGTACTGGTAGAAGAAGATCCCATCGGCCTTTCCATAGAGATTCTTGGTAGCCATGAAACTTTTCTGTGCCAGCTCCGGCGTACAGTTTACCCCGGAGAGATAACGGCGGCCGGTTTCGGCCATCGTCTTTTTCTCCTGGGACACATAGCGGATCACCCGCCCCATTGCGCCCGCCGTCTGCTTCCGCTCCTTAATGTAGCTGCAAGTCGCCAGAGGAGATCACCTGCCCTTTCTCTGTGAGCAGACCGTTCAGCGCCTCATAGGTCCTGCCCAGCGCATCCGTCAGTTCCTTTAGGTACACCGTCTGAATGTGCCCGGTGTGGGCCAGGACGGTGAGCTGGTTCAGGTTTCTTCCCCAGGCGCGCAGCTCCGCCAGGATGGGCTTGAGTTCGTGGATCACAAGAACCGGCTGTTTCAGTGAAGCCTGGAGCAGGTACTCCTGCTGGCTCAGGCCGGACCGGCGTACCCTTTCCCGGATCTTCTTTCCCTCTGCCGGAGTGACCCGGAAGGCGATCACCTGGTTTCTGGTCCGGACTGCCATGTTCCATCACCTCCGCATAAAAATTTGGTATGCCGCCGCTCCCATTCCGGGAACGACAACATACCAAAAATTTTTGTGGATAGCCATACCAAACGGACGGAGTTATCAGAAAGTTATCAATTGGCCCCGCGGGGCAGAAAAAGTGGGCGCGGGCTTCTGCCCGAAAAAGGCGTTTGGCAGCCGCTCGCGGCAAGCCAAACGCTCTGCTTGCCCCACCCGTGGGTGGGTAAAACCGCGTTCCCCGGCCGTGCAAGTACTGGCGGCACAAGCGCTCTCCGCACTGCGAGGAGATGTGGTATGGTTTTTCCCGCACTTTTTTCGACCGTCCATTTCTCCCTCATCGGCGGGGCAAATCGCTCCGGGCTTGGGGCACAAACCGGTCGCGGATGGGAACCAAGGCAACGGGTCAGCGCCGGGCACACGGCCCCCACACGCCCCTGTTCCGCTCCGCCGGGGTTACGGAGCCATCCTGTCTCCAGGGAGGCACACAGGAGCGCACAGGGGGAAGTAGGAGACGCATCGGTGTTTCCGATAGCAGAGGAGCAGAGCCGTTTTCTTTGTATTGCATATCAAAATCTGACCGGAGAGGGCGTTTCTGGCAAACGGTTCCGCCTACAGAATTTACCGCAGATATTTGTCTGCTCCCCCGGAAAAATTCCTTTGGAATTTTTAAAATTACCGGTATAATGGACATACAATTGGGGAGGAGGGAGACAGATGCCGGACACCACAAGCGAACTGTTTCACAGACTGAAAAGCTGGGAGAGCGGAAGGAAACTCCTGAATCAGGAGGAGACGGTCTCCACCTGTTCACAGGTGCTGCTGGAACTGCTGGAGAAAGCGGGCCTGAGCGCCCCGGAGTGGATGACTGCGGCTGACGTGAGCAAATCCTACGGCTATCAGATCTTGCGGGGGGAACGGGTTCCGGGGCGGGATATCCTGCTGCGCACCGCCCTGGCCCTGGGCCTGTCGCTGAAGGAGACCCAGCGCCTTCTGGCGGTGGGTGGATGCGGGGCACTCTATCCCCGCGTGCGCCGGGACGCCGCCGTGATCTTCGCGCTGAACCAGAAGATGAGCCTGCTGCAGGCGGAGGAGCTGCTCTCCTCCCTGCCGGAGCGGAGCCTCTATGCCGGGGAGCACTGACATGGGAGAGCGGGAACAGTTTTTGAAAGAGTACCAGGAGCAGGTGCTGGACACCCTGACTCTGCCCCCGGAGTGGAGTGTGCGGTACACGGTCCAGTCCTGTCTGAAGGATGGGGAGCGGCAGGTGTATCTGCTTCGGGATCAGGCCGGCCGGCAGGCGGTGCTGAAGACACAGCCGGCGGGGCGGGAGGACACCCTGCGCCAGGAGTATGACCTGCTGCGGGAGCTCCATCACCGCCAGATTCCTCGCCCACTGGACTATCTGGAGTGGGAGGGGAGGGAGTACCTGGTCCGGGAATATGTAGAAGGAATTAGCCTGGCGGAGTGGGTGGACACCCGGGGGCCGCGTCCTCCCAGGCAGGTGCGGGAGACGGCCCTGTCCCTGTGCCGGGTTCTGGAAGATCTCCACAGCCAGAATCCGCCGGTGATCTGCCGGGATGTGAAGCCCCAGAATGTGATCCGGGACGAGAAGGGCCGCTGTCATCTCATTGACCTGGGAACGGCCCGCCGCTACCGGGCGGAGCGGCGGGAGGACACGGTGTTCCTGGGCACCCAGGCTACCGCGCCGCCGGAGCAGTTCGGATACCAGCAGACGGACCAGCGCTCCGATGTGTACAGCCTGGGGATGCTGATGCGCTTTTTGCTCACCGGCGGCTATGATCCCCTGCCCCGGCTGCCGGGGCGGGGCGCACTTGTCTGGATCATCCGTCGGTGTACGGCCTTTGATCCCCAGGATCGCTACCCCTCGGCCCAGGCCGTGTCCCGGGCGCTGCAGGGCCGCTGGCGGCGACGGACGGCCGGAGTGGCCGTTTGCGGCGTGTGTGCGGCGCTGCTGTTCCTTCTGTTGGGGCCCTCCGCCCATGAGGATGAAGTGCAGGTCTCATCTCCCCTGCTGGAAGCGGCCCTGTGCCAGGAGCTGGGGCTGGAAGCCGGGGAGCCCATCCCGGCGGAGCGGCTGGGGGAGGTGGAGCAGCTGCTGGTGTGCGGCCAGCAGCGGATGAGCACCCTTCAGGAGCACGAGGCCTATGCGGAAGAAGCCCACGACTTCTATGTGGTGCAGACATCCCACGGGGACATCGGCGATGAGGATCTGGAGCTGTTGGCGCGATGCAGCGGCCTGCGGGTGCTGATTTTGGACTACCAACAGATCTCCGATCTGTCTCCCTTGGCGGAACTGCCCCTGGAATATCTCAGCCTGACAGGAAACCAGGTGTCCGATCTCAGCCCGCTGGCTGGTCTGACGAAGCTGCAGGTACTGAATCTGGGCGAGAATCCGGTGCGGACAGCGGAGGGGGTGGCCCAGCTGCCGATGCTTCGGGAGGTAATACTGGAGGCTACCGGTGTCACCTCCGTGGCGGCCTTTGCCGGTAGCGACATCCAGTATTTGAACGTGCGCACCACCTGGGTGACGGACTACACGCCCCTGGAGACGTGCCCCAGCCTCACCCGGCTGGTCACCGGCAGTATGCCGGAGGGGGCCGCGGAGACCCTGGCGGGGCTGTCGGGGCTGGAGGAACTGCGGCTGTACTCCACCGATGGGCTGGATCTGTCTCTTTTTCAGGCGCTTCAGCGCCTCCGGGAGGTGGACTTCTCCGGCAGCGCCGTCTCCCACCTGGAGGCTTTGACAACACTTTCCTCTCTGCAGTATGTCAATCTGACGGAGACCGGGACGCGGGACCTGGCGTTCGCCGCATCCATTCCGGCCTTGACGGAGCTGGATCTGCGGGATAACCATCTCACCGACCTGACGCCCCTGCTGGATTGCCCCTGGCTTACGCGGCTAGTGCTCAGCTCCCGCCACCAGGGGCTGGCCCGGGAGCAGCTGGCCCAGGCGCCCTTTGAGATCGTGTATCAGGGATAAGTGCGCAGCCTGCGCACCACTTTTGACCTCCTGTATGGTATGCTGGAGGCAAACCGGCGAAAGCGGAATTGCAAGGAGGTCAACAGCATGAACAGAAGGAAATGGATCGCCCTCTGCCTGGCGGGGTGCCTGTTGCTGGCGCTGAGCGCCTGCGGAAATCCGGGAGCGGACGCGGAGAACTCCGGCGGAACGGAGGAGCCCACTCAGACCGAGGAACCTGCCCAGGCCGAGGAACCCACCCAGCAGGAGACGCTGGTGGAGTATACCGTGGAGGGACTTGGCACCTTTACGCTGCCCGAGGGCTTCACCCAGGAGGCGGGAGAGATCGCTGAGCCTCTGCCCACCACCTACGCCACCTTTGAGAAGGACGGCTATTACATCCAGGCCAACCGCTTTGGCACGGATGCCTATGAGATGGCGGGGGTGCCCCTGCCCGCCGACCTGGAGGACTACTCCACCCGCAGCGGCGTCCAGGACTCTGTACCGGAGGGGACGGTATTCGACTATGACGACTACGGCAATTACGCCGCCCAGTTCATCCAGGAGGACGGTCAGCTGTGCTACTATGTGCTGCTCCAGGGGGAGGAGTCCTTTGGCAGTATCTACCTCACCGCCCCGAAGGATCAGTTTGACGCGGACACGGTCGCCCAGTGGTTGAGCGGCTCAGTGCTGGAGTGAGGCTATGAAAAAAAGAGTTCTGGCGCTTGCGCTGCTGGTCGCCGTGCTGACGGGCTGCGCGGGGAAGGACGCCTCATCCCCGGTGACAGGCGGCACGGCATGGAGTTTCCCGGAGGGACCCGCTCCGGCTGAGGAGTACGAACGCTTTTCCTGGTATGGCTTCGGGGAGGAGAACCCTGATCGCAACCCCAGCGCCGCGGCGACAGAGAAGGAGATGGCTGACATGCTGGCCGCTGTCATCGAGGCGGCCGGCGGGGACGTGGAGGGCTGGCGGGAGCTGACTGCCCACGCCTCGGACGAGGGGATCTATCGCGACTACTGCGCGATGTTTCTACTCTACGCTGCCGAGCACATGGACGCCACGGAGTTTACGATGGGCTTCGCGCCCTATCTCCTGGGCAGTCGGACGGATGAGAACTGGGACGCCTTCGGTACGGACATCCGGGGCGGTTACCGGCTCTTTGAAGAGTTCGGTGAAAACTGGGATCGCGTCTGCGTCTCGGTGTCCAGCCAGATGGAGGACGGGCAGGAGATGAATTACCTGAACGCCAGCCAGAACTTCGTTGTCAGCCGCCTGTCGCTCATCACCGGCGAGCCGCTACTGGACTTTGACTACGGGACTTTCACCATGCATCTCACGGAGCCCCTGACCTATGAGGACGCCGCCGTGGCCGTAGTGCGGCTGTTTGAGAGCTTGCCCGAGACTGCCGAACGCTTCCCGGAGGATCAGGCGGTCACTGCCCGGGTGGAGGAGCTGCTCCAGGCTGGCCGGGACCGGCGGGACGCCGTTTTGGCCTCTGAGACCGCCATTGCGAAAGGCGACACATTTGTGCCCGGTGAGACCTATACCGGGACAGCCTACTATGTCTCCAACAGCGGGGACGATGCCAATGACGGTCTCAGCCCGGAGACCGCCTGGGCGACCATCGACCGCCTGAATGCCCAGCCGCTGCAATACGGTGATGCAGTGTTCTTTGAGCGGGGCGGCGTCTGGCGGGCGGCGCAGGTATACACTAAGCCAGGCGTCACCTACTCCGCCTACGGTGAGGGAAACAAACCGGGGCTGTACGGCTCCGTGGAAAACGGCGGCGGCGCGGAGAAGTGGACGCTTTGGCACGAGGGCGAGGACGGCAGCAAGATCTGGGTCTACGACCGCCCCATGCTGGACTGCGGCTCCATCGCACTGACTGACACGCTCGGGGCTGTAAAAGTCCAGGGCTTCTGGAACGGGGAGTGCTTCCAGCCGGTGAGCGAGCTGTGGAGCACTGACCGGACGGAGGAGGCGATGGCGGAGCAGGCCGCAATGCCGGAATTTGACCCGGCGGAGCAACTGACCGAAAATCTCACCTTCTTCTGCGAGGCCGGCAGCGGCCTCCCTGACTCGCTGCCCATCTACCTGAGCGGCTGGGTGGATACCGGGGAGCGGGAGCAGTACTGCCTGACTGCCGATGGGCCGCTGTATCTGCGCTGCGACGGGGGCAACCCCGGCGAGCTATACCCGGACATGGAGTTTCTCTCCCCCTATGCGCCCTTCGACGGTGTGGCGGATGACGTGGTGATCGACAATCTCGCCGTACTCTACACGGGGCGGAACATTCTCTCCGTCGCGCCGGAGTGCGAGGGCGTCCTGGTGCAGAACTGCGAGCTGGGCTGGGGCGGAGGCTGCGCCGCTTCCTATGCCCTGGACACCATCACCGGCTATGGAGCCGGCGTCCAGCGCAACGGCGGTGTGGGCGGAGCCAGCTCCAGCCATAACACCTTCCGCAACAACTACGTCCATGAGACCTATCAGGAAGGGCTGGGACTGGAGACCGCCATCGAGTTCAGCGGCCAGGCCTTTGACGTGACGGATGTGACCATTGAGGGCAATGTGTTTTATCACTGCGGTTCTGCACTCATCTACTTCAACTGGGACGAGGCGGCAAACCCCGACCACCAGTTCAGAAACGTCAGCTTCCGGGACAACCTGGTCTTTTACAGCACCATGAGCGACTGGGTGGACACCGGCGAGGACGTAGACGGCTTTACGACGGGAGCATTTACCATCGATGGCGGCCCCAATATGCAGGACGGCACCGTGGAGGTTCGGGACAACGTGTTCTTCGCCGCCCGGGAGTGCCTGGTGTATATCAGAACCTATGTGCCGGAGTACCTGCCGGACTTTGAGGGCAACATCTACGCGCAGTTTTCCGACGGTGTGTTCCTCTCCAGCGTCTCCGCCCCCAACTATTGGAGCGCCAACGCCGCCGAAGGCGTCCGCAAAACACTGTTCGATGAGAGCGGAGAGGTTCTGAGCCTCTCCCGGAGCCGGTGGGGTGAGGCAGACTGGTAACAGTCCGGTTGCGCCGGAGGAGCAATGGCTGGCTCGCGGCGGCCTTTGACCCACACGCTGACCCACACGGGGAAACGAGCGGACGGAGACAATGGACACAAGAGTTCCGGAAAGGATGGCACCCCGGAGCGAAGAGGGTGCAAAAGGGTCTGGAAGCAGCAAACCCTATCCTCCCAATCAGTTGGTAAGGATGAGGTCGGCGGTTCGAATCCGCCCAACACCTCCAGAAAAAGATCGCTTTTCATCCGAAAAGTGGTCTTTTTCTTTGCTTTTTATAACTGTTTTTACCGGCTTGAATTTCGGCTTTTGCCTTTGACCACAGAACAAGCCACAGACAGGAAAAAGACAGGCCTCCGAGGGCAAAGCGCCCTCGGAGGCCCGTTTGTTCAACTTGCCGGTTTTTGCTGCTTCGCCCGCTCTTTTCCGGCGGCGATCCCCGCCTTCATTTCCCGAATCAGTTCTGCCAGCTTTTCCTCACACTCGGCCTCCGTTTTGGCATAGACGTTCCGGGCCATGCGCTTGCCGTTGACGATGGGGGAGTAACGGCCCTCCCACAGGTGGTCATTGATCCGACTGACACATCCGGTGCCCGGTTTGCGCCGCTGACCCTTGCGGGCTTGGAACGTGCTGGGGGCCGGTTTTTTGGGTGCCGCTTCCCGCCTGGGTTTCGGTTCGGCTCTCCCGATCCCCCGGTCGATTTTGTCCGCCGCGTTCTGCCGCATGGCGTCGGTGACATGGGTGTAGGTGTTTAGAGTGGTGGCGCTGGACACATGGCCGATGATGGTGGACAGCGTTTTGATGTCCATGCCGTGTTCCAGGGAAGCGGTAGCGAAGGTATGCCGCAGATCATGGAACCGCAGGCGCTTGCACTCCGCCCGCTCCAACACAGTCTGGAGATGCTTGCGGACGGCGGCCGGATCCAGCGGAGAGTCCTCTTTTACCGGGGAGGGAAACATCCATCGAGAGTGGACGGTTTTCTGGTAGGCTTTTAGTACATTCAGGACCGGGGCAGGGAGGAGTACCGTCCGGTTGCCTGCCTTGGTCTTGGGTGGGGATACAACCAGTTCTCCCTTGACCCGGTGGACCTGCCGCTCCACCCGCAGGGCGCCGGTACGAAGATTCAGATCGTCCCATTGGAGGGCCAGGATCTCTCCCCGGCGCAGGCCGGTGGACAGCTCCAGGAGGAGCAGCTCGTAGCAACCGTCCTCCCTGGCCTGGATCAGCAGCCGCTGGATCTCCTCCGGAGTCAGAACCTTCATTTCTCTGGATTTGGCGGGCGGGAGTTTACAGCTGTCCGCTGGGTTGCGGAAGATCAGTTTCTCCTCCACTGCCTTGTCCAGTGCGGCGTGGAGGGTGGTGTGGATGCCCCGGATGGTCTGGTCGGAGAGACCCTCTCCATAGAGTTCTGTGCGCAGCAATCTGCCATTCTGCCTAAGATGGGTATAGAACTGCTGGATGTCCCCGGTGGTCAGCTTGTCCAGATGGATATTACCCAGGGCGGGAATGATGTGCTGGTAGATCCGCCGCTCATAGGACATCTGGGTGTTGGGCCGGAGGTTCGCCTTCTTATGGTCCTGGTACCAGTGATCCAGCCAGTCCCCAAGGGAGATACTTGGCTTGGGAGCTTCAGGAGCAGGAGTCTCCAGGCTCTCTCGCAGGGCCTTCAGCATGGCCACACATTCCGTTTTCGTTTTAGCAAGGACATTTTTGGTTTTGGGCAGCCCCTTCTCATCGTACCCGATGACCACCCGGCCCTCCCAGCGGCCATCCTTTCTCAGGCGGACGCTGCCGTCACCGTGTTTTCTGCGTTTTGCCACGGGGCCATCTCCTCTCCTAAGTAGTCGGTCAGGAAGCCGCCCACGATTTCCACCGCCCGCCTCTGCATATCCCCGGTGGTGTGGGTGTAGGTGTCCAGGGTGAAGCTGGCTTTGGTGTGGCCCAGGATGCCGGACAGGGTCTTGGCGTCCACTCCGCTGGCCAGGGCGTGGGTGGCGAAGGTATGGCGTAAATCGTGGAATCTAAGCTCAGGCAGTCCGGTCTCCTGCAGGACCTTTTTCAGCTGGCGGTAAGCGGTGTCGGGGTTCAGTGGGGCTTCCGGGCGGAGCGGGTTGGGGAAGATCCACTGGGAATAGGAGTGCTTTTTCCGCTCTGTCAGCCGCTCCGCCGTGGTGGAGGGCAGGAGGATCTTGCGCGTCCCGGCGTAGGTCTTGGTGTCCCCGGCCACCAGCCGTCCGCCTTTTTCTTTACGCAGCGTGCGGGAGATGCTGAGGGTGCCCTTTCGCCCATCGAAGTCGCTCCACATGAGGCCACAGATCTCACCCAGCCGCAGACCGGTGGTGAGTTCCGCGTAGAAGAAGTCCCGCCAAATCGGGTCCCGGTCCGTTGCGGCCAGAAAGACCTCCAGCTGCTCCTCGGTCAGAATGTTCATCGCCTTGTGGGGAACTTTGGGGGGCTCCACATGTTTGGCGGGGTTGTTGGGCATCAGCCCCTGGTCTGCTGCCGCTTGGAGGGCTTGGTGGAGGGCGGCGTGGATACCGCGGACAGTGGCGGGAGAGAGGCCGGGGTCTTGGCCGGGGCGAGGGGCAATTCGCCCCTGTTCCAGAAGGAAGCGGTACAATTCCCGCAGATCCTCAGCGGTGAGTTGCGTGAGCTTCTTTTGTCCCAGGCGGGGCTTGACATGGCGGTCCATGTCGCCCCGGTACCGTTTCAGGGTGCCGAGGCGCAGGGTGAGTGCCATCTGCTCCAGCCAGCGGTCCAGCCACTCTGACAGCGTCATTCTGCTCTCCTCCGTCAGGTCCACTCCCTGATAGGCGTCGATGTTCTGCCGGAGTTTAGTGATCAGTTCCTTTTGGGTATCGGCATAGACATACCGGAAGATGGAGTCGCCGCTTTCCTTGTGGCCCACTACGATGCGGCCTTCCCAACGGCCGTCCTCCCATTTTCTAACCATGCCGTCGCCGGATGGCCGTCTCTTACCCATATTCTTCACCTCGCAATTTTTATCTTTGATTTGCGGTGTAATTTCTGAGTGGCTCACTTAATGGGCGGGAACTTGTGGGGTTCTGCCACCCATTGATAAACCACGGCCCCGCAGCGGCGGCAGATCAGGTACCGAAGCCGGCTGCCCAGGAGTCCGTGCTTCTTGTAGGTCACCAGCGCCTCGCCGTGCTGCCAGCCCAGCCCCAGATCGTCGCTCCCGCAGTACTGGCACCGCTGGACTGGAATTTGACTGGTTGTCATGGTCATCCCTCCTCAGCAACACAACATACCACAGAAACAGGAAATATCCAGGGCAAATGGGCAGAGTTTAGAGAAAGTTATCATTTAGAGCCGTTGCTCGCATTGTTAATAGCACCCCGCCCCTGCCATGCGGCAGGACTGTTTCTGTAGAGAAGGGTTCTATTGTTTATGCACCGCAATTTTTGAGGCTTTTCGATTTGCAACTGCGGTATTCTTATGCTACAATGCAGATAAAAACTGATATACAGGAGGGGGAGACATGTCGGGATCTATTGAACGCTCGATTCGGACAGCGGAGCTTTCCTTAAAGATGGAGGGATTTTCTGTCACAGAAACATGCAAAGAACTGTGCCGCAAGCTGCTTGCAGGGGAGATCACGCTTCAGGAATATCTCTCCCAGGTGATTCCGGCCTCGAATGGAGGAACTGCCTGATATGGGATACGGCATCGAGGCGACCACAGCAGACTGTTATCCTGGGACATCCTGCCTGATCAATAAGCTCGGTATTCAGGATGAAACAAAACTGGCGGAGACAGAGGCGGCTGTTGTTTTAGGCAAGGCCAGTTTTCTTGACCAGCAGCCAGTTACAGGGAAATTTGACTTTACGCATTACAGATCCATTCATCATTTTTTGTTTTGTGATCTCTACGATTGGGCAGGGCAGATACGCACGATCAACATTTCTAAGAAAGGAACGGTATTTGTCTCTGCCGCCGAGATCCAAGCTTGCGCGGATGCGTGTTTTACCCGATTGGCTGCCTTCACCGGCGGGGGACGCTCTCATCAGGAAATCATTGAGGAAATTGCGGATTTTTACAGCACCATCAATATGCTTCATCCGTTCCGAGAGGGGAACGGAAGGACCCAGCGGCTCTTTTTCACCCAGTGGATCCGACACTTAGGCTATGAGTTTGATCTATCAAATGCCGACCTGGACGAGTTTATGATCGCAACGATTTATGCGGCTCAGGGAGTGATGGACCCGTTGATAAAGTTCTTTGACGAAACGATCCAAGAACCTATTGTGGGAGCGGACATGGCATTGCAATAGAATCCTAAGTTTTGACAACAGGCTTGGCTCCGCCGCCCGGCGAAACGCTGGGCGGTTTTTCTATCTTTCCGTTTTGGCTGTATCATTGTTTAGGTGCCGTAATTTTTGAGGGGGTCACATCCCGCCCATGACCATTCCACCCTGGCTCTGCTCCTCCTCGTGGTCGTCCGGCTTGTGGCCCATAGAGATCTTCTTCTCCTGAATTTTTCTCCGCAGTTTGCTGTCTACCTGGAGGCCGGTGTTGGATCGGGGCAGAGAGTGATCCTCGAAGATCCGGCTCATGTGGTAGAGCAGGTTGGTGACCGCCAGCATGACGGAGGGCGAACGCTGGCTGCTCTGGTTCTCCAGGAAGAATTGCGCGTACTGATTTCCCTGGGCAGCGGAGCGGCTGAACCAATCCATCGCTTGGGTCTGGTCGTGAGTTACTCCCTGCCCCGTCAGATACAGCTTGCCCAGTAGATACTGGGCGTACTGGTTGCCCGCCTCCGCCGACTGGGTGAACCACTCCGCAGCCTTAGAGGTATCCTTGGTCGCCGCCTGACCGGTCAGATACTCCTTTCCCAGCTGGTAGGCCGCCCACTGGCTCCCGTTCTCCGCCGCTCCCTTCAGCCAGCGGATGCCCTCCTCAGGGTCACGGACTTCGTAATCGTCAGAGAGAAGCAGTTTTCCCAAGGCGTACTGGGCCTCCGGCAGGCCCTGTTTTGCCGCCTGGGTGAGCCAGTGCTTTGCCTTGCGGTTGTCCGGAATCAGCAGAGGACCATCCCGGTAGAGTTGGCCCATGAGGTACTGGGCATGTGTATCGCCTTGCTCTGCCAGCCGCTTCAACTCCTCCACCGCGCCATCCCGATCCTTCAGCGAAAGTCTTTCATCCCGGACGATTTGCCGTAGTTCCCAGCAGGCGTAGGACTCGCCCCGAAACTGTCCTGGTTCATCGTTTTCACTTAAATCAGCGTCCTCGAAGGTGATCTCTCCAAGCCGGATGCGCTCCGCCTCTTGGATGACGGCGTTTTTGATCTGCCGGAACTCTTTTTCCTGGGATAGTTTTTTTCGCTCTCTGGGTTTATCGTGGTAGTAGCTGTCCACCTCGCTTTGGAGGACGCACCACTGGTTGTAGCACGCTTGGACTACCGGCAGTTCCTCCAGCGTGTCCACCACCTCATCCACGGTTTTCTTGACAGACTTGGGGAGGTAGCCGTAGGACTTCTTGCCCTTGACCGTTTCCAGCTGTCCGGCCAGCTGTTCCATTTTCTGCTCGATCTCAGGGTGAGAGCAGATACTTCGTGCCATCTCCCGCGTGAGTTTTCGGATAGCCCTGCGAGTTTCCCGAACCAACTCATCCCGCGACTGAGATTTCTGCTCGTAGGTGTGGAGCATCTCCTGCCGGAAAATTTGATTCATCAGCTTTGACTTGATCTGCCGGATTCCTTCTTTTGTGAGATAGGCTTCTTCCGGAACCGTTGACCATGCCATCATGTGAACGTGGGGATGGTCCCCCTCGTCGTGGTAGGCGGCATACCAGCGGAAGTGATTCGGCGGGATGTTCATGGCGGCGGCGATGTCATTGCGGTTTGCCCTGAGCAGATTGCGCCATGCCTTAGCGTTGTCGTAGCCAAGCCGGGCAGCGTCCTCCCGTTTCAGGGAGATAATGTGCGTCCACACGTTGCCGGTGTATTGATCCAACTCATGCATGGCTTTCTCTAAATCCACGCCATCCACGTCCCCAAAGAGGCCGTGGTCACCCAGCCGCTCCGCCCTGGGCCGGGTGGCGATGTACTTCATGTAGCCATCCGATTGCTGGACTTCTGACCAGTTTTCCTCCAGCGCCCTGGTGATAAAGGCGGAGGCATTGGCTTTGGTTGGCTTGGTTTCGTAGTCCAAATACTCGCCCAGCTCCTTCGCCTCCGGGAAATCTTTTGTCAGTTTTCTGACCAACTGCTCCTGCTTTCTCGTTGGCGGACGGTCATCCGGGAGCAGTTCCACCCGCTCTCTGGTCCCGATGTAGCGCAGATAGCCGCTGACAGAATTTCCTCCGTCACACTTCAGGTAGGGGCTTTTCAGGATCAGTCTTGCCACTCATCGCCCTCCTCCCAAGCCCCACGTACCCGCTGCTCCAGCGAGACACGGCCGTTGGTCTTTTTCACATTTTGCACGCTCTCCGATCTCCGGCGGCGGAGATCCTCGTCGCTGAATTGATAGGCGTCGGCGAGGATACCGGCCACCATGTCCTGCTCCACCGCCTGCCGGAAGGCCAGGGAGGACAGCCGCTCCTCCAGTTGTCCCAGCCGCCCGTCCAGGTAAGACTTGATGGAGGTGGGGAGGAACAAACCAGCGTCGTTGGCGCTGAGGTAGTCCAGGTAAAAGTCCACCGCCCGCTCGACGAAGGCGGTCATGCTCCGGCTTCCGTCCTCCCGATATCGCCTTTCTAAGATGACTTTCTTCTCCGGTGTCAGATACAGCGCGAATTTCTCTTTTTTGTCCATAAAATCTTCCCTTCCGGGGTTTGACCCCTGTTTTTTTGTTGTGGCAGTAGGTGTTTCGGGATAGTGACCGCAGGAGAGATCGCACAGGCCGGATTTTGACCCCATTTTCGGTCACCTAAAAAGCCCCCGTAACTGCCCGCACTGCGGGCAGATGTATTCCAGACGGGGGACGCTTGCGACCCCGTCGTTTATCCTGCTTTTTCTTTCGTCCCCCGTAAAGAGCCCAGAATGGGGAGAGTCCTCTCTCCAAAGAGGGGGAACAGCGGCCCAAATCCGCTCTCTATCCGCTGGGAGGGAAGGGACTCTGCCCCTCCCGTGATCGGGGCACACAGCGGCTCACAGGCGGTCACGCGGGGTTTTCTTGCTCGCGCAGGAGTTTCGCTACACGCTGGCGCTCCGTTGCCAGCTCCAACTCCGCTAACTGGCTTGCATAGTGTTCGTCGATCACCTCTCTGATGGGCCGGAGGGTGAACAGCAGATTTCCGTTTCGCTTTTCTCCTGTCTTGGTGATGACCTCTGTGGGCTCTGCGGTGATAAGTCCTCGCTCCTCCAACTGACGGATGTACTTGCGGACGGTATTCTCGCTCATCCGCACGGCTTGTCCAATGGTTTTGATTCTGGGCCAGCACTGATGTGTCTTTCGGTTTTCACACCGTTTCAGAAAACTGTACACAGATAACTCTCCGGCACTTAGACCCAGGAGAAACACTTCGTTGGGCAGAGAGAAAAAATTTCCGCGCCCGCTGTACTTGCTGTATCTCATGTGCCACCTCCTGTGTGCTCGTTCACCCACTGGATGAACTGCTCTTTGGGCACTGCCATCCTGTTGCCGATGCGCAGCACCGGGAAGCCCGGCTCGTGCATCAGTTCGTATGCGCTGGAGATGGATATTCCCAGCACCTTTGCCACTGTGTCCGCATTGAGAAACAGCGGCAGGTCATCGTAGCTTTTGTAACTGGATTCCTTCACAATAACGACCTCCTATTCAAAATTTTCTCCCATTTGTATAGGGGAAGATCGAGCCGTTTTGACAACCCCCGAGAATAAAATTCGGAGATATGACTAAAACAAAACCCCTTGATTTAGTGGTCTTGCCGATGAGCAGAGCCTCTGGAATCTCATACCTCCAACTTCCCCTCTACTTCTTTTCCGAGGACACTTACTGTGTGACATATATTTGACAGAAAAGCGGAGCGCCTGCTTTGTCAGCAGACACTCCGCTCAGTGTTGGGTCGATTCAGTTTTGCGCCGGTTTCCGCAGTCGGTACCTGCCCTCTGCTTCGTCCCGCTCTTTCAACAGACGAGCCAGGGCAGAGAAAAACTTTTTTTGCAGGTAGTCCACGCTACCCCAGTTGAGCTGATGGGCCTCAGCGTACTTGCGAATAGACAGCCCCACCACGAACCGCTCTTGGAAATAGTCCCTGTACACAGCCAGCACCGTTTTCAGGGCATTGTCCAAAAACTGCAGATCCTCTTTCAGCTTGGCGAAGTCACTCCTGGTGATGGCGGTCTCCGATATCTGCATATTCATCAGCCGCTTGTACTTGACACGCTTCTCTCCACTTACTTCCACCAAAGCACAAAAGGATTTTTTGCTGGAGGTGCAATACCTGGGGACATCCGCGAAAGGATAGGAAGTCCAAATGACGGTCTCCTCGCCGGTGTTGGCATCCGTTTTCTATGCTATTGGCCCCTCTTTGCCACAATGTCAAGTGACGAATTCAATAAAAGTCAAAATCAAAGAGCAACATAACGTAATTCTATATTTTCTATCTTTCCTTACGCGATGATTGACTTGAGTTTCCGTAAACTGCAATAAAAAATAGATATGAAAGTTGTGTATATTCAACACAACAGATTTAGAGTTTCGTGGATAAGGCAGCGAAAACTCAAGAAGATTGACGCTTGACAGTCTCCGGAAGGTTCGCTATAATGATAGTCGTAAAATTTGAGTGGACTTTTCCGGATTCGGTCATCTTTTTGCCACACAGCTATCTTGTGATAGCCGTGTGGCTTTCTTTGTTGCCCATATCTCGGAAGCGTTGACAGAATGGAGGATAGTACTTGTATGGAAAACAATTTCTTATCTCTGATCAAGACGCGCCGCAGCGTACGGGCCTATCAAGCGAAACCTGTACCTGCTGAGGCTCTGAACGCTGTACTGGAAGCGGGGACTTACGCCCCTACCGGCGGCGGGCGTCAATCCCCCACCATTATCGCCATTACAGACCCTAAATACCGGCAGGAAATTGCCAAGTTAAACGCAGAAGTGATGGGGAACAATACAGACCCTTATTATGGCGCGCCTGTCGTGATTTTGGTTCTGGCAGATGGCTCCGCAAACACCTTTGTAGAGGATGGAAGCTGCGTCCTCGAAAACATGATGCTCGCCGCCCATGCCCTTGGGCTGGGAACTGTATGGGCACATCGGGAACGTGAGATTTTTGACAGTGAAAAAGGCAAGGCTCTCCTGCGGGAGTGGAAACTGCCGGAAACCTTGCGCGGCGTCGGGGCGATTGCATTGGGTTATCCAGCCCAGGAAGCCGGTCAACCCGCAGCACGCAAACAAAACTATATTGTTCGAATTTAATGTCCTGCTGTCCGGCGCAATTTTTTGCGCCGGATACTTTGTGGAGAGGAGGGAAAGTATGCAGACCAACAATAAAATGGCGGTTGCCCCTGTTGGAAAGCTCATTTGGCAAATGTCGATACCACCGCTGATTTCCATGTTCCTGCAATATTCCTATAATCTGATAGACAGCGCGTTTGTGGCGCAGTTGAGTGAGAATGCACTAACGGCTGTTTCTCTGTCGTTTCCCATTACAACACTTATGAATGCGGCGTCTATCTGGATCGGCGTCGGTATGAATGTACTGATTGCAGGGTATCTTGGACAGAAAAAGCAGGATGAGGCAAATACAACCGTCACACATGGATTGTTGCTGGCCTTTGGAATTGGTGCTTTGCTCAATCTTCTGGCATTACTGATTATGAAGCCCTATTTTCGGGCGTTTACCAGTAATGAAGAAATCTATCAGTTGAGCATTGCCTATATGAGCGTGTGTTCGTTCATGCAAATTCCCAATATGGTGCATATCGCAATCCAGAAGATGATACAGGCCACCGGGAATATGGTTGCTCCTATGTGGTTCCAGATTGCGGGCGTGGTCGTTAATTTTGTATTCGACCCTATCCTGATTTTTGGTATTGGTATTTTTCCGGCTATGGGAATCCGCGGTGCTGCAGTGGCTACTGTTGCGGGCTATTCATTATCCATGATTTTGGCGTTTGCTTTGCTGCTGGGCAAAAAGCAAAAAGTGCAGATAAAAATCAAAGGCTTTCACTTGCAGAAACAGATGATCCGCCGTATTTTTGCCTTTGGCCTGCCATCTTTTATTATGAACGCCCTCAGTTCGTTTATGGTGACCTTCGTCAATCTGTTTCTGGTGGCGTATTCTGATACGGCGATTGCATTCTTCGGTGCATATTTTAAGGTGCAGCAGTTGATTGTTATGACGGTAAATGGCTTGATCCAGGGTTGCCTGCCAGTCATGCGGTTTAACTACGGTGCAGGGAACAGCGAACGGCTGCATTCCGCTTTCCGATACGGAATTGCTTTGGTCACCGGTATGATGATACTGGGAACGTTGGCTGTCATCCTTTTTCCGGCGCAGATTTTGGGATTGTTTACGGCATCGGAAGCCATGCGCTCCTTTGGAATATCCGCTATGCGGATTATGGCGGCAAGCTATCTGTTTTGCGGCCTCTCCACGATGATTTCCACCTATTTTCAGGCTACGGAAAAGGTTGGTTCCAGCATGGCAATTCAATTATGCAGGCAGATGCTTTTCCTTGTTCCCGCCCTATGGTGTCTGGACAAATTGTTCCATCTGAACGGGATCTGGCTTGCATTTCCTGTTGCGGAAACCGCCACTTTGCTCGTTGCTCTTGTGATGATGGCATGGTATCGCCATAAAACGATCTCATGATGTGTTCCAGGGAGGAAAAATGATGAACGATACTTTTATGAAAGAGAAGCCGGTATTACCGCTGATTTTATCCATGTCCCTGCCTATGGTGTTATCCATGCTGGTCAATTCCCTCTACAACATTGTGGACAGTTTTTTCGTCGCGCAGATCAGCGAGGAGGCTATGACGGCATTATCGTTGGTTTACCCGGTTCAAAATTTTATCAATGCTGCCGGAATTGGATTTGGCGTTGGGATCAATGCAGTGATCGCCTTCTATCTGGGCGCGGGGGATCACAGAAAAGCGGATCAGGCAGCCACGCAGGGACTTGTGCTTGCCGTGATTCATGGCATTGTTATGACAGTCTGCTGTATTACGATCATGCCGGTTTTCCTGCGGATGTTCACTTTATCCGAAGCGGTCATTGAACTTGGCCTCCGCTATTCTGTCGTTGCGTTCGCCTTTACACTCATTGTTACCGTCAGCATGGCGTTTGAGAAATTGTTCCAGGCAGTAGGAAACATGAAAACGACCATGATAAGCCTGATGTGCGGGTGCATCACAAACATTGTCTTAGATCCCGTTCTGATTTTTGGCTATGGCCCATTCCCGGAAATGGGAATCGAAGGCGCTGCACTGGCAACCGGCATCGGACAGGCTCTGACACTGGCGATTTACCTTGTAGTCTATCTTGTGCGGCCAATTCGCGTGCATATCCGCAGGCAGTACATTTTGCCCAGCAAAAAGATGGTCATCAAGCTGTATTCTATCGGCATTCCCGCAACCCTGAATCTTGCACTTCCGTCTCTTTTGATTTCGGCGCTCAATGCGATTTTAGCTGCCTATTCCGAAGTGTATATTCTGGTTTTGGGGATCTATTACAAATTGCAGACCTTCATCTATCTTCCGGCGAATGGCATTGTGCAGGGGATGCGCCCCCTGATCGGCTATAACTACGGTGCAGGGGAGCACAAACGAGTCAGCCAGATTTATCAGATTGTTTTGTGCATGAGCGGTATCATTATGGTGCTTGGAACCGCGATATGTCTGCTGATCCCTGGCCAGCTGATAGGGCTGTTTACCCACACGGAAGCGACGATCCAGGCCGGGGAAACTGCCTTGCGCATCATCGGGGCCGGATTTATCGTCTCGGCGGTTTCTGTTACTTCTTCCGGCGCATTGGAGGGGCTGGGGAAAGGCACGCCCTCCTTACTGATTTCTCTTTGCCGGTATGTAGTGGTAATCATCCCGGCTGCGTTTTTACTCAGCAGGTTTCTCGGAGCGGTTGGCGTCTGGAATGCGTTTTGGATCACGGAAGTGATTACTGCGATCATTTCCCTTGTCATTTACCGCAAGGCAATCACAGGCCCGTGACGGCGGCCCAAAAGCCATGTACACCGTCCTTACTCCACCGCGCCGGATAAATTCCTGCTTCTCTAAGATGAGCAACTATCGTATAATGGAGACAGTGACAAATGAAAGGAGGCACTACGATGGAAATAAAAAAATCCATCAGGAATTTTCAGTATGTCAGGTAGAAGATTATTCCTTTGTAAATTTAGATTCCGAGTATAGCTTTATCGGGAAAACGGACGAAGAAAAATCTCTTGTTTGCCTCACAAGCGAAGTTCCGCCAAATGTCATTCGGCGTGATGATGGCTGGAAAGCGCTTCGGATTCAAGGCGTTTTGGAGTTTTCGTTGATTGGGATACTGTCTAAAATCGCAGCGATCTTAGCAGATCATAACATCCCGATTTTTGCAGTATCTACTTACAATACGGACTATCTTCTGGTCAAAAAGGAGAATTACGAGAAAGCGATACAAGCGCTTGAAGCCGCTGGATACAAAATAATAGAGTGACCGCACAGCGCGGTGAATCGAAATTTTCAGGAAGGATAAATCTACCGCCATGAAAGACATAGAAAACAGTTGTAAAATCGCATTGGTGCAGGCAGAACCTGTCATGTTTGATAAGAGCGCATCTCTGAAAAAGGTGCTTCAATGGATCGCCGAGGCTGCCGCACAAAAACCGGACCTCATCGTCTTTCCGGAACTTTTTATTCCCGGATACCCTGTCGGGATGAATTTCGGCTTCTGCATCGGGAAACGAAGCGAGGATGGACGGAAAGACTGGAAACGCTATTACGATGCCTCTGTCGTTGCCGGAGAAACAGAGTTTCAGCAGCTTGCAAAGGCGGCCCAGGAAACGGGAGCTTATATCAGCCTTGGCTTTTCCGAACGGGATGCCGTGAATGGAACGCTTTACAATAGCAATGTCGTTTTTGAGCCGGATGGATCGTACAAGGTACATAGAAAATTAAAGCCGACAGGCTCCGAACGTGTTGTGTGGGGGGATGCTGATAAGGGATTCTTCCCTGTTACAACGACGCCGTGGGGGCCGATCGGCAGTCTGATTTGTTGGGAGAGTTATATGCCGCTTGCTCGTGTGGCTCTTTATCAAAAAGGCATCACCATTTACATTTCCCCCAATACCAATGACAATCCAGAGTGGCAGGCGACCATCCAGCACATCGCCATCGAAGGCAAATGCTACTTTGTGAACGCCGATATGATTATCAGACGCAGCTCATATCCTTCAGACTTGCATGAAATCGATGCGATCTCGCGCTTGCCGGAATTTGTCTGCCGGGGAGGAAGCTGTATTATTGACCCGTATGGGCATTATCTGACAGAACCGGTCTGGGATAAAGAAACCATCATCTATGCAGAGCTCGACATGAGTTTGCCTGCCGCCTGCAAAATGGAGCATGACGTGGTCGGACATTATGCGCGCCCGGATATACTGGAGCTGAAAATCAACGATCAATAGTGCAACGCTTACGAATAAAGTGAAAATTCATTGCACCCCCATCTCTGAACGAATCTAAGCCACTTAAAACTGAACGCTGGCCACCGATGCGGCAACATAAAAGCCCCATCCCTCAATGGTTGAGAGATGGGGCAAACTATTTACGCTGCAATCTCCGGGATTTCCCCGACAAAGT
>OJRC01000496.1_pt1 | contig 24884 bp, 21 predicted proteins | sample 1599081 | NCBI WGS metagenome assembly OJRC01 (sample SAMN03922519, study PRJEB24848) | human gut metagenome | isolation source: stool sample | host: Homo sapiens | place: Germany | collected 2010-02 | reverse complement strand
CTGTGACCCCATCGATGTGAACGATGTGCTCTACCAACTGAGCCATGCGACCTTACTAAATTTTGAGATCATTTTTTGTTCAAAATGACCAATCTCTGGTCGCTGACAGTTGGTTAATCTGGACAGTGTGCTCTACCAACTGAGCCATGCGACCATGTCTTGACGACAGAATTCACTATACCATAATTCTCTGAACTTGTCAACGGCATGGAGACGAAAATTTTTATTTTGTGTGACGAAAATTTTTATTTTGTGATAGGATGTCAATGCGACCCACGAAACCGTTTGACAGATACTTGACAAAAACACAGATTCGGCGTATACAAAAAAGGAGGACGTCCGAATCGGACAAAGGAGGATCAACGATGCAGAAAAAAGGGAGAACATTTGTGGCACTGGTTCTGACATGCTGCCTGGTGCTTGGCGTTTCCATGGCGCAAGCGGAAACGCTCAGCGGCACCGCACAGGGTTTTGGCGGCGAAGTCAAAGTAACGGTCACCATGGAAGATGGTGTAATTACGGATTGCGTCATTGAGGGCGATCAGGAGACGGCGGGCATCGGAAGCCAGGCGATTGAGCAGATGCCCGAGAAGATTGTGGCGGCCAATGGCGTGGATGTCGACGGCGTTGCCGGCGCGACCATCACCAGCGAAGCGGTTTTGACCGCCCTCTCCAATGCCCTGAATGGCGAAGCGGCGAGCCAGGAGGGCTTTACGCCCGGGACCTATACGGTGGAGACCTATGGCCTGAATGCGCCCATGACCGTGGTGGAAACGTGGACGAGTCCTCCATTACGAACATTGAGGTCCCTGTACAAGGCGAAACCATCGGTCTGGGCGATGAAGCGATCGCCATTCTGATTCCGGAAATTCTGGAGGCGCAGAGCACGAATGTGGATGCGGTGACCGCCGCAACCTACACCAGCAACGTCCTGTTGCGGGCTGTGAATGAAGCGCTGACCATGGCGGGCGGAAATGCCTCCATGCTTGCCAACAACGGCCTGGAGGAGGACACCACCGTTCCGGAAGATACGCAGACGCAGCTGGTCGTGATCGGCGGCGGCGCGGCGGGCATGACGACCGCCCTGCATGCCGCGGAGCTGGGCGTGGACGTTATCCTGCTGGAAAAAATGGACCTGCTCGGCGGCACCAGCGTGATGGCCGGCGTCGGTACGCAGGCGGGCTCCAGCAAGCTGCAGCTGGCCAAGGAAGATCCCTACACGGCGGATGAGTTCTTTGAGTATATCAAGGGGCTGGGTGTTGGCGTGGAGGAGAAGATCAGCACGATTGCGCCGGTCAGCGAAGACTATGCCCATACCCTGGCTTACGAATCCGGCGCGATGATGGACTGGCTGAGCGAAGGGCTTGGCTTGCCCATGCAGGCGACGGCAGAGCACAGCAATGCGCATTCCCTGACCTCCACAGAGAACGGACTGTTTGGCGAGCAGCTGGTTCGCGCGCTGAAGGAAAAGCTGGAAGAGAACAATGTGGATGTGCGCACCGCAAACCGCGCTGCGGAAATCCTGATGGAGGACGGCAAAGTAGCGGGCGTCAAGGTAGAGACAGCCAACGGCGAATACAACATTTCCAGCCCCTATGTCGCCATTTGCACCGGCGGCTATGGCGGCGGAGAAGAAGCGCTTGAGAAGTTCGCTCCCTCCCGCCTGGGCTATGTGAGCACGGCGGCCAAGTCCGGCACCGGCGACGGCCTGCTGATGGCTGAAGCGGTTGGCGCGCAGATTGTCAACGCGGAATCGATCACCTATCGCACCATTGCTGCCGGCGTGGACAATGTGGGCGGCGCAATCGGCCTTCATAATGCTCCCAGCGCGGGCGCCATTATTGTCAACAAGGAAGGCAAGCGTTTTGCCAGCGAAATTGGCGATGACGAGGCGCTGGTCCTGGGCATCCAGGCGCAAACCGGCGGTGTAGGCTATGTCATCATGGATCAGGCGGCGATGGATGCCCGCTACGATGTGTCCGGCCTGTATATTCCCGGCACCTATGAAAACCTCTTTACCAAAGCGGATACGCTGGAAGAACTGGCGGAAAAGATGGGAATCGATGCCCGGCAGCTGGTTGCAACCGTGGAGGAATATAATGCTTCTGTCGAAAAGGGCGTGGACGAGGCTTTCGGCCGTGAGAAAGCGCTGAGCAAGCTTGAGACGGCGCCTTTCTACGCTGCCAGCGGCAAGCCTTCCAATCATATTTGCGCGGGCGGCATCCTCACCGATGGCAAGGCGCAGGTTCTGGACGCGGACAACAATCCCATCGAGGGACTCTACGCCGCGGGCGAAACCGTCAATCTGGCCTATCATCCGCTTTGCAGCGCCCTTACCTTTGGCCGTGTAACGGCTGAGCAGGTAGCGCAGCGCCTCGCGGAATAATTCAAAAGGCCGGCAAGGGGAAACTTGCCTTCAAAAAGCCATATTTCATCAGGGGCTGCTTCCTTCCGGAAACAGCCCCTCAGTTTATCAAAAAATCATTTTGAGCTTTTGGAGGGCCGTGACGCCCGGGTGAAACCCGAATCCGGCGCCATGTGCGGGCGGCGGGAAATCCCCAAAGCTCCTCCTGCGCCAATCCCGGCGCTGTGCGCGGACAGCGCGCACAGCGCCGGGATTGGCTGACGTATGCATCTTCCGACCGTCCTGATAAGGGGACGGCAAAATACACGGAGGGGGAAAACTCCCCGCATCGGGCGCTGAGCAAATCCGCGCTTCTTCCGGCCGCCGGTCACCGGGATGACCGGTCAGATTTCCGTGATGACCGGGCTGGACCTGCGCGCCAGCGTCATCTCCCGAACCGGAGCACGGGAACCGATAGCCTCCCCGGCATGGCAAAGCAGGTTGAGCGCGGGAAAATCCACGCCTGCCAGCACGCTGAAGCCCACGCCGCCCGAAAAACGGGGATTGACCTCCAGAAACCAGGCGCCGCTGTCGTTTACGATAAATTCCATATTCACCACGCCCACCACGCCCGCACATGCCGCTACCTGCGCACAGAGGGCCTCCAGCGGGTGACCGGGCAGGACGCGCACGGCGGTGCCCAGCCCGTTGGGGGTGCGCAGCAGCTCATGCCGCGTCAGCGCCTGCACGTGGCCGAAACGGTCGCGGGCCACGTCCACGGTGTAGATGTCGCCGTCCAGATAGGGCTGGGCGATGTAATCCCCACGAGCGTCCAGCGCCGCGTGATACGCCTGCGGCGTGCGGACGATCACCTGCCCCTGGCTGCTGCGGCCGTGCAGGGGCTTGAGCATCAGGGGATAGTCCGCTGCCGCCGGCTCCCAGCCGTAGGGGGAACGGGTGGGAATGATCCGGCACGCACCCTCGCGGGCCAGCAGCGCGGCCATGGCCTGCTTGTCCCGGCACAGGCGGGCGCAGGGCTCGTCGGGCACGCAAAGCACGCATCCCAGAGCCGAAAAGCGCGTCTTGTGGGCGCATAGCGCGTCCACCTCCACGTCCGTCAGGGGAATGAGAAAGTCCGCGTGCTCGCGCCGCACGGCTTCCTCCATCTGGCGCACATAGGCGTCCGCATCCGTGGCGTAGACCGCCTGGAAAAAGACGTCCACCTCGCCGGAGGCAACGTTCCATGCCCTGGGATAGATGTCGCAGCCCACCACGCGCAAGCCCAGCGCGTGCAGCCGCTCGATGACGGTGCCCGCAGAGGCCGAGCCTACAGCCGTCAGCAGCGCCGTTTTCATGCCTTCGCCTCCCCGTGCCGCCGGGCCGCCAGCCCGCGCAGCATGTCCATGAGATAGCGCATGCTCTCCAGCCGCAGCAGCAGCGCGAGACCGCCGTAGATCGCCGCGCCCGCCAGCACCTGCAAAACCAGCAGCGGAAGCGGCGAAAGCGGCACCTGCCCCAGCATCCATACCGCCGCGAACGTTACCGCCGAAAGCGCCAGCGCCGGCAGCACGTCGCGCATCTGTTCCAGATATCCGTATCCCAGCAGCTTGCGGTTGGGCGAGGCGTTGACCACGGCGGCCAGCAGCGTGCTGGCCGCCGCGCCCCACGCGATGGCGTATACGCTGTCAAACAGAAAAACCGTCGCCGCCAGGATGAGCAGGCCGTAGCTCTTTTTGATCAGCTCCAGCCGCAGAAACACGTCGCTGCGGCCCATGGCGTTGATGGCCTGCAGGTTGGCCGTATGGATGGGGTAGAACGCGAAGTCGATGCAGCAGATCTGCAAAAACGGCACGCAGGGCAGCCATTTGTCCGTCAGCAGCAGGCGCACCAGCGGCTCGGCCACCGCCGCCAGCCCCGCCATCATGGGCAGCACCAGAAAGCTCGATACCATCACCGAGCGGCGCATCATCTGCTTCATGCGGGATACGTTGTCCTGCTCATCGGCCAGCACGGGGAGCATCACGCTCTGAATGGAGCCGTTGATCGCGTTCATCACCAGCTCGGGAAACTGCTTGCCCCGGTTGTAGAAGCCCAAAGTCTCCTGAGCGTACTTCTTCCCGATCACGGCGGTGCGCAGGTTGTTGTAGCCGGTTTCCAGCAGGCTGGAGGCCAGCAGCTTCCAGCCGAAGCGGATCAGCCCCCGCACGCGCGCCCAGGAAAACAGCGCCCGGGGCCGCCATTTCACCATCCACAGCAGCACCAGCGCCAGGCTGAGCTGGCTGGTGAGCTGCTGGGCCACCAGCGCCCAGTAGCCCGTTCCCGCGGCCGCCATGGCGATGCCTGCCACGCCGGAAAGCGCCGTGCAGATCAGGCTGGCGGTCATCAGCCGGCGGAAGGCCATTTCCCGGGCGATCACGGCGTTTTGCACCGAGACGAGCGCGCCGGGCAGCAGAATCAGCGCCAGCACACGCAGCACCGGCGCCAGCGCCTCCATGGCGAAAAAGGCTCCGATGGCCGGAGCCAGCAAAAACAGCAGCCCATACAGCACCGCCGCGATGCCCACGCTGACGTAGAACACAGAGGACAGGTCGGTCTCGTCCACGTCCTTTTTCTGGATCAGGGCGGTGTTGAGCCCGCTTTGCACAAACACCTGCGACACCGCGATGAACACCGTCAGCATCGTCAGCACGCCGTAATCCGACGGGTCCAGCAGGCGCGCCAGCACCACGCTGACCACGAAGGAGATGCCCTGCGTGCCCACGCTTTCGGCCAGCTTGAACAGAAAGGAGGCGGCGGCCTGCTTGCCGCGCTGCTCACGCATGGCGGAGCTCCTCCCTGACCACGCGGCAGATGAGATCAACCTGCGCATCGGAAAGCTCCGGGTAGAGCGGCAGGGTCACCACGCCGTCGGAGATGCGGCGGGCAACGGGCACGCGCGAGGTGTCAAAGCCGGCGCGGCCGCGGTAGCATTCAAAGTCGGTCACGAGGGGATAGAAATACTTGCGCGCGTAGACGCCCTCCCGGTCCAGCGCCTCGCATACGGCGTCGCGCACGGTCCGCCCGCCCGCGAACACCACCGGGAAATAGGCGTAGTTGCTCCTGACCCCCGGCTGCGTGGGCGGCAGACGCAGGCCGCGCACGCCGTCCAGCCGGTCCGTGTAGCGGTCGTGGACATGGCGGCGCGCGGCGATTTCATCGTCCACATGGCGCAGGTTGCACAGGCCCATCGCGGCCTGAAACTCGTTCATCTTGGCGTTTCCGCCCACGGATACCACGTCGTCGGGCCCGGTGATGCCGAAGTTGCGCACAAGCGCCAGCCTGTCATACAGCTCCGCGCACTCCGTGGCAACCGCCCCGCCCTCGATGGTGTGATAGACTTTCGTGGCGTGGAAGCTGAACATGGACGCAAGGCCCAGCCGCGCCGCGGACACGCCGTTCCGGCTGACGCCGAAGGCGTGCGCCGCGTCGTAGATCACCTTGAGGCCGTGCCGGTCCGCGATGGTCTGGATGGCGTCCGCGTCGCACAGGCAGCCATAGACGTGCACGGGCAGAATGGCGCAGGTCCGCTCGGTAATCAGGCCCTCCAGCAGCGTTGGGTCCAGCGTGTAATCGCTCTGGCGAATATCACAGAACACGGGCGTAAGCCCCTTGCGCACGAGGGCGTGCGTGGTGGAGGCAAAGGTGAAGGGCGTGGTGATGACATCGCCCCGCAGGTCCAGCGCCTCCAGAAGCGCCTCCAGCGCCAGGTGGCCGTTGGTGAACAGCGAGAGATGCCCCACATCCAGATAGGCTTCCAGGCGGCTTTGCAGCTCGAGCAGCTTTTCGCCGTTGTTGGTCAGCCAGTGGGAATCCCACAGGGGGCGGATCTCCTGGCAGAACTCTTCGAAACCGGGCATGGAGGAGCGGGTGACGTTGATGCGCATAGCAGCAGTCCTTCCTTGGTGGACGGTCAGCCCCGCAGGGGGGCGAGCAGGCGCTTCAGGCGGTATTTCAGCCGGCGGGAGAGCGGCAGGGCGCGATAGACGCGCCGCGCGTCCGGCTCCCTGAGCACGCGCGCGCTGGGCGCGTTCCACAGCATCACGTAGAGATACCAGTCGCGGAACCGGCCGACCTGTTCAGTATACCGCTTTTGGGAAAATTCGTCCACATCCCCGAGCATCTCGGCCACGCTGCGGCTGCGCTCGTACACGCGCCGCCCGGACTCGCGCGACCACTGGCTCATGGCCCCGGTGCGCACGTTTTCGCGGTACACACAGGTAAAGGCGTGCAGGTAGGCGGCGTAGCCCGCCGCGGTCAGATACATGCGCAGCTTGAGGTCGCCGTGGGGGCAGGGCTTGTCCCAAAAGGAGGGCGGCAGCCGGTCCAGCGCCGATCGCGGAAAGAGGAACGAGGCCGTGGGCACGAAGTTGAGGGCACAGAAATCGCCCAGCGTGTAAGTGTGGTCGGAGGCGAAATAGCCGGGCGCGTCCTTCTCGCTGTAGGGGAGGAAGGGACGGTCCGGCGCGCGGCCGTCCGCGTCGCGGATCACGCCGTTGGTGAAGCAGAAGGTGCAGTCCGGGTGCTCCTCCATGTAGGCCACCTGGCGGCGCAGCTTATGCGGGTCACACCAGCAGTCATCCCCCTCGCACAGGGCGATGTACTTGCCCCGCGCGCGGGGATAGTTGAACGTGGGGTCGATGGCCACGCCTCTGGAATACTGGTTCTCGGTTTCAAACAGGGGCCTGACCACGTCGGGATACCGCCGCGCGTAATCGCGCAAAATGTCCTGCGTGCCGTCGGTGGAGGCGTCGTCGTGCACCAGAATCTCGATGGGAACGTCCTGCGCAAGAAAGCTCTCCAGCGCCTCTGCAATGTAGGGCGCGTGGTTGTACGCCGCGCAGCAGATGCTGACCATGGGCTCCATCCCGCGCGCCTCCCCTCCGTTTTGCTATGCCGATTGTACCCAATGCCGCCAGGCATGTCAAGCGAAAGCGGGCCGCTGAAACCGTCCATCACGCTTTCTTTCCCGTCGCCTTCAGCAGCCGCTCATGCATCAGCGCCATCATTGCAAGAAGCACAAGCAGATACGGCGGCAGCAGCGAAACGCTGATATGGTTGGCAATCAGGCCAAACAGAGGCGGCATGAGGCAGGTGCCCACATAGGCGGAGGCCATCTGTATGCCGATAATGGCCTGCGACTGATCCGCGCCGAAACGGTCTGGCGTGGAATGAATGATGGAGGGATAGACCGGCGCGCAGCCAAGGCCAACCAGCACAAGGCCCGTCAGCGCCGAGGACGTGCCAAAGGGAAGCAGAAGGCACAGCACGCCCGCCAGCAAGACGGCCTGCCCCAGACGGATCATCTGCGTATCGCTGAATTTCAGCGTCAGAAAGCCCGACAACGCCCGCCCGGCGGTGATGCCCACGAAGAACAGGCTGGCATGGCTCGCCGCCTCCTGCGCGGACAGACCCCAGCGAAGGGCCAGATAGCTGCTCGCCCACAGAATGGCGGTCTGTTCTACGGCGCAATAGCAGAAGAATGCCGCCATGACCTCCTTTGCGCCCGGAATGCGGATGACCTTTTTCAGCGGGAGCGGCTGCGGACGCTCCGCGCCGGCGGCGTCTGCCGCCCTTGTCTTCCACAGGGGAAGGGTCAGAAGCAGCGCGGCGGCCAGCGCGAACTGAAGGAGGGCGATGATGCGATAGCCTGTGCTCCAGCCGCCGCCCGTCAGGGCGTAGCCCATGATGTACGGTCCCAGAGAAGCGCCCAGCCCCCACATGCAGTGCAGCCAGCTCATGTGGCGGCTGGCGTAGTGTAGCGCCACGTAGTTGTTCAGCGAGGCGTCCACGCTCCCGGCGCCGAGGCCGTAGGGGATGGCCCACAGGCACAGCGCCGCGAAGGAATGGCTGACGGAAAAACCAAACAGGGCCACGGCTGTGGTCAGCACGCTGAGCGCCGTCACCCTGCCCGTGCCCAGCCGCTTGGTGAGCCGGTCACTTTGCAGGCTGGAGATCACCGTGCCGATGGAAATGATTGCGGAAATGCCGCCCGCATAGGAAACGGGGACGGCGAACTCACGATACATCGCCGGCCACGCCGATCCCAGCAGGGAATCGGGAAGGCCCAGACTGATAAACGCCAGATAGATGATGCCAAGCAGCAGATGAAGCATGCGCTCGTCCTCCCATGTGGATTGTTATATGTAAGAATACAGCCAAACGCCGCTTGATTCAACGCATATCTGGCCGTATAATAGCAGAAAACCGCCAAACGGCGGAGGAGGTATACCAACCAACATGGCTCTTCAACAATGCGGACTGAACCTGAGCGGCACGTCAAGGGAGCTCCAGCCGCACGGAAGCACCGGGTTTCCCTGCGCGGGATACGCCTCGCGCCATACGCAGCGGCAGGAGGATGACATTCCGTGGCACTGGCACGACGAGATTGAGCTCATCTCGCTTGCGGAGGGCCAAATGAACGTCAGCACGCCGTCAGCGTCCTTTCTGCTGGAAAAGGGCAGGCTGGTCGCCATCAACTCCGGCGTCCCGCACGCCGCCTCGGCGATGGGGGAATGCGGCCTGCGCTCTATGGTGTTCAGCCCGGCTCTGATCTGCGGAAGCGACGATTCTGTTTTTGCCAGAAAGTATATGCGGCCGCTGGCCGCGTGCAAGGCCTTTTCAGGTGTTTTGCTGGAGGAGGAATGCGTATCCCGCTGGTTCGCGGCCGCCCATGACGCACTGGCGCAGGACGTGCCGGGGTTTGAATTTACCGTCCGCGAAAACCTTTCCCGCATCTGCCTGCGCCTGTGCGAGCGTTTTGCGGGGCAGATAGACGAAAGGGCTTCCGCCATGGATCGGGATGACCTGCGCGTGAAAAAAATGCTCGGCTGCATCCATGAAAACTTCGCCGACAATCTGTCGCTGAGGGATGTGGCGGGCGCGGCGGGCATCAGCGAACGGGAATGCCTTCGCTGCTTTGAGAGGACCATCCGGCTTTCGCCCTTTCAGTACCTGCTGAAATACCGCGTGATGCGGGGAGCGGAAACGCTGCTGACCGATCCGGCCAGCAGCGTTTCGGAGGCGGCGTCGCGCTGTGGCTTTGACAGCCCCAGCAATTTCGCCAGAATATTTAAACGGTTTTATCACTGTACGCCAAGGGAGTACCGCCGCGCAAATGTGCGGCGGGATGACGCGCTTACGCTTCCTCCTGCCCCAGAGGCCTGAGCATCCGGACATCCACCTTGCGGAACAGCGCCAGGCACAGCGCCAGCGACACCGCCTCCGCCACGGGGAAGCACCACCATACGGCGTTCACCCCGCCGAGCCGGCTCAGAATCCACGCTGCGGGCAACAGCACGATCAGCTGGCGGCACAGGCTCATCAACAGGCTGTAGAATCCCTTGCCGATGGCCTGGAACACCGTGCTCAGCGTGATGCCGATTGCCGCCAGAATGAAGTGGCTGCTGATGATGCGCAGCGCTACCACACCCATGGCGGTCAGGTCGCTGGCGCCCTCGGCCTCAAACAGGCTCAGCAGCACTTCGGGGATCAGCAGGAACGCCGCCGTACCCACCGCCATGATCACCACCGCCAGCTTCACCGCTACGCGGATGGCGTCATACACGCGCTGGCGCAGGCGTGCGCCGTAGTTATAGCCCACGATGGCCACCAGCCCGTTGCTCAGGCCGAAAACAGGCATGAACACGAAGGACTGGAGCTTGAAGTATACGCCCAGCACGCTGACGGCGGTGTTGCCGTAGGCGATGAGGATCAGGTTCATCAATACGTTCATGAACGAACTGATGGACTGCATGATAATGCTGGGGAAGCCAACGGCCAGAATGCTCCTGAATACGGAGGCTTCAGGCCGGAACCCACGCCAGACCACCTTGAGCTCGTGGTTCTTCAGCTGGTTGAGCACAAAGCCCAGCAGCATGCCGCCGATCTGGCCGATCACCGTGGCCGCCGCCGCGCCCGCCACGCCCATCTGCGGCGTGCCCAGCAGGCCAAAGATCATGATCGGGTCCAGAATGATGTTGATGACCGCGCCGGTCAGCTGCGTGGTCATCGACAGCATGGTGTTGCCCGTGGCCTGCATCATCCGCTCAAAGGAAATGGACAGGAACAGGCCAAAGCTGAACACCGTCACGATGCGCAGATAATCGCCCGCCATCTGCTGCAATTCCGGGTCCGGCGTAAATACATGGAAGAAACTGTGCGACCCCAGCAGGCCGAACAGCAGGAACACAACGAAGCCGCACAGCTCCAGCAGCATGCCGCAGCGGGCCGCTTCGCGTGCCTCTTCGGTCCGCTTCTGTCCCAGCTTGCGGCTGATGAGGCTGTTGATGCCCACGCCCAGGCCTGTGGCCACGGCGATCATGAGCAGCTGGATGGGAAAGGCCAGTGATACGGCGGTGAGCGCATTCGGGCTGTAGCGCGCCACAAAGATGCCGTCCACGATGTTGTAGAGGGCCTGCACCAGCATACTTACCATGATGGGGACGGACACCTTGGGTACCAGCCGCCCCATGGGCATGGTCCCGAGCATTTTTGAACGTTCCTGCTGTTCCATGACGTTTCTCCTTAAGTACTAGGTTTCTTTTTTATAAGGTAACGAACAGTGAAAGACGGCCCCTGCACGGGAACCGGCAATCTAATATGATAGCGGGAAAACCCGTGTCCGTCAAGGCTTTTTTTCCGTTTCTCCGGCGCCGGGGAGCGGGCGGGGGGCAGGTTGACTGTGCGGCGCAGCCCTTGCTAAAATCAGGGAACGACCGGGGATCAACGGTGCGCAGGGCGAAGCGGGATAGATGCTTTCGCGCCGGGGGCAGCAGGCATAAAGACCCGCCGGATCAATCCGGTGCGCAGGCCGCGGCAGCCGCGGCGAGGCACGCGCCGCGACCGGTCCGTGTCTGTCTCAGGCATTTATGCCTTTCCGGCGGCGGATGGAACGAAGAGAAAGCAGTGCGATGAGCGTCAAGCGTAGACAGCCGCTTCTTTGATGTGCTATAATGATAAATGACAGATTTGCAAGGGGCATGGAAGGACGGGGGAATATGGGTACGGCGCACAAACGCAAAGCAGAGCGGCACGCCATCGAGAACCGCGAATTGAGTTGGCTTGCGTTTAACCGGAGAGTACAGGAAGAAGCGGACAATCCCGACAATCCGCTTCTGGAGCGCGCCAAGTTTCTCGCCATCGTCACCTCCAACCTGGATGAGTTCGTTCAGGTGCGCTATCAGCGCATCTACCAGGCCGCGCAGGTGGGAAAGAAGTTCGGCGGCGTTGGCGGGCGTGCGCTCTACCGCCGCGTCAACCGTGAGCTTCTGCATCAGAACAACGCCCAGTACCTGCTCTATGAGGGCATCCGCAGCGAGCTCTATTTGCAGGGCGTGAAGCTCTATCCCACCTTTTCGCTGGACGAGGATCATATCCGGCGCGAAAAAGCACTGTTTGAAAAGGAAATACGGCCCTTTCTGAAGGTGGAGCCGCTCAGGGACAGCCGTCCCCGGCAAAAACAGCTCTACCTGCTGGTCAAGCTTACGCGCTCCCGGCATAAGGGGGGGCCGTTCTGTCTGGTGGGGCTGCCCACGGCGCTGCCCCGGCTGTTTGACCTGTCCAAGGCCAAGGAGGAGCAGTGCCTCATCCGCGTGGAGGACGTGGTCAAGCATTACCTGCACCGCCTGTTTCCCAAGGATCAGGTGGAGCATGTGGCGGTGTTCCGCATCATTCGCAACCAGAACTTCCCCGTTCAGGAGCGCACGGGCGAGGATATCGTGCCCGCTGTGCGCGAGATGCTCTCCCGCCGCCTGGGGGGCGAGGTGATGCGTCTGGAGGCCGAGGAGCGCATGAGCGAGGAGATGCTCACGCTTCTGATGCAGCAGTTCGGGCTGGAGCGCGAGCGGCGCTACCGTGTCACGGGGCCGCTGGATTTGAATAGAATGCTGATGAACCTCTACGCGCTGGTCAAGCGGCCCGGGCTGAAGTATCCGCCGGCCCAGCCTGTGGAGGTGGCCCCCCTGATGGGTCAGGACGCGTTTGAGCAGATCGACCGGCGGGACTGGCTGCTCTACCATCCCTACCACAGCTTTGCTCCGGTGGTGCATCTGATGAAGCTGGCCGCGCAGGACCCGACGGTGCGCGCCATCCGTCAGACGCTCTACCGCGTCAGCGGCAACAGCCCCATCGTGGCGGCGCTGGCCCAGGCCGCCGAAAACGGCAAGGAGGTGCAGGTGCTCTTCGAGGCGCACGCGCGCTTTGACGAGGAAAACAACCTCTACTGGGGCGAGCGGCTCGCGCGCGCGGGCTGCCGCGTGATGTACGGCCTGCCGGGCCTCAAGACGCACAGCAAGATCACCCTGTTTGAACGCGAGGTGGACGGACAGACGCGCCGCGAGGTGCACCTGGGCACCGGCAACTACCATGACGGCACCGCGCGGCTGTATACCGACTTTGGCCTGCTCACCGCGGACCCGACGCTCACTTCCGACGCGGCCGCCTTTTTCCGGGGGCTGGAGAGCGGCGGAGCGGAGGCGCTGGAGGAGCTGGTCACCGCGCCCGATCAGCTTGCGCCCACATTGCTGGACCTGATCGAGCGCGAGCGCGGGCATGCCCTGGCCGGACGCGGCGCACGCATCGTGGCGAAGATGAATTCCCTTTCGGACAAGGCGATCATCAGGGCGCTGCTCAATGCCGGGCGCGCGGGCGTGGAAATCGACCTGATCGTGCGCGGCATCTGCTGCGTGATCCCGGAAATCGAGGGCGTGAGCGACAACATTCACGTGCGCTCCATCGTGGGACGCAACCTGGAGCACGCCAGGGCTTTCGTGTTTGAAAACGGCGGCCAGCGCGAGGTATACCTGTCCTCGGCGGACTGGATGCCGCGCAATCTCTACCGCCGGGTGGAATTGATGTTCCCCGTCAAGGACGTGGCGCTGGCCCGCGCGGTGGAACACGTGCTCTACCTGCAATGGAACGATACCGAAAAGGCCCGCAGGCGGCTGGCGGACGGCGCGTATCTGCTCTCGCCCCGCCATGCCGGCGGCCTTAACGCTCAGGAAACGCTGCTCAGGGACGTGGAAGGCGTGTTTGCGGGCCGGTATGTGGAACGGGCACCGGGGACGCGGGTGTAGGGCGCACGCCGCAGCGCGCCTCCCGCCCCGGGAGATCGACAGGATGTGCCCCCCTGTGACCGCAGCGCGTCGGGGGAAACGGCCCGGGCCTGTGAATCCTCCTTGCGTGCCGCCGGATTCGAATTCCGGGTGGAGGGCGGGACCCTTCCGGCTCCCCAGGAGGGTGAATAGTCTGAATCGTAGGCATATGCCGGGAAGGACGGAACGGATGAGCGATTGGAAAACGTTGGTGCGCGAGGACCGCGAGGCGGTTTTGGCCCGCGACCCCGCCGCCAAGTCCATGGCGGAGGTGCGTCTGTGCTACCCCGGACTGGTGGCGCTGAAATCCCACCGGCGGGCGCACGCGCTCTATGAAAAGGGACATGTGCTGCTGGCCCGGTGGATCAGCCAGCGCGCCCGGCACCGCACGGGCATTGAGATTCATCCCGGCGCCACCATCGGCCGCCGGGTGTTCATCGACCATGGCGACGGGGTGGTGATCGGCGAAACGACCATCATCGGCGACGATGTGACCATCTATCAGGGCGTCACGCTGGGCGGCACGGGCAAGGACACCGGCAAGCGCCACCCCACCATCCTCAACGGCGTGACCATCGGCGCGGGCGCCAAGGTGCTGGGCCCCATCACCATCGGCAACAACAGCAAGGTGGGCGCGGGCGCCATCGTCCTCAAGGACGTGCCGGACAACTGCACCGTGGTGGGCAACCCCGGCAGGATTGTGAAAAAGCAGCACCCCCAGCCCGCCGGCGAGGTGGACCTGGACCAGGTGAACCTGCCCGACCCCATGCTGGACCGCATGGAGGCGCTGGTCAAGCGCCTGACCGTGCTGGAAAGCTGTCTGGCGCGGCATGCGCGGCGGCTGGGCTGCGAGGGCTGCGACGCGGCGCCGGAGGATGCGCCCTGCCACGGGCGATGTACGGACGAAACCGAACCGGCCGACACAGCGCAATAAAGGAGCGAACAGCATGCAGATTTACAACAGCATGACCCGGAAAAAGGAACCTTTCGTGCCCCTCCACGAGGGCAAGGTGGGCATCTACGCCTGCGGCCCCACGGTCTATAATTTCTTTCACATCGGCAACGCGCGCCCCTTCATCGTCTTTGACGTGCTGCGCCGCTACCTGGAATACCGGGGATACGAAGTGACCTTCGTGCAGAACTTCACCGACATCGACGACAAGATGATCCGCCGCGCCAATGAGGAGGGCGTGACCGTCGCGGAGATTGCCGAGCGCTACATCGCCGAATATTTTACCGACGCCAAGGCGCTGGGCATCCGTCCGGCCACGGTGCATCCCCGCGCCACGGAGCACATCCCGCAGATCATCACGCTCATCCAGCGGCTCATCGACAAGGGCCTGGCCTACGAATCCCAGGGCGACGTGTACTACCGCGTGCGCGCCTTCCCCAGCTACGGCTGCCTGTGCGGGCAGAATCTGGAGGATCTGGAGAGCGGCGCGCGCGTGAGTGTGGACGAGGTCAAGGAGGACCCGCTGGACTTTGCCCTCTGGAAGGCACAGAAGCCCGGCGAGCCCGCCTGGGAAAGCCCCTGGGGCATGGGCCGTCCCGGCTGGCACATCGAGTGCTCGGCCATGAGCACCACCTATCTGGGCGAGACCTTCGACATCCACGGCGGCGGCAAGGATCTGCTCTTCCCGCACCATGAAAACGAGATCGCCCAGACCTCCGGCGCGACCGGCAAGCCCTACGTGCGCTACTGGATGCACAACGGCTTTATCAACATCGACAACGAGAAGATGTCCAAGTCCAAGGGCAATTTCTTCACCGTGCGCGATATCTCCAGGGAGTTTGACCTGGAGGCCGTGCGCCTGTTCATGCTCTCGGCGCATTACCGCAGCCCCATCAACTTCAGTCGCGACCTCATCGAGGCGGCGGCCAGCAGCCTGGAGAGGCTCTACAATGCGCGCGATCAGCTTCAGTTCCTCCTCACCAGCGCCCAGGGCCGCACGCCCGACGAAGGCGAGCGCGCCTTTATGGACGAGTGCCTGCGCTCGGAGGAAAAGTTCATCGCCGCCATGGACGACGACCTCAACACCGCCGACGCGCTGGCCGCGCTGTTTGAGCTGGTGCGCGCCGTCTACAAGCTGCCCCAGGGCGGCGTGAGCCGCGAGGCCGTGCAGATGGGCATGGACAAGATGAAGGCGATCTGCGGCGTGCTGGGCCTTCTGATGAAGGAGGAGGGCGCCATCCCCGCCGAGGTGCGGGCGCTGGTGGACGAGCGCGCCGAGGCCCGCAAAAACAGGGATTGGAAACGCTCCGACGAGCTGCGCGACCAGATCAAGGCCCTGGGCTACATTCTGGAGGATACCAAGGCGGGCCAGAAGGTCCGCAAGGGAGGAGCCTGAGACCATGCGCCGCATGCTGGGCTGGTGCGCGGCAGCCGCGCTGCTGGCGCTGGCGCTGGGGCTGACGGCGGCGCACCGGGTGCCCGCGCCCGGAAGCGGCGCGTTTGCGCTGGATGCGCCCTGCGGGCCGCGTCAAACGGCTCCGTCGCCCGTCCTGCCGCATGGTCCGGTGGACGTCAATTCCGCGGACGCGGACGAGCTGGATACCCTGCCGGGCGTGGGCGAGGTCATCGCGCAGCGCATCATTGAGGAACGCGAGGAAAACGGCCCCTTTTACTACCCGGAAGATCTGATGAATGTCAAGGGCATTGGCGAGAAGACGCTGGAAAAGCTGCTTTCGCACATCCGCCTGCCATAACGGAGGAAACGCATGCGCGATACGGTACTGTTTCTGGATACCACGCTCAGGGACGGCGAGCAGACCCCCGGCGTGAGCTTTCATCTTAACGACAAGGTGGACTTTGCCCGCGCGCTGGAGACGCTGGGGGTGGACATGATCGAAGCCGGATTCGCCGGCGCCAGCCCCGGGGACTTTGAAGCCGTGCGCGCCGTGGCCCGCACGGTCAAAACCGGCGTGTGCTCTCTGGCGCGCTGCGTGGAGGCGGATATCCGCGCCGCCGCCGACGCGCTCAAAGGCGCCGCCAAACCCCGCATCCACGTCTTTATCGCCACCAGCCCCCTGCACCGCGCCGCCAAGCTGAACATGACCCGCGAGCAGGTGCTGGACGCGGCCGTGCGCAGCGTGCGCCTGGCCCGCTCGCTGTGTGCGGACGTGGAGTTCAGCTGCGAGGACGCCACCCGCACCGAGACAGATTTCCTCCTTGAGGTATGCAAGGCGGCGGTGGAGGCGGGAGCGACCACCATCAACATCCCCGACACCGTGGGCTATGCCACCGTGGATGAATACGGCGGCCTGATCGACGCCGTCTGCCGCGAGGTGGCGGGGGAGCGCGACATCGTGATCTCCACTCACTGCCATAACGACCTGGGTCTGGCCACCGCCACCACGCTGGAGGCCATCCGCCGGGGCGCGCGGCAGGTGGAATGCACCATCAACGGCCTGGGCGAGCGCGCGGGCAACGCCTCGCTGGACGAGATCGTGATGGGCCTGCGCACCCGCCGGGATATCTACGGCCTGAAGGACAACCTCAACATCCGCGAGCTCTACCGCCTGAGCCGCCTGGCCGCGGGCCTCAGCGGCATGGAGATTCCGCCCAACAAGGCCGTGGTGGGCGCCAACGCCTTCGTGCACCAGAGCGGCATCCATCAGCACGGCGTGCTGCGCGAGCGCGCCACCTACGAAATCATGAAGCCCGAGGAGCTGGGCATTCCGCAGGGCGGGGTGGTGCTGGGCAAGCTCAGCGGCCGTCACGCGCTGCGCGAGCATGCGCAGGAACTGGGCTTTGAGCTGACCGAACGCGAGCTGGACCGCGCCTTTGAAAAATTCAAGGAGCTGGCCGACCGCAAGAAGGACATCACCGAGCGGGATGTCATGGCCATCTGCCGCGAGCAGATGCATGGCTCGCATGGCATGTACCGCATCCATTCCTTCCAGATCTTCAGCGGCAACCGCATGACCGCGACCGCCACCGTCAGCCTTCAGCGGGGCGCGGACGTGATCACCCGCGCGGACTGCGGCGACGGTCCGGTTGAGGCGTGCTTCCATGCCGTGGACCAGATTACCGGCTTCAAATGCAAGCTGGAAAGCTATCAGCTCCGCGCCGTCACCGAGGGCGAGGACGCGCTGGGCGAGGTCACCGTGCGCGTGAGCAACGAGGGCATAACCATGCTGGGCAAGGGCGTATCCACCGATATCATCGAGGCCAGCTGCCTGGCCTACCTCAACGCCGCCAACCGCGTCATCGAGGCGCGCCAGGAGCGGGAAAAGGCCCATCAGTAAGAAACGGGAGTTTGAACCGATGTACGAACGATATATCAAGCGCGCCTTGGACGTGGTTCTTTCGGCCGTCGGCCTGGTGGCGCTCAGCCCGCTGCTTGCGCTGATCGCCCTGGCCATCCGCCTGGACAGCCCCGGCCCCGCGGTGTTTCATCAGAAGCGCTTCGGCAAGGACCGCAAGCTGTTTGAAATCTACAAGTTCCGCACCATGCGTGTGGACGCGCCCCGCGACGTGCCCACCAACGACCTGCGCGGCTCCAGAGGGTACATCACCCGCGTGGGGCGCATTTTGCGCATGACCAGCCTGGACGAGCTGCCCCAGCTTTGGAACATCCTGAGGGGCGATATGTCGCTCATCGGCCCCCGGCCCGCGCTGTGGAATCAGGAGGACCTGATGGCCTGGCGCGACCGCTTCGGGGCCAGCCACATCCGGCCCGGCCTGAGCGGCTGGGCGCAGGTCAACGGCCGGGATTACCTCAGCCGCGACCTGGAGAAAAAGGCGCGCCGCGACGCCGAATACGCGCATAACGTCAGCTTTGCCTTCGACCTCAAGTGCTTTTTGCTGACGCTGGTCAAGGTCGTCAACCGTCAGGGCATCGCCGAGGGGCGCGAGGGGAAAAGCTATCCCATTGGCGGCAGGGAGGACAAGCCATGACGCGGGTGATCATTACCGGGGCGGGCAGCTATATCGGCACGCACCTGCACGCTTGGCTCAGCCGCCGGCCGGAGCGGTTTGAGGCGGAGGAAATGGACCTGCACGGCGCTTGGGATGCAAGCGCCTTTTTGGGTTGCGGCTGCGTCATCCACGTGGCGGGGCTGGCGCACAGAAAAGAGCAGCCCGGCGACGAGGCGCTCTACGACCGCGTCAACCGTGAGCTGGCGCTGAAGGTGGCCAGGGCGGCCAGGGCGCAGGGCGTAAAACAGTTTGTGTTCTTCAGCAGCATGAGCGTCTACGGCCTGACCTGCGGGCGCATCACCGAGCATACGCAGCCCGCGCCCAACACCCATTACGGCGTGAGCAAATGGAAGGCGGAACAGGCGCTTGCCGAGTTGGAGGACGATGCCTTCCATGTGGCCGTGCTCCGGCCGCCTATGATCTACGGCCGCGGCTGCCGGGGCAACTATCCCCGGCTTTCGGCGCTGGCGCAGAGCCTGCCGCTGTTTCCCCGCGTACAAAACGAACGCAGCATGCTCTATATCGATACCCTCTGCGCCTTTGTGGAGCGGCTGGCGGACAGCGGCGCGGGCGGGCTGTACTTCCCGCAGAACCGCGAATACGTGTCCACCTGCGCCATGGTGCAGGAGATCGCCGCCTGCCATGGCCGGCGGGTGAGGCTGGTGCCCGGTCTGAACGCGCTGCTGGGGAGGATGGCCCCGCGCGTGGGGCTGGTGGGCAAGGTGTTCGGCACGCTGACCTATGACCAAAACATGAGTGAAGCGTTCCGGCCGGAGCAGGAGCCCTCCTTCGCCCAGACCATTCGCATGACCGAGGTGGGGACATGAGCAGAAAGGTGCTGTTTGTGGCCACTGTGCTGCGCATGCATGTGCTGGTGTTTCATCTGCCCTATATGCGCTGGTTTCAGGAACAGGGCTACGAGGTGCATCTGTGCTGCGCCAACGATACGCCCGATCCCCATCCACAGGTGCCGTATTGCGACCGCTGGGTGGAGCTGCCCTTTTCCCGCACGCCGGTTTCCGCCGGCAACCGCGAGGTCTTTCGCCGCCTGAAGCAGCTCATCGACGCCGAGGACTACGCCCTCATCCATTGCAACACGCCGGTGGGCGGGCTGCTGGGCCGTCTGGCGGCGCGTGCGGCGCGCAAACGCGGCACGCGCGTGGTCTATACGGCGCACGGGTTTCATTTTTTCACCGGCGCGCCGCTGAAAAACTGGCTGCTGTACTACCCCGCGGAGCGTCTGCTCAGCCGCTGGACCGACCTGCTCATCACCATCAACGGCGAGGACTATGCCCGCGCGAAGCGGTTTGCCGCCGGCCGCGTGGCGCTGGTCAGCGGCGTGGGAGTGGACCTTGCGCGCTTCCGCGGGCCGGTGGACCGTGCCGCGGTGCGCGCCGGGCTGGGTATCGGCCCGGAGGACGCCGTGCTCATCACCGTGGGCGAGCACAGCGAGCGAAAGAACCACGAAACCGTGATCGCCGCCGCCGCGCCCATCAAAGGGGCACATGTGCTGTTTTGTGGCGTGGGGGACCGTCAGGCCGCGCTGGAAAAGCAGGCACGGGACCTGGACATGGAGGACCGCGTGCATTTCCTGGGGTTCCGCAAGGACATTCCGGCGCTGCTGGCGGCTGCGGACGTGTTTGTGTTTCCCTCCTTGCAGGAGGGGCTTCCCGTGGCCCAGATGGAGGCCATGGCCGCGGGGCTTCCCTGCGTGGTCAGCGATGTGCGCGGCAACAACGACCTCATCGCCCCCGGCGAGGGCGGCTTTCTGCGCGCGCCGCGCGACGTGAGCGGCTTTACGCAGGATATCGCGCGCCTCCTGGCGGACCCGGCCCTGCGCGCGCGCATGGGCGAGCGCAACCGCCGCGAGATGCGCCGCTACAGCCTGGAGGCGGTGCTTGCCCAGATGACCGCGCTCTACCGCGGCCTGCTGGACGGGCGTGAGCCATGACGGAAGGGGGATGCGGCTGTGGCGTCGGTGCTGTTTCTGATGCGCTACCCGCTGGAGAAGGACGATAACCTCAAGATCAAGTTTGACGGGCAGATGGCCGCTGTGCGCGCCATGGGGCACGAGGCGCGGCTGATCGGCTGGGACCATGAGGGCCTGTGGCTGGTGGGGGAGGGCGAGCGCACGCTTCTCCATCGCGCCCGGCTGACTGGGCTGCCGGGATACGAAAAGACGCTGCTGTACGTGGACCTGATGGCTGCGCTCAAAAAGGCGGCGGCCCTCAGGCGCTTTGATCTGGTGTACATGCGCTTTCTGCCGGTGTTCCATAACGCGCCGGGGGCGCTGGCCGCCGTGAAGGCGGGCGGCGCGCGGCTGGTGGTGGAGCATCCCACCTATCCGTTTGAAAACGGCAAGCGCTCCTCGCTTCTGCGCATGCCGGTCTTTGCCTATAACGCGCACGTGTTCCGCCGCCTGGAGCCCATGATAGACCTCTATACCCTCATCGGCGACCCCTGCGAGGGCACGCTCAACGGCCGCCCTGCCATGAACATCCTCAACGGCGTGGATGTGAGCCGCCTGCCTCTGCATGTCCCGCGCAGGGGCGCGAAGGATATCGGCCTGCTCGCGCTGGCCAGCATGTCGGTCTGGCAGGGCTACGACCGGCTGATTGAGGCGCTGGCGCGCTACGGGGGCGGCGAACCGGTCACGGTGCACATGGTGGGCGGCGAGGGCGACGGCTCGCTGGCGGCGTGGAAGCGGCTGGCGCAGGAGCGAGGCGTGGCGGACCGCGTCGTCTTTCATGGCGAGCTGCACGGCGAGGCTTTGGACCGGGTGGCATCCCGGTGTGACATTGGCGTGGGCGGACTGGGCCTGCACCGCAAGGGCCAGTACCGCAGCATGACGCTCAAGCTGCGGGAATACATGGCGCGGGGCCTGCCCTTTGTCTACGCGGTGGACGACCCCTCTCTGCCGGAGGACCCCGCCGTCTGCCTGCGCCTTGCCAACGACGAAAGTCCCATTGACCTGGCGGAGCTGGCGGCCTTTGCGCGGCGCGCGCAGGCCGATGAAGAAACGCCCGCGCGGATGCGCGCCTACGCGGAAAGCCACATGTCCTGGCAGGGCGTGCTGGCCCAGGTGCTGGAAAGGGTGGGAATCGAATGCCCGGAACGCTGATATATCTGAGCAACTGCGCCATTTCGGCGGATGGCCGTCAGAACCCCTTCATGATGCAGGAATTGCCCTGGCTGATGGCCCATTTTGACCGGGTGATGATGGTCAGCTATTATGGCGTGCGCACGCTGATGCCCGGCGACGAGCGGGGCGAGCGGCCCTTTACGGCCGTGCGTCCGGGGCTGGCGGGCCTTCGCGCCCTGCTGAAAACGCCGTTTACGGCGGATGTGTGGCGCGAGCTTAAGCATATGCGCAGGGACGGCGCCCTGACGCCGGGCAACGCGCTGCGGCTGCTGGCCTTCACGCAGCGGGGACTCAAGATGCACTACTGGACGGAGCGGCTGCTGCGCGGCGTGGTGGAGGCGCATACCACCCTGTACTCCTGCTGGATGAGCTTTGACGGCTACGCCGCCGCGCTGTCCAAGCGAAAGCACCCCCGTGTTCGCTGCGTCATCCGTGGCCACGCCTACGACGTGGATACGGAGCGTTTTGCCAAAAATCCCTATATGATGAAGCGGCGCATCGCCGCCGAGGCGGACGGCCTGTACCTGATCAGCCGCACGGCCCGCGCTCAGTTCATGAGCTACATGCGCGGCCATGTGGACGAGCGCAAGGTGCACGTCCTGGCCATGGGCTCATCCGGCATGCCGGTGGACCGTCTGCGGGAGCCTCCGCTGTATACGCAGGGCGTGTTGCGCGTGGTCAGCTGCGCCATGTTCAACCCCATCAAGCAGGTGGATGTGCTGGTGCGCGCGCTCTCGCGCTGGCAGGGGGGACCGCTGTGCTGGACGCATATCGGCGGAGGCGGGGAGGAAGCGGCTGTGCGCAAGCTGGCCTCCGAACTGCTGGACCCCAAGGAGAACGTGATCTGCGAACTAATGGGCGAGCTGGACGGCGCGCGTGTGCAGCGCCTTTACGATACGCGCCCTTTTGACGTGTTCATCAATACCAGCAAGAAAGAAGGCGTGCCGGTGTCCATCATGGAGGCCATGCGCCATGGCATCCCGGTCATCGCGCCGCGCGTGGGCGGCATTCCCGAACTGGTCACGCCGGACGTGGGCTTCCTCTATGCTCCGGAAAGGGGCGAGGAGGGCGTCCTGGAGGCGCTGAACCACTTCGCGGCCCTGCCCCGCGAGGAGGCCGAGGCCATGCGCCGGGCGGCCAAGCGCCGCTGGGACGAGGGCTATTGCAGCGCCTCGCTGCTGCCCAAACTGTTTCCCAGGCAGGCCTGAAATACACGGAAAGGAGGGCGCGCTCGTGGGTAAGCGCATCCTGATTATCAGCTATTTCTTCGCCCCGCAGAATGCCATGGGGGCGGTCCGGCCCACCAAGCTGGCCAAATATCTCAGTCGCATGGGCCACGAGGTCACCGTGCTGTGCGGCCCCGGCATGAACGACCGCAGAGACCCCACCCTCGCCCGTGACCTGGCGGCCCTTAGGGAGGTGCATGTCATCCGGGAGTGGAACCCCCTCCGGGACCGGCGCGCCCGCCCGGCCACACCCGCCGCAGCAACGCAGCCGTCCGCGGCTTCCCCGCGCGGGGGAGCGCTCCACGCCGCCAGGGACGCGGCCTACCGCTGGCTGCGCTGGCAGGCGGACCGCAGCTTCCGCCGCCGCGCCGTGGCCGCGCTGGACGGACTGACCGGCACGTACGACGTGGTGTTTTCCACCTACGCGCCCTGGAGCGTGCATGAGATCGCCCGCGAGGCCAAGCGCCGCGGACTGGCCCGCCGCTGGATCGCGGATTTCCGGGACGAGGTGGGCACGGCCTTTGCCTGGCAGAAGGGGAAAAAGGCCCGCTACCTGCGCATGCTCAGGCGTGAGGCGGATGTGCTGTGCGCCGCGTCGCAGGGCTTTCTGGAGATGATGGGCTTTGAGGATGCCGGGCGCGTTTTGTCCAACGGCTTCGACCGCGAGGACCTGCCCCCGGCGGAGGCCGCGCCCGCACGCACGGGCAGGCTGCGCGTGGTCTACTGCGGCATGCTCAGCATGGGGCGCAAGGGCGTAGGCGACCGCGACCTCACCCCGATGTTTCGTGCGCTGGGCGCATTGATCAAGCGCGGTCAGCTGGCGCGCAGCCAGGTGGCGCTGGTGTATGCGGGCGGCGAAAGCGCCCTGATGCAGCGTCAGGCCGCGGCCTGCGGCATGGGGGATCTGGTGGAGGACCACGGTCTGGTTTCGCGCGAGGAATCCATCGCTCTGCAGCGGGGGGCGGATGTGCTTCTGATGGCTTCGTGGCACATGGCCGCCCAACGTGGGATTCTCACGGGCAAGCTGTTTGAATATATGATGATGGAGAAACCCATCGTGTGCTGCATGTCGGGCGATCTGCCGGGCAGCGGCGTCAAGCGGGTGCTGGAGGAGACCGGCATGGGCCTGTGCGTGGAGCAGGCCGCCGGAGCCGCGGACGAGTCGGCGCTGGACGCCTACATGACGGATCTGGCGTATCGCTGGAAGCAGGGAAAGCCGCTGCTTGAGTCGAAACGCCCGGACGAGGTGGAAACATACGCTTATCCGGCGCTGGCGGCCCGGTTGGCGGGCTGGATGGAGCGCTGAGCGTTCCTGCGCGAAAAGTGAGGAGGTTGTTCATGAAAAAGATTGCAATCGCCCTTGCGATAGTGGCGTGTCTGCTGACCGGAGCCCTGCTGCCGGCCCTTGCGGAAACGGACTTGTCCCGTCCCGCGGCAGCAGAGGAGCCGAGGATGGAGGAAAAGACACCCGGGGAGACGGAGCTTCCTGAAAGGAATGAAACATCCAAAGCGACCGACGGGCGCGAGGATCCGGCGGCTTCCGAAGCGGAACCCGCGGCTCCCAGGGCGACGCGGGCACCCAAGGCGGCAGACGGGCGCGAGGACCGGGCTACGCCTGATGAAAAGCCGGATGCCTTTGAAGCACCGGAACCTTCGCGGCGGCATGGCCACCACGGTGCGGCACACCCGCATGGCAAGCGGCATCACGGCGGCGAGGGACTCAGGCCTGGTCCGGGCGCGGGCATGCCGCGCCGTCCCGGAGCAGGCGAGCGGCCGCGGCAGGCGGCCCCGCATTGCCGCCGGTGGTGCGGACCGGAGCGGAGCCGGCTCCATTGCCCGGGCTGTCCGTTTGGGCGCGAATGCCCAGACTGGGAAAACGACCGGCCCGCCGAAACGCTGCCGGCCCCGCTTCCGGATCAGGAATCCCGCCAGGCAGAGGAACCCGCAAAGAAGACGACGCTTCGGTTGGGACCCGGAATGGCCGTCTGAATCTCAAACCGGAGGGGGATAACGCCCCTCCGGTTTCAGCGTGTCGAAAAAGTCCGCCAGCGGCGGCCTTTTCCGCCAAAACACGTTTCCCCTGCGCCTTCGGCGCGGCCGGGGCAACGTGCAAGGAAACCTT
>OJRC01000494.1_pt1 | contig 24939 bp, 12 predicted proteins | sample 1599081 | NCBI WGS metagenome assembly OJRC01 (sample SAMN03922519, study PRJEB24848) | human gut metagenome | isolation source: stool sample | host: Homo sapiens | place: Germany | collected 2010-02 | reverse complement strand
CTTTGCCGCCTTACGGATGCGGCGTGCCCCTTGCGGGTTGTGAGCGCCTTGCAGGTTGGCAATCTTTGCGGCACGCATTCTGCGGCGCGAGGCTATCAGATTTGTCATTGCGAGGGCGCTACGCGCCCGTGGCAATCTCGCAGCATAATGGCAGATAACTGGAAGGCCCCGGCGAATACGTAACCGGCTGCGTGAGATAGCCACGTCGCTTCGCTCCTCGCAATGACAATCGGGGCGTTTACCATTGTAACGTTAGCTTGTACGAACCGGTAGCGCAAAGCCGGGAGGGGCATGCCCCTCCCCTACAGAGCGCCGTCGGTACTCGCCCGGCCCATTCCGCGAACCGAAACAGGGGAATCATATGCTGAAAAAGAACGAAATTTACCGTACCGCCGTCTCCGGCTTCACGAGCGAGGGCCTCGGCGTCTGCCGGGTGGACGGCTGCGCCGTCTTCGTGCCGAACGCCGCGCCGGACGAGGAATACGACCTGCGCATCACGCACGTCGGCAGGCACGCGGCCTATGGCCGCATCGAGCGTATCCTCACGGCCTCGCCGGACCGCTGCACCCGGCTCTGTCCGGATGCCAAGCGCTGCGGCGGCTGCGATTTCTGGCACCTGCGCTATCCGGCGGAGTGCCGCATCAAGGCGCAGCGCGTGACGGACGCCCTGAACCGCATCGGCGGGCAGAACCTGCCGCTCGTCGCCCTGACGCCCGCGCCGACGTGCGAGGGCTACCGCAACAAGGCCCAGTTCCCCGTCGCCATGGGGAAGACCGGCATCGAGGCGGGCTTTTTTGAAAAGGGAACGCACAACGTCGTCCCCGTGGAGCACTGCCGCATCCAGCCCGCCTGCGCCGAGCAGGCGCGCAGCGCCGTCCTGCGCTACGCCCGCCGCTGGAACGTCCCGGCCTATGACGAAGCTGCCCACACCGGCCTTCTGCGGCATATCTATGTCCGCCATGCCGAGGCCACGGGGCAGGTGCTTGTCTGCCTTGTCGTCAACGGCGAGCGCCTCCCGCAGGAGGACGCCCTTGTCGATACGCTGCGTAAAGCCGTGCCTGGCCTGCGCTCCGTCGTTCTCAATACGAACACGCGCCGCGGCAACGCCGTCCTTGGCGAGACCATGCGCACGCTCTGGGGCGACGATGCCATCGAGGATATCCTGTGCGGTCTGCGCTTCCGCATCTCTCCCCGCTCGTTCTATCAGGTCAACCGTGCGCAGGCAGAGCGGCTCTACGGCAAAGCGCTGGCAGCAGCCGGCCTGACCGGGACAGAGACGGTCCTTGACCTCTATTGCGGCACGGGTACCATCACGCTCTGCCTTGCGCGGCAGGCGAAGCGCGCCGTCGGCGTCGAGCTTGTCGAGGCCGCCATCCGCGATGCGCAGGAAAACGCCCGCCGCAACGGCATCGGGAACACGGAATTCTTCTGCGCGGATGCCGGACAGGCCGCCCAGCGCCTCTGCGCCGCCGGGGAGACGCCGGATGTCATCGTCGTCGATCCGCCGCGCAAGGGCCTTTCCGCCGATGTCATCGAGGCCATGGTCCGCATGGCCCCGCAGCGCATTGTCTATGTCTCCTGCGACCCGGCCACCCTCGCGCGCGATGTCCGCAGCCTCACGCAGCAGGGCTATGCCCTTGCCCACGCCGAGGCTGTCGACCTCTTCCCCCGCTGCGCCCATGTGGAGACGGTGTGCAGGCTGGAGCGGGTCAAGTAAAATCTAATATGTAGGGGAGGGACATGTCCCTCCCGGCTGCGCACCGGCGCAATCAACAGGCCGCCGTTAAAATGGTGGAAACCAAAGGTTTGTCATTGCGAGGAGGCCGTAGGCCGACGTGGCAATCTCGGGCAGGCATTTGTAGCCCGTACAAGGCATCGATAAAATAGCACGTACCGATTGCGTCTGTAGCGGCGCTCAGTGAGCGCCTTGCAGGCTGGCAATCTTTGCGGCACGCATTCTGCGGCGCGAGGCCTTCAAGTTTGTCATTGCGAGGCCCCAAAGGGGCCGTGGCAATCTCGGGAAGGCAGTTGCGATTTCGCCGATGACTTCCCTGTTGTCCGGTCGGGTTCTGCGAGATTGCACCCCAAGGGCACTTCCTCGCGCTTCGCGCTCAGGGCGCCACGTCGCTTCGCTCCTCGCAATGACAAATCGGAGGCGATCACCATTTTAACGGCGGCCGGTACGGACTGGAAGTGCGCAGCCGGGCCCGGCTGTCCGCTCCCCTACGGCGGCCTTGTAAAACTTTCCGCTTTCCGGTTTCAAGTTTCCACTTGCCGCTCCCCTGCGTTTTCCTTTTTATGCTTTGCAAACAGGAACGCACCGATGAGGGCGGACAGGGGAACGGCGAGGATAACGCCGACGGAGCTGGCGATGGCCTGCACCATCTCCACGGAGAAGAACGTGCCGCTCATGAGCTGGGAGAACGACGGCTCGAGCGACGAGAGATAGATCATCAGCACGAGCGAGCTGCCGACGAGGGCAAGGATGAGCGTATTGGTCATCGTGCCGACCATATCGCGGCCGATGTTCATGCCGGAGCGCAGGAGCTGGCGGCGCGTGAGCGCCGGGTTGACGGCCACGAGCTCATTCATGGCGGAGCTGATGCTCATGGCTACGTCATTCACCGCGCCGAGGGCCGCGATGACAATGCCGCCGACGAGCAGATCGCCGAGCTGGAGCGAGTGCATGGGATCCTGCCCCTGCTTGATCTGCAGCAGGGCCTCGATGGTCGGCTCGGCGGAATACATCTTATAGCCGTTCACGCGCAGCAGGGCGCAGGCCAGCTCGCCGAACAGGGCCGCAAAAGCAACGCCGGAGATCGTGCCGAGGATGGCGCAGAGCGTCTTACGGTTCACACCGCCGAGGATAACGAACTCCACGACCGTCACATAGGCGCACATGCCGAGAATGGTCGGCAGCGTCGGCCAGCCGCCGAGGAGCAGCGGGATGAGGACGGAGAAAATGCACACGACCGTCAGGCCGAGGCCGAGCAGCGACTTTGCGCCGACCCTCCGGCCGACGAGCACCGTGACAACAAGGAAGGCCAGCACCACGAGGGCCAGCGGCACGGTGCGGTCATAGTCCTGCAGCGTCATGCTGCTGATCTCCCCGTCCTCCTCCGTGACGGCAACGGTCACGGCGTCGCCCGCCTTCAGGATCGTGCCGTAGAGATAGCTCAGCTGATTCGGCAGCTCATAGACCTGCCCGCGGTATTTGCCGGAGCGCAGCTCCACGCGGACGGTCTGCTTGCCGACGGGGATGTCCTCATAGTCCTGCTGGCCCTGCCAGGCGTTATCCGTGACCTCGACGACGCGGCCGCGGACATAGTGCGTGGCCTGCTGCACCGTCGACATCGGTACCGAGGGGGTCTGCTGCGCAAGACCATAGAACACAAGGAACACGACGGCCGCCGCCAGCAGCACCCACAGGCTGCGCCGCAGGCCTGGCGCGCGGGAGCGCAGCGCCAGCACGGTCAGCGCCGCGCCGCCGCAGGCCGTGAGCACAAGGGCGGCGGCGTCCGTCAGCCCGGCCTCGCCGCGGACGAGCCGGACGGCGAGCACGATACAGGCAGCAAGGAAAAACAGTGCGCCAAGAACGGCAGAGGCCAGACGCGGCAGGGTGAGCTTCTTCATGGGGCAACCTCCGAAAATGTTTATTAACGATTCTATTATACCGTCCGGCCGATGGGCTGTCAACCCTGCGGGCTGTATGAGACGCAGGGCCAAAAAGCGGAATAACGCGGCATATCTTTGGCAATTCTGCCGAAAAAAGTAAAATCTCCGTATGAGCATCCTGTTTTCTATGGCAATCGCAGAGAAAGTATGGTATCATAAACTCATCATACTGCCCTCTGCATATGCAGGGGGGACAGAAAAGGAGGATAATCTAATGAGGAAACACCTCAGTCGGGTCATGGCGGTGCTGCTCGTGCTGGCAATGGCCCTGACGATGCTGCCCGTCGTATCGGCTGCGAAGGAGCGCTTCACGGCCACGCCCATCGACGGCATCCCGGAGAGCGGGCAGTCGTTCGTCATCTACAGCGCGCCCGCAGGCGGCGTGTTCTCGCCGGAGGCCTCCGGCGGCGCAGTCGGCGTTTCGGCTGCTTTCGGCTCCGAGGAGTCTGCAAACCTGACCGTGCAGACGGGCGCAGGTGCCTATCAGGCCGTGAAGAACGCGGACGGCACCTACTACCTGACGTGCGGCGGCCAGTATCTGACCGTGGACAGCGCCGAAAAGCTCACGTTCGAGAACGAGCCGAAGTCCGGCTCCTCCATGAGCTCGAAGTGGAAGATCGCCGACGCTGGCAAGGACTACGACGGCTTCTCCATTGCCAGTGCCGAGGTCAAGTACAACAACTACGAGATCTTCCTGGAGTTCTATACCGCCTTCAAGGCCTGGACGTACAAACCGAACAGCGACTGGAGCATTTACGTCTTCCGCTTCTTCTCCGTGGATGGCACGGCGGACCCGGACAACGACGGCTACATCGGCACGCGCCCCGAGGCCGGTGAGCTGCCAAAGGACGGCCAGACCGTCGTGATCTACAACGACAACGCGGGCGCCGTCATGGGCCCGCAGACGGATGACACCACCGCCCCCTCACTGACGGGCGTCGAAGCCACGCCGAAGGGCAGCGGCATCGAGGTCGGCAACGGCGGCCTCATCTTCACCGTTCACACCGACGGCACCTACTACACGTTCGAAAATCAGGGCAAGTTCCTGCGCACGTCCGAGAACCAGTCCGACGGCTCGAACGCAGAGTGCCTGTACTTCGACACCGTCGAGAGCGACTACACCAAGTGGACGCTCGAGAAGAAGTCGGAGGGCTACATCATCTATAACAAGACGGCAAAGTACAAGAACAACAAGGTGTGCATCGAGTACTTCAGCAACGGCTTCAGCGGCTGGACCTACAACGGCAGCCTCGAGCTGTTTGCCATGAAGTTCTACCCTGTGCAGGACGAGCTGAACATCGGCTATGTCCTGAACCCGAAGGTCTCCTTCAAGGCGGCCGACGCCTATCAGGGCCTGGACTACACGTTCTCCGTCACACTGGACGACCTGTCCGACATCACGGAGATGACCGTGCAGTATCAGACGACCGGCGCTGCCGTCACCCTGACGGCCGCCTCCGTCGAGGGCAAGGTCTACACCTACACCGTCCCGATGGCCGCCCTGTCCGGCCAGACGAGCCTGAAGCTCACGGCCAGCGCAAAGAACAGCTTCGGCATGACCTATTCCGGTGAGACGACCGTGCAGGTCCTCGACGAGCCGGTGCTGACGAATGTCATGCCCGCGGCCAACGAGGCCACCGGCGCAAACAAGCGCCCGGAGATCGGCGCAATCGCCGCCAACCTCGGCGAAGGCCCGACGTTCTCCATGAAGCTCAACGGCGAGAGCGTCACGCCCGTTCTGAAGGACGGCAGACTCACCTACACCCCGGCGAAGGATCTGGCAGACGGCAAGTACGTCGTCGAGCTGATCGTGACCCGCAAGGACGGCAAGAGAGCCGAGAAGATCTGGTCGTTCTTTGTCGGCGAATCCGGCCTCAGCCTGTATTTCGGCCAGATGCACTCCCACACCGCGGAGTATTCCGACGGCGCAGGCACGCTTGAGGACGCTTATGAGCATGCCATGCAGGCCAAGGACGTCGATTTCCTGATCGTCACGGACCACTCGAACTACTTCGATACGAAGAGCTCCGCCACGAAGACGAGCTACTACGACCTGTCCTCGCTCGAAAAGACCGCGGACGGCACCATGACGAAGTGGGAAGAGGCCAAGAAGACGGCCGAGAAATACAACGCCATGTCCACGGACTTCATCGCCGCCTACGGCTACGAGATGACGTGGTCCGGCGGCCCCGGCCACACGAACACCTTCAACACCTACGGCATCGTTTCCCGCAATAACGGCGAGCTCAATGAGAAGAGCAACAGCTATGCGGGCATGCACCTGTATAACGACCTGATGGTCAACGCGAACAAGGGCCTCGATGTCAACGGCGAAGCCGTCGCGGCTGGCGTGAAGACGAAGTGGCTCGAAAATGCTCCGGTCGTCTCCCAGTTCAACCATCCGGGCACGACGTTCGGCACGTTCGATGACTTCGCGGGCTATACCCCGTCGCGCGACGTCGTTCTGAACCTCGTCGAGGTCGGCAACGGCGAAGGCGCAGTCGGCGGCAGCTCCTATTGGCCGAGCTACTCCGAGTATGACAAGGCCCTGTCCAAGGGCTGGCATGTCGCGCCGACGAACAATCAGGATAACCACAAGGGCAAGTGGGGCGACTCCAACACCTGCCGCGACGTCATCGTGACCGACGACTTCACGGAGGCCGGCCTCTATGCCGCCATGGCGGAGCGCCGCGTCTACTCCACCGAGGACCAGAACCTCGCGATCTACTACTATCTGAACGACACCCTCATGGGCGGCATCATCCCGCTCGAGGACGGTCAGAAGCTCGACACCGTCCGCGTCAAGGCGAGCATCGCCGACCCCGACGGCGAGGAGCTGGGCAAGGTCGAGGTCATCGGCGCGAACGGCATCACCGTCAAGACGTTCGAGATCTCCGGCTCGACCTATGAGCTCGACGCCGAGCTGCCGAACACCGAGCCTTACTACTACCTGAAGGTCACGCAGGCCGACGGCGACATCGCCGTGACCGCTCCGGTCTGGGTCGGCGAGGCCACGCCCATCACGGCGGATCTGAAGAACAGCACCGCCCTGAGCACGGTCGGCACCTCTGAGACCATCACCTCCACCATCACGAACGCGGCCACCGCGAACTACCAGATCAGCAAGGTCGAGCTGACCGTCACGGTGGGCGGCACGACGACGACCGTCGAGACCCAGACCCCGGCCAAGACGCTGGCTCCGGACCAGAAGGAGACGTTCTCCTTCACGTTCAAGCCCTCCGCCGCCGGTGCGCAGACCCTGCGCGTGCTCTACACCGGCACCTACGAGGGCGAGGAATTCCAGTGTGCCGCAACGCTGGAGCTCAAGGTCTATGACGCGGCCGACCTCATCAACGTCGGCGTCGACCACGGCCACGACAACTACTACCTCTCCGGCGACTATGCCGGAAGCGCCGGCAACTTCATCAGCTTCTGCGCAGACAACGGCGTGAAGTGCAGCTACATCGAGGCCGGTCAGTTCACCTATGACAACCTGAAGAACTATACCCTCCTCGTTCTGACGGTCCCGTACCGCCGCAACACGGCCAAGGCCACAATGTACACCGAGGCCGAGATCGCCGCGCTGAAGCAGTACACGGACAACGGCGGCAAGGTCATCCTCTGCTCCAAGTCCGACCGCGACAACAAGTATGACAACTGCGCCGAGAACTCCAACGCCCTGCTCACCGCCATCGGCGCGCACTCCCGCATTGTCAACGGCATCATCGTCGACAATGACCTGAAGGCGAACGAGGCCTACCGTCTCTACCTCTCCTCCAAGGAGAACTTCAACACCGGGCATCCGTTCACCGCGGGCGCCTACACATCCTCGAACGCCTTCGGCACCACCCCCGCGACGGACAACCAGACCGGCTTCCAGCTCTACAACGGCGGCCCGGTCGAGGTCCTCGACGAGAGCAAGGTACAGGTCCTCGTGCGCGGCTACCAGAGCACCTGGGGCACGCACTACGACGGCTACTTTGACGGCAGCTCCTTCGTGCCGGAGTACGACGAGTCCGTCGACGGCCGCGTGACCGTCAAGAAGGGCGACGTCAATGTCATGACCTACGAGGATCTGCCCGGCGGCGGCTGGGTCATCACCTCCGGCGTGACGTTCTTCAGCAACTACGACATCAAGAGCGATCAGGATTATGCCAACCGCTTCATCCTGCGCAACATCCTCAACTCCCTGAAGCCCGCCGAGACCGTCACGGAGATCGCGGATGTTCACAAGGCTGCGGAGAAGGAAGAATTCACGGTCGAGGGCACCGTCACGGCCAATGCCTCCGGCTATGACAAGAACACCGCGTTCTTCGACTGCATCTATGTGCAGGACGACACGCGCGGCATCAACGTCTTCCCGGTCGCGGGCAACTATGCCGAGGGCATGAAGGTCCGCGTCCACGGCGGCGTGACCTACTACTGCGGCGAGATCGAGCTGAACCTCAGCAGCGATTACAACGGCAGCATCGAGATCATCTCCGACGACATCACCCCGCTCGAGCCGCAGCTCGTCACAGCGAAGGCCGCGATGGCGGACGAGAACATCGGCAACCTGATGCGCGTCGAGGGCAAGATCACCGAGATCCACAAGACGGCAGGCGTCGTTGACAAGATCTATGTGCAGGACGAGACCGGCACGGCCCTCCTGTTCATTAACGGCTACATCACGAGCACGGACACGAGCCTCGACAAGCTCACGGTCGGCATGACCGTCAGCGGCATCGGCATCGGCTCCCGCGACGTCGATGAAGAGAGCGCCGACAGCGCCATCCTCGCCCGCCTGCGTGTGCGCGACCGCGCGGACATCCACGAGATCTCTGCACCGCACACCCACACCTGGGGCCCGTGGGAGACCACAGAGCCGGCCGGCTGCTTCCACGAGGGCAAGCAGACGCGCACCTGCTCCGGCTGCGGCGCGACTGAGACCCGCACGATCCCGGCCAACTCCGACAACTGCCCGTCCAGAGCCTTCACGGACCGCCCGGACAAGGGCTGGTACCACGAGAGCGTGGACTATGTTCTCGAGACCGGCCTCATGAACGGTATGGGCAAGGGGAAGTTTGAGCCGGACACCACCCTCAACCGCGCCATGGTCGCCACGGTCCTCTACCGCCTCTCCGGCGACAAGGTCAGCGCGACGAACGCCTTCCCGGACGTCCCGGCGAACGAGTGGTACGGCGAGGCCGTGGCATGGGCCCAGCAGAAGGGCATCGTCACAGGCTTCGAGGACGGCACATTCCGCCCGATGGAGGAGATCAGCCGTCAGGACATGGCGCTCATGCTGCAGCGCTATGCGAAAACCGTCAAGGGAACGGACACGACTCCGACGGGCGACCTCAGCCGCTGGCCGGATGCCGGTCAGGTTGGCTCATGGGCTGTTGACGCGCTGCGCTGGTGCGTCGGCGCGGGCATCATCAACGGCAAGGACGGCGGCCTCCAGCCGACCGGCAATGCCACCCGCGCAGAGTTCGCGACCATCCTCATGCGCTACGCGAAGCTGTAACAGAACAAAGCACAAGAGCAGGCCAAGTCCGCATTCACGTAAGGACAATAGGATGCGCAGGTGAAGTACTCCTGCTCGTGTTTCCAGCCCCTCGCACTTGGTACAGTTTGGCTCCGCAGTCGGCGCAGAACAGCATTCCGGGTGCTGCGGCTGGGCGGCAACGCGGACGACGCCCGCATGGTGATCGCCGCAGCGGCAGAATCGCAAAATATGATACAAAAATTTATTTTGCAATTCTGAAAGCAGCTTGGTGAAAAAGCCCAAAGGGACTTTTTTGACAAGCCGGGGCTGTCTCAAAATAGAATTTTCTAAAAATTATCCCAACAATAAAGCCGTGAAAATCCAATCAAAACCGGATTTTCACGGCTTTTATCTAACTTTTGAAGGGGCTATTTTCTTGCAATTCGCATTTTGAGGCAGCCCCATCTACCAATGGTATGCAGGATGTTTTCTGAATGAAGCCCCGCGTCGGCACCGTCCGGGTTTGGACGCCAGCCATCCATAAGTTCATCGTTCTCCATAATAAACGGGTGTGCCGTGCTCTGTCCCCATGAGACATCGTACTTGCCCATGAGATAATCGCTCAGTTCCGTACGATCAGCAAAATGCAGCAGCCGGTACGGCTCCTGAAAGGCCACCTTTTCCACAAAATAAAGTGTCCCATCGTCCGCCGTCAGAAGCACCCCAACATGCCCGACAAACAGGATGGATTCCTCCTCGGTAGACTTGTCGTGGAAGAACACAGTAATGAGGCGTATTCTTTCATTCTCCCGGAACGAAATACCCCTGGATCTCCATTCCTCCTGCACAGCCTGAACATGATGTAGAACATCCGCGGTGTCTTCCGCCCTCATGGAGGAATACAGGGCGCGAAAATCGGTCAGACTGCTTCCACCCAGCGCATCCGGGCTGGTCTTCAGTGTTTCCTCGTCCATGAACAGCACATCTTCGCCCGTATCCACGGGTGCTTTATTTCCTGCGGACACGAAATCACCAAACAGCTCCATTGCGGTTATCCTGCAGTTATATCCGGGAAAGCTCCCATTCATCTTCACCCACTCATCCTGCATCTCATATGGGTCATATTTTGTGTCCAGCAGTTTTGCCTGCTCAAAGCCAGCCGTCAGCCATTCTTCCCTCATGCTTTCATTGAAACTGTCTACACGGTTGAAGAAGCCCTGAATACGGTCTTCCGACACCCCGGCGCCGGAAAGCATATCTTCCAAAAGCTTCTGCGATACGCTGTCGTTGAGATTTGTGTACTCAATTTTTTCCAATGCCGGACGCTTCTCCGGCAAATCAGCGTCCACACCGCAGCCCGCGAATGCGGAAGCGATAAAAATAACACAGATAGCCAACATGATCTGCCGAACTGATTTCATGATCTGCTGCATCCTTTCTTTGACCGTCAATCCTTTTGCAAAGCTTATTATACCACGCAGACATAATATCTATGTTAAGCAAGAGGTTTTTGGGACGATCGGAACACCGAAAGACTGGCTTTTACGACCCGGCTGACAAAATGGATCATTTCCTCTTTGCTGTACTTGTCATAGCCCTCCACAACGACATGCATCAAACCGTTTGACAGATGGGTATACATCATCTCAAGCTCTGTTTCGCTGGCATTGGGCAGTTCTTTCCGCCAGTAAGCAATGCTGTCCTCCTTGGCCAAGGCGATCATCCGCATCAGGACGGTCGAGCTTGTGTTGCCCAGGATCAGTACCCGGCAGGCCTCCTGATTCTGATCGACCATATCGTAGATGGCCTCGATCAGCGCCGTCACATCAAAGGAATTGACATAGCGAAGGGATTTCTCAAATGCTTCGATGAGTTCATTCTCAATGCTCTCCATCAGGGCAAAGCAATCGCTGTAATGGGCATAGAAGGTGGCACGGTTAAGCTGCGCCAGCGCGCAGACCTCCTTCACCGTAATCCTACTGACTGGCTTTTCCTTCAGCAGCTCCAAAAAGGACTGCTTGAGCACCATTTGCGTATAGCGTTTTCTTGCATCCAGCTTCTCCATTTTGCGCTCCTCACAAAAAGTTTACAAAATTCTGCAACACTCCGGCACGACGTGTTGCTTTTCTTTCAATTGCAGGGCAAATGCCGATTGTTTCTGATCTGCCTCTCCAGTATACTATACTTGTGAAAGATAATCAACACCTGTATGATTATCTTGAGAGGAGGTCTTTTGAATGTATGATAAATATCTTGTTACAGGTGCTACCGGCTTCCTCGGTAGGGCTGTTGCGGAGAGGCTGGTGCGCCGCAGAGCGCAAGTGTACGCGCTTGTGCTGCAGAATGACCCCTATATCAATTTGCTCCCCAAAGAAGTCCATACCGTTATCGGTGATGTGTGCGCAAAAAACTCGCTGGCAGACTTCTTTGCGGATGCCGACAGCCGTACCTGTGTGATTCACTGCGCCGGTATCGTCTCCGTCGCGTCCAGACCCGGTCCGAGGCTCTATCAGGTCAATGTAGGTGGGACAGGGCAGCTCCTGCAGCAATGCATGGCGCATAAAGTGGGAAAGCTGGTCTATGTCAGCTCCGTTCATGCCATCCCGGAGCAGCCAAAGGGCTGCCCCATTACAGAAAACTGTGAATTCTCGCCGGGGCTTGTAGACGGTGATTACGCCAAGAGCAAGGCCGCTGCCACCGAGCTGGTCTACGACGCGGCGGCGTGCGGGTTGAACGCCAGCATTGTATTCCCCTCCGGCATCATCGGGCCGGATGATTTACAGGGAGGGAGCTTCACCTCAATGGCAAGATCCTTTCTTGCCGGGAAGCTGCCTTTCGCCGTTCGCGGCGGATATGACTTTGTGGATGTGCGGGATGTGGCAAATGGCATTCTCGCCTGTTCCGAAAGCGGAGAGCCCGGTAAAGGCTACATTTTGTCCGGCCACTATGTCACGATTCGCAGAATGCTGCAGATCATCGGGGCGGCGGCAAAACGGCGGTATCGGCCCATCTGCTTGCCTCTGGGTCTTGCAAGGCTGGCAGCTCCGTACTACGAGCGCCGGAGCTTGAAGGATCGAAAGCCATTGTTTTTCACCCCATATTCCATTTCCGTTCTTGCCTCAAACGGCTGCTTCAGCCATGCGGCTGCATCGAAGTGCTTTGCATATCAGCCGCGCCCGCTGGAGCAGACCCTGCGGGATATGGCCGCATGGCTCATTGCACAGAAGGAAGCGGGCAAGGCGCTGCCTCATCTCATCCGGCGCCCCACGATCAGCGGCGCCCGCTGCTGAGCTGCTCTGTGCGTCGGCCTTCTGCAGCACATCCGGGTTATTTCTCCGGGTGTGCTGCTTTTTATCGCTCCGCTTGTCCTCTTGCTTTTCTTCCGAGATTCGTATATACTGAAATTGTGTTGTATTTTTTTATCGGTATGGAGGGGACGGCGCGGCACGGCTGTGCAAGCGTCTGACAGGCTGCCCTGCATCCTGAACGGCTGCAAAGGAAAGGGAACGTTATGACCTGTGACGAGGTTTTTTACCGCCAATATCTAAGCGGCGACGACGCGGGGCTGGAGGCCCTGATGAAAAAATACGGCGACCCCCTGACCCTGTATATTGACGGCTATCTGCACGACGTTCACGAGGCGGAGGAGCTGATGCTCGACGTTTTCGCCTATCTGTTCACCAAAAAGCCCCGCATCCGGGACGGCGGCTTCAAGGCGTATCTCTATAAGGCCGCGCGCCACACGGCGCTGCGCCACAAGAGCAGGCGGAAGCCCTTGTTCAGCCTCGACGCGCTGACCAACGAGCCGGACGGGCGGCTGCTGGCGGAGGAGGTTATCCGGACGGAGGAGCGAAACCGAGTCCTGCATTTCTGCATGGGTGAAATGAACCCGGACTACCGGGAGGTTTTATATCTCACCTATTTTGAAGATATGAGCTACGCGCAGGCGGCGGAGGTCACGGGGAAAACGGTAAAGCAGATCACCAACATGGTGTATCGCGGAAAAGAGAGCCTGCGAAGGCTGCTGGAACGGGAGGGAATCACAAATGCGGAATCCTGAGGAGCGGGTCGCGGAGACAAAGCGGCGCATCGCCAAAATTGAGCGGGAGAAACGGCTGCGTCGTAATACAATTACCATGGTTTCTGCCGTGGCGGCGTGTCTTGTGCTGCTCATTGGCGCGTCCCTCGCCATGCCCGGCATTGCCGCAAGCATCCAGACCGGCGACTACTCCGGCTTTGAAACGGCGGCCAGCATGTATGGCGGCGGCGCTCTCGGATATATCGTCATCGGGCTTTTGGCGTTTCTTCTCGGCGTGTGCGTGACCGTTCTGTGCTTCCGGCTGCATCAGATGAACCGGGAGGACGATCAGAACAACGAAAGCGAGGGAATTCATGGAGCTGATTGAGAACCTGCTGCAGCTGCTGGTCACGTTCGCCGGCGCACTGCTTTCGGGCCTATCCTACCGCAGAAGCCGCAGGCAGGCGTATTTTCTGCTGCTTTGCTTCTACGGCTGCTTTGCCCTCGGCGCGCTCTACTGGACGCTGTACCTGCTGCTGTTCGACACCACACCCCGGGTCTTTTATGTGTCGGAGTTCGGCTGGGTGGCAAGCCTCATCTTCCTGCGGATCTTGCAGGCCACGCTGGCAGGAACAGAGGAGCGCTGCTTCCGCTGCCGCAGAGCATGGCTTGCGCCTGCGTTCGGCGTGCCGCTGCTGGCGTTCTACTGCACCTTCGGGGACATTCTCTCCAACCTGCTCTGGTGCGGCATGATGATATGGCTCTCCTTCTGCTCCATTCGCGGACTGGTCTGCGCCAACGGGCAGACGGGCGCGGCGTGGAAGATGCGATACTTCCACATCGGCGTGCTGTGCTTTGTTGCCTCGGAGTACCTGCTCTGGACGGTGGGCTGCTTCTGGCCGGATACTTCTCCGGCAAGCCCAACCTTCTGGTGTGATATGCTGCTGACGCTTGCCATTTTCGGGCTGCTGCCCGCCGCGAGAAAGGCGGTGGACGCATGACCTACATTGAAAACATCTTTCTGTGCATGGCATCCCCGCTGCTGGTGGCCGCTTTGTGCATGGGAAGGCGGCAGCTCCGCTTCTTCCTGTTCTGCATTGCCGGGATGGGGGTGTGCCTGCTTTCGGCCTATATCAACACCTTCCTCGCGGCGGTATGTCAGGCGGACGCCCTTGCCGCCACGGCGGAGATCGCGCCGGTGGTGGAGGAAATCATGAAGCTGCTGCCGCTGGTATTCTATCTTCTGGTATTCGAGCCGGAGGGGGAGAAAATCAAGGCTGCCGCCATCACGATTGCCCTTGCCTTCGCCACCTTTGAAAATGTCTGCTATCTGATCCAGAACGGAGCGGACCGCTTCTCCTTCATCTTCTTCCGCGGTTTCGGAACAGGAGCCATGCATGTGCTGTGCGGCGGCATCGTCGGCGAAGGGCTGGCGTATGCCTGGCAGCGGACGTGGCTGAAGATCGCTGGCACCTGCGGTCTGCTGGGCGCGGCCATCACCTTTCACGCCACCTACAACCTGCTGATCGTCTACGGCGGCGTGGCGCAGTACGTCGCTTACGTCCTGCCGGTGCTGCTGATGGCGGCGGGAAAGCTGTCTGCCCTCCGCCTTACGCGGAGAGAATAACCAAAGCCTTCCACTTGAGAGCTGCTTTTGAGCGGCTCTCAATTTTTTTGAAAATCTTTGTATTTGGGGTGAGAGTTTTTCCGTTTTTCTGTACCTATATCAGTGAAGGGACTTTTACGTCACCACGTTCGAGCCATGAAGAGAGGAGTGGGCCAGAGACATGTATGATACCGCAAGGCGGGTCGCGCTCGTCAAAAAGCGGAGACACGAGTACGCCCGCCGGAAACAGCAGCGCGAGATCTGCGGACTGTCCGCCGCGTGTATGCTGCTGTTCGCAGCGCTGATGCAGATGGCGAGCACAGTCGTTGGGCCGGGGCAGAGCGCCGCACGAGGTGTGTTCGGTGCGATGCTGCTGCGGGAGGACGCAGGCGGCTATGTGCTGGTGGCCGTCGTCTCCTTTGCCGCAGCGGCGGCGATCACCGCGCTGTGCTTCCGGCTCAGAAGCAGGGAAAACCAGAAAAAAGACGGGACAGGTAAGCCAGACCCGCAGAAACAGGAGGGAAAAACGACATGAAAAAACGAATACTTAGCATCCTGCTGCTGTGCTGCATGGTGCTGACCATGCTGCCGACAGCGGCGTTTGCAGCGGTGAGCGATTCGCTGGGCAACACACCCGAGGAAAATCAGGCGATTTTGGAGCAGCTCTCCGCCTTGACCGGCGGCAGCAGCGACCAAGTGCTTTCCATGCTGAACGCTTTGGGGCTGCTGGATGAAGACGGCAATTTCAAGGTGGATCAAACCATCACGCTGGACGGCCGGGTGTTGACACTGGCGGCTGTCATGGAGCTACTGGAAAATCCCGCCACGGATCTCACCCGTATCGCCGACGTGGATGGGACCCCGGTGGCGCTGGGCGATTTGAAGACCATGATCCAAATCGAACAGGAGCTGCAGCGGATCAAGGACACCTATTTCTCCGGCAGGGAGTTTACCGGGGAAGCAGTGGAGAATCTCAATAGTCTGATGGAGCAGCTGGAGCTGCAGGGCATCAGTTTGCAGTATTCCGCCTCTGCCACAAAGCCTGAGGGCGTTGAGACGGTGGATATGAGCGGCATGATGAGCCAAACGCTGGAGGTTCTCGCAAACAACAAATGGGAATCCGGGACTTTTACTATATACCGCGGAAAACCGGTCGGCTTTTCCTACCGCATTCAAAAAGGCCAGCTCAGCAAGTATATCACCAATGTGGAGGTCTCGATAGACGGGGTGAGTGGGGTCGAGCAAAGCGACGGGTCCTACAAGCTGACCTATGACGCAGGCTCAACTTACAATTTAGGTGGTCGTAAAATCACTGTCAATGTTCAAACCAGAGGAGGGAACTCAGACTGGCTCGCGAATTCTTATTCCTATGGCGACCTGCTGGGGATGATCGAATTTTACGATGCGGAAAATCTGGTGTTCTATGACGGCGCCGGTTATGCCGACCACTGTCAGCTCAAGCTAATCAAGACGGTTGGCGTCCCCGCAATACAAACATCAATGACCGCGCCGAACTATGAGGAAAGATACGAAAGTACAGCCACAATACAGGGGGATATGTTTATTCCTTTGCTGGCAAATGAATACACTGCAGCCCTTGGTGCCAACAATCCGGACTTCGTTGCGCTAAGCGATACCATCGGAATTCTGGAGGGCGCTCGCAACTCGGTGCTTCCCGCCGGCTCCGACCCATTTTATCAGCCATACCAAATCGACGCCAGCATCGAGTTTAACTGGAGTACCGAAAAAGCTGCCTATACTGGCGATGCGCCGTATGGCTGGTATAAAAACCAGCCCTATGCCCCGTTCTATCTGACGGAGTACAAGTTCAATGGAAAATCTCTGGCGCTCAGCAACAACAGAACAAAAGCGCTGAACTGTACGATCAACAAGGGCGAAACGGTCAACATCTCCCTGCAGTCTACCACGCAAAACAGAGGGGATCAGCGGTACTATCTGCCCTTCCGACTGTATATGAAAAGTGTACAGGGCGAAATCCAAAATTCCTGGGCCACCACCAAGAACAGCAACGTCACCGCCAGGCTGGTGGACACGGACGCCCCCACCATTCAAAGCGTCACGGCCCCGGCGGGAACCTATGCCAGCGGACAGCACGTCCCCATCACAGTTACCTTTGACGAGTTCGTGGATCTTAGAAGCGCCAGCGTGACCATCAATGGCAAAGAGTATACCGCCGCTGCGCTTTCCATGAACAAATACGGTGTCACGGCAATGCTCTGGTATCCAGTGCAGGATACGGATGCCACCACGGTCACCGTCAATGGTATGACCGGCGTGAAGGATGTTTTCGGTCATACGCTGGATACCACGCCCTATCAAAGCAACTCGATTGCCGGCGTTGAGCTGAAGAGCGTCTTGATGCGCAATGCCCCCACCGCACTGACCGCCGACTACGACAACGGCAAGGCATCGTTCACGATGAACGCCAACATGGAGCAGGCCTACAAGACCGTATACAGCAATTATCACACCCCGGCAGGCACAGACCCGAAGCAAGCCCCATTCCGCCTCGAGCTGAGGTACGACTCCGCGGTTGAACCAATCCATCTGCAGGTCTATCTGGACACAGAGAAGGAAGCCTTCACCATTAGCGACTATGCAATCGCACCCGCGGCTTACACCCGCACCTATACGGTGACGCTGCAGGCCAACGAGGGCACGAAAGACGCTCCGAACTGGGTGAATGTTCTTCCCCTGACCCGGCAGTTCACGGTGGCAAAGAAAGTTTCCGCGCACACGGTGACCATCGTCCCGGAAGCGAATGACGCCGACTATACGATTTCCCTCGCCGAAGCCGCCCGCCCCACGCTTCAGGCAGAGGTTTTTGGGGAAAACGGTGAACAGGCCACCTACACCACCGGCAAATGGAGCAGCAGTGACACGCTCATTGCCACCATCAACGAGGATACCGGCGTTGTTGCCACCACAGGAACCAAGGTGGGAGCCGTCACCTTTACCTTTACGGCGGACAACGGGACTGTGGACACTGCCGATGATGTGACGGGCGAGTCAAAGCCCTATACCGTGACGGCAGGCAATTCCCTGGCACTGGTGATTCCCGGCGGCGCATCCATCGTGACGCGGGTAAATCAGCCCGCCACCGTGCTGTGGAGCTCCAATGCCGCGCTGATGGCACCGAACAAAGAGTTCCATTACAGGATTGACCTGTATGCGGGCAACTACACGAATGAGGCGGAGCTGAGCGGCATCCAGCCCGTTGCGTCTTATACCGCTGGCAAAGAGGAAAACAGCGTGCGGATCCCGGAGAATGTGCTCTCCAATCTCTCCAGCGGAAATACCCCGGCCTACACGGTGCGGGTCTCCATGCCGCACCCCAACGCCGAGGGTGAGAACGTCCGCCTGTCGGCACTTGCCTGGATCATCGTGCAGGCACCACCCGCCACGGCCAAGCTGACACCGCCCCAGAGCATTTACCACAAGGATACCGACGGCACCGTCAATATCAACTGGTCGGTGGAAAACGCCACTGACGGCGCCTCTCAACAGCCCACGCTGACCATTACCCGGGTCACAGAGGACAACAACACCCAAGAGGTGGCCCGTGAGCGCCTATCCGGTACCTCCGGAAGTTTCTCCCTGCCATTACAGAGTGTGAAAGCCGGCAATCTAAAGGACACCTATCAGGTGGTTTTGAGCGTGGAGAACCCTGTTGAGGAAGCTCCCAGCACCGACTCCTTCCCCCTGTATGTCTACGATGCCGACGCACTGAAGGTGCAGGACGGCAACGGAGCCACGATTTCTGCGCTGACCATGGACAATACCTCCAAGGTCAGCGGCCCCCTGCCTACCGATACCGCTGAAATTTTGCAGCTGCGCCAGGAGCTGGGGCTGATCGAGTACATCGGCATCAATTATGACGAGTACGGATGGAACTCCTTTAAGGACGGGATCCAGTGGCTCTCCAGCAACAACAATGTCATTTCCGTCAACTACAAGCAGGGCGGACTGTATGAGGACATCAGAAACTTCTCCTTTGATTCCTACCTTCCCGAAACCAAAATGGCGCTGTCCGGCTTGGCCAACGGCACCGCAACCGTCACGGCTACCCATGCCGCCACGGGTATGCGTGCCGCCGTACAGGTGACAGCGAAAACGCTGCAAAATAAGTTCTATCTCTTCCAGCTGACGCCTGCAGCGGAAACGACACTGCAATACACCGACGGCAAAGGTATGCCCAAAACGGTCACGACCAACAGGGAAGGCGTGCTGGCGCTTTACGAACCCAACGGAATCGCCAGTGAAGTGTCTCTGCGGTCCGGCTCCGGCGCGGATATTTATCTGGGCACCATCTATAAAGAAAATCTGCGTTCCGGTGAGCGGGATGCCACAAAACTGCAGCTTTATCCTTTGAATACCTTCAGCCTTCGGCGAGTTGCCCGGGCATCTGTGACGCTCATCACGCCGGGCGGCGATCCGCTGGCGAACAAGACGGTGACCGTTCGCGGCGGTGTTTATAAAAACGGAGGCTACTGCGAGACAGCTCTGCTGGGCTCCAGGGCAGGAGCACTTGTCAGCGGCATCACCGGCGACACCTATACCACGGATGCGGCGGGAAATATAACCGTCTATCTGGATTCCACCCAGTTCTGGTCGGCCGAAAAGGGCGAGAGCAACACCACGGCGCTTTCCGCTCTGGATCAGCTGGAGTACATTCTGGAGATCAGCGCAATTGACGGCGACAGGTACTATCCGCTGCTGCTGACCGTCAACGGCAAGCTGGGCGTGGACGATGTAATGCGCACCGCAGAGGGCGTTGTCTCTCTGGAGCGCGTGCCGGCGGGGGAGGCAAACAAGCCCTTCCTTGTGGCGCAAAGCGTTGATTACGGTCTTGCCAACGGTCAGAAGGTGGATGTCCGCAGCTCGACCGGGAAGATCGGCCCTAACAGCAGCTTCAAAACAGCCACCCTGCACACCACCATGCTCCTCTGGGGCGAGGATATTGCCAACGCGAAGAATTACCGTCTCCGGTTGGCGGACGAATACGGCATTCTTCCTGCCGCCCAGAGCAGCAGTACCAAGCAGTATCCCTTCTCATCCATCCCTGTAGTGGAAAACGATCTGACCCTCACCGAGGCCACCATGACCACCTCTGGATGGATCGCCGACGGCAAGGATGTGGGTATGAAAACGCAGCTGAGCCTGAACGGCAGCCTGCTGCAAGAGAAAATAATGCCCTTCCGGGTCGTTGATCTGACCCGAGTGCCCAAGGTGACAGAGGATGACCGCGTCACCGGTATTCTGGCGACGATGGGAGCCTCCAGTATAGTGAAGGGAGTCGACTTTGGCGGAGTGGGCGACAGTAACATTCTCAAGGTGCTGACCGGACGGCTGGATGATCTGAGCGGTCCGGTGGACACTTCCGTGTTCAAAATGATCATCACCCCCAGCGAAGACCCCTCCGTGTTCCGTGCCATGATTTGGGCCGGGTACAACACGCTGGAGATGGAGGACATGGACTATTCCGAGGACGGCGTGGCGTTGGGTGCGAATGTGCTGACGCAGAGCCTTGAGGTGGGCGTGCCCAGTACCGGGGACCTGAGCCAGATGGCCCAGGGAACCTATGATCCCAAGGGGGACTACAAAACCAACTCCCTGGCCGACAATGTCACCAGCACGGATCTCAACTTGCAGTTGGAGGGCTTTTACGAAGCGGAGATCCGCTATAACGCCGAAAAAAAGGAGTGGGAGGTTTTCACCGTAGGCGGCGGCTTTACCGCCGGCGTTGGCGTGGGCTTCTCCTTCAGCGTGAACGCCATGGCCGGCCCCGTGCCGTTGACCGCAACCTTTGAGCTGGGCGGTGCCATTCAGCTGGATTTCCGTACCGCAGTGCGCTACGGCCAGCAGGGGCAGGGCACAGAGCTTGCCTGGAGCGATCCCACGGCCACGGCAGTGAATGACTTTTTGACCACGCTGCGTATCAACGCCTATGTCCACGCGTTTGGCGGCATTGGCTTTGACTATTCGATCGTGGCGCTGAAGATCGGCCTATTCGGCAATTTGGATGTGGACAGTCAGAATAAGTTCCTTTCCCGCACCTATCTCGCCGACGAGACAAAGCGCCAGATCAACGGTCAGGCCCTGGGGATCCAAAGCGAAGTGGGAATCAAATTTGTGGCCAGATTCCTGTTTATCTCCTACGAGGCGGTGATCGCCTCCGGAACCTTTGGAGCCACCAAGACTTTTCATGACTGGGCAACAATCGACGAATACTGGAATAACGCCACCAGTGGGCTGAGCCTTGCCTCGCTGCGGACGGCGGCGGCTCAGAGCGGAATGCAGGTGACTTCTGGCAGTGCAACGCTCCAAAGCCGGGACTATCTGGAGCAATATGCCCGTACCTGGGGCCAGCCCCAGCAGCGGATGACGCCGTTCTCTCTGAACTCCACCAGTGGGCTGGAAAACATCCAGACCAATGCCAATCCCACATCCTATCCACAGCTCAGCGATGACGGGAAGGTATTGGCCTACATCAACGACGGCAACAGCAGCAGTATTTACGACAGCCGGGCGCATTTCTCCACCCTCAATGGCGGCGTCTATACTCCCTCCAGTGAAATTGACGCTCCCACAGAGTTCCCCGGCTACGGCGACACGAGCGTTTCTTTGTCTGGCACTGGCAGCTTCGCGGCGGCGGCTTGGGTTCGTATGGGCACCGACCTGCCGGGTAAAAATGCCGGTGATCCCGTGACATTGGAAGAGCAAAACCTGCTGATGAACAGCACGGAGATCGTAGTGTCCGTCTATAACGGCACGACCTGGACTTCCACCCGCCTAACCAACGACGGCACGCCGGATCTGGCCCCAGCCACGGCAGTGGGCGGCGACGGCAAGGCCATCGTGTTCTGGCGCAGCGTCTACACCCCCGATCCCGGTACGCAGGGCAGCAACCTGCTGAACTTCACGACCAGAGATTGTATCATGTACAGTTGCTATGACAGCAGGAACGGCGACTGGAGCAATGCCAAAATGCTTTATAACGGTGCTACCGGCAGCGTGAAGGCGTTGCAGGCGGCCATGCTGCCCGACGGAACCGCTATGGCGGTTTACTCGCTGGACCGCAGCGGAACCGGAGATATCTCCGCCTACGAGATCGCCTATTGTACCGTGGCTTCTGACGGAACTCCCGGTACAGCCATGCTGGCGACCTGTGACAGCAATCTTGACGAAAACCCCCAGGTCGTTGCAGCCAACTTCGGCAGCGAGGATGACCGATTTGTCATCGGTTGGCACAGTGTCCGAGACGGCAGCAGCGATATTCAGCTGTTGGCTGTGGACGGCAGCGGCACCATGTCCAACAGTTTCCCCGGCTCTTTGTCTGCCCTGACCAGCAGCGGCAACGCCGTCGTGGGCGGAGACTTCCGCTTCGCTTCCCTCAGCGGGGATCATCGCAGCCGCAATGATCTTACCATCATCTGGAATGAGACTGTCAATAACGCCAACGGCGCGGTAGATCACGGCATTTTGAAGGCGGCCAAGCTGCGCTATGCCGAAAATACCTACACGCTCTCCGCACCATTGGAACTGGCAGAGCTGCCGGATCGCACGCTGGCTGACCACTTTGATGCCTATGTCAGCGGCAGCAATCAGGTGCAGGCTGTCATTCAGGCCACCTTCTATGACGATGAAAACCCGCAGGTAATCGGCAACGTGACCGTTCCGGGTGAGAAAACGATCCTCTATACCGCTACCTCTGATTTTATCACCGATGCGGTGGCAGTGGAACAGATCGGCGTGGATTATGCCATGCTGGCGCTGAACAGCCTGACACCCATTCGCTTTACCATCCGCAACACCGGGCTGAACGATGTGACAAACCTAACGGTCAAGCTTGGCAGCGGGGAAACCGCCACCCTTACGGAAAAACTGCTGCCCAATGAAAGCACCACCCTTACCGTCTGGCACCATGTGAAGGACCGCGTGACCGACACGAGCTATACCATCACCGCCGGCGGCATCAACGAAAACGGCACAGTGTATCTGGATTATCCCGACATTGGCATCTCGCAAATGGAAGTGATTGCGGAGAGCGCCGGCAAGCGCACGGTGCGCATGACCCTCTATAATTCCTCTGCCGCCACGCTGGCCGGCGGAAAGAACCGCGAGGTGAAGCTTGCGTTCTATGCGGATGATCTGCATACCAAACCTGCAGAGGTAGCCTGCACCAACGGCGTACAGGTTAGTGGTAATGAAATCACCATTTCCGGAGACAGCGCCCTCGCCCGCATCGATCAGGGAACCTTTACACTGGACCTGACCTATGATCTGGGCAAGTATATGAACTCCATTGGCAAAACCGAGATCCCCAATGTGGGTACCTATCTGTACGCCGAGGCGTGGGCGGAAGGTCAGATCGGTGGAACGGGAAGCAATCAGCGCCTGCCGGAGTATGACGGCAGTGACAGCGAGGCCACTGTCCATATGACCGGCGCACTGGCCCGCACCGGAGAGCGGATGACGATGGATGTGACACAGGGGAACGACGGCAACGGTCACAGCACCGCCGCCATTACCCTGCGCAACAACTCCCTCCAGTCTCAGACTGGCACAGTGCTGGTGGCCACGCTGCTGGATGCTGCCGGGACCGTTCTGGAAACGAAAAAGACCCGTATTGGCGGTGCCATCTCCGGGGAAACCTTCCAGACGGAAACCGTCACCTTCTCCCGGCTTGGCACCCGCGTAGTGGTGCGAGCCGCAGTGCCCGGTAATGACCTTCTGACCTTTGAAGGTCTGGCAGTGGGGCTCGGCGATTTTACCGCCAACGGAACGAACTATACCTATACGCTGCAAAATGATAGCGGAGCAACATCTACGCTAGTCACAGCGGTGTCCGGAAACGGCGAGCCCGTGAGCATCAACGGGCAGGCTCTGTCCACCGGCGGCAGCGCAACCGTTGCCATCCCCAACAGCGGCAAAACCGACATTGTCGTGGGAATCGGTGCTAAAACCTACACGCTGACGATTCTGCGCAATAGCGGCACAGGCGCGAATCCCTTTACCGATGTTTCCGAAAAGGATTGGTTCTATGGCGATGTGATGTTCGCCTATGAAAATGGGCTGATGATCGGCACGGGCAACGCGCAATTCCGTCCGCACGGGACGGCGACGCGCGGGATGATGGCGACCATTCTTTGGCGCATGGCGGGCAGCCCCGCGCCGAAGGGCAACAGCAGCTTTACCGATGTGGAAGCCGGAACGTGGTACACAGACGCGATCGCATGGACGGCGGAGAACGGCATCTTTTTGGGCTACGGCAACAACAAAGTCGGTCCGAACGATTCCATCACCCGTGAACAGCTTGCAGCCATCTTCTTCCGCTACGCAGACTACAAGGGCTGCGATATGACCGCCAAGGGAGAGCTTGACAAGTTCCGGGATGCGGGCAAGGTCTCAGATTATGCAAGGGCAGCGATGCAGTGGGCGGTCGGCAGCGGTCTGATCCAAGGGAAGCCCGACGGGGTGCTTGACCCGCAGGGCACGGCGACCCGCGCGGAGATCGCCGCGATGCTCCACCGCTTCCTTGAGAAGTAAGAGCTGGTGCAGGGCAAGGCTCCCGGCGTCTGATGCGCCGGAACAGCCCGAAGCAGCTGCAAGCCCCAAAGGCCGGCGGCAGCAGCGTGTTCGGCTTGTGATGGCGCTCCTGCGCTGCACCTCTTGCCGGAAGCCTTTCGCTGAGCACATGGCAGATCAGGCGGCGTGAGGAAGAAGCGCTGCAAATCATCGAAAAGGAAACAGGCTCACCTTTCGGGGCGCGGGCAAATAGCCCCGCGCCCCTTTTCGGTTTCCTTCGTCAGGAAAGGCGGTTGTTTCTTTTGGCTCTATGCTCAACCTTTTTTTCGTAAGAAAGGGGCCGGGCAGTGAGCCCAACATTTATTATAGAACCGCAATGCCTTCAAGTTTGTCATTGGGCTTGTCTCAAAATAAAATTTTCTAAAATTAGCCAAACAATTAAGCCGTGAAAATCCAATTGAACCTGGATTTTCACGGCTTTTATCTAACTTTTAAAAGGGGCTACACTCTTACAATCCGCATTTTGAGACAGCCCCAATCTCGGGGAGGCAGCTGCGTTTTCGCCGATGGCTTTCCCGCAATTCAGCCGGGTACTGCGAGATTGCACCCCAAGGGCACTTCCTC